>ERZ1673722.226-NODE-226-length-80640-cov-13.353453_pt1 | contig 80640 bp, 89 predicted proteins | sample MGYA00580222_ERZ1673722 | MGnify/ENA primary metagenome ERZ1673722 (study PRJEB41218, sample SAMN15661750) | gut metagenome | host: Homo sapiens | place: Canada: London | collected 2015-08-20/2019-03-30 | study: EMG produced TPA metagenomics assembly of... | reverse complement strand
GATATCTCGCTTTTCATGTTTTCAATGTGTAACACATGTATTGTAATCCTACAATAGCAGGTTTAAGAAGGGCAAATAGGAATTAGGACCGCGAGTGACTCGTGACTGGTGACTAGGAATTAGTAGCTAGGGATTAGGTTGGCGATACGAGAAAATCGCTAATTTCAAATCTCAGCGGCGCTTCCATTTTTTTATGCGCCGCACCACCATTTCTCATTCAAGCGAGGCTTTAAAATGTAATCAAAGGGGCACCACGTCCCACAGGCTAACCCTGAAGCCTGAACCAGAAAACTCTTTCTTTGAATAAATATTCAAAAAGCTAGAATAATTTGACATATGTGCAAAGAATTGGTAAGATACAAACAGTTGATTGACTGCTCATTTATATATGTGAAGAATATGGAGATGATCAGAATGATGAATAAAAAAATGAAAATTCTTCTGGCGATGGGTGCTATGGCAGCGGTGGTTCTTGCTTCCGGCTGCGGCGGCGATGCGAAATCCGGCGCGAGCGCAGCAAAGTCTGGCTCTGGCATTCCGAAAGTCATCCGCGTCGGTTCGGAAACCACGTTCCCTCCTTTTGAATTTACCCAAGATGATAAATATGTAGGCTTCGATCTGGATCTTGCGGATGCGGTCATCAAACAGATGGGCAGCCAGATGGAATTCAAGTCCATGGGCTTCGATGCGCTGATCCCGGCTGTGCAGTCCGGACAGATCGATCTCATCGCAGCGGGTCTGGATGCGACACCGGAACGCGAAAAGCAGGTCGCTTTCTCCGATCCCTATTTCACACAGAATGGCTACATCATCATCGTCAGAAAAGACAATGATGCTATCAAAGACTGGGCAGATCTGGAAGGCAAGAATGTCGGCGCGCAGGTCGGCACCCAGCAGGTGAAGCTCGCACAGGAAGCCAAAGCCGCGCAGGTGAAGCAGCTCGACTCGAATTCTCAGGCATTCATGGAACTGCAGGCTAAGACGCTCGATGCCGTTGTCATCGACCAGCCTGTCGGCATGTACTATCTGAAGCAGGGCGGCGACAAAGACCTGAAGATTGTCGGCACCTCCAAGGGCGCCAACGGCATGGTTTTCGCAGTGAAGAAAGAAAATAAAGAACTGCAGGCGGCTGTGAATAAGGCGCTGAAGGATCTCAAAGCAAACGGAACCTATGATAAGATTTTCGAAAAATGGTTCGGCAAGCAGGAAAAGAAATAAACGTGACAGGATAAAAGGAGCGGGCGTTGCCCTGCTCCTTTTTGCGTGCCATATCGTTGATGGGGGATTTCCCTAGAGTTGAAATTTTAAAGTTTTTAGAAGAAGAAGCATATGATGTATGGTTTCATTAAAAACACTTGAAATTTTAAAGTGAAAAGCGGGTATTTTTCTAGTATACTTTTTGTGGACAATTCTTTAAGGATAAAAAACAATTTGATCTCGGGAGGAAATCACATGAACAAAAATGCAATGAAATCAGCCGCTTTCGCTCTGGCAGCCAGTGCTATTTTCTTTTCCACCGGATGCGGTGGGGAAGCAGGGAGCAGTGCAGCGGCGCCGAAGAAAAAGATCAGTGTCGCTGTAGAGGCCTCCTATGCTCCTTTCGAATATAAAGATGAAAACGGTCTTATCGTCGGCTTCGATGTGGACCTCATGAAGGCAGTCGCACAGAAAATGGATGCAGAGGCGGAGTTTAACAACCTGCCTTTTGAGCAGATTTTCCATTTTGTCGGGGACAAGAAGATCCAGCTTGGAATTTCTGCCATCGGCGCGACAGAAGAACGTAAGAAGCACGTGTCTTTCAGTGATCCATACTACAGCTTGGGAAGCTACGTCATCGTAGTCCGTCCTGGAACGGAAGGGATCCATGGGCCGGAAGATCTGAAGGGGAAGATCGTAGCCGCCGAACGTGGTACTACGAATGAAATGAAAGCGAAGGAGCTTTCTCCGGCGCGCACGGTGATGCCTGACTACTATAAGGATGTCTTCAAGGCCGTGGAAGAGGGAGAAGCGGATGCAGCTATCGTGGATGAGCCGGGAGCGAAGTACTATCTGGAGCACGGCGGCAGAGGCAAGCTGACCACGGCTGGCACCATCCCGACCGGAGAGCAGTTCGTCATTATCATGGCGAAGGATGACAAGGCCATGGAGCAGGAGGTCAATGCGGCACTGAAGAAGGTCATGGAGGACGGGACCTATGACAAGCTCTCGCAGAAGTGGTTCTTCAAAAAAGCAGCCGATGAGTCAAAAAAATAACAGCCGACGATGCGGCAGCAAATAAAAAGCTATGGTGAAACGAAAGTTTCATCATAGCTTTTTTTATTCAGTATTTGAGTTTCTGTGTTTTCTGAAGTCACCAGTCACCTTGCGCCCTAGTCCATAGTCACAAGTCCACCAGTCGCTAATGAATGGTTTTCATTCCAGGTCCGTCTTATGGAACAGGACTTTGAGGAAGGCGGCGATGACCTCGGGATCGAAAAGGATGGAGGAGCCGCTGAATATTTCGCGTGTGACTTCCGCCTTCGTCTTTTCTGTGAAATCCGGCGAGGAATAGATGGCGGTATCGTAGTAGTCTGCGACGGCAATGATACGCGCTCCGAGAGGAATGTTTACGTTCTTCAGGTGCTTTGGGAAACCGGTTCCATCCCAGTGCTCGTGATGGCAGCGGATGTAGGGGAGAAGATCCTGACAGCCGGGGATGGACTCGAGCATATTCGCACCGAGCTCCGGATGCTTTTTGTACAGCGAAAGTTCTCTCCGAGAAAGGTAGGGTGCCTTGGACAGGACCTGATTCGGCAGGGGGATGAGACCGATGTCATGCAGAAGTCCCGCATAGCGGATGAGCGTGATCTCATTCGATGGCAGTTTCATATACACGGCTGTCGCAGCTGCATAGTTCGAGACGCGGACAGAGTGGTCGTAAAGCGCAGCAGATTTCAGACGCAGCAGGTCTGCAAAATGTAGAGTGATGGTTTCGAGCATGTTTTGCGTTTCCCGGAAAGAGATCGGGTTTTGAAAGAGAGACGAACTGTACATGGTGGTTCCTCTGTGAAAAAGGGTTAAAGGTTCAGGGTTCAGGGTTAGCCCTTGGGGCGTGCCGCCCCCCTTGATTGTAGATGAAAGTCTCGCATGAATGAGAAATTAGAAATGAGAAATGCGAAATGGTGGTGCGACGCATAAAAAATCTGAAGCGCCGCGAAGTATAAGAAGTATAAGAAATATAAGAAATACAAGAAGTATAAATAATGGCGATGCCATGAGTTGGCATTCCAGTCACTAGTCACTTGTTTTTTTCCATCCAATGGCTCATGTAAGAGCATTCGGAATGAATGATATAGTGATGGCGGCTGGCCCATTCATAGAAGGCAGAAGCCAGCTCTGCGGCGATGCCGCGTCCGGTGAGGGCATCGGGGACTTTTGTATGGGTGACGGTTCGAATATTTCCCGCGCAGGTATACTCCATGTAGGCGGTTCCTCTCGGGTCTTCCTTTAGAAATCGATGACGGGCTTCATCATGGATGATCATAAGAGGTACCTCCTGTTTTCTGCAAAAGACACAATGAACATTGTACACAATTTAAGGGGAAAGGTCAAAGAAAAGTTGAAAAATATATAAATCCCATTAGGTATGGTATAATTGGTGCCAGAGGCGGCAGACGGCTCTTGGATGAATGCGCTGCATTTCTCTTGGATTCCGTTTCCTGCCTCGTAGGCACGCCTTTCGCTGACAATACCATATATGGGTTATTGATGAGGCATTTGCACAACAATTACAATTATTATACTATAAATGGTTCTGCATTTCATCACAGGTAAAATCTATAAATACTTACGGATCTTTCAATATCGGAGGACAGCGCTTATGAGCGATACCATTTATTTTCTACATCACAGCGGATTCATCTATGAAAATGAGACGAGCCTTCTTGTTTTTGATTTCTACAAAGACCCGGAGGACCGGCTGGAGGCTCTTCTCAAGGATTCCACGAAGAAATTGTATTTCTTCGTGAGCCATTATCATGCCGATCATTTCAACCGCGATATACGAAGGTGGGAAGAGCGGGCAGAGGCCTACATCATGCATAAGAACTGCTGGCTGACGATGGACAGGGAAGAAAAGAAGCATCTTATGGTCCCCGGAGATACACTGACGATTGGCGATCTGACGGTCACTATGTATGGCTCGACAGATGAAGGTGGCTCGTTTCTGGTCAAAAGCGGGGGCAAGACGATCTTCCACGCGGGAGATCTGAACTGGTGGCACTGGGCCGGCGAACCGGCGGCAGATAATCTGGCGGCGCGGCTGGATTTCTTCCATGAACTGTCCCGCTTGTCTGAGAGACAGGTCGATGTGGCTTTTTTCCCGGTGGATGTGAGGCAGCAGGCAGCCCGCGAGTGGGGCGTCATGGCGTATCTTGAAAGGGTAGAGCCGAAGCTCCTCGTCGCGATGCATGCTTTTGGCAAGCGATGGCTTCCCTCTTATGAATTTCTTTGGCATTATCCGGAACAGAAGCTCTGGATCCCCGAAAAGGATGGGGATGTCAAGGTGATTGAGCCATAGCCGGGGGAGTTCTGATTTTGAGTTAAGGAAACACTGACGCTGCGATGGGATCAGCGTTTCCTCAAGAATGGTATAACCGGCGCGGGAGGAACTTTATGACAAACGGCTGGATGTGGATCATTGGCATTATGCTGATTGGTGGATTCATCCTGCAGATGACGCCGCTTATGTTTTATCTGTACGCGGTCTTTGGTGTGCATCTCTCTATCCTTTTGATCTCGTACCTGATTCTTCGAAGGGAGCGGGGCATCGATCTGCGGGCGAATATGCTCTTCATGCTGGGGCTTACGGTGATCAATATCATGACGGATCTTGGGATCATGAATTACCATATGTCCTGGGCAGCGGTGGCGGCTCTTTTCGTATGGTCTCTCTTTGGGGGAGGAAGAAGGGGATAGGAGTGGCTGGTGACAAGTGACAAGTGACTGGTGACTAGAGATTAAAAGCAAGCGGTGATTGAAATAGCGCAGTTAGAACGCTGACAGTTCTGCAAGAAAGATCTCTACTACGCTCGAGCTGACGACGGCGCGAAGCGCTATCAAAATTCTGCGGCGCTTCTGATTTTTAGGCGCCGCACCACCATTTCGCATTTCGCATTTCTCATTTTTAATTTCTTATTCGAGTAAAACTTTCATCCACAATCATTGGACGGCACGCCCTATGGGCTACCCTGCCCCTCTATCTCAACCTTGACAATAAAAAATAAACATTTTAAAATTGATGCAGTGCTGAATCATCGTGATACAATGCCCGTCGTGCGTGCAGCGTACCGGATGGATCAGCTGCAAGCTGCAAGCCCAGTGAGAACTCCGCGAGCGGAGGGATTCTTATTATAGATAAAGGCTATCTGTCGGCCTTTTCGCCATCATCACCTGCTGAAATTTTTCAAAGGATGTTTTGTGTCATAGGAACCTTTTCTCTTGAAGGATGAAAGACCATTTACCACGGCCTGCACTTTCCGGCGTGTCCGGAGCTACGTATTTTCTGTCTTAAAATAATAAAATCAGAAAGAGAGAGGTGAACCATTTGACACTGGATGAAGTTTTACTCTACGTTATTCTCTGTGGTATCGCAGCGGCTGTCTGCGGTACGGGGATCGGCTACCTGCTGCGCAAGCGCATCGCGGAAGCCCGGATCGGTTCTGCAGAGGAAAAAGCGAAGCAGATCGCAGAGGATGCGAAAAAGATGCTGGATGCAGCGTCTCGTGAAGCGGAGACGCTGAAGAAAGAAACCTTGGTACAGACCCGCGAGGAGATCCACAAGCTCCGCGAGGATATGGAAAAGGAAAATAAGGATCGCCGCGATGAGCTGGCGAAGTATGAGCAGCGTCTGGTACAGAAGGATAATAATCTGGATCAGCGCAGCAACAATCTGGAACAGCGTGAATCACAGCTGGACCGCAAAGAAAATCAGGTCAAGGCCCAGAAGGAAAAAGTCGATGCCCTGTATGCGTCCCAGCAGGCAAAGCTGGAAGAGATCTCCCAGCTGTCCCGTGAGCAGGCCAAGGATATGATCCTGTCCCGCGTGGATGAAGAGCTGACGCATGAGAAGGCTGTCCGCATCCGCGATGCAGTCGAGGATGCCAAGAGCAGTGCGGATACCAGAGCGAGAGAAATCATTGCGGCTGCCATTCAGAGAAATGCGGCAGATACTGTATCAGAGACTACGGTTTCCGTCGTAGCTCTTCCGAACGAAGAAATGAAGGGACGTATCATTGGTCGTGAAGGCAGAAATATCCGCGCCATCGAAACGCTGACGGGCGTCGATCTCATTATCGATGATACTCCGGAGGCCGTCATTCTGTCGTGCTTTGATCCGATCCGCCGTGAAGTTGCACGTCTTGCGCTGGAAAATCTTGTCAAGGATGGACGTATCCATCCGGCCCGCATCGAAGAAGTCGTGGCGAAGACGAAGAAAGAAGTGGATAAAGCGATCCGTGAAGCCGGTGAACAGGCTGTCATGGAATGCGGCATTCGCGGCATGAATCCTGAACTCATCAAGACGCTCGGCCGTCTGAAGTATCGTACCAGCTATGGGCAGAATGTCCTGCAGCATTGTATCGATACCTCCTATTTCTCCGGCATTCTGGCGGCTGAAGTGGGAGCCGATGTAGAGCTTGCCAGAAGAGCCGGTCTGCTCCATGATATCGGCAAGGCTGTCGATCGGGAGCAGGAAGGTACGCATGTGGAACTCGGTGTCGAGCTCGCACAGAAATATCATGAATCGCCGCAGGTCATCAATGCCATTGCGTCTCATCATGGAGATACTGAGCCGACCTGTGTCGAGTCTGTACTGGTCGCCGCGGCTGATGCGATCTCTGCTGCCCGTCCGGGTGCCCGCCGCGAGACATTGGAAAACTATATCAAGAGACTCACGAAGCTCGAAGATATTGCGAAATCCTTCCCGGGCGTGGCCAGCTGCTATGCCATTCAGGCAGGACGCGAGCTTCGCGTGATCGTGAAGCCGGAGAAAGTCAATGAGGATCAGGCCGTCATTCTGGCGCATGATATTTCCCAGCGAATCGAAAAGGAGCTCCAGTATCCCGGCCAGGTCAAGGTGGTCGTCATCCGCGAGACCCGCGCGACAGATATCGCGAAATAATGTTTACCAAAAGAAGCTGCTTTGGCAGCTTCTTTTTCTTTTCTGTGGCAGGTATGCTATAATGAGGAACACCTTAGGGACGGTAAGGTTAGTCACTGGGGCGTGCCGTCCCTTGATTTGGATTGAATGCTCTGCTTGAATGAGAAATTAGGAATGAGGAATTAGGAATGGTGGTGCGGCGCATAAAAATATAGAAGCGCCGCGAAGTACAAATAGGCGATGCCCGAAGATGGCATTTTAGTCACCAGTCACTAGTCACTAGTCACTTGTAGCCCCTAATCCCTGCTTTTCAACTGAGTGACTAGTGATTAGAAATCAGCGTTTCCTTTACCCAAAGAAAAGACTACGCGATAGATTTCATAGAAACGAATCGAGGTACCCATCATGAATAGAGAAGATTTAGACCAGCAGCTGAAAGAGCATGGGGAAGCCATGCAGAAAGAGATCACCGGATCCCGCAAGGGGCGGATGAAGCTCTTCGCCGCAGCACTTGCTCTGCTCGTCATCGGCGGCGCGGGAGGCTGTTTCTTTGGAGAGCTTCCCGCGATTCCGAAGAAAGACGGAGCCTCTTCCTCCTATCAGTTGCCGCAGGGGGCGGATAAGAAGCTTGAGGATCTGCCGGCCATCCGCAATACCGCGATCGTGCAGGCGGTGAAAGAGGTCGGGCCGGCGGTCGTCGGCATCACGACCAAGGTATATGACCGCGACATGTTTAACCGCCGCGTCGAAGTGGGGCAAAGCGTAGGATCGGGGGTGGTCTTTGACAAGAAAGGCTACATCGTGACGAATAACCACGTCGTCTCCGGCAGCAAGGAAGTCAATGTCTCGCTTTCTTCCGGAAAGACAGTTTCCGGTCAAGTGGTGGGGACGGATCCGTCGACCGATCTGGCTGTCGTCAAGATCGAAGGCAGTGACGATCTCCCCGTTGCTTCTTTGGGAGACTCTGATGGACTGCAGGTCGGAGAAACGGCGATCGCGATCGGCAATCCATTGGGCCTTGAATTTCAGGGAACCGTGACGGTCGGCGTCATCAGTGCTTTGAATAGAAGTCTTGATGATATCGACCAGCGTTTCAAGCTCATCCAGACAGATGCGGCCATCAATCCGGGCAACTCCGGCGGGGCACTCGTCACAACTGATGGCAAGGTCGTCGGGATCAACAGCGCCAAAATCGCGAAAGAAGGGGTCGAAGGCATGGGCTTTGCCATTCCGATCAATCAGGCAAAGGGGATCATTTCGCAGCTCATCGACCATGGCAAAGTGACGCGTGCTTATCTGGGCGTGTATGCAGCAGACAAGGACATCGCTGCCCGCTACGGCTACAGCTGGGATCATGAGAAGGGCGTCCTCGTCATGAAGATCGCGGCCAGAAGCCCGATCAGCCTGACTGACATTGAGCCGGGGGACTACATTCTTTCCATCGATGGGAAGGAATGCAATACGATGAAGGAGATGCGGGAAATCCTCGATACTCATAAGCCGGGGGAAAAGATTTCCATCACCTATGAGCATAAGGGGCGCGAAGCAACAACGGAGGTGCTCCTTGCGGCAGCGCCGGCAGTTGACAAGTGATAAAATACGGATTCCGCGTTTCCCTGATCAGTATTTTTTGATCGCGAAAGAGATTCTGCGGGAGCTGTCCGCTCCCCTTCTTTCATCGCAAACACTAAAAAGGAAGAGTTATGAAATTTACACTTCTTGCCATCGGCAAGATCAAAGAAAAATGGATGCGGCAGGGCATTGAGGAGTACGTGAAGCGCCTGAAGCCGATCGCACCTTTGGAAATCATCGCACAGGATGAAGAAAAAATGCCGGAGAATCCCTCTCCTGCTATGAAGGAAAAAGTGATGGAGAAGGAAGGGGAGAAGATGCTGAAGTATCTCTCGCCGGATGACTGTCTTGTGCTGCTTGATCTCAAAGGAAAGCCTATGTCCTCGGAAGGGCTGGCAGATTGGATTTCACGGCGCATGGTCACCGGGACGAGCCATTTCTACTTCATGATCGGCGGTCCCTATGGTAATGGGAAGAATATCCAGCAGCGGGCGGATCTCAAGATTTCCATCAGTGCGATGACCTTTACGCACCAGATGGCACGCCTCATCCTCTCCGAACAGCTCTATCGCGCGATGAAGATCATACGGCATGAGCCATACCATTTGTGAAGAGGCTCCCCATGATCCGATGCGCCCTCTTTGACTGCCCTCCTCTTGCAGTTCTGCCTTGAAAGAATTAAAATATAAATAGAGAAAGTATTTCCACATCTGCCTGCGCATGAGCCGATTTTTCGTATATCCTGCAAGGAGGTCTTATCATGAAATCTCTGAAAGCGAAAGACTTTATGACGAAGTATGTGTTCACGGTATCACCGGATACGACCGTACAGGAGCTGGTGGGGCTTTTCGTGACGCACCCGGTGTCTGCGATCCCGGTCGTGGGAGACGATAATGAGCTTCTTGGCATTGTTTCCGAGGGCGATCTTCTGTACAAGAAAGTGAAGCCGAAGATCCCGCCGCATGTCGACGTCTTGGGCGGCACGGTGTACTACTGCGGCTTTGGCCGGTATGAGAAATCCTTCCGGAAGCTGCTCGCAACGACGGCAAATGATATCATGACGACGGATGTGCGCTGCGTCACGCCGGAAACGGACATGGAAGCCATCACGACACTCGTGGTGGATCAGCATCTGAAGACTGTGCCTGTCGTAGAAAAGGCGAAGCTTAGCGTAGAGCGTGAGGGCGAGCAGCCGCCAGCGCGTCTTGTCGGTATCATCACACGCCATGATATTCTGGGGGCTATCGCAGCGACGCAGGTCGAAGAGAATATGAGAAACAGGAAATAGAGCGCTCCGTTTCCTTGCAAGTCAAAGAGAAGGCCGATGGGACTTCTCTTTTTACTTGGGAAACGCTGATTAAATCGCAGAGTCAGATTTTACAAGAATTTTTATACATAGCTTCGTCATAACCTTCCTTAAATAGCTCGCTATTCGCGTCAGGTTATTCCTTGCTATGCAAAAAAATTCAAGAGTAAAATCTGACAACGATTTAATCAGTGTTTCCCTTGCAGGCGTTCTCTGTCAATTCCCTCGCAGGCATAGTATAATAAGGAGAATATATTGTTGGTGACTAGTGACTAGTCACGAGTGACGGTTAGCTGCGAATCCTTGTGTGATTCGCTTTTGCAATGGGAGAGGCACTTCATGATGAGAAAATTATTTAACGCGCTGAGCCAGCTTCATCGAGGCGTCCTCATCTGCGGCGGCTTTGCAGCCTTCATGCTACTCGGGGCGTTCCTCCTCATGCTGCCCATCTCGCAGACAGGGGCGAAGGAGGTCTCCTTCCTGGATGCGCTCTTCATGTCTGTCAGCATTGTCAGCGTGACAGGGATGAGCATGTTTGATCTGAAGACAGACTTCACCATCTTCGGGCAGCTGGTCGTGCTCTTTCTGATGCAGGTGGGCGGTCTGGGGATCATGACGATGATGGCCATGGTCGGTATTTCCCGGGGGCGGAAGATCCGCCTGCAGGAGAGGCTTCTTATCCGTGACTCCTTCAATCTGCAGACACCGTCGGGCATGGTGATGCTGGTGCGGAAAATCATCCTGATGACGCTCTCTATAGAGTTTGGTGCCGGCACCATCCTTGCGGCCTATTTCTTCACACAGAATGGATGGATCGGCATTTATCAGGGCTACTGGCACGCGGTCTCTGCCTTCACGAATTGCGGTATGGATATCATGGGAAATGATGTCGGATTCGCCGGAATGGCAGCCAATCCGCTGGTCAGTACCGTTGTCTGTATCTCGATGTTTCTGGGAGGCGTAGGCTTCATCGCGCTGGATGACCTTTTGAAGCACCATCGCTGGAGCGCGCTGACACTGAACAGCAAATTCATTCTGGTCATGGAAATGATATTGATCCCGTTGGGCGTGATCGTCTATTTTCTTCTGGAGGGGAATAATCCGGCGACGCTGGGACATCTCAGCACGGCCGAAAAGTGGCAGAGTGCCTTCTTCATGTCAATTTCTTCCCGCATGGCAGGCTTCACTCTCTTTGATATTCACGCCATGAGCAATGCGACCGGGCTTATCATCATGCTCTTCATGTTCATCGGAGCGGCGCCTGTCTCGACCGCGGGCGGCATCCGCACGGCCACCATCGGACTTCTCCTGCTGTCGCTCTGGTCGTGGATCCGTGGGAGGAAAGATGTCGTCATCTTCCATAAACGGGTCGATCCGGAATGTCTGGTGAAAGCATCGAACGTTTTTACACTGGCGATGGTACTGACCTTCCTCACCGCGATGATGGTCTTCCTCTTAGAGCCTGCGTCCCACTTCGATTTCGAGGATGCCCTCTTCGAGGCTGTCTCCGCTTTCAGTACCGTCGGCTTCTCGATGGGACTCACGACGGAGTGGAATATCCCCTGTAAAATCGTCATCATGATCGCTATGTTCATCGGGCGTATCGGTGTCATGACGCTCGCCGTCACCTTCGCCGGCCGTCCGAAGAGTCAGATCAAGTATCCGAAGGAAAATATAGTTATAGGATAAAGTTGGGATAAGTGGCTGGGGATTAGTAGCTAGGGAGTAGGGAAACGCTGATTCAATCGCAGAGTCCGATTCGGCATGTATTTTCAGGCAATGCTTCGGCATGCCCCTTCTTAAATAGCTCGCTATTTGCGTCCCCCTTATTCCTTGACTTGCATAAAAAAACAAGAACCAAGTCAAACAACGATTTAATCAGTGATTCCCTGGCGAAGATTTTTAACCCAAAACCAACGGTAACCAACTAATATATAACAACAGATGAGGTACTTTCTATGGCACAAAAATTACAGTTTTTTGTGGCAGGCTTGGGCTGTTTTGGCATCAGTGTCGCCGTCACATTGGAAAAGATGGGCTATGACGTCATGGCCATGGATGTCGATGAAGAAGTGGTACAGGATCTTTCTGATACACTGGGCTATGTGGTCTGTGCGGACTGCTCGGATGAGAAGAATCTGGCAGCCATCGGCGCGGGCAATGCGGACATCGCTGTCGTTTCTGTCGGCGATCTGTCAGCCAGCCTGATGACGACACTGCTTTTAAAGGAAATGGGCGTCAAGAAGATCGTCGTCAAAGCCTTGGATCCCATTCATGGGAAAATGCTGCAGAAGATCGGCGCAGACAAGATCATTTACTCAGAAAAGGAAATGGGGGTCCGCGTCGCGCATAACCTGATCTCCCCGGGTATCGTCGATTATATCGAGATGGAAAATAACATCACCATTCTTTCCATCCATGTGCCGCAGGAGTGGGTGGATAAGAGCCTGATCGATACTGATGTCAGAAGGAAATACAACATCACCGTCGTTGCGATCAAGCGCGGAGGGGATATGTTCGTCAATCCGCGGCCGGATATGAAGATGAAGGAACAGGATATGCTTATCATTCTGGGAGACTCGGAAAGCGTCAAGCGCGTCATGGAATCGCTGGAGCAGTAAGCGGTTATGAGTGGCTGATGACTAGTGACTGGTGACTAGTATTGCGATTCATCAACTTCTGGACTTAGTTAGAAGTTAGAAGTGAGAAGTGCCGGAAGGGGCACACAATTCATATAGTGCCCCAATACCCCCCTCATTATATAAAACAGTTTATTCATTATTTATATAAAACTCCGCGGCGCCTCCTCATTTTATGCGCCGCACCACCATTTCTCATTTCTAATTTCTCATTCAATCGAAGCTTTCCAACACAATTGATGGGACGGCACGCCCCAGAGGCCAACCCGGCCCCTTAATCCAATTTTCACATTGAAATCCCTTGTTTTTTTATGGTATCATACATATAATTGACGTTTGTAGGATAGCGCCGCCGCACCTTTTGGCTGCGGCATCATATAGATCTTTGCTTTCAGTATTTCATCAGTACAGGAGTGATTCCTTTTGGAAAAATTAGTAATTCATGGTGGACATCCCCTGCGTGGACACGTCCGTGTTTCCAGCGCAAAGAATGCCGTTCTTCCTATCATTGTAGCGACACTTTTGCCAGAGACGCCAGCATCCATTGTCGATGCGCCAAATCTCGATGATGTGGTGACCATTTGCAGCGTACTGGAGTCTTTGGGGGTCAAAGTCCAGAGAGAGGACAATGTCCTGACCTTTGATGCATCCGGGGTGAATAAGACCGAAGCTTCTTATGAGCTTATGAGCCGCATGAGAGCCTCCTTCCTGATCATGGGACCGCTTCTGGCCAAGATGGGGCATGCGAAGATAGCGCTTCCCGGGGGCTGCATGATCGGCAGCCGTCCGATCGATCTGCACTTGAAAGCCTTTGAAGCCATGGGGGCAGAGATCAATGTAGGCAACGGCTATGTCGAAGGATATGCACCGAAGGGGCTGAAGGGCACGACCATTTATCTCGATTTCCCGAGCGTCGGCGCGACAGAAAATATCCTCATGGCAGCTGCCACGGCAGAAGGACGTACCATCATTGAAAATGCGGCGGAAGAGCCGGAAATCGTGGATCTCGTGACGTTCCTGAATTCCATGGGGGCAAACATCAAAGGAGCAGGGACGAATATCATCCGTGTCGAAGGGGTCAAGAAGTTGGAAGGCGTCGCTCATACGGTCATTCCGGACCGTATCGAAGCGGGGACCTTCATGATCGCAGCGGCTATGGTCGGCGGCGATGTCGTGATCGAAAATGTATTGAATGAACATCTGAAGCCGCTCCTTGCCAAGCTGGGAGAAGCAGGCGTCAAGGTGATCAAGGATGTCGACAGTGTCCGTGTCATCAGCGATGGGCATATCCGCTCTACGGATATCAAGACGCTGCCCTATCCGGGCTTCCCTACGGATCTGCAGGCGCAGTTCATGGCACTCATGACTGTAGGCAGCGGCGTCAGCCGTATCACAGAGACGGTGTTTGAAAACCGTTTCATGCATGCCGGCGAGCTGCAGCGCATGGGGGCTTCCATCCAAGTCGAAGGCCGCTGTGCGATCGTGCAGGGCGTCCCCTTCCTGACAGGTGCCTTCGTTAGAGCGACGGACCTTCGTGCAGGGGCAGCGCTGACCCTGGCGGGTCTCGCTGCGCATGGAGAGACGGAAGTGGGCGAGCTTCATCATATTGATCGTGGTTATGACCATCTTGTAGAAAAGCTGCAGGGGTTAGGAGCAGACATTGTCCGTGTCGATCGAGACTAAAGCACTGGCGGAGAAGGCGGGGCAGAAGACCCTTCTGGACTGGATCGGCTCTTTCGGCTCAGAAGACATCGGCGTCGATATCGGGACGTCGAATGTAGTGATTTACGTCAAGCATAAGGGCGTCGTATTTCCAGAAGCCTCTGTGATCGCCCGCCACGCCGTGACGAAGGAATTCTTCGCTTACGGTACGAAGGCAGAGGAAATGGAGGGCAAGACGCCGCGGGACATAGAGATCGTCCATCCGATGAAGCGAAGCGCGATCATCGACTATAACGGGGCGGCTTATCTTTTGAATTCCATCGTGAATCAGTCGTATCTGAAAGGGATGTTTTTTCATCCGCGTCTCATGATGTGCGTGTCTCGGGGAATGGGCAGCGTACAGAGAAGGGCGCTTTTGGAAGCGGCTGTGGCTATGGGCGCGCGCAAGACAGTTCTCATCGATCAGCCTATCGCGGCGATGATGGGTCTCGGGCTCACGGGAGATACCTGTCAGGGCGCGATGATCGTAGATATTGGCGGCGGCTCGACGAAGGTTTCCGTACTGTCGAAACGTGGGGTCGTGGTCAGTCATTTCTCACCGGAGTCCGGACTTGAAATGGATCAGGCCATCATGGCAGCTATCCGTGACAAGTACCATATCCGCATCGGCCGCAAAGAAGCGGAAAGCCTCAAGATCGCGCTGGGCGCATACTGGGATCTGGATCAGGCACCGCGCGTGGCTGAGACGTATGGTCTTTCCATCGTATCGGGAGCACCGGTCAAGATCGCCGTGACGGCTGAAGATGTGGCGCATGCCATCAATCCGATCTTGTACAGGATTTTCAAAAACATTCAGGATGTGCTGCAGAGGACGCCGCCAGCGCTTCTGGCAGCGATCCGAGAGCAGGGCATCATGCTTGTCGGCGGGGTGTCTCAGCTGAAGGGAATCGATGAGCTGATCACCCGTATCACCGGCATTTCAGCGAAGGTAGCGGAGAGACCTTCCTATGTGAATGCAATCGGCGCGGGGGCTTCATTGGAATATATTAATGAGTTCAGAGATTCACTGCAGGACCTGCACTAAGGGAAACGTTGCTTCAATCGCAGAGTCAGCTTCCACAAGAATTTTTATACATAGCTTCGTCATCACTTTCCTTAAATAGCCCGCTATTCGCGTCAGGTGATTCCTCGCTATGCATAAAAATTCAAGAGTAAAATCTGACAACGATTGAATCCGCGTTTCCCTTAGGGAAACGCGGACAGATCGCTTTCCATTGTCACATACATGGGGATATAACAATTCATTTGTCATGTCCCTTTTTATTTTCTTCATGCCAAAAGGCAGATAAAATGGTAAAATATAATATACCTATATGTGAATCTTAAAACACAGGGAGGTACATCATGAGAAACGCGATGAAAATCGGCTTGGCGCTGGCAGCGCTTGTGGCTGCTGGTGTAAGTGTGTACAGCGCGTCTGCGGCGGACGTCTCGCAGCAGGCCGTATTGAATGGAACGGTTGTCTCCGTCATAGAGGCAGGCACTCCTGTCAAGGAGGGCGATGTACTGGTCTCTGTGGACTCACTGGTCGGCGGTGTACCGGCAGCAAGAGCCGATCGGGACGGCGTGGTCAAAGAGGTCCGCGTTCAGAAGGGTCAGACAATCGCCAAACAGGATGTCGTGGTGGTGCTGGAAACGAAATAGCGGGTAGCAAGTGTGGTCACGTTCGGCACACTTTAGTGTTTCCGTAGTTGTTTTACATTAGATGATCATCTAATCGGGAGAATCCTATGCCCAATCGTTTGAAAAAGTCTATGAAGCGTCTGGCGGCTGCGGTCTGCATCACGCTTTCCTGCGTGATGCAGACCGCAGCGCAGGAATTTCTTCCTGTATCGGAAGTACAGGAGGGTATGCATGGCTATGCCAAGACCGTCGTGCACGGTACGAAGATCGAGACCTTCGATGTCGATGTGCTGGGCATTATGAAAGACAAGGGCGCGACCGGCGGGGATCTGGTGCTGGTGAAAGTATCCGGGCCCCTGATCGATCAGACAGAAGGCATCGCGCAGGGGATGAGCGGCAGTCCGGTCTATATCGATGGAAAACTGCTGGGCGCAGTGGCGTATGGATTTCCACAGTCCGGCGGCCGCATCGGCATGGTGACGCCGATCGGTGACATGCTGAAGCTCTGGACCATCGATGACCGGAAGGACACGGGTCTTACCCCGCCACCCTCCAAAGGGCTGATCCCGCTCACGACGCCTCTCATGGCGAGTGGATACACCCCGGAGGCGATGGATTTCCTCACCGGGAAAATGCAGGATTTCCACATGGTGCCATTTGCTTCCGCTTCTGCTTCGCAGGATGATGTGCCGCAGCCGCTCGAACCGGGAAGCGCCGTCTCGGCAACCATGGTGATAGGCGATCTCAAACTCGGAGCCGTCGGGACGGTCACCTATGTCGACGGCGATCGCATGGTGGCTTTCGGACATCCTTTCATGGATCTCGGAAATACCGATTACTTTATGCACAATTCCTATATCTTCACCGTCATCCCGAGCAAGAATATCCCCTTCAAGCTGGGGTCCGTCGGTGCGGAAATCGGCACGGTCAATCAGGACCGAGGAGCCGGGATCGGCGGAATGACGGGAAAGCTGCCACACTCTGTCGCCCTTCATGCGTCCGTGACCGATGAAGATACGAAGAAGAAGGAAGATCTCCATGTACGCATGATCCCGAATGAAGCACTGTTGCCGACCTTGTCCGTCACTTCGGTGTACAATGCGATCAGCAATGCCATGGATCGCAAAGGACAGGGGACGGTCGATTTCACCTATACGCTTTACCCGGAGGATCTGAAGCAGAAGCCTTTCACCCGGAGCAATATGTACTGGTCGTCCAAAGACATCGCAGAGCGAAGCGTAGATGAGCTCTACAATGTGGTACGGCTTCTCGAGCAGAACCGTTTTGAGAAATATCCTCTCCGCAGCATCATGGTCGACATGCATGTGACGAGCGAGCGAAAGACCGCGCAGCTTCTCGATGCCTCGGCGTTTCCGATCATCGTGAGCCCGGGCGATACCGTTTATGTACGCGCGCGTCTGGCTCCCTACAGGGGAGAAGTCTTCTACAAGGATCTGACATTTACCGTGCCGAAGGATCAGCCATACGGAGACATGATCCTCGAAGTCCGCGGCGGCGGCGTCGTGCCGCTCCCTTACCTCATCCAGCAGCAGAAGTTCAATCTGACGGATGAGATCTTAGACCGCATCCGCACGTACAAGGATTTCAATGATCTGCACAGCCGCCTGATGAAGGAAGACCAGAACAATCAGGTCGTTGTGGAAATCCTGAATCCGGAAGTCAGCATGATTTCCAAAGATGAAAATAGCGGGAAAAAGGCAGAAATTCAAGAGAAAAAAGCGCCGGAAAATCCGGATTATCTGAAAAATAAGGACGGGCTCAAAGAAGACGGGGGAAAAGAAACCCCGAAGAGCGCCGTCGATACGGACTATGTCATCTACGGTGACGGACAATTCACCTTCAAAGTCCTGCCGCAAGCGGAACGCGATAAAGCCCTGAAGAAGCTCGCCAAGAGCAAACAGCAGGCCACCATCGAGATGAGCAATAAGGAAAAAGAGACGCTGGAGAATAAGGATAAGAAGGCCGCTGATGATGAAAAGCCGATGGAGAAGACGTCGGTGATGATAGCATTGTAAAAAGGTTCAGGTTGATGGGTTCAGGGTTCAAGGTGGCGGTGCGGCGCATCAAATAATGGAAGCGCCGCAGAGTTTTGAAGATACTCTTCGCATGTACCGCAAAGTCCTTCCTGCGGAATGAGGGCAATACGAGTTTGACGTTAGCCTCAATGACGCACTACCCCGTTGAACCATAGAACCACACCCATAGTTTGAAAGCAGGGACTAGGGATTAGAAGCCGAGAGTGACTGGTGACTTGAATACGACTTTCGGGCATCGCCCAATATATATTCGCGGCGAAGCCGCCACCTTCATTCCTAATTCCTCATTCAAGCAAAGCTTTTATCCACAATCAGTGGATGAGACGCCTCACGGGCTAACCTTGAACCCTGAACTCTGAACCCTGAACCCATCAACCTGAAAGGAGGCCCCCATCCCATGTCATTCATAGAAACGCTTGGCCGCTATACCATCGGCATCTTCCATCAGCTGGGGTCGGTGATCCTGCTCCTTGCGGCAGCTGTGAAAGAAATCGGAGCATTCCGCGGGCGGGAGACGATGAAGCAGTGCCTGGCATTGGGCGTGCTGTCCTTTCCCATCGTGGCATTGACGCTGCTCTTTACCGGTATGGTGCTTTCTGTACAGATCGCGGGAGAACTCACGAAGTATGGCGCAGACTTCACCGTTGGTGCGATCGTAGCCATCGGCATGGGGCGCGAACTCGGCCCGGTGCTCTGCGGTGTCGTCCTCGCGGGTCGTGTCGGGGCTGCCATCACGGCTGAGATCGGTACGATGCGGGTGACCGAGCAGATCGATGCGCTAAGGTGCCTTGCGGTGAGTCCTGTGGGGTATCTCGTGGTGCCGCGGCTCGTCGCCTGCATGACGATGCTGCCGCTTCTGACGGTCTTTGGCGTCACCATCGGCGTCGGCGGCGGGATGATCGTCGCTTCGCTCACGCATGGCGTCTCCTCCTATACCTTCATGCACTCCATCCATGTGTACTGCGTTCCTTCTGACCTGTACATCGGTGTGCTCAAGTCGGTCATTTTCGGTATGATCGTCGCGCTGGTCGGCTGCGACCGCGGGATGACCTGTACGGCAGGGGCAGAAGGCGTCGGCAAGGCGACCACCCAGTCCGTGGTGTATTCGATTATTATGCTTTTTGCGGCGAATTACCTGCTCTCGTCCATTCTGTTTTGAGGCGTTCTATGATTGATATCAGGCATGTATACCAGACTTTTGGCGATCGTCATATCTTGAAAGATGTCAGTCTTTCCATCAAGGAGGGAGAGACGATGGTCATCCTGGGAGCGTCCGGCTCCGGGAAATCGACACTCTTGAAGCTCATCATCGGTCTTCTGCGTCCTACATCCGGAAAAGTCCTTGTGAACGGGAAGGATATGGGACAGCTCAGCGAAGAAGAGCTGAATGAGGAGCGCCGCTCCATGGGGATGGTCTTCCAGTATTCCGCCCTCTTCGATTCCCTTAATGTGAAAGAAAATGTAGCCTTTGGTCTGCGCATGCACACCCGGCTTTCTGAAGAAGAAATCGATGCCATCGTGAAGGAGAAGTTGCATTTGGTCGGTCTTGACGGGATCGAAGACCTCATGCCGGCCAATCTGTCCGGCGGTATGAAGAAGCGCGTGAGCCTTGCCAGAGCGATCGCGCTCGAACCGAAGATCATTCTCTATGATGAACCGACAGCGGGGCTGGATCCGATCCGTTCGACCGATATCAGTCTTTTGATCAAAGAAACGCAAAAGGTCCTGCATGCGACGAGCGTCGTCGTGACGCACGACTTGAAGTCTGCGGAAATGATCGCGGACCGCATGGCTTTTTTGTATAAAGGTTCGTTTCTTGCGGTAGGGACAGCCGAAGAATTATATGCATCCAAAGATGAAAGAGTACGGCAGTTCATGAATGGTCTGCCATCGAATCCTGATTTTCTGAAAGAAGGTGATGCCTGATGAAATGGTCGACGGAAGCAAAAGTCGGAGCCTTTGCCCTGGCGGGGATTCTCCTCTTTGCCGGGATCCTGATCGAGCTTTCCAGCCTTGTGATCTTTGGAAAGAGCGGATTTCATGTGACAGGCTATTTCAAGGAAGCGGAAGGCATAGAGCCGGGAAATCCGATCCACTATGCCGGCGTCGAAGTGGGCATGGTCGATGGCATCACGGTAGAGAACGGAGAAGCCGTCGTGAAGCTGCGTTTTTATCATGACGCCAAAGTGCCGAAGGATGCGGACTTCTCCATCCAGACCAGCAGTGTCATGGGCGGGCGCTTCGTGAAGGCGTCCGGCGGACATCAGGAACGTGGCTATCTTGCTGATGGCATGAAGGTCGAGGGCAAGTCAGCACCGGGGATCGATCAGGCGATGGATAAGATGGACAAGCTTATCACATCCGCGCAGACCATGCTCGACGGGATCAATACCGTCGTCGCAGACCCCGCTTCCCAGAAGCATGTGAAGAACAGCATCAATCATTTTGATGCGATTTCCGAAAATCTCGCCATCCTGACCGCGCAGGGGATACAGACAGCGAATGAGATCCAGAGCATCACCTCGCAGGTGAATCAGATGCTGTATCAGTTGAATGGCGACGGCAAAGCCGCCGGTGATGTGAGAAAAATCATGGACAATATGGTCGTGGCTTCGGAGAATGCGAAGGAAATCTCTCAGAATGCCAAAGCGATTTCCGGAAAAATAAATGGATTTATGCAGGGAAATGGTGATTTTGATGTATCTGTTTCCGGTGAATTGTTATATAATACTAAGAAGGACGATTTCTCGCCGAATCTCTTCCTCCGTGTGGGGAAAGACTCCTATGGACTTCTGGGGATAGAATCCATGGGGAATGATCCGGTCTATGATGCGCTCTATGGTCGTATGAGAGGGGACTATGGCGTACATGCCGGCATCATTCGCAATAAGATCGGCGCTGGCGCGGACTATGCATCCGGCCGGTGGAAATTTTCCGCAGATGTGTATGACCCCAATGATCTGTCTGTCCGTCTGCGCGGGCAGTATGCTCTTACGCCGAATCTGTTCCTGACGGGGCAGTCCATTTTCCCGCATAACAACCGCGGCGGCGGAGAGTACATTGGCGTGGGATACAATTATTAAATGAAAAACAGCGCCGCCACAAGGGCGGTCTGGATATAATGACAACAAAGACATCTGTCTAGAAGGGATGAATGTTGAATGAATACAATGACCTGCAAAATTCTGACTGCTTCTATCGTGCTTGCCCTTTCCTGCGGGCTCGGCGCAGAAGCCAAAGGATCTAAGACAAAGATCATGACAGACCCGTCGATCACGCAAAAAGCTATCGAGGCACAGATGAATCAGACGGTAGCCAATAAAGATGTGAATTTCAATAACATGCTGCTCCAGAAGAATCTGGCGTCTTCCATCACCGAAGCAGCAGCTCCGGAAGCGGCTGCGATGGATATCGACCTCAAAGGGGCGGTCACGACGGCTATCCAGAATAACCGTGACATTACCATTGCCGAGCTGAAGCTGAGAGAAGCGGAAGCCGATGTCAGCGCAGCGGCAGCGAAGAAGAATCCGTCTCTCAGCTACTCTTGGCAAAGAAATCAGTATCCGACCCAGAGCGGTCCGGTGACCCAAACCATTATGGAGGGTGATCGGGTAGTTACGAAAATGGTAGGAACGCAGAGTTCCAACCATGGCTATAGTCAGGGGATTAATGTTTCTTGGCCGATCTGGACCTTCGGCAAGGTAGAAGGCGCGATCGATGCTGCTCGCTACCAAAAGAACATCGCTGATCTTAATGTCTACAAGACGGAAGCGGATACGAAGCTCGCGGCCGTGCAGGCATACTACCAGTACCTCGAAGCGATCAAGCTCGCTGAAGTGCAGGCACAGTCCGTCACTGACTATGCAAGCCATCTGAATAACGTACAGCAGCAGTTCGATGCCGGTATCGTGGCCAAGCTCGATGTACTGTCTTCCAATGTATCTCTCGCCAATGCGAAGCAGAAGAGCATCGCAGCGGACAACACCCGTGATGTCGCAGAAGCGAACCTGAACAACATCATGCGTGTCCCGATGAATACGACGCTGAACCCGCTGGATAAGAATTTCCCGGAGCCGGAATTTGACCTCACCATGGAACAGGCCATTCTGATGGCGCAGAAATACCGCTGGGAACTCGTCGAAGCAGACTATGGCGTAAAGGCAGCTGAGGCCTCTCTCCGTTCGGCAAAGGCCGGCTATCTCCCGACGGTCAGCGTCGGAGGCGGATACAGCTGGAAGGAAGCCAGCGTGACGGCGGTCGATAAAGATGACTGGGCTGTCCAGGGTGGGCTTTCCTGGTCGCTTTGGGATGGCGGTGCCACCCAGGCATCGGTGAAGAAAGCGGATGCCGCTGTCAAGACAGCACAGGAAACACTCCTGCAGGCGAGAGAAAAGATCGAGCTCGAAGTCCGTCAGGATTACCTGAATGTCCTTTCTTATAAAGAACAGATCCGCGCTGCGGAAGCGTCGGTCGCTCAGGCAGAAGAAGCGTATAAGATCGCGACCGTCCGCTACAGCAGCGGCGTCGGCATCAACCTCGATGTCCTCGATGCAGAACTCGCCCTCAATACTGCGAGAACGAACTACATCACCGCGCTCTACAACTACAACATCGGTCTCGCTACGCTGGAACATGCGATGGGCGTACCGGCTGTCATTCATCCGGAATTTGCAAAAGCGTAATTTTAGTGGCTGGTGGCTGGTGACTGGGAGACATCAGACTCGCATATCGTCATTTCGAGCGAAGCGAGAAATCTTTGTCATTCGCGGTCAAAAGGATGATGTCAGGAAACCATAAATGGGAAGCCTGTTAATCGCTGACCTTCGGGCATCGCCCTATTTATACTCCGCGGCGCTTCTGATTTTTTATGCGCCGCACCAACCCCCCTTTGAACCTTTTGAACTTATAGAACCGGTTTCCACCCTTTCATTCCCGAGCAAGGGGCGGCACGCCCCCGGGGCTAACCCTGAACCTTGAAACTTTATTTTTAATTTGGAGAACTTGACCTTGGCTAGCAGAATCAAATGGTGGATCAATGGTATCGCAGCCTTTATTTTCATCATGCTGTGTATCATTTATCTGCTGATCCGTCCGATTATCACACAGAATCTGGAACCCGTCATCAAAGACGCGGCAGGGGATCGCATCAATGGCACCCTGACGTGGACCCTGATGGATCTGGATCCGAATTATGATCTTTCCTTCACCGACCTTGAGCTAAAGGACGCGAAAGGAGAGGTTGTATTCAAGTCGCCTTCTTTGGAAATCGGATGGTCTGCTTCTGCGCTGTACAACTATGCCTTCAAAGATGGCGGTATCGCCGATGTCGTGAAGACGGTGACCATCGAGAATCCGGAAGTGCACCTTGCCAAGGGGACTGATGGACTCTGGAATGTAGAGAAGATTCTAAAACCATCGGACTCTTCGGACAATGGTACTTTCACTGGACAGGTCATCGTGAAGGACGGGAATGCATCTATCACCACACCGGATATCGGTTCGTATGATTTCACTTCGCTGGGAGGCACGCTCGGCTGGGATAGCACGGGTACGATCACAGGCTCTTTTGCGGGAGAGGCATTTGACAGCCATTTCAAGGGAGACGTGAAGTACACGAATACCAATAACATGGAAATCAGTCTGGAGACAGATCCGGTTTCCTTGACCTCTCTGAAGCCGCTCTTAGAGCAGTTCCCACAGATTTCTTCAAAACTTGATATAGACAAAGGGACAGGACAGGTGACCAGCGCCAAGATCTGGAAAAGTGATGGCGCTGTCGCTTATCATGTCCAAGGCTCTATCAAAGATGCTGCTCTTCGCTATGATCATTTTATTCTGGCTGACGGGGCAGCCTTTTTTGATATTGAAAATGGCGAAGCCGTCATCACCGAAGCAGCCGTAAAGGTGAACGGGCAGACATTTGCCGGGGATGTGAAAGTTCTTTTTGACGTGGATGATCCGATCCTGATGGGGCATGTGAACCTGAAGGATATCAAGGCGGAAGAGCTGCTGCCGGAGGAAGGCGTCATAGGAGTTGTTTCCGGCGGCGTAGATATTTCCGGGACGATGGGAAATCCTTTCGTGTCCGGCGAAGCCCATGTGAAGGACGGGCAGTATGAGAATCTTTCTGTCAAAGAGGCGAATGTGCGCTTTGTCTATGGAGAGGATCGGATCTCGATCCCTTATCTGAAGGCACAGATGGCGGGCGGTCTTCTGATCGGCGAAGGCTCATATGATATGACAAGCGGAGCCTTCGAAGGCGAAGCAGCCGGAGAGCATATCGACCTTTCTTCTCTTCCGGTCGGGATTTCCGCTTCCGGCATTGTGAGCGGATCGGGGAAGGCGAAGGGCACCTATAAAGAAGGCACACTGTCTTTGGAAACGGCTTCCGGAGAAATGGATGGCGCAGGTCTTTCGTATGAGAATATGGCAGCCGGCAAGGCCTCCGGCTTTGGCAGCTACCGAGATGGCGATTGGCATGGCGTTTTCTATGGCATGGATCTTTCGTATGATGGAATGTCCATGGATACCCTCTCGGGGGAGGTCGCTTCACGCGGCGGCGTGATGGATATTTCGTACCTGACCGGCACATCCGGCGAAGGCGCATTCACCGTGAAAGGGAAGTATGGGCCATATCTCTCGCTCTCAGGCGAAGCATCGTCTATCGACCTTTCCGGGCTTTCCGGTATTTCAGGGATGGATATGGCTGGGCGTCTCTCCGGCCGGTTCGTGGTCAGCGGGAGCAGGGAGGATCCGTCCGGCGCGGCAGATTTCACAGCGCGGGATGGGGAGATCCGTGGCATCTCCTTTGACCGTATCGCAGGACATGTATCACTCGGAAATCAGCTGGCGACCATCACCTCGCTTCGCATGGAAGGACCGGACGGAAAGCATACTGTGAAGGGGAGCATCGGCCTCTTGGCGCCGCACCCTCTCGCACTCACCATCGATACAGACAAGACGCGCATCGAGAAACTGCTCGCACTTGCCGGAGAGGACTACCCAGTGACGGGCTGGATCGAAAATACCTTGACTGTCACAGGCACGATGGAAGCGCCACAGGTGAAGGGCGATTTTCTGGCCTTCGATGGTTCTGTCATGGGTGAGCTTTTCCAGAGCGTTTCGGGCGAATATACCTATGATGGAAATGGCATCACTTTGAAAAACGGACTCGCCTATATCTATGATGGTACAGCCATCGTGAGCGGTACGGTCGAGCCGGACGCAATCGATATGGATGTGTCGCTGAATGACATCAGCCTTTCGCGGATGCTTCCGGGACGCGGAGCAGACGGCAAGGTCAATATGCGCGGGCATGTATCAGGAACAATGGAAGATCCGGTCTTTGAAGGGACGATCTCCTCCAGACAGATCTCTGTCGGCGGCACTGCCATTTATATGGCATCTGCCGGCATCTATTATCAGAACCATGTCGTGAGCCTTGATGACGGCGTATTCAATCAGAAGAATGGCCATTTCGAATGGAGAGGTAGCTATCACATGGATTCCCATATCCTGCAGGGCTTCCTCCGATTTAAGGGATGGAATATCAAGGAGGCCATGCGTCTTTTCAAGCTGCCTGAGTCGGCGGTGGATGGCGCTGTCAATGGCGGCATGCAGATCGGAGGGACGCTGGAGAACCCCAGCATCGACTTCAAAGCAGATTTCTTGGGAGGACATCTGGGGGATACGCCTGTCGGTCAGGGAGTGATCGATTTCTCCTACATGAATGGGGCGCTGTCGATCCGTCAGTTTCATCTTCCGGTAGGAGACGGACTGCTTGCGGCAGAAGGCTCTATGAATAGTGACGGCGATCTCTCTATCCAGCTCGCAGCCAAAGACATGGAGGTATCCTGGCTGCCGCAGGTATTGGGACGAGATGGCATACGGATGGGCGGCCGACTGACGGCCGGAGTCATCCTCAGTGGAAATAAGACATCGCCGGAAGCGGACATTTCGATCGGCATCGACCATCCGAGCTACGGAGATATCGGCTTTGACAGCTTCTCTCTGATGGCGAATGCCAAGAGCAATGTCGTGACGCTGCAAAGTGCGCTGGTATCGAAGGGAAACTATCGTGCGAGTGCCAAGGGCACACTCCCTGGCAATCTTTTCACCGGCAGCACCACAGATGAAGCAGTGCCGCTTGCTGTCGATTTCAATCTTGATCAGGCAGATATGAATATTCTGGCTCTCTTCGGTAAAGCCGTGACGAGTGCGAGCGGCCCGATCAAGGGACATGTACAGCTTGTCGGTGACTATCGTGACCCGGAGCTTATGGGCAGCATCACAGCAAAAAATGGGACGCTCGGTCTTATGACCATGAATGAAGTCATTCAGCCGATCGATCTGTCCTTACGATTTGATGGACATCGCGTGACATTTGACGGCAGTGCCTCCTTCGGTGGCGGCGGCGTCACGGCGAAAGGCTCCGCCGACTGGAAAGAGAAGGCCATCACGCATTATGATGGGGAAGTGCATATGCATACCCCTTCTATCGACTCTGCCTATTACAAAGGGGCGGTCGATGCTGACCTTTCTCTGGGTGAATTCATGGATCAGCTCGGTGTCACGGGCCAGATCTCTATCCACGATGCGACCTGCGAAGTACCGCTTGCCCTCCTTTCTGAGAGCGGCGAGTCGTCGGCCAATTTCCTGACAAAGATCGATATAGCCATCGGAGACAATGTACGGCTCTACAGCAGCTCGCTCTATGATCTCATGGTCAAAGGAAACATTTCCATGATGGGGCACTTCCAGGAACCGATCATGACGGGCCGTGTCAATGTCGAAAAAGGAACGGTCAAGATCAATACGACGGAATTCAAGATCGATCAGGCCAATGCTGTCTGGGGCGGCATTCCCGGCTCCTTCCTGCCCGTCATCCATGCACGCGCCGATACCAAGGTCGGTCATTACAATATCAAAGCCGAACTGGATGGGCCGCCCGGTGATATGAAGACGACCTTCCACAGCGATCCTGCGCTGAATGATTCGCAGATCATCATGCTGCTGACGCTCCATCAGGATCCGACCAAGGATAAGGATGGCTCGATGCAGGGGGCGCTCTTCAATGCCGGCCTCACTATGCTCTTCGGGAATACAATGCAGGACTTCCTTGCGGATAAGATCGGCCTTGACCTCATCAGCATCACGTCGAACCTGACAGACTACTATGACAACATCGATGACAACAATGACAGCTACTACTACATCAAGATCGGGAAGTACCTCTTCAATGACTTCATGCTGACTGCGACCATGGGTGTGAATAATGAGGAAAAGAGTCTGGGCTTCCATTATGATTTGAATTCGCGCATCGGTCTCTCATCGTGGTATAATAGTAATCACGACAGCTACATCGGCAGCGACTGGAGCTTTAAGTTCTAGGGTTAGCCAAAGGGGCGTGTCCCTTGATTGTGGATGAAAGCTCTGCTCGAATCAGGAATGAGGAATGGCGGTGCGGCGCATAAAAAACAGAAGCGCCGCGGAGTATATAGGGCGATGCCCGAAAGTGGCATTTAAATCACCAGTCACTAGTCACTAGTCACTAGTCACAAGTCACTCGAGGCTCCTAATCCCCAATCCCTAGTCACTACTTTCGAAAACTCGGAAATGTGAATATGGTCAATATCAGTTACATGGAGTATTTCTATGCTTGAAGAATACAAAGCCTGTTTATCCCGTCTGACTTTGCTCAGCCGGGAGGAAGAGCAGGCGCTTTGGAAAGAATATAAAGACGAAGAGGAAATCGATGCGCGCCAGCGTCTGATCGAGAATTACCAGCCGCTTGTCTTTAAGGAGGCCGTCAAGTACGGCTTGCAGGAGGCAGTGACGATGGACCTTATTCAGGAAGGCACTGTAGGGCTCATGGAGGCCGTCGAGCGCTATGATCCCTCGACCGGTGTTGCCTTCTCTCTGTATGCTATCCACCGCATCCGCGGACGCATGCTGAATTTCTTGAATGCCAATAAAAAGGAAATCCTTCTCGAAGACGGAGAAGAAGAGAAAGTCTTCCTCGCGCAGGCCATTCCTGACATGGCTTTTGAAAGTGCTGACCGTGAATCGCTGCATGCGGCAGTCGATGAGGCGGTGCAGAGACTCTCTGCCAAAGAGCAGGATGTCATCCGCTCGGTCTATCTGGCGGAGCAGACCGCTGCTGAGACTGCCGATGCCATGGGCGTCAGCCAGGCCTACGTCTACCGTCTGGAGAAACGCGGCATCCGGCGTCTCCGCGGGATGCTCTCGAAGCTGATCCATGAGAGAAAATAGGGGTGGCTGATGAGTTTAGCAGGCTCTGAAGGGTCAACTGGCTCTGCGAGGACGTTTTTCAAAACCCAAAACTTGGCAGCGCTTTTTATTTTTATGCACTGCGCCGTCCTTTTTGAACCCTTTGAATCTTTTGAACCTATTGAACTTGTAATCCTATCCTGAAATCACTCGCATTTCCACAATAATGCTTGAAAATACAAGAAAATACGAAATAAATAAAAATTTTGGATGTTCACTTGTTCTTCTAAAACGCTGATTATATATATAAGAGTCATGTAACCAGTGGTTAACAGGAAATCGGAATGATTCCGGTTTCCTGCGCAGGAGGCAGTATGTCAGGAGATACGCTGAAGAGAGTGAAATCAGTGAAGAGGTGGCTGGAAAAGGCGGAAAATTCCTATTCCAACCATAAAGAACTGACAGGCGAGATGAATCTCATCATGGCACAGGCAGAGATGCAGCGCCTGAAAGAGGTGAGAGGGACTTCGCCGCGCCGGAAGTGGCTGCTTCGCGGCGGCGCGCTGGCTGTGGCGGGACTTCTTTTTCTCGGCGCGTCGCTCCTGAAAGATAGCCTCTTCCCGCCGCCTGTTCCGGCTAAGCCGGCCCAGACGGTGGTCACGACATCCCCCGAGACACCAAAGCCGGTCGAGGAAGCAGTGCAGAAAGCTGAAGAGGTTCCTGCCCCTGTGGAGACTGTCATGACAGAACAGGTAGAAACGAAACAAGCCCCCGAAGCCTCGAAAGCTGCGCCCGTCGTCAGTACGCCAGTGCCGGCTCCCATAAAGGCTGCTGCTCCGAAGCCCGCCGCTCCCGCTCTCTCGGATCAGGAGATCCAGCGTGTCGTAGGCGAAGCGGGAAGAGCCTTGAGAGGAAATAAATGAGAAATTAGGAATGGTGGTGCGGCGCTTCTATATTTTTATGCGTTGCACCACCTCCGTTAAACCTTTAGAACCTGCTGAACCTCTTTCGTTCGCAATCAAAGGGCGATACACCCGGGGGCTGACACTGAACCCATGGCCCCACATGTTATTTAAGGAAATCACGTGTTTTGGCAAGTACGCCAGACACCCATCTGTATTTCCATAAATATATAGGGAAACGCTGATTCCATCGCAGAATCTACAAGAATTTTTATACATGACTTTGTTATAACCTTCCTTACATAGCTCGCTATTCGCGGCAGGTTATTTCTCGTCATGTACCAAAATTCAAGAGTAAAATCTGACAACGATTGAATCCGTGTTTCCATAGAAATTCACCATCCAATACATGAGGAGGAATTTACGATGACAGCAACATATAAGAAAGCACTGCTTGCCTCTGCGATCCTGCTTGCACTTTCCGGCGCAGACGTCTTTGCGGAAGCGCCGCAGATGACTGGCTCCCAGAACGGCATGTCCCAAAGCTCCATGATCGATGTGAAGAGCGGGAAGGAAGCAGGCAAGACAGCCGAGATTTCCGACCAGACGGAAAAAGCGGAACCGTCCATGGAAGTGAAGGAGTCTCACCAGACCGTCGCAGTGGGCGATGCCTCGCTCTATCTTTCGGCGGACGATGACGCAGCCATCGAAGCACATACAGGCAAGACCATCGCGCATGTCGACTTCGACGGGATTCCGGAAGAAGTCAAGACGAAGCTGTCTCCTCTTCTGCAGAGCAAACCGGGCAGCACTGTCACCGCTGAGGGGATCCGCAATGATGTGGCATCTCTTGGATCGACCGGTGTCTTCTCCCAGATCCGTCCGAATTTCAAGGATATCCCCGAAGGAGTGGACCTCACTTATGGTCTTGTTGCAAACCCCATTGTTCGCGGCGTGGAATTCACCGGCAATACCATCTTCACCTCTGATTACCTGAAGTCCATCCTGCAGGTGCCGGAGGGGAGCGTCCTGAACTTTGTCCTCGTGAACCAGAAGCTGAAGGAAATCGAAGATGTGTACCTGAAACAGGGCTACATGCTCGTCTCCATCCCGAATGTCGAAGTGACGCCGAAAGGCATCCTGAAAGTAAATATTTCGGAAGGTGTCATCGAAGACATCCAGCTCGTCGGCAATGATAAGACGAAGGACAAAGTCATCCTCCGCGAACTCAAGATGAAGAAGGGCAAGCCCTTCAATAAATTCCAGGCAAGCCGCTCCATGGAAAGACTCTATAATCTGGGCTACTTCGAAGATGTCAATATGAAGCTGCTCCCTGGCAAAGAAAATGAACACAATGTCGTCATCGAGATCGATGTCGTTGAGCAGAAGACCGGCGTCATCACTGTCGGTGCCGGCTACTCTGACTCCGATGGTACAGTCGGCATCGTCGAGCTCGGTGATACGAACTTCCGCGGCACAGGCGATAAGGTCAATTTCCACTGGGAATTCGGCGGCGCCGGCAACGGTAAGAACTATACCATTTCCTACACCCGTCCGTGGATCAATTCTAATGGCGACTCCCTCGGGGCTTCCATCTTCAACCGCATCTATGAATACGATGACTATGATTCGAACGGCGATACCGTCGCAGAATACGATAAGAGAAGAAGCGGCTGGAACCTCACCTGGGGACGACAGAATGGGGAATATCGCACGAACTACTTCACCTTTGAAAGTGCGAAGGAAGAATACGATGACCATGACGGTTTCGAATGGGGCAGCGTAGGGAATAACCAGACTGATGCAGTAAAAGCTGAGTGGAAAAAGGCTATCATGGATAACTTCGGTACCACGAACAGCTTCACCTTCTCGCACGTTTTCGATAACCGCGATAACTACTTCAATGCCAGCAAGGGCCGCCGCATTTCCTTCACCACCCAGTGGGGCGGACATGGCCTCGGCGGTGACTATGACTTCTATAAGTTCACGACAGAAGGCCGCTTCTACAAAGGCCTCGGCAATGGTCACATCCTCGCGCTCCGTCTGCAGGGCGGCTACATCGACGGCGATGTCTCCTACGGAAACCTCTTCGACCTCGGCGGCTCGAATACCCTCCGCGGCTATGAAGATGACCAGTTCAAGGGCAAGAAAATGTACGCGGCGACACTGGAATACCGTTTCCCGATCGCCAAGAAAGTACAGGGCGTCCTCTTCACCGATGGAGGCAGCACCTGGGGCATCGATGACGGACAGATCCCGTGGTATGAAGATGATGATGGCTTCCAGTGGTCTTGCGGCGTAGGCCTGCGTCTCCAGACACCGATCGGACCGATCCGTCTTGACTATGGCCACGGCGATAAGAATAAATTCCACTTCAGCTTCGGTACACAGTTCTGATTTGAATGCGAAATGAGAAATGGCGTTGCGGCGCCATACATAAAGCGCCGCAGCTCCGATTTCTCCCTCTTTCCGCTGGAAGGAGGTGCCCGCAGGGGCGGAGGCGGGTTCGGGAATATTCTCCGTTGAACCAATTGCACCTCTTAACCTGTGCCGCATTCTGCCGGCTATCCACTGATTTTCCAAAGGAGGAGCCATGCATTCTTCCTTATTTCATTCGATGACTCGAGCAGGTCTTGCCCTGCTCGTTTCGTCATTCCTGCTTCCCGCAGGGGCAGAGGCGGCACCGATCCGCGAAGTGAGCGTCTCCGTCACGGGAGCGGGCGGCATGCCGCCCGCTGTGGAGAAGCGGATCACGGTGAGTATTTCTGCCATAGGAAACCGCATCCTTGTCGGCAAGGATGAGAGTCTCTTTCGCTCGCACGAGAGCGAGTACGATAAGGTCCTTGCAGACATCGTGAATCGTGTGGTCGTGGGCTATGTGGTGGATGATATATCTGCCGCCTATGGCGAAAAGACGGCGCTTCACGTATCGCTCACTCCCGTCGGGCAGATGATCCGCGAGGTGGAGACAGAGATCGACTATGGGAATCTGTCTCCGGAAGCGGCAGCGCTGGTGAAGAAGGATACCGCCGGCGTACCGCTCCTTATGAGCCAGCTCCTCTCCGGGCTTCCCGTCGACTCGGTCGGTTGGGCGGAGAGTGTCTCTGAGTCTGCCGGGCGAGAGCTTCTTAAGGAGATCCTCCCGGAATTCACGGCCAACTTCGAAGTGACCTCGGGGGAGAAGACAAAGGTGCGGATTTCCCTCATTCCACAGGGGACGATCGTCCGCACCGGAAAGCTCACCCTGCACAAGACCACCATTCCACGCCTCCTGATGCTTCGCGCGGTGAATGAGACGGAGCATGCCCTTCGAAGCCTTGAAGGGCTTCCGCTCGAGTTTGTCGCCCGTCATCAGAAAGACTTGGCTGTCTCGATGAATGACATCCTCGCTAAGGATCCCTTCATTGAAAAGTATGGCATAGAGACAAAGGTCTACCTTTATCCTGGGGAGATTACAGAGCTCAAGGTCGATGCACTGACCGATCACTGGATCATCCGCACAGAAGCATGGATGGATGCTGGACGCGATGGAAATCGCAATACGGCGATCGAAGGCATGCTCGGGCATTTCGTGGGCAGGAACAATGTGATTTTCGGCGAGGCCCGCTTCTACCCCGGCCCCGTCGACTGGAATGTCTATGGCGGCTGGTATCATCACTTCGGGCGCGTCATGGATCTGGGCTATAAGTATGATTTCGTAGAAAACAGCCACCATGCCTTTGGACAGATCCCCTTCGGCGAGCGTTTCGCCCTGCGCTATGACCGTGATTGTAAGAAAAAAGAGAATGAATATGGATTTTCCTATAAGATCCATAATTACATGACGCTCGAATATGTGTATAATGATGAAGAAGGCAAGTGGCTCCGCCTGATTGCCAATTTATAAATGAGGAGAGTAACCTATCATGATGACAACTCTTGGTAACAAGAAAAACGTAAAGATTTTTTCCTTCGCCTTAGCTGGCGTATTCATCGCCTCCGTAGCAGCGATGGCGGTGGTATCCATGGGCGATACTGCAAATGCTGCTCCGACCTCTGACATCGGCGTCGTCGACCAGAGAGAAGTGATTTCTGCCAATAGCACCCTCGCAGCGAACTACCAGCAGAAGATGAAAGAAACTGCCGACGAAATGCAGAAAGACTTCGATGCGAAGTCCGAAGGCATGAGTGATGCAGAAAAAGAAAAGCTCTTCACTGACATGCAGCAGCAGTTCAATCAGAAGAGACAGGCCATCGAGAAAGACATGGATGACCAGGTGACCGGCGCTGTGAAGTCCGTCGCATCCAAGAAGGGCCTTGCACTGGTCGTCGATAAATCTGCTGTCATTTACGGTGGCACCGACATCACGAAGGAAGTCACCGACTCCCTCTCGAAGTCCCTCTCTTCCGCTTCTTCCGCAGCATCCGCAGCTTCCTCTGAAAGCAAAAAATAAGGACGTCTTATGAAATATAGAAACTGTGTATACACCATGGCGGCTGCCCTCCTCGTGGCAGGCTCCTTGGCGGTAAGCGGATGCAGCGATAAAAAAAACGAGGAGCCGGCGCCACCTGCCGTTTCCTACGGCGTGGTCGATTTGGAGACCCTTGTGAAAGCCCATCCGAAATACAGTACATATTTCCGCCTCGAGACTGAGTACAACCATCTCCTTGGTCAGTATCAGAATGAACGAAACAAGCTCATTCACATCGCATCGCAGCAGCAGCACATCAAGGCCGCGCTCTCCGATCAGAGCCGACGCATGGCTGCCGAGAATGAGTGGAAGACGAAGGTCAAGGCGAAAGAAGACGAACTGAATGACGGCCTCGCAAAACTCTACAAAACCATCAGCGAAGCGCACAAGAAGGACAAGACCTTCACGCCCGATGGCCTCACTGACGAAGAGCGCGCCGAGATGGCGAATCTTCAGATGAAGCTCACCGTCCTCGGCGTCACCGGTTCCGAAAAGGAAGACGTCAAGCAGCGCCTCCATGACCTGATGGACCTTCGCACCGAGCGGGCGAAGATGGATACCATCGGCTGGACAGCGGACGAAGTGAAAACGATGAAAGAGGCAAAAGAAAACGCATCGAAGGAGCTCGCTGACTTTTCAGAGAAGACCGCGAAAGACATCAAGCAGAACCTCTCTCAGGATACGAACGTCGATGAGCCTCTTCCTGAAGACCCCATCGATCCATCGTGGAACGAAGACTGGCAACAGAAGATCGATGCCAAGCAGAAAGAGATGGCCGCCGTCAAGAAAGAAATAATGGAAGACATCCGAAAAGTTGCCGCCCGCGAGGCCTCTGACAAGCACCTTTCCATGATCTTCTCGAAATACAAAGCCAATATCCACGCCGAAGACGTGACGGGGGATATGGTGAATCGTATAGTCAATATCACCAAGTAGGAGGAAATCGAATGGCTATGTGGAAAAAACTGGCCTGTGTAGGACTCATTGGCGCAGCACTCGCCTTTGCCGGCTGCGGCAGTGAACATAAAGTGGCAGTCATCGACTACCAGAAACTGGAAGCTTCCTCTCCGAAGATCCAGTCTATCGAAAAAGAGATCAGTGATAAAGATAAAGAAATCAGAGACCGCCTGAATCAGGACTCCCAGAGCGGACTCTCCGATGAAGACATGCAGAAGAAAGTCCAGTCCGCCCAGCAGGAGCGCATGATTTTCATCCAGAGCAAACAGAAACAGATCCAGTCCATGGTAGAGTCTCAGGCAGCCCAGATCGCGAAAGAAAAGGGCATCGGTATCGTCATGCATAAGAGAGCCGTACCCGGCGGTGCCGTCGACATCACCGATGAAGTGATGGCCAAGATAGATGGCACAGCGAAAGCGGCATCCAGCGCTGCCTCGTCCACATCCAAGTGAGGTCCATCATGAAAAAAACAGCAGGTGAAATCTCTGCCCTGATCGGCGGCACCCTCTATGGGGACAGCACGGTCCTGATCGATGACGTTGCCAGCGCAGAAAGCGCAGGCCCATCGCAGGTGACCTTTGCCCGCGGCGTCTATGCCGAGCACATTGAAGAAATGCAGGCCGGTGTCATCCTTGTCGATGAACTCCCCGCCCACTACACGAAGAATCTTATCGTCGTCCCCGATGCCCGCCGCTCCTTTGGCGAACTAATCGAAGTCTTCCGTCCGGAAAACAAATGGGAACCGGGCATCCATGAGACCGCCGTCATCAGCGCAAAAGCCCTGATCGGCAAAGACGTCACCATCATGGCGTATGCCGTCATCGAAGAAGGCGCTGAGATCGGGGACGGCTGTGTCATCTACCCGTACTGCTACATCGGAAAGTATGCGAAGCTCGGCAAAGACTGCGAGCTGAATCCGGGTGCTGTCGTCCACGAGAACAGCATCTTAGGCGACCGCGTCGTCCTTCGTGCGCACGCCGTCGTCGGCGGTCAGGGCTTCGGCTTCTCCACCGATGAACAGGGCCATCACCATCACATTCGCCAGCTTGGCCGCGCTGTCATCAGAGACGACGTCGAGATCGGCGCCTGCTCCACCGTCGACAATGGCGCGATGAACAATACCATCGTTGGAAGCGGTACCAAGATCGATAACCTTTGCCATCTCGGACACAATGTCGAAGTCGGCCAAGACAATTTCCTCTGCGCGCAGGTCGGCATCGCCGGCAGCACCAAAGTCGGCGACCACGTCATCATGGCCGGACAGACTGGTGTGAATGGTCACATCACCATCTGTGACAATGCCGTCTTCGGAGGCAAGACAGGCATCATCGGCACCATCAAAACACCAGGCACCTACTTGGGCTATCCGGCGAGGACCCACGCCCAGTGGGGGAGAGTCGAAGTTGCTCTCTCGCACCTGCCGGAACTGATGAGAAAGATCCGCCGTTTGGAAAAGCAGCTCGGAGAGAAAGAAGAAAAATAAAGTTCGCTTGAACGCATGTAAAAACCACTGAGTAAGTATCTCGGTGGTTTTTGCTTGATTAGCAGTGCAGTGCATTGCTTTTTCCAAACCATCATCCCTTATCGGCGTCACTATGAATGAAAGCCATTGGAGCATACGTTCTTTAGTTTTAATAGGGGAAAACGTGTAGCGACATATTTCAGGAGAGGTCATACTTTCTACTAAGTACACTTCGCACATATGATGTTTCTCACCACTCAGGATAACGAAATACTCCATGAAGTTATATGCGGATTGGGGTACTTATGAATCGTATGCCCCGTCCTTTTTTTACCCGGTGAATCAGTTTAACCTGACGATCCACTTTCATAGTAAAGAGGAAGTGATCAGCCCCTGTCAAGGTAGACATGGCAAATATCTAAAAAAATTACTGCCGTAAATTCCATGTTGGTGTTTTAGCATCAGCATGGGATTTGCGGCATTTTGTTATGCCGCGAATTTTGCTTTGTATTTCTGAAAACGTTTGTTCTCTGCAATTGGAAACTGTTCCGGGTTCTTCGCGTGCAGAGCTGCCATGCGAACTTCCATTGGCGTCCTTACTCCAAATCGTTCCTGAAAACGTTCGTAATTGTAAAAATGGAATGTATTGTTCGATGGCCGAACGCACCTCGTCTCCGCTACTGAACTTATTCCGGGAATACATCTCTGTCTTCACAATTCCCCAGCCCCCTTCCACTGGGCAATGATCGATGCCATGCCCAACGCGGGACATGGATTGCTCCATCCCCTGCTTCGAGAGCTTGAACTGGAATGCTTTACTGGTATACTGGAACCCCTGTTACTGGGGAACAACTTTATAGATTTCTATTAAGGCTAAAAAAATATATAGGTATTGACGAAATCGGGGGGGGTGGTACTGTTTATACATAGTTTAAGGCTTCGCGTAAACATGAAACCTTAATCACTATTATATGATCAATTTTTTTGTTAGCCCTTCATGAAACAACAGAAGAAATCAAGAAATGCTGGGAAACCGAAGAAAGGTGGGGGTACCTTTTTGTTGTTTTTTCTAATTCTTAGGAAAGAGTGTCTGTGATCATCATATTACACTGTATTTAAAGGGAAAAGAGGATGTATCATGAATCGGATTTACAAAGTTGTTTGGAGCAAAGCGAAGAATTGCTATACTGTGGTTTCTGAGATTGCGAAAAGACATGGAAAAGGAAACCGTACACGTACATGTGCTGCCGCTTTTTTAGCTGCATTTGCTCTTACTGGCGTTATGGGAATGAGCGAGGTACAAGCAGCGGATGTCACTGCCGATAACGTCAATCCCAATTGGATTCAGACCAATGCATTGAACGCAAAATACAACCTGTCCGTAGGTACTGCAAATCCAAACGGCATCATGCCGTTCCTTGTAAGCAGCAGCGGCGCATTCTATGCAGCCAATAATAAATTCTCTGTAGATAAAGACGGCAAAGTAACCGCAACCGCAGGCGAAATCGGCAACGTAGTTCTGCAAAATGGCGTATACACCGGTCATTCCAAACTGATTGATGGCGAGCTGTTCGTAGGCGATGCAAGCGGCAACTACAGCCAAATCACTACTAAAGGTGCTAAGCTGGGCAAAGTAACTATCGATGAAAACGGCAAGATTTCCGGCGTAGCAGCAGGTACGGCGGATACCGATGCTGTCAATGTAGGGCAGCTGAATAAGACTGTCGCAGATGCAGTGAAAGATGCAGCGAAAGCTTCTGATGTGGGCAATATAGGCGATATTCACAAAAGACGCACAGAAGAAATAAGCTGGGTTTGACGACCGCATTTATTCTGGCGTAAATATGAAAGTTGGCAGAAAAGACTTAAAGACTTTTTCTGCCAACTTTTTTATGATTATGTAAGGAAATGCTGATTCCATTGTAGAGGCGGGTTTTAGAAGGAGCTTTATACATGGCTTCGTCATCACCTTCCTTACATGGTTCGCTATTCGTGTCAGATGATTCCCTGCCTTGTATAAAGATTCAAGAGTAAAATCTGACAATGATTTAATCAGTGTTTTCTTAGTATGACTGAATTTGAAATTTTCAGAAATTTTCAAATTATATACGAAAGTATGGTACAATAATAGAGTATGTAAAAAAGAAGGATGAGGAAGCGGTATTCACATATTGCTCATCGGGGAAGGCTCTCATTCGATTCCCAGTCTCTCTCGTCCCCAGTCCATTAGTCACAAAGTCACTACAACCCCCAAGGAGGTCTATAATGGCAAAAGATTATTCATTCGACGTGGTATGCCGCACGGATCTGCAGGAGGCGGCAAACGCTGTGAATCAGGCGTCCAAGGAGATCGGCACGCGCTATGATTTCAAGGGCAGCAAGAGCTCGGTCACTCTCGATGAGGATAAGATCACGCTGATCGGCGATGATGATTTCAAGCTGAAGCTGGTGAAGGATATCATTCATGGAAAGCTCGTAAAGCGCGGGATCTCCCTCAAGAATCTGAAGGAAGAGAAGAAGGAAGCGGCAGCTGGCGGGACGGTCCGTCAGGTACTCTCGCTGCAGAACGGGATCTCTTCGGATATGGCGAAGGATATCGTGAAGCGTGTGAAGGCTTCGAAGATCAAGGTCGCTGCCAAGATCAATGGGGATGAGGTGCGTGTATCGAGCAAGGATAAGGATTGCCTGCAGGAGTGCATCCAGTTCCTGAAGCAGCAGGACATTCCGGCGGATCTGCAGTTTGTGAATTACAGATAGGGAGGCTCTGCGGGGGCAGGGGATTTCGCAGGTGTGACGAGGCTGCGCTTTCTGAATGGTGCGGTGCAGCGTTTTCCTGGAACCGATTGCCCCGTTGAACCTTTATGTATGGGAGGAGTTATGAACGCAGAGGAAATGATGACGAAGACGCTCCGGGAAGGGCATACCACCGGCGCTACGGCGACGGGGGCGATGAAGGCAGCGATTCTGGCTATGCGAGGAGAATTTCCAAAGCAGGTGACGGTCCTTTCGCCGCAGAGGACGGAGCTCACGATCCCTGTGGAGTCGGCCGAGGCGCATGGGCGGACGGGCATCGCGACTTGTCTCAAGGATGCGGGTGATGATCTGGATTGTACGCATGGGACGCCGATCGTCGTGACGGTGGAGCTGGTGGATACGCCAGGTCTTACGCTCCGCGCGGGGAAGGGCGTGGGCACGGTGACGAAGCCGGGGCTGCAGGTGAAGGTGGGACGGCCTGCCATCAACCCGGGCCCGCAGATCATGCTGCGCTATGTGTATGAGGAGCTCATCGGTAAGGATCATGGCTGTATCGTGACGGTGTCTATCCCGAAAGGGGAGGAGCTGGCGAAGCAGACGCTGAATCCTTCGCTCGGTATCGTCGGCGGTATCTCGGTCTTGGGGACGACGGGGATCGTGAAGCCGATGAGCGAGGAGGCGTACAAGAAGTCGCTGGCTCCGCAGGTGCCGGTGGTCTATGCGAGTGGGATCCGCACGGCGGTCCTCTGTCCCGGCCGTATCGGTGAGACGGCGGCGAAGATCATGGGCATTCCATCGGATGCGATCATCGAGACGAGCAATTACATCGGCTTCATGATGGAGCAGTGCATCGCAGGCGGTTTCCAAAAGATGCTGCTCATCGGCCATATGGGAAAGCTGGTCAAGGTGGCGTCAGGCAGCTTCCATACGTACAACCGCAATAGTGACGGGCGTATGGAGACGATGGCGGCGTATGCGGCCATGAACGGGGCATCGACGGATACGGTGCGGGAGATCATGTGCTGCACGACGACAGATGGCGCGGCGGCAGTCGTACATCGCGAAGGACTGGATATGATTTACCAGCAGATGGCGGAGCGGGCGCAGGTGCGCTCGGAACGCTATATCTTCGGTAAGGCCAGGGTCGGCGTGATTTTCGCGGCGATGGATGGTACGGTGCAGGCAGTCAGCAGCCATGCGAAGGAGATTCTGGAGGAGGAACAATGGAGCATACATTGATCGTAGCGGGGATCGGGCCGGGAGATCCGGACTATATCCTGCCGAAGGCGCAGAAAGCCATCGAGGGGGCGCGCTACCTCGTGGGCGGTCGCCGAGCGCTTTCTGACTATGCGAAGCCTTCTCAGGAAACATATCCGGTGACAGGCAAGCTCTCTTTGCTCGCGGACTGGCTGGAAGAGGCGCTTAAGAAGGACGATGTGGTCGTCATGGTGAGCGGGGATCCGGGCTATTACAGTCTGCTCCCGTGGCTCAAGAAGCGGTTTCCGGAGCATCCGATCGAGGTGATCCCGGGGATTTCTTCGGTGCAGGCCTGCTTCGCTCTTGTCAAAGAACCATGGCAGGGGGCGCTGTGGCTCTCTTTCCATGGTCGCGTGCCGGAAGAGAAGGATACGTCATATATGCCCGGACGAAAGCTCGCCTTTCTGACGGATCATGAGCACAATCCGGCCTATATCGCGAGATACCTGATGGAAAAGGGCTGGCCGAAGGAGACGCGCGCTGCGGCGGCCGAGCATATTTCGTATGAGAATCAGCATCTTTCAGATTCGACTCTTGAGGAATTGTCGCATCTGGAAGGCTATGGTGAATCAGTCATGGTGGTGATGGGATAAATGCAGTTTGGTATCAAAGATGAGGAGTTTATTCGGGGAAAGGTACCGATGACGAAGGCTGAGATCCGTGCGATGGTCATGGTGAAGGCCGCCATTCAGCCGGGCGATATCGTGGCTGACATCGGTGCAGGCACAGGCTCTCTCTCTATCGAGGCGGCGCTCTGCTGCCCCAAGGGGGCTGTGTATTCGATAGAAAGAAATCCAGAGGGGATCGAGCTGATCCGGAAAAATGCGGAAAAGTTCGGCTGCCGGAATATTCACACCATAGCCGGCACGGCGCCGGAGGCGATGGAAGGTCTGCCGAAGATGGATGTGATCATCATCGGCGGGTCTTCCGGAAATATGCATGAGATCCTGGATCGATGTGAAGCGCTGCTCGCTCCGGGCGGACGCATCATTCTCACCGCTGTCACCGTGGAAACGACGGGGGAAGTGGTGAAGGAATTCGCCGATCGTCCTTTCGAGCTGGAAGGCTTCGAGATGCAGATCAATCGACTGAGAAAACTGGGGCGGTATCATCTCTATGATCCGATGAGCCCCATTTTCATATTTACAGCAATCAAACATTGAGGAGGAAGTTATTATGGGAAAATTGTATTTCATTGGCGCAGGCCCTGGAGATCCTGAGCTCATCACGGTGAAGGGACAGCGTCTCATCGCAGAGGCAGATGTCATCATCTATGCCGGCTCTCTGGTAAATCCGGAAATCCTGAAGTACGGCAGAAAAGAAGCAGAGATCTACAACAGTGCGACCATGAATCTGGATGAAGTGCTGAAGGTGGAAATCGAAGCCCTCAGAGCAGGCAAGATGGTCGCTCGCGTACACACCGGCGATCCGGCGATTTACGGTGCGATCCAGGAACAGATGGATGGTCTGCGCGCAGCAGGAATCAAAGAAGATCAGTTTTCTGTCATCCCGGGCGTCAGCTCCTTCCTTGCGACAGCAGCTGCACTGAAACAGGAATATACCCTGCCGAGCATTTCTCAGACCGTCATCATCACTCGTATGGAGGGCCGCACACCGGTCCCGCCGAAGGAAAAGCTCGCGCTTCTTGCCCAGCATCAGGCGACCATGTGCATTTTCCTCTCTGTCCAGGCGATCGATCAGGTCATGGCGACACTGAAAGAGGGCGGCTATCCGGGAGATACTCCGGTCGCTATCGTAGCCAGAGCGACCTGGCCTGACCAGCGTATTTTCCGCGGTACCATCGATACCATCGCGGATATTCTCCATCAGGCGGGCGTCGTCCGTCAGGCCATGATCGTCGTAGGCAAGGTTCTTGATACCGACTATGAGCTCTCCAAACTTTACGACAGCAAGTTCACTACCATGTTCCGCAAAGGAACGGATGGAGAGTAAGGCTGATGGGGATGACTGTTGGTCTCATTCTTCATTCAAAACTACTTCGCAGAGTGAGGAGTTAGGAATGAGGAGTGAGGAGTGGCGGTAGCGGCGCACAATTTATAAAGCGCCGCCAATAGGAGAAAGATCTACAAATGTAGAGAGAGTCGTAGGCATGTAATCATCATGAAGGTGTGTTTCTCTAACTATTTAAGGAGAATAATGACGAAGCAGTGTATAAAAATTCTTATGAAATCTGATAATCAGCGTTTCCCTAAATAAGGTCAATGTACAGATCAATATTTGCGGCGCTATATTATTTTTGCGCCGCACCAACACTCCTAATTCCTAACTTGTAATAAGAGAAGCGAGAGACAATATCATTTTCTGGAGTTTATCGTATGAAGTACGCTATTATTTCTGTATCCAAAGAAGGAGCCCAGCTGGGGGCGCGCGTGAAGGCGGGCATTTCCGGCGAGGGAATCCTGTATGAAAGAAAGGGCAGTGCGAGCGGCGAAGAAGCGGTGTATTTCACCCGCACGCTCGCGCTCACGGCGGAAATCTTTTCCTGCTATGACGGGATCCTTTTCATCATGGCGTCCGGCATCGCGGTCCGCGCCATCGCGCCGCATGTGGTGAGCAAGGCGTCCGATCCGGCGGTGCTCGTCATGGATGAGTGCGGGAAACATTGCGTTTCTCTGCTCTCCGGACACCTCGGCGGGGCGAATGCCTGGGCAAGAGAAGTCTCAGCGGCGGTGGGGGCCGATCCCGTCATCACGACGGCGACTGATGTCCATGACCGCCGCGCGCCGGATGATATCGCCCGCGAGCTGATGATGCGTGTCGAGCCGCTTGCTGCCTTGAAACCTGTGAATACCGTCATCGCAGCAGGGCGCACATTCTGCTGGTTTCTAGATGAGATAGTCGAAGGGAGCGCATCCATCGCGACGCGCCTCAAAGAGAAAGGGATCCGCACGGAGCCCTTAGACCGTCTGGATGCCAATGCATTTGACGCATGCGCTATCATTACGGAAAAACCAGTCACTGTGAAGAAGCCTTTCGTCTGCCTTCGTCCGAAAAATCTTTTCGTCGGCATCGGATGCAAGCGCGGCACCTCCCAAGAGCTGGTGCAGAGCGCATTCACCGCAGCACTGGCTCAGGCAGGGGCTTATCCCTACCAGGTAGCATCGCTTGCGAGTGTCGATGCGAAAGCGGATGAAAAAGGCTTGCTTGATTTTGCCAGTTCCATGCATCTTCCGATCCATTTTTACAAGGCAGAGGAGCTTAGAAAAATCGCGGAAGAGTATCATTTAGAAAGTTCAAAATTTGTAGAGAAAACGATAGGAGTGGGAAACGTATGTCAATCAGCAGCGTTAATGGAATCAATGAAGGGAAAAACGCTTCTGCCGAAAACGAAGTTTGTCAGTGCCACGGTGGCGATCGCCCTGGGACTATCCGGGTCATCGGCATTGGACCGGGCCATGAAGAAGAAATGACACCGAAGGCCGTCAAGGCCATGGAAGCTTCCGATATCATCGTGGGCTATAACACATACATTGCTCTCGTAAAAGACCTCATCAAAGATAAGGAAGTCGTCGGAAATGGCATGCGACAGGAAGTCGACCGCTGCCAGAAGGCTGTCGATCTGGCGGCAGAAGGTCATCAGGTGGCCGTGATTTCCTCCGGTGACCCGGGCGTCTATGGCATGGCCGGCCTGGTGCTCGAGCTCATCCAGAAGCTGCCGAAAGAAGCGCGTCCGGAGTGCGAGGTCATCCCGGGACTTACCGCAGCAAATACGTCTGCTGCTGCGCTCGGTGCCCCGCTCATGCATGACTATGCGGTCATCAGTCTATCTGATCTCATGACTCCATGGGAACAGATCAAAAACAGAGCGAAGCTCGCCGCTGAAGGGGACTTCGTCATCGCCATCTACAATCCAAAGAGCCGCGGCCGCGCGACCTACCTCGATGAGATCCGCGACATCGTTCTTCAGTACAGAAAGCCGGAAACACCGGTCGGCATCGTCAGAAAAGCAGGACGTCCGGGCATGAACTGGACGATTTCCACACTGGAAAAACTGCCGGAAGAACATGTCGACATGCAGTCCACCGTCATCATCGGCAAGAGCACCACCTTCGTCGCTGACGGCAAAATGATCACACCAAGAGGATACAAAGCATGATCTGGATCATTTCCGGAACACAGGATGGCCGGGAAATCGGCGCTGCACTCGCAGACCGGGAACAGTCCAAGCCGGAAGGGGAGCGCCGTGAGATCCTCATGACCGTTGTCAGCCAGTACGGCAAAGTGCTCGCCGCACATAAAGGGCTTGACATCGAAGTGGGGCGCTTCCGGGAAGAAGACATGCTCCGTGTCATCGCCGAAAAAGGCATCTTGCTCATCCTCGATGCGAGCCATCCCTATGCGGCGATCGTTTCTGAGACCGCCCGCGCGGCCTGCACCAAGGCAGGGATCGACTACGTCCGCTATGAGCGCGCGGAGATCCCGCTCCCTGACTATGACAAGCTCTATCACGCAAAAGATGAATTCGAAGCGGCGGATCTGGCCGGCAAGCTCGGAAAGAGCATCCTTTTGACGACCGGATCCAAGACGCTTGCCACCTTCGTAGAGGCAAAAGCGCTGGAAGGCAAGGCAATCTGGGCGCGCGTACTCCCGACGTCGAATGTCATCAAAATGTGCGAAGACCTCGGCATGAGGGCGAAGTACATCCTCGCCCTGCAGGGACCTTTCTCCTATGAAATGAATCTTGCTATGATTCATGACTATCACGCGGATGTGATGGTCACCAAAAACAGCGGCCTCATCGGCGGCAGCGATACGAAGCTCAAAGCCGCGATGGACGCCGGTATTTCCGTCATCGTCATCGATAAACCGAAAGCAAAGCTGGACGGCGCTGTGGTCTTCTCGACCGTAGAAGGCGTCCTCAGCTATATGGAGGAACACTATGGATTTCATCAAAAGCCCTAAGGCCATCGAAGATAAAAGCATGGATCTCATCAATCCATTCATCATGGACATCGACCTCACACCCGAGGAAGTCACCGTCTACTCCCGTATGATTCACGCCTCCGGTGACGTGGACTACGGACATCTCATCCAGACCAGCAAAGGCGCTGTCGCTGCCGGCATCGAAGCGCTCGCCAAAGGCTGCAACATCTATACCGATGTGAATATGGTCAAAGCGGGGATCAATAAGAATGCCCTGCATGCGCTCGGCAGTGAGGTATTCTGCCGCGTATCCGATCCGGAGATCGCAGCCATTGCCAAAGAGAAAGGCATCGCCCGCTCCATGGCAGCGATGAACTCCTTCGGCACCGACCTCAATGGCTCTATCATCGCCGTCGGAAACGCTCCGACCGCTCTCTACGAAGCCATCCGCATGGTCGAAGAAGACGGTATCAAGCCGGCACTCATTATCGGTATCCCCGTCGGCTTTGTCGGCGCCGCTGACTCGAAAGAGCAGCTTGTCCGCCGTGCGCCCTGCCCCTTCATCACCGTCCGCGGCACCAAGGGCGGCAGCTCCATCGTCGCTTCCTGCGTCAATGCGCTGATGTACAATCTCGTAAAGCGCAACAATAACATGCTCTTTGTCGAAGGTAAGAAATAGCTAAAAGCCGGCTAAGATCCAAATACTAGTATTTATCGGACTTAGCAGGCTTTTTATATTGCGTGGGTAAAATATAAAGGTAGCAATAGGGTAGCAATTATCTAAAAATCCTCTCTACATCATTGGCGACTTTTTCATCGTTTCCGGGTATCCAAGAGGTATAGGTGGTCAATGTAATGGCAGGAGATGCATGACCTAAACGCTTAGACACTTCAGCAATGGGGACGCCATTGGCTAGCAGCTGGCTGGCGTGGGTGTGGCGCAGCGCGTGGAAGCTGCGAACGGGGGAAATTTCCAAGGCTTTTTGGATGCCTTGAAAGGCGATCCTTTCATTGCTGGGGAACAGGAAATTCCCATTCTTCGCTTTGAAAACCAGTCCGCCGTGGGCTCTGGTGCTTCCCTGCCATTCTTTCAGCGTCTCGTAGAGTGATAGGGGAATAGACACATCCCTGCGGGAGTGGGAGGTTTTGGTGGCGTTTTGGACATATATGACCCCGTGCCCATCCTGGCCTAGTGTCTTGGTGATATGGATAAATGCGGGGGTGATATCGTTCCATGTGAGTGCCAGCAGTTCACCGATGCGCAGCCCGGTGTAAGTAGCCACTAGGATTTCCATATAGAGCCTATCCCGGTGCCGTTCTTTGGCATAGGCAAGTATCTGGTGGATTTCATCAATGGTGAAAATCTGTATTTTCTTCTGCGTCACCTTGGGACGTTCTACGGTGCCTATAGGGTTCTTTGCTAAGATGTCCAGAGCCACGGCTTTTTTAATGGCCATGTTAAGAAGCTCGTAGATCTTTTTGATATACGATGTAGAAATTTTCCCATTTAGGGAGTTGATCAAGGCTTGCACGTCCATCCCCGTGAGTTTCTGTAGGGGAATGTCGGCGATGGGCTCTATTTTCTCCAAAATAGCGAAATACAAGGACAGCGTGCGAGGTCTTACATTCTTCTTGTAGGTGTCGATGTATTGCAGGATCCATGCCCCTGTGCGCATGCCGGAAGGCGTCACGAAAGTGTTGTGGCGGATGCTATAGCGGTTATCCTCTAGCCAGTTCTCCGCCTCTTCAGTGGTGGGGAACCGCTTCACGATGCGCCTTCCCTCTGGGGTGATGAAAGAGGCGGCGTATCTTTTCTTTGATTTCTCATAGTAAATGGACCCTTGCCCATTGGGGCGTCTCATGATAACCCTTCCTTTCTATAGAATACCTTCATCCAATCGCTGCATCCCAGAAATGCCTTTATTCCCCCCTATCAAAATAAAGGTATTGCCATTTTGCCGACCTTTGCAAAATGGAGGGAACCGTTGCAGAATTTGTAACAGTTGCTAGCGATATGTAAACCATTTTCGTGACATCGCGAAAATGGTTATTTTTTATTGGACACTTTGCTAGCGGCTAGCCATTTAGCATCTTGCTCTAGTTCCTCCAAGTCCTCTCTATCGGCTGCCTCTGCATCGAAGGATTTCCGCCTTGCATCAAAAGCAGAGTATACTGCATCTACATGGTTCATCATCTGCTTATGAGAAACCGTCCCTGCAGAATCGAGGACAGGAATGCCGTAACTGGTAAGCAGACGGTCCGCCTCCTCACGCCAGAAAGAAAGGGTTAAATCCTTCCGAAGCTTTACGCGGAATTCAGCACTTTCCAAGAAGATAGTGACTAGGCGGTTCAAACTATCCAATTCATCAGCAGTCAGATAGTTTTTAGCCGTATAGATGTCCTTCCGGCGGACGATGCCGCCCTGCCAGGCGGTCAGAGCCATGTTAGGCTTCGCTGCATCGGCACGGTCTAGAATAAGCTCCGCAGCCGTTCGACCCGTTACACCATAGATGAGCTTGTTTTGTACCTCAGAGAAAAAAGAAATAGCGCTCCGATCTGTCTTGTCATAATCGGAAGATAGGGCAAAAAGATCCCTGAGCTTCTGATAGAAACGCTTTTCGCTCGCACGGATATCTCGAATCTTTGCGAGAAGTTCATCGAAATAGTCCGGGCGTCCACCAGGATTCTTTAACCGTTCAACATCCAGGATGTACCCTTTCTGCAGGTATTCTTTAAGTACAGAATTCGCCCACCGGCGGAACTGAGTACCTCTGGGAGAGCGGACGCGGAAGCCCACGGCTAGAATCATATCCAAACTATAGAAAGCTACTTTGTATTTCTTCCCATCAGCAGCAGTTGTTTCCAAAATGGAAACAACTGAATTCTTATCTACTTCACCATCTTCGAAAAGATTTTTCAAATGCTTACTAATAGCGGCTTTTTGCACGTTGAATAATTCCGCCATCTGCGCCTGCGTACACCACACAGTCCCGTCCTTGGCAAGAAGGCTTACATTGGCCTGTCCATCATCAGTGTTATAAATAATTAAGTCATCCATGAAATACTCCTTTCTACTATTTTGCGCCAAATCACTACTAGACCATTTTCGTGCCCTTGCGAAATTGGTCTGTTTTAATTATTCAAGCAAAATACCCATATTTAGCCGGTAGTGATAAGGCTTTTCTCCTTTATCGACAATATAATGTGATTCAGGAATTTCCTTAAAACGGTTATTTATAGTAGCACGTGTCTTTTGCGTTACGTTCATCATTTGGTCCATGGTAATTCCAACGGCAGAAAATAGAGAGGCTTGCAACAACAAATAATATATATTCCTTGTTAGCGGATCTTTATCTGCAAATTGTTTATCAATGGTTTTGGCAAAACGTGCAAGTTGTTCCTTTTTGCGAGAAAGAATATTAATTGTATCGTCGAATGCTGTAGCAATGAAGTTCATGAAACGAATTACAAATGGTGTAACATCGCCACGATTCCACTCACTATCAGTATCTTCAAAAATTTTATAATAGGAGTTTTTGTTTTTATTCACCACAACCGATAAACGGAGCGCAACTAGTGGATCAAATTCTTGCGCCAAATAATATGAAACGATGAAACGCCCCGTGCGGCCGTTACCATCATAGAAAGGATGGATGTACTCAAAAAAATAATGAAATAGTGAAAGTCTGACAAGTATGGGGATACTTTCATCATGTAGAACCGTAAGCGCATTTTCCATGGCAGAAATAATAGCCTTTTCTGGCATGAGACCTTCATGCTTGGCACGATCAGTTTGACTAGTAACCACTACTGGCGTTTTTCTAAAAATATCGCCGTCGGGAGCGTTTCCGGGATCTTCCTGTACAACTTCATTTAATGCAAAAGAATCGTAAAATTTTCGAATGTCCATACAAGTATAAAATGGAAAGTCATCTTGATTTAAAATTTTTAGATATTTATCTACAACACTAATCAAGTGCCTATACTTGGCAGGAACGGATAACTTTTGAATAATATTTCTTATTTGTTTCTTGGTACTCTTTACACCCTCGATTTCATTGGTTGATTGCACCTCTTCTATCAGGCAGGAAATCGCGTACTGCTCCAACATTACATGTGGACAATGCTCTATAATTTTTTCCAGTTGAATATATTTTTGATAAATACGCTGAATAAGGAGCGAGATTTCTGCATCATAACAGAGGAAAGCTGGGTAAGCGTTCTGTCGATTAATTCCTCTTATATCAATAGGGAAATGCTTCGTAGTACAAGAGTTGAAACGATTATTGTAAATAGAATCATGCTTATCTGGAGAGATATAGTATATCTTTCTTAAAGATGTGTATTCCATAAAATGAAACCTCCTAAGCATGTGATAAAATTGCTGCTTTTTATCACAATGGGTGAATGCATGTGATAAAAATGCCACTTTTTATCACATGAGGTATAGCATAGTGATAAAATCATCACTTTTTATACAAAGAATATTTCATAACCACGGCTTATAATAATTTGCCTACAAATTGGATATCATATTATCAGCCACCAAACTCACTGCTTAATCACTGAATACTTCGCCACCGCCAGGCCAATTGATATGACCTATTATTATTTATTTGGCTTATTCAAAAGTTTTTTCTGCTCACTTTCAATCTGCTTGATACTTTTATCAGGAGTCGGTAAATCCTCTGGCATAGTACCGCCGAGTTCTTTGATTGTTTCGCGAACCTTCTTGCCGACAGCGAAGTGAGTTGTATTAGCGGCAGCTTTCCCTTTCACATGGTCACGGCGCAGCTTCTCGTCGGTCTGCGTGGCGCGGAAGAGATTCGCCGCCAGTTCCGTGCTGCCCATATGGTCAAGGATAGCCTGTCCTTTCTTCAGCCCTTTGCGTTTAGCGATATCCTGTGCCTTGAGACCGCCATATAATCCCATATAGCCGAAGTTTTGAAATATAGCATAGTCGCGAGAAGTCTCTACCCCTGCCTCATGGGCGGCATCGGCGAGAGATTTGTTGTGATGCTTCAGCTCACCACGAATAGCCAGTCGCTTCTGCTCTTCTGATAGCCTTTCGAAATTCTCTGAAAGTTCCTGCTGGCGAGTTTTCACAGCGAAATAAGTCTGTGCCAATGCAACAGCCTCTTTTCTTGGATCGCCATTCATAGCAATAAGATAGCAGGCATAACGGGAAAGATGATAATCATCTAATCGTCGTTTAGCAGAACTTCCAATGTTAACCATTTCGTGCACGTGCACGAAATGGTCACGAACATCGTTTTTACTAGCAATACATGCATCTATTGCCTTATCTATTACTTTAGAGAAAAATCTGTATTCGCCATACTGAAGAACTTTTAATAATTCTCTCGCAGTCCAATATTCCATGCCATACTCATTGATATGCTTAATGGATTCAAATAAGGATTCATCGATAGATTCAATATCTTTTGTCATGTCAAATACCCTTTCTCACTGCTTAGTCACTGAATACTTCGCCACGGCCAGCCCGATGATCTGAATCGAATCGCAGTTGTCAGAGTTAAAGATCATCGGCGGATATTGCGGATTCATGGACACGAGGGTGCAGCCGTCTGGATTTTTATAGAAGCGCTTCAGCGTGGCGTCGGCGTCGATCCGAACGGTGGCGATCTGCCCGATGATGGGGACCATGCGCCTTTCGATTCTCAATATTGGATTTTGGCGGTATCCGCATTCCAGTTATCAGGGAAGCCGATGGTCCGGAGAATATCATTTAGGGTGATGGAGTACAGGCAGTGGCCCAGACGGTTCATCCGCTTACGGACCGTATTATGCAGCGCCCCATATTCGGTTTTCGTTAAAAAGCACTGAAGCGTAATGAATACAGAATAAACGCTGCGCAGGTTCTTGACGGGATGGGAATCATGAAGCGGGGCCCAGCGTCGGCAATTCTGGTAGCAGGAAAAACCAAGCAACCGGTTATTGTGCGCGCATACATTTCTCACGGCGTTTATATTCCCCATAAAACTGAGCAGGACTTCCGGCGGAAATTTCTTCGCATCCGGGATCCATAACCTGACGAAATTCATCATATCCTTTGCCACTGCATTTTGCAGATCAGGACGTACATTAGAAAGCATATACCGGAGAGAACCGAAATCCATATAATTCATGAGGACCCAGATGGGGACATCGTGATGATGATGGACATAATGGTAAATGCTTGTGCCTTTGGTCTCACTGTATTTTTTTATGAATTGGGACAAAGTGGAAATCACTCGCAAGGCAGAAGAGATTTTGTTCTGATCATAGCATTGGGGGCTCAGATAAGCATAAGGGGAACGGAATTTTTCAGCGAAACGATAGGCCAAAACCGCCTTCAAATGAGACTCGGCATTAAGAATCGCTTCCAGAAAAGCTTTCTTTATTTCCTTGTCAAAGATGTATAGATGCCATACCTCATCAAAGGTGGTACCCGCAGTGTAAATTTCTCCGTCTCGGGGGAAATATTTACTGTACCCGTTAACGATGTTGTAGTAATTGTTCGTGAGAAGGTACAGCCGGGCCTTCTCTTCATTGGGAATAATCAATCCTCTTGAGCGAAGCAAAGCAAGTTGTTCATCGATCGTTTTGAAATCTTTCACGAAAAAAAGCCTCCTCCAATAATGGAGAAGACTTTTCCGTACAGGCCCCCGTAGAGGTATCTGCACTCCTTGTGTATCTCCATTATATAAGTACAAGTGACAACTGTCAATAGAAAAACCTCGGCGCTACTGCTTAATCACTGAATACTTCGCCACCGCCAGTCCGATGATCTGGATGGAGTCACAATTCTCGGAATTGAACACCATGGGAGGGTACTTGGGGTTCATGGACACGAGGGTGCAGCCGTCTCCGTCTGGATTTTTGTAGAAGCGCTTTAGTGTGGCGTCGTCGTCGATACGGACGGCGGCGATCTGGCCGTCATCCACGATGGGCTGGCTGCGGATGAATACCACGTCACCGTCATGGATGTCGGCACCTATCATGCTGTCCCCGCTTACGATGAGCCCGAAGTCTGCGTGGACGCCAGTATCGCAGGGCAGAAAGGCTTCTATATGCTCATCGGCGAGAATCGGCTTTCCGGCGGCGATCTGCCCGATGATGGGGACCATGCGCCTTTCAATGGGGACAATGTTTTTGAGAGAAGAAATGTCGCTGCTCATAAGAGCCACGCGTTCATTCCCATTTATCAGCTTCATTAGAGAGTCAACGGTTAAACCAACGCCATGCGCAATCTTTTCATACGTCCTAATAGATGGTGTGATGGATTTCCCGTTTTTAGAATTACGATTCTTCTCAAGCATGGATATATATGGCTTACTTAATCCACATCTTTTTGCAAGCTCATCCATAGAAAGTTCGTGCTCGGCACGGTAATTTCGCAGAAATTCAGATAGTGACATTTTTATCAAGCCTCCTTTGTTAATTGTATTTTACATGAGGTGGTGAAAAATGTAAAGCGCACTTGACAAGCGGCTTGTAAAGATGTATCATAGCCCTAGAAAGTTAAGTTCACTTAACAGAAAGGAGGGGGCTTGATGGTCAATAATAATCTTTCAGAAGTTCGAAAAACCAAAGGGTTAACGCAGGAAGGATTAGCGGAGAAATCCGGAGTTTCCAGAGTAACGATTGCTAACATCGAACGTGGCGCAGTCACAAATTTAAAGATTAGCACTATGCTCAGCTTGGCGAACGCATTAGGAGCTACTGTAGAAGAAATTTTTTTACCTAGATAGTTAAGTTTACTTAACGAAGCACAGAAGGAGGATCAACCATGAAAAAAGAAAGGAGAAGCGAAACATGAATGAAATCCTAGATATCAACAATGTCCACGGTTACATGGACAAGCAGACTGGCACGGCATATCTAAATGCCGAGGATGTGGCACGAGGATTTGGGTTCACTGAAATCAAAAGCGGGGTTGAATATGTCATGTGGCGCAGGGTAAACCGTTATCTTGATGAATTTGGTTTTTCGGCACATGTGTCGAAAGACGATTTCCTCCCTGAAAACATGGTGTACCGGCTGGGGTTCAAAGCCAGCAATGAAGTGGCTCAGAAGTTCCAGGCCGTGCTGGCAGATGAAGTGCTCCCTGCTATCCGGCGGCATGGGGCTTACATGACAGACCAGGCGCTGGAAAGAGCTATCACGGAGCCTGACTTTCTGATTCGCTTGGCTACGCAGCTCAAAGAGGAACAGGCAAAGCGGAAACAGGCGGAGCTGATGCTGGAAAAACAAAAGCCGGCCGTTATCTTTGCCGGGTCAGTCAGTGCCAGCAAGACATCCATTCTCATTGGTGAGCTTGCCAAAATACTCAGAGGCAACGGGATCCAGATTGGCCAGAAGAGGCTATTCCAGTGGATGCGCGAAAATGGGTATTTGATTAAGCGCCAGGGGACGGATTACAACATGCCCACACAGCGCTCTATGGAAATGGGGCTCTTTGAAATCAAGGAAGGCTCTTACACGAACGGTAATGGGGTGAACATCATTACTAAGACGCCCAAAGTGGCAGGAAAGGGTCAGGTATATTTCATCAATAAGTTTCTGAAGGGATAAAAAAGGATGGAGGAGGAACCATGACAGACGAAGAAATACGCCGTGTCGCCCGCGCTGAAGAACTGATCAGAATCTCTCAGAAGGCGCTGGACGAAGTGGAAGCCGCGCTTATTCGCGGCTTAACCAAAGAAGACCACGAAGCTCGGGTAAGAGCAAAATATTATTTCGAGGCCTATGAATCCATCGGGGTCCTGACAAAAACGGAATGGATGTATATAGTCCCCAGAGTAATAAAGCGTGCGGTGACTTCGCCGCCGGCGGGCAGCAAATACCGCTAAGGAGGTGCCATCATGGGCAAAGAAAAAAGGTGGATCTCCGCGAAGGAATACGCGGAAACCCACGATCTCCCAGTAAGTACCATTCGCAGGTACTGCAGGGCAGGGGAAATCCCCTGCTTTAGGATTGGCCAGCGGTTCATGTTCAACCCCAAAGACATGGATGCCTTCCTTGAGTGGAAGGCACGCGAGGGGCTGAAAGATAGACCGGGAAACTTCTTGGCCGCCGTGAAAAAGGCGAAGGAAGGGACAAGGATTTCTGTCTGGCGAGCCAGACAGAATGAGGAGAAGGCCATGGAGACGACCTAAAGGAGGAAAGAAATGAGAGAAAAAGCAATGAGAGAAGTGATCCTCGCACAGCTAGGCGCGCTTCGCGCGGATGCCGGCGTCGAGCAGGTCGCGTGCAAAGATACCTATGTCGGCGACTACTTGGTAGGCAAGGCTGACGCCCTCGCCGTTGCCATGCAGATGGTGGAGTCGAAGGCACTGATCGAAACCATGACGCATTTCTTGCGCCACGAGGAAATCCGCAATATGAATCTGGCGGAAAGCGCTAGGTTGTATGCAAAGGACATGATGGCGCGGATCTACGAGGGGAAAGCTGCTGGGTACATGGCAGCCTCCAGAGTGGTTACCGAAATCAGGGAGGAGAACAAATATGAATAGCGCTGATATGGAAGGAACAGATATCAGAAAGGTGGCCATAGAAGTGGTCCGGGTGCTCCATGAAAACAAAATACCGATTGTGCTGGCACAGTCGGTATTTAAAGAAGCTATGGAATTGATTGAGAGAAATACCATCCCCTATAGTCCTAAAGCTTTCAGCATCCCGAGTTGTCACGGAAGTCAGGGAGGCGAATAAATATGAGTAGTGCAGAAGCAGTAGAGGTAGTCCATCGGATGATGGAGGCCCGCGAGCAAGAAGAAGCAAGAACCGCGGCTCTCGCCTCTCAAGTAGCCATGAAGAAATACGATCCTAGCGCCGCACGCAAGAGGTTCTGGAAGGAAGTGGCGATCTATCCGCTGACGCTGGTGTGCGCCGCGGTATACACACTGCTAATGGCGGTGGCGCAATAGGAAGAAAAAGAGCCTTGGCAGCGGCTACTGCTAAGGCTCGGGCAGGAAGTTTTGAGTGACATTCCTGCCTCTATTATAGCAGAAATAGGAGGTTAAAAGAAATGGCATATACAAACTGTGATTTGATTTTATCGGTCAAAGATGCAGAAGACCATGAAAAATGGCTTGAGGCAAGAGCCCTTGGAATTGGTGGCAGTGATGCGGCTGTCATCATGGGGATGAACTCATATAAATCCCCATACCAGCTCTGGCTGGAGAAGACGGGGCAGGCGGAAGCGCCGGACCTGTCTCACGTGCAGGCGGTTTACTGGGGTTCCAAGAACGAAGCAAACATTGCCGACTGGTTTCAGGAAACTACCGGCAAGAAGGTCCGGAAGCTGGGAACGCTTCGGAGTCGGCCCCATCCGTTCATGCTGGCCAACGTTGACAGGGCTGTGATGGGAGAAGAGGCGGGCCTTGAAATTAAGACCGCCGGCGTCTCTCAGGCAAAGAAGTGGAAGGGCGATGAAATTCCGGACGCTTATTATTGCCAATGCTTGCACTATCTGGCAGTCACCGGAGCCGACAGGTGGTATATTGCCGTACTTATCGGCGGCAATGAGGCACTTTACAAGACAGTGGAGCGCAATGAAGACGACATCAAGGCCCTCATTGAGGCAGAAGCGGGTTTCTGGAAGCTGGTGGAAACCAAGACCCCGCCTCCCGTGGATGGAAGCGACAGCTGTGCTGCGGCCCTTTCGGAAAGATTCAAGGGCGGCGGTGAATCAATCCTGCTCCCGTCCGAGGCTGAAAGTGTTATTCAGTCTCTTGAGGATGACAAGGCCATCATGGACGCACTCAGAAAGCAGATTACAGAAAAGGAAAACCGGTTGAAGGCTCTCTTGGGCAATGCCGAAGAGGGAACCACAGACCACTACCGCGTCCTCTGGAAGACACAGGCTGGCCGTCCTTCGGTCCCTCTGGCAAAGATCAAGAAGCAGGCCCCTGACGTCTACCAGCTGCTGGAGGAGAAAGGCTTCCTCATCATCGGTAAACCTTTCCGCCGTTTCAGCATCAAAGCCAATGACTGAGGACGATTTCAACCGGCTGCAAGTGGGCGATCCAGTACACTGGGATGCCCGGAGGCTAAGCGGTACGGCGGCAGATATTTTACACGGATTTTTTGATCAATCGATTCTGATTTCCTCTGGTGGCGCCCTTATCTGGGCGTCTTACCGGAATGTTGAGAAAGGAGCAAAACGTTATGAACACGAAAGGCGGACTTACAGAAAGAAAAGCAGGAATTCAGCAGGGCGGGGCTAAGACTACCATGCAAGGCCTTATCACGGCTATGGAGCCACAGATCAGGAAGGCACTCCCTTCCGTTATCACGCCGGAGCGTTTTACCAGAATGGTGCTGACGGCGCTTTCCTCCACTCCGAAACTGCAGACATGCACGCCCCAGAGCTTCCTTGGCGCGATGATGCAGGCTGCCCAGCTGGGGGTGGAACCGAATACGCCCCTAGGACAGGCTTACCTCATCCCTTACGGCAATGTGTGCCAGTTCCAGCTTGGGTATAAAGGCCTCATGGATCTGGCTTATAGATCCGGAGAAGTCAGCTCCATTCAGGCTCACGAAGTGCACGAGAATGACACCTTCGAGTATGAATATGGACTGGAGCCGAAGCTGAAGCACGTGCCCGCTGTGAAGGATCGTGGCAACGTCATCATGTACTACGCCGTGCTGAAGCTGAAAAACGGCGGCATTGGTTTTGAGGTCATGAGCCGTGAGGACGTGGAAAAATTTGCTATGAAAAAATCCAAGGCTTACCGCAGCGGCCCATGGCAGACGGACTTTGACGAGATGGCCAAGAAAACGGTTTTGAAGAAGGTGCTGAAATATGCTCCTCTCAAGACAGAGTTCGCCCGCGCCGTGGCCACGGACGAGACGGTGAAGTCTACTCTCTCCGACCACATGGCCGATGAGCCGAATGAGATGTACACCACCATCGACAACGAGTCAGACAAGCCAGAAGAGGCACCGCAGAACGTGGATCCGAAAATCAGCGAAGTAAAAGCATAAGAAGGCGGAGGCCATGGCAGAAGGAAACTGGATAAAGCTGTATCGCAAGATGATTGACGACCCCATTTTCGTCAATTCAACCGGCCCACAGGTGAAGGTGCTCATGACTGTCATGTTCCTGGCCGCTTGGACGCCGAAGAAATGGGATGTGCTGGGCCACGAATTCACCATCCAGCCCGGCGAGGTTTTCATTAGTACCCGTGATTTGGCTGACCGGGCCGGTGATGATGTGAGCCATAAGGTTGTGCGTGGAGCACTAGCCAGATTCGAAAAATTGGGATTTTGGACACTCAAAAGGGCACACACTGGAACCCTCATACATATAGTAAATTGGCGGAAATATCAGCTCTATGAAGGCGAAGCGGGCACAGCCGAGGGCACAGCGAGGGCACACGAAGGGCACAGCGAGGGCACACGAAGGGCACACGAAGGGCACAACAATAAAAAAGAAAGTAAGAATAGTAAGAATGTAAGAAGGGAAGAATATAATACCCCCCTACCCCCCAAAGGGGAAAGGGGAGGGGTGATCCCCCTCTTCGAAAGGTTTTCCAGCGGAAACCATGATCTGCTCTCTGCTCTCAAGGAATGGCAGGAGATGAGGATAAGGATGAAGAAGCCGCTGACCGAAAAGGCGGCAGAGCTCAACCTCAAGGACCTGCAGCAGCTGTCCGGCGGCGATGAGCAGATGATGGTTGCCATCGTATCGCAGAGCATCAAGCGAGGGTGGCAGGGGTTCTATGCCTTGAAAGAGGCGCAGACTGCTCCGCGGAGAAACGACAGCATGGAGGATTTAATCAATGAACTCTCAAAGCTCGACAGATCCATCCCAGAAGGCAATAGCCATTGGGATGCTTAGGGCGGCATGGCCGAAGTTCACGACCGAGCAGGCAAGGCTCTACTTGCTGATGACGAAGGATATCCCAGAGCCGGTGCTGGTCAAGGCCATCGAAGCCCTTATCAAAGAATCCCCATTCTTGCCAACGGTAGCGGAGATCCGGAGCCGTGCGGAGGCCCTTTACAAGGCTGCCCAAGGAGCGGAGCCGCCGGATGCCGGCAGGGGATGGGGAGAGGTGGTGCGGGAAATCTCTCGCACCGGGTGCTACGGTAAGCCGAAGATCAAGGATCCCACGGCGGCGGAGGTCATCCGGCGGATGGGGTGGAAGGAAATCTGTGCCACTCCGGCAAATGAGACCGGAGTGATTCGCGGGCAGTTTTTGAAAATGTATGCCATGCTGCAGGAATCCCACAAGGCAGAGCGCCACAACAGGGCGCTCCTGCAGGACGGCAAGGTCAAAAACTATATCGCTTCTCTCTCCGGAAGCATGGCTTTAGAAGGAGGCAAACAGAAATGATTGAAATTAACAAACCGGAAGGCGCATTAAAGATGGAGGCGAAGAACTGTGCTTAATGGCAACCAGTGCTACATAACAGGGAATCTGGGTCGCGACCCGGAAATGAGACTTACGAAAAACGGCAAGCCGTTTTGCAAATTCACAATCGCGTCCAGTTTCAAAAGCGGCGACAAGGAATATACCGAATGGGTACCCGTACAGGTGTGGGGAGAGCTTGCAAAATCCTGCGGGGACTATCTGCAGAAGGGAAAGCGGGTGTCTATCCGCGGGCGATTCTCCACATCGTCCTACCAGGATGACGAAGGCAAGAAGAAGTATTACACACAAATTGTTGCCGAGCAGGTAGCTGTGGTTCTCCCTGGCGGCACATCTTCTAAAGGGGATGGCGGTCAGGGCAAAGGGGACTTCTCACAGTTCGGAGAGGCACGGGCCGAACGGCCGCCCATGGTGCAGAGCAGCTTCTCCGACTATCAGAAGCAGGGCGAGCAGGTGCCGCCTCCCAATGATGATGAGTATCCGTTTTAGCGGTTTTGATGGTATGGCGGGGAGCCAAAATCGCCATGGTTGGGCTCAAATGCCCCTAGGAGCGATTGGCGAGTGCTCATTCGATAAGTTATTCAAATGGGGGCTTTCCAGAGCCTCTAAAGGCCGTATTCGATCATATTTGTATTTTAGGAGGAATCATGATTATTATTCAGACAGAATCTGGGGCTATTGTCACGGACCCGAAAGAAATCTATATCGACAAGGATCTGGATGGACATCTGCATCTTTACGCGGACTTGTCCGGTACGGATAGAGTGAAAGCTGTAAAGCTGACAGTGTTCAGCTATTCAAAGAATGAATTGGGGCAGATGCTTGAAACGATGTATAAGACAATGAATAACTGGCTCTTCATGGATGAATGTCCTTACTATGTCATCAGCATGAAAGAGGTACTGAATATAGCGAAGCAGGATCGCATGGAGGTATCTCATGCCTGAGTGGGAAGTCCTGCTCTTCGTCTGCATCGTCGGGATGGGGCTGCTGGCGACGATTGCTATCCTCTTCGGGAAGATCGGGGATCTTTGGCTGGTCGTCGCTGACCTGCAGGACGACCAGCGGGGAGTGGTGCGCGACCTGATGGTCTTAAAGACAGAGGTGGACGCTATGGCTGCGCGAGAGGCGGAAAGCCTGAGAAAGGGGAGGATTTCATGAGCAGTACGGTGTGGTTCTTCATTGGTGTGCTGACGGGCTCGCTGGTGGCAACTGCTGCCATCCTTCTTACCGTCGAATGGCTACTCAGGAGGAAGCGATGAGTATGGTATATTTCTTCGTGCCGGGTAAGGTACAGGGTAAAGCGAGACCGCGGTTCTCTTCGCGAAGCGGAACCGTCTACACACCGGGCAAAACAAAGTCGTATGAGCGGCAAATCGCGGAGGCTTACGAAGCGCAGCACGGGCCCTGCTTTGAGGGGGCCGTGATGGTCGTGATCGAGGCGGTCTTTTCGATCCCGAAGTCATGGACGCGGGCAAAGAAGGCAGAGGCAGCGGCAGGAAAACTTGCGCCGGGAAAGCCGGACATTGACAACATCTTGAAAGTCGTACTCGACGGACTGAACGGCATCGCATATGAGGACGATAAGCAAGTAACTATGACTCAGTGCAAAAAATTTTATACAGCCACAAACAGTTTGCCGGGGCTGCGGGTGTACGTCCATTCAAACGGATAATGCAACCGGGTATGATTAACAAGGAGGGGCTAAGCATGATCGACACAACCGGATCCCTGCTCAGTAGACAAGTGCGCAGGAAGATCGAGCGTCAAAAGAATAAAAACGCTACACTCACGGTCAAGCCGGAATATCTAAAAGACTTGTGCGCGCAGGCAGTCAAACAAGAAGCAGAAAAATTAGCGGCACATGCAAAAAATGAAGCGGTATCAAGGCTGTTTGAAGAACTGATCGCGATCCCGGTCATGGTCATCCATGATCACTTCGGTGAGCTTAGGAAGAAAGACGGACGGGAAGAGCGGTTTGCAGAGATGTGTCTGGACTTGTTTGACACCGTGGAAAAAGGGTTCGTAACCCCGCAGGAATTGAGGCAATGTTTATTCGAGGAAGCCGGCGTGCGGTTTAAGCACCCCAGCGGTTCACTGACATCAGAAAGAAAAGAGGCGACCAAAGTATGATCCTCTATTTCCGCAAGGGAGCCAGAGTGACCGAGCTCCTGCTGGCGAAGGATACCCTGAGGCCTGGCATGCTTACAAATGGTTACCTTTTCATGGTGATCGAGAGCGACGCCCGTGGACATATCGGGATCATGCCCAGCGAGCGGGAGCATTTCGACCTGGAGTGGATGGCAAGTGCTGCCTTCTGGACGAAGGCGCGGCAGCTTTCTGACCGCGGGTGGGAGGCAGACGGCTATCCGGGCGCTGTCATCCTCTTGAAGTACTACGAGGCAAGTGACATGGCAGAAAAGCAGAAACGCGCGCTCGAGCGAAAACAGAAGAAAAGGCAGGCATTTTGCCGGAAGACATGCAAGCCAAGGCTCTGCGCTGAGTGCGGTCACCTATTCCGACCAAACACCGCGAGTCAGAAGTACTGCAGCGCAGACTGTCGGCGGAGGCATTATCAGTCATAAAGGAGGGAACAGTGAGGGGAGACATGGAGAAGCTGAGGGGATTTCTGAATTCCATCCGAAAACAGCAGGCTGATTATCTCTCTCTGCAGGAAGAGCTCCGACGGTTGGAGTTTGAGACACATAACCTCCAAGGCGTCAAGATGGGTGAAAAAGTGCAGAACAGTCATTGCGCCGATCTCGGAGAAACCGTGGAGAAACTGGAAGCCTATTATGAGAAGGTAAACAAGGCTTATCTGGCGCTTGTTGAGTTGAGAACAAAGGGTGAGGAGCTCATAAGCAAGGAAGAAGATGGCGTCCGGCGGGCAGTTCTCAGAAGACGGTACATCCAGTGCGAGCGGTGGGGAGATATCGCGGAAAAGATGCATTTCGCTGAGTCGAATATCTACAAAATCCATGGGGAAGCACTGGCAGATCTGGAGCCGTTTTTCAGGGAGTCCTATTTCAGATGAGCACGAAAATAGCAGGCTGTAGTTGACAGCCTGCTATTTAGATTTTATGACATATTTAGATAAAACGCATTGACGAATAAACAAAACCGCGCTATAATATAGACAGTTCAAAAAGAAAGGAGGTTTAAGAATGTGAATAATGATTGGCTAGATGTAATAGAAAAGGTCACCGCCATTATCCTCAATGTAATCGGAATCCTGGCAGGGATTAAAGCACTGAAGAAATAACGATGACCGGACGGAAGAGGGCGAAAGCCCTCGACCGTTCTCATTATATCACATTCAAGAAAAAACTATGGAGCGATGGATGCTTATCATTCTGCTGGCATGCAATCTGGCGGCGCTGAAAACGGTGGATTTCCATAATTTGCATGCCATTGACTGCTTATTGCTGGTTACTATGGTTATCCTAGTGGTAGTGAATTTATATGGATGGTTGGTGAAGAAACATGAGGGGCGGTAAGAGAGAAGGCGCCGGCAGACCGGCGGGCAGTGTATCCGCAAAAGGAGTACGAAAACAGAGACAGCTCAGGGCCTTCGATGATGAATGGGAAATCATCAGGAAGTTTTCGCAGATAGTCAAAAGAGATCCGGAGCGGGCGAAGAGAATGATGGAAACCGAATAGATGAAAGAGTATAGTAAAATAGAGTAAATGGTGTGGTAAAATGATAGTGTGAAATTGAGGCAAGAGAGCCACACACGGGTTGCCACCTCCTGATCATTCAGGGTTTCACACAAGAGCACGAGCTGATGTCGATAGGCTCGTGCTTTTGCGTATTACAAACGATATCGAGAGTACAGGCCAGCCCCCCCCGGCTGTAGGTACTGTGGTTAACAAAAGGCACGGCGGGTCCGCGACCCCGAAAATTGTCTGAATAAAATCGGTTTTTTCAGGTTGGGAAGTTGGGAATGGAGGACTAATTGAATAAAGCAAAGAGTAAGATTTCCCAATCGGACGCCTGGTGGATTAGAAGCACAGCGGAAACCTGTGCTTTTTTTGATGTTTCGGACGAAGCGTTGCGAAAATGGGCTGCCAACGGAGCTCCAAAGGTAGCTAGGGGAAAATGGAATATCAAGGATTTAATTGCATGGAAGTATAGTGAAGCCGGTGCAAATCAGCGGAAGCTGAATGCAGAGGCTAAGTTGAAAGAAGCCAAGGCATCTATTGAGCAGATCCGGCTGGAAGTCACGAAAAAGAAATATGTAGAGGCGGCGCAGGTCACAAAAGATCTGAACCGCCTTTTCAATTCACTGAAAAAGTCTTTCACAGCCCTCGGGCACCGGATCACCACGGAACTCAACGCCATGGATCCGGATATAGCAATTACGGCAGGCAAGGTGGTAGACGATACGGTGCGGGATGCCCTTGCGAAACTGGCGGAGGGAAAGGAGATCGGAAAGAAATGACATATCCGGAATATATTTCCTCCGCGCTGTCAGCATTTCGTCCGCCGGAGAGGCTCACCGTGTCTGAATGGGCAGACAAGTACAGGGTGCTTTCTGAAAAAGATACAGCGGCGCCCGGCAAATGGAATACTTCAAAGACTCCATATCTTCGAGGAGTGATGGATGCCTTCAATAACAGACGTATCCAGGACATTACATTCTGCGCTGGGACGCAGGTCGGGAAGACCTCCGCAGAGCAGAACATGATCGGATATGCCATTGACCAGGATCCGGGCCCCATGATGATCGTCTATCCGACTGACAAACTGGCAGAATTCACGTCAGAAAACCGATTGAAGCCGATGCTCCGGCTGTCGCCTCCTTTGGCGGAGAAATTCATGGAGAATGACAGCCAGCGGTTGGAGCTGCAGTTTCCGCAGATGTATATTGCGCTCATAGGTGCAAATTCTCCGGCAAATCTGTCTTCCCGTCCTGTACGGTATGTCTTTTTCGATGAAATTGACAAGTTTCCCAAGTGGACGGGAGATGAAGCAAGCCCGATGGAACTGGCTGCAGAACGAACGAAAACATTCTGGAACCGGAAGCTGGTCAGAGTATCCACTCCCACACTGGAAACGGGGAATATCTGGCAGGCGTGGCTGCGGGCGGATGCGCAGTACAAATATTTTGTTCCGTGCCCGTTCTGTGGGGCATACCAGCAGTTGGAAATGAAGCAGCTGAAGTGGCCGGAGGGAGCTTCCCCACAGGAAGCTCTGTATACAGCGTACTATGAGTGTCCGCATTGCCATGAACATATCGATGACCGGCACAAGGCAGACATGATTCGTCATGGGGAATGGCGGCAGGTGAATGAAAAGAAGGGGCGTGTCCGATCCGTAGGTTTCCACCTATCGTCTTTCTATTCTCCGTGGGTATTGCTGGGGGATGTGGCAGCTAAATTCCTGACTGTGAAAGATACACCGGAGCTTCTGATGAATTTCGTGAATTCCTGGCTGGCTGAACCGTGGAAGGATAAAGCAGACAGTATGCGGTCGGATATCGTGATGAATAAAAGGCTGCCGTATCATCGGGGGATCGTTCCGAAGGATGCACAGCTGCTGACAATGGGCGTGGACGTTCAGCTGGATCATTTCTGGGTAGGCGTCCGTGCCTGGGGCCCGTCCATGACAAGCTGGTTGGTAGACTACGACCGCGCGGAAACATGGGGAGACGTAGAACAGTGGCTGCTTCGGCTGTATCCAGATGAAAATGGAGAGCCGCATAGCATCAATTTATGCTGCATCGATTCCGGTTTCCATTCGGAAGAAGTCTATTTCTTCTGCGCACAGCACCCCGGGCTGACAATTCCCACAAAGGGATCCAGCCGGCAGATGACCACCCGGTATAGTATCAATCGCCTGGACAAGGCTATGGGTTCTATGACGGGTATGAATCTGTATGTGTTCGACACAAATCAATTCAAGGATTTCATTGCAGGACGCCTTACCATCGGAGCAGGTCGCCCGGGAAGCTGGAATCTGTACGATGAGATCGATAGGCGGTATGCGGACATGATCTGCGCAGAACAAAAGGTACAGCACCGGGACAAGAAAGGCCATATTTCCTTCACATGGGAACCGATATCCAGCCATGCGCAGAACCACATGCTGGATGTAGAGACGAATAACGCACTGGCAGCGGAAATCATGGGCGTGCGGTATCTGCAAAAGCCGCAGGTGCAGGAAACTGTGCCGAAAGAGAACAAGAAAGAAGAAGATTATCCGGCATTTCCGGATTTTGATTGGTGACGAATAGACCGCTTGCGATATGCAATCGGTTTTTTATGTGGGAGGAACCATGGACGAGGAAACGATTATGCAGCAACTTCGGCGGGTACGGATTGCCATATCCCGCATTGAGGACGGAGCGCAGGAGTACACTATCGGGAATCGGAGACTGACTAGAGCTGACCTGAAAACGCTGTATGACAGGGAAAATGCGCTGCAGAATGCCCTGACAGATATCCGCGGCGGGGGGCTTTGCGTGACTTTCGCGGAGAAAGGTACGGACTAATGAATTTTCTGGATAAAATCATTGAATATGTCAGTCCTGCAGCAGGAGCCCGGCGCAAAGCCTACCGGGAGATGATGAGATACTATGATGCAGGAGAAATCAATCGGTATAACCATCGCTGGGTACCGATGGATATGCCCGATCAGGAGAACGCAGAGGCGGGAGAACGTACTCTGATCCGGAGCCGGTGCCGCTGGCTAGAGAGAAACAGCGATCTGACTAATTCCATCCTGTCTGCCATGGTGCGAAATGTAGTCAATACGGGAATCCGCCCTCAGGCGCGGTGCGCAAATGAAGCGCTGAATACAAAAATCGAGGCCCTATGGACTGAATGGACCCGACCGGAGAACTGCGACATCACAGGACAGATGGGATTCTATGAAATCCAGCGGATGCTTATCCAGCGTAAGACCGTTGACGGGGAAGTACTTGTCAAACTGACGGTCAACGAGAAAGAACGCTTTCCGCTCAAGCTCCAGATTATCCGGCCCGACTTGCTAGACGACAGTCTGATGACTGCTCCGGGCACAGGGAGAATCGTCCGCGGAGGCATCGAGCTGGATGATTACCTCCGTCCGGTGGCGTACTGGATCAAAAAGAAATCGGCTGACGGATGGGAAACCGCCGGATCGGAGCGGATCCCCGCAAAAGAAATTCTCCATTTGTGGCAGAAAAAGCATCCGGATCAGATTCGGGGCATTTCGGATCTGGCTGCCATTGCGCATCGAGTGAAGGATCTGGACGAGTACTTGAAGGCAGAGAACATGGCTGCATTCATGGCTGCGTGCTATTCCATTTTCATCGTTAAAAACAATTATGGCGGAGTCGGAGTGGGGAACATGGCCGGTCAGAAATCGGGCCTGACGGATATTGAGGGGAAATCCGTGGAAAAAGTCCGGCCCGGCATGATCGTCCGCCTGGCGCAGGGAGAAGATATCAAAGCGGCCAATCCGGGGCGTCCGGCATCCACCGCCTCTGATATCACAGAGCTTTATACCCGCATGATCGGCTCCGGAGTCGGCTTGTCCTATGAAATGGTCAGCCGGGACTTCAACGGATCCAGCTACAGCGCTGCCCGTCAGGGGAATTTAGAGGATAGAAGAACCTTTCAGCCGATGCAGCAGTGGCTGGTAACTCATTTCTGCGAGCCTGTATATCGGGCTTTCTTGGACACGATGTATCTGTCAGGTGCTTTGGACATGCCTGGATATGCCGACCAGAAAGCAGAATACCAGAAAGCGGAGTGGATCGCGCCGGGCTGGCAGTCCATCGACCCTGAAAAAGAAATGCAGGCGGACGTGCTGGCTATGAAGAGCGGGACGCTCACGCTGGGGCAGCAGTGCGCCGGGCACGGCTATGACTGGCGGGACCAATTGGACCAGATGGCAAAGGAAAAAGAGTATGCCGAAAATTTGGGGCTGACGCTTCCGATCCATACGCCGGAAGCCGTCCAGGCGGCAGAGAGTAACCATAAGGAGGATGAATGATGAACAGTGTGGAAAGACTTCATGAAATGACGATGACCAGAGAGCTGGCGGCCCGGGCCGATGCCGTCAATGAGGCGGAAAGGACAGCAGAGCTGACATTTTCCAGTGAAACTCCGTATAAGCGCTGGTTTGGGCCGGAAATCCTGGATCACAGCGAGGGTTCCGTGGATCTTACCCGATTGCAGGAGATCGGTGTGCTTCTGTTCAACCATGAGCCGGACCATCCGATCGGGAGAGTGGAAAAGGTGTGGATCGGAGACGATTCTCGTGGGCATGCCCTGGTTAAATTCGATACTGATGAAGAATCTGACCGGATTTTTAAAAAGGTATCCGGAGGTTCTCTCCGCGGGGTGTCGGTCGGATACCGTATCAAAGAATACACTCAGCTCAAGGAAGGGGAAACCAGTAAGGACGGTCGATTCAAAGGACCCGCAGTCATTGTCAGTCAGTGGGAGCCGCTGGAAATCAGTATTGTATCGGTACCCGCCGATGCCGGAGTCGGTGTCGGGCGGTCTATTGAAGATTTGAAAGGAATGAATAAAGACATGGACAAAAAGCCTGAAATGAAAAATCAGACAGAAATGAAGAAGGATATGGACGTAAAAAAAGAGATCCAGAATGCCATCGAGCAGGAAAGAACCAGAAATGCGGAGATCACAAAGCTTTGCCGTTCTTTTGAAATGTCCCCGGATGATTACATCGAAAAAGGACTTACTCTGGAAGAGGCCAGAGCCGAAGTCCTCAAGGAACTGGCGAAGAAATCCGCCCCGGTCTCTGTGAACGTCCTCTCTGATGAATCTGAAAAATTCCGTGCGGCTGCCGCTGACGGTCTTGCTATGCGTGCGGGAATCGAGATCTCTACACCTGCTGATGGTGCTGAATCCTTCCGCGGCGTGTCTCTGATGCGCCTGGCTTATGATATTTGCGAGAGGGAGGGCGGGAAGCCGAGCCGTATGGATAATGACACTCTTCTCCGAAGCGTTTTCTCCGGCGGAAGCGGCGCATTCCCCAATATCTTGGCTAATGTAGGGCACAAGGCACTCATGAAGGGATATAACGAAGTCCCGGCTACTTTCCAGTATTGGACTTCAAAAGGATCCAATCCGGATTTCAAGCCGTCTACTCGCGTAGGCCTTGGCGCAGCGGATGAACTGCTCCCCATGACCGAAATGGGCGAATTCAAGAGCTCCGAAACCACGGATATGGGACAGCAGACTACAGTTCACACTTTCGGGCGCGAATGGACACTGACCAGAAAATCCATCATCAATGACGACCTGTCTGTGCTGGCAAGACTTCCGGCGGCATACGGCGCGGCGGCCCGCAGGACCATCAATAAGCAGGCCTATGATCTTCTGACGAACGGATCCGGCATCTTCACTTCCGCTCATAAAAACAGCGGGACTGGCACGCTCAGCATTGCAAGTCTGAAAGCAGCAAAGGCAGCCATGTCCAAGCAGAAAGACCCGTCCGGGAAGATGTATCTGAATATCCAGCCGGTCTATCTGATCGTTCCGGCAGAGCTGGAAGTGGAAGCGGCGACTTTGATCGCATCGGCTGTGGATCCGACAAAGAACAATGCTTACCCGAACCCTTTTGCAAACCGTCTGACTGTGGTGGCAGACCCGAACATTGAGGATCCCAATGCTTGGTATCTGGCTGCAGCTCCTGGTGTGCTTCCGGGTATTGAAGTGACATATCTCAACGGGCAGGAAAACCCGACCATGCGTACCTTCACCGATACGGACGTGCTGGGCATTAAGTACCAGATTTACATGGATTTTGGTGTGAATCTGCTGGATTACCGTGCTTTCTATAAGAGCACCGGGGCATAAGGAGGAATAAACAATGGCGAAAGCAGCATATTATCAGAAAGCGGACGTGATTGATTATACAAACACCGGAGCGGCCATTGGTTACCATGATGTGGTTGTTATGGGAAGCCTGATCGGTGTTGCGGAGGAGGAAATCGCCTCCAATACAACAGGAGCTGTGGCTATCGTTGGAGCTTTTTCCCTGCCCACTGATGCAGTCGACATTACCGTGGGCATGCCTGTTTACTGGGATGCTTCCTCTGGGAAAGCCGTCAAGGAAAATTCCGGTTCCCTTCCCTGCGCCGGAGTGGCCGTAGGCGCTTCTGCATCCGGAAGTGTTCCGGTCAAGCTGAATGTTCTGTCTGCGGTTGCAGGATAATGAGCCTTCATGACCAAATCCCCGAGGATTTGAATACTTTTCTGGACACGGACGATTTCGGAGAAATGCATGATCTGAATGGGACGGTGTGCGCTGCCGTTGTCCAGGAAATATCCGCGGAGGAAGAGCTTACTTCCGGAGGGAATGTGCACCTTGGACTGTACGGGACAGTTCTGCAGGTTCACTGCAGGGAGCAGGATCTTCCGGAAGTCCCGGCTTATGGGCAGGCTTTTTATCTGGATAAAAAGCTCTTCCTTGTTGTCAGTTGTGCGCGGAATGCCGGGATGCTGACGATCAAGCTGGAGGCGAATGACCGATGATCCGGGTGACACTGAATGAAGAAAATGTGCAGCGGGCAGAGGTGTTGATGAAATCATGCCCTAAAATTGTGCAGCGCGCTGCAGTGAGTGCCATAAATCGGACCATTACTTCTACGAGGGCGGAAATTTCAAAAGCGGTACGAGGACGATACGCAGTTAAGGCAGCTGATGTGAAGAAAGCACTTTCCCTGACAAGAGCGAAAGGCCAATCTCCGCGAGGGGTCATAACTGCTTCCGGATCCCCGCTGTCTTTAACAAAATTTTCTCTGCGTAGGAGAAAGCGGGGACCGATTCGTGTGCGGGTGCTGCGGAATGGTGAGCTGAAGCCCGTGAGCGGTCTCTTTTTTAATCGATTCCGAAGCGGATATACCGGCCCGATGCATAGAAGGCAGAAGGCCAGGTACCCGCTGGCATCTCCTTTTGGACCTTCTGTGCCGAGCATGGTGGGGAATGAGGAAACATTGGATCGATTTATCCCGAAAGCAGAGAAAGTGCTGAACGAGCGTTTTCTTCATGAGATCCGCTGGAGGTTGGATAAGAAATAAATGACATTGGTTGAAACGATGGAAAATCTGGCAGAATTCCTGCGGGAAACCGTGAGTGAGTATTCCTCCGAGCAGCCATCCGGCAAAAAGCCGGTGGCAGTGTATGCCGGGTATCCTCCCGTGGCGATTTCCTCAGAGGAGGGACCTTCCTTCATCTATGCGCTGGCTACAGATTTTACGGATGCACAGGATGAGCCTTACGGAACCGTCAAAGTGGAAATCGGATTTTCTGTTTATGACGAAAACAAGGAAGACGGTTGGAGAAGCCTTTTTAATCTGATGGAGCATGTCCGGCAGGCTCTGCTGAAGCATCGATGCATTGCCGGGCGGAGCTCCCTTGTCCTTCCGCTGAAAGGGGCTGTCTCGGACAGCCAGCCTTTCCCGCAGTGGGAGGGAAAAATCACGGCATCCTATACGATTGGACAGCCGATGGAGGTGGGAATCAATTATGACGGATTCTGGGAAAAGCAAGCTGATTTATGTAGGGCCGTCTCTGCGGCATGCACAGCTGATGCGTCATCAGATCTTCATCGGCGGGTATCCGGCAAAGGCAGACGAAATTGAAAAATCATGCCCGAATATCCGGAAACTTTTTGTGCCGATCGATCAGCTGGAAACAGCAGAAAAGGCGGTCAGGACAAAAGGGACCCCGCTGAATAAGTATTTTAGAAAAGCAATGGAGGTATGAAATGGCCTATAAACACGGCGTTTATACATCGGAAGCGGCAACTTCCATTATTTCTCCGGTCAATACCACCGCAGGGCTTCCCGTTATCTACGGGACGGCTCCTGTCCATTTGGCGGCCGACCGGGCAGAAGTAAATAAACCGATCCTCTGTCACACCTATGCAGAGGCAGTGGCAGCCTTCGGATACAGTGACAACTGGAAGGCTTTCACTCTCTGCGAAGCAATTTACAGCTACTTTACACTGTACGGGGTGGCTCCGGTGGTTCTGGTCAATGTTCTGGATCCGAAAAAGCATAAGACGGAAGTCAGCGCAGAGGAAAAAACAATTACAGAGGGTACTGTGGTCCTGTCCGATCCGGTCCTTCCCGAGACGCTGGAGGTTCGGTCTTCGTCTGCCGGAGAACCGCTGACTGCCGGAACAGACTATGAAGCGGCCTTTGATGATGACGGGAACCTGGTAATTACTGCTTTGAAGAATGGAGCTTTAAGTGGTTCTGCTTCTCTGTACGCAACATATACGAAGCTGGATCCTTCTGCTGTGGAGGCAGATGATATCATCGGCGGTATTGATGTTTCCACCGGAAAAGAAAGAGGCATGGAAACGATCGGACAGGTCTTTACCCTTTTCGGCCTTGTTCCTGGGATCCTCCTTGCACCGGGCTGGAGTGAGGATCCGTCTGTAGCCTCTGTCATGAAAGCAAAGGCCTCCGATATCAATGGATTCTTCAATGCGGTATGTCTGGTGGATATTCCGGCCGATACAGTGACAAAGTACAGCGATGTATACAACTGGAAGAATCAGAATAACTATACCGGAGTCAATATGGCTGCATGCTGGCCGATGGTGAGAAACGGGGATCATGTTTTCCACATGTCTACTCATCTTGCCGGAGTAATCGGCAAGGTAGATGCAGATAATGATGATGTTCCCTTCGAATCCCCGTCCAATAAATCCATGCAGGCTACAGGACTGTGCCTGAAAGATGGATCCGAGGTTGTTCTTACCATTGATCAGGCCAATTACCTCAATGGGGAAGGAATTATCACCGGTCTGAATTTTATGGGCGGCTGGGTCATCTGGGGCAACCGCACAGCAGCATATCCGGCCAATACGGACGTGAAGGATTGTTTCCTTTGCGTGCGACGGATGTTCAACTGGCATGCCCAGACCTTCATCCAGACATACTGGCAGAAGGTGGACAAGCCCATTAATAAGCGGCTGATCCAGACCGTAGTAGACAGTGAGAACATCCGCTTGAACGGATTGGTAGCATCCGGGGCGCTTCTGGGAGGCCGCATTGAGTTCCTGGAAGAAGAAAATCCGACTACAGATCTCCTGGATGGTATTATTCGTTTCCACACATACATCACGCCGCCGACTCCGGCCCGTGAAATTGAAAATGTGATCGAATATGATCCGAGTTATTTCTCTACACTGTTTGAATAAGGAGGTACAGTATGAAAGTACCGGAAAAGCTGATCAATTTCCGTGTATATGAAGACGGGGATGACCTGGTAGGGGTGGCGGACGTCACTCTTCCCACCTTGGATGCCATGACGGAGACCGTCAAAGGCGCAGGTATTGCCGGGGAAGTAGAATCCCCGGTCATGGGTCACTACAGCTCTATGACCCTGGAACTGAACTGGCGCACTCTTGAAAAACCCAATGTGCTGCTTTCTTCTCCGAAAGGGGTTCACCTGGATCTCCGGGGAGCGCAGCAGGTATGGGACAGCGGAGAAGGCGCCTTCATCGTCCGCCCGGTGAAGGTTGTCGTCTCCGGCGTCCCGAAGTCCACAGAGCTGGGGAAGCTGGATGTGGGTGCCACCAGCGACACGAAGAACACCATCGAAGTGAACTATTTAAAGGTCACAATTGACGGGGAAAACGTACTGGAGCTGGATAAGTACAATTACATCTGCAATATTGGCGGGACGGATTATCTGTCAGATGTCCGTGAAGCTCTTGGTCTGAACTGATTATTTTTTGCATGAAAAAGAGCCTGCCGGGGGCAGGCTCAGGAGATAAGGAATTATGAAAACAACCGTTACACTGAATAAGGCCCTTGTGGTCAAAGGAAAAGAAGTCACGGAAATTTCGCTGGACTTTAACAGAATCACAGGAAGCGATCTGCTGAAAGCCGAAAAGGATTCCAGAGCGCTGGGTGATCAGTCTCCTTCCGTATTTCTTTCTATGACATTTCAGGCAGTGATTGCAGCCAAGCTGATCGGAGTGCCGCCTGATGACATCATGGCACTCCCCGCCACAGATTTCCGGAATATTGTATTCCCGGTGGCTAATTTTTTATTAAGTTAGGCGGTTCTACCAAGGATGTGAGAAAGCTCGCATTGGATATGGCTGTAAACAGCTATACACCGGTGGGCTTTTATCTATCCTGTACAGTATATGAGATGCTGGAATACGCAGAGCTGCTGAAAGAAATGCAAAAAAAATAACCCCTCCCGAAGGAGGGGCAAGGTCAGCTCAACGCTGTGCCGATTGCTAAGAAGAAGAAAAAGGCGGAACCGATACGGATAATCCACGACTCAGACTTCAGTGCGGCATAAGTGGCCAAGGCAAATATAATCAGGAACATATACGGCCCAAACGGATGGTAAATGGCTGAAATCACCGATAGTACAGCAATCAATAGTATAACAAGCATATTTTATCATCCCTTTCTTATCTTTATTATATCATAGGAGGTGATGGCATGCCAGGAAAGGCCTTTTCTTTCGGATTCAGTATCGGCGCCAGTCTAGCTCCGTCCGTTGGCGCATCCTTCATGAAAGTCAATAAAGGCCTTTATGCAATGAAGGGGGCCATGTGGGACCTGCAGCAGGCCCAAAGCGACCTCAACAAGGCTTTTAGCAAAGGGATTATCAATCAAAAGTCCTTTGACAATGCGCAGAAGATGACGAAAATGTATCAGGATAAACTGAACAGAGTCAATTCAGGGGAAATTTTTCATAAATCCATGCTTGATATGACGGCGTTGTTTTATACGGCGCAAAATGTTGCGGGATTTCTGGCTGAACCTGTACAGTCCGCCATACAGTTTGAATCGGTTATGGCTGATGTGCGTAAGGTCGTGGACTTTGATACGCCGGAACAGTTTCAGCAGATGAACCGGGATATCCTGGAACTATCGAAGAACATTCCTATGACGGCGGAGGGCTTGGGGAAAATCGTGGCTGCCGGCGGGCAGAGCGGGATCGCCAGAGAAGATCTGACGGCCTTTGCGGAAGCTGCGGCCAAGATGGGAGTGGCCTTCGATATTTCTGCCGATCAGGCGGGGGATATGATGGCCAAGTGGCGGACAGCCTTCAAGATAAATCAGGCTGATGTAGAGGCATTGGCCGATAAGATCAACTATCTTGGCAATACTACGGCGGCTTCTGCGCCTCTCATTTCCGATGTAGTGACGCGAATCGGGCCGCTCGGTGAAGTCGGCGGTGTGGCCTCCGGAGAAATTGCCGCTCTCGGTGCCAGCATGGTCGGATCCGGTATTGAATCTGATGTGGCTGCTACGGGCATCAAGAATCTAATCCTGGCCATGGTATCCGGTGAAAGTGCCACCAAGACACAGAAGGAAGCTTTTGCACAGCTGGGTATCAGCACGACAGAGCTGGCACAGCGGATGCAGACGGACGCAAGGGGAGCTATCCTGGATGTTTTCCAGAGCATTTCTCAGCTGGACAAGGCATCTCAGGCATCCGTCCTGCAGGACATCTTCGGGAAGGAATCCCTGGGAGCTATTGCCCCACTCCTGTCTAATCTGGACGGACTCCGGGACAATTTCAACAAGGTGGGGGATGCAGCCAATTACGCCGGAAGCATGCAGGCTGAATTTGATACCCGCTCTCAGACGACGGCGAACAGTGCGCAGTTGATGAAGAACCGGATGGAAGCGGCGAAGATTGCCATAGGGACAGGTATTCTTCCTGTCATGACGCCGTTCGTTGAGCTATTGGGCAGTCTTGCCTCCGGTGCTGGAAATCTTGCAGCACGATTCCCGGGGCTGATTCAGGCGCTAGCGCTTTTTACAGCGGGAGTATTTTCATTGGTGGTTGCGTATCGAGCCTGGCAGGTTGCATCGGCGGCAATGACTGCGGCTCATCTGATTATGCAGACTGTGCTTAAAAATAATACGGTGGCTACTATCATCAACACCAATGCCGCCCTGTTCTCCTCCGGCGTGATGAAGCTCTGGGCAGGGGCACAGTGGCTGGTGAATGCAGCCATGGCTGCGTGCCCGTTCTTTCTTATGCTTGCGGGAATTGCTCTTCTTACAGGGGCCGCGGTATGGCTTATCAATAACTGGGATACGGTCAAGCAGTGGTTCATTACTCTCTGGAATGATCCCGCCCAGGCACTACAGGAATTTGTGGACGGTATCAGAAGCAACTTTGGGTCAGTCATTGACTGGCTTTCTCAGAAATGGGAAGCGCTGAAAGGTTTGTTTTCCTCTCCGATTTCCGGACAAATCAACGTCACGGCAAATGAGAGCGCAGCCGTTGCACAGAATGCAGAAGGCGGTATCTACCGGAAGGGCGCTTTCCTGACGACCTTTGCAGAAAACAGCCCGGAAGCGGCTATCCCGCTTAACGGAAGTTCTCGTGCGGTCAGTCTGTGGACACAGGCTGGGCAATCCCTCGGGGTTCTTCCTCGCGCATCGAACGGGATATCCTCCGGACACGGCGGAAATGTTTCTGTGGAATTCCGGCCGGTCATCAATATTTCCGGAAATGCGGATGAGTCCACGGTGCAGCGTGTCATGGCGCTTTCCATGGATGAACTTCGCCGGATGCTGCTGAATCTGCAGCGGGATGAAAGGAGGCTGTCCTATGAGTAAGATCTACACCACCATTCAGGGGGACATGTGGGACAGTATCGCCAAGCGATGCTATGGAGATGAAGCTGGAATGAATGCCCTTATGGCGGCCAATCCGGAATATATATCAACCGTAGTTTTCTCTGCGGGCGTTACACTCATCGTTCCGGATTATACGAAGCCCGCAGCTTCTGCACTTCCTCCGTGGAGGCGTACATGATCGGGCAGGCAAGACGGGCTTCTGCGGTGATTTCGTACAACGGAAAGGACATTTCCGCAGATATAGCGCCGTACCTGAAAAGTCTCAGCTACCGAGATAACCTGTCCGGAGAAGCAGATGACCTGCAGATTGTCCTGGAAGACCGGGCAGGTCTGTGGCAGTCAAGCTGGCTTCCTGAAAAAGGAGCCTCTCTGCATGTGACCTTGAAGGTTTCTCAATGGGAGAGTCTGATCGGGGAAGAAACATTTCCGTTGGGGGCTTTTGAGATTGATGAAATATCCGTATCCGGATACCCTTCGGAGGTGCAGATCAAGGCCGTGAGCGTTCCCGACGGCAACACCCTGCGGGGGGAGGAACATACCCGCAGTTGGGAGAAGGCAGAATTGAAGACGATCGCACAGGATATAGCATCCGGCGCGGAAATGGAACTTTTCTACGATACAGAAGATAATCCCGTGATTGACAGGGCAGAACAGACCGAGCAGTCTGATCTGTCTTTTTTGCTTGCGCTCTGCAGGGATTACGGACTGGCGCTGAAAATCAGCGACGGGAAAATCATTATCTTTGATGAAGCCAAGTATGAAGCGGAGGAAGCTGCGCTGACCTTCGTCAAACCGGGAACCGTCTACACAGAGGACGGTGAAGGGAAGATGACGTTTCTCCCGCACCTGCTGTCCTACAGCGTTTCCTCTAAAATCCGTGATGTATTTGCTGCCTGTCATGTAAAGTATCAGGACAGCAGCACAAAGGAAATCATTGAAACCACCTTTACAGCGCCTGGGAAAACAGGAAAGACATTGCAGGTAAAAGAGCAGGTAGCGAATACAGCTGAAGCGGAGCGTCTGGCAAAGAAACGGCTCCGTGAAAAGAATAAGGATGAAATCACCGCCAGCATATCTTTGCCGGGCAGTTTCCATATTGCTGCCGGAATGACCGCCATGATGCAGGGCTTCGGTGCTTTTGACGGGAAATATATCATCACGGAAGCAGAACATTCCATGAGCGGAGGATATACCGTCCGTGTCGATTTGAGGAGGTGTCTTAATGGATATTAAGTCTCTGATCCGCGTGGGCTCTGTATCCAGTGTGAATCCGGCCAACGGGACTGCCAGGGTGGCTTTTGAGGCCAATGATGACAATGTGACATATGAGCTTCCTGTCCTGACACGGGGAAGCAAGGCCAATAAGGACTACTGGATCCCGGATATCGATGAGCAGGTAGTATGCCTGTTCCTGCCAAACACCTCCGGAAGAGGGGTATGCCATGGCTTTATTCTGGGCACGTTTTACAGCCGTACGGATGCGCCGGTGGAAAATTCGCAGGATGTGCAGGCAATCAAGTTTTTTGACGGCACGGAGATCCGGCATGACCGGTCGAGCGGAGACTTGGCAATCCACGCAGCCGGAAATATTTCCATTATTGCTGATGGGAATATCACTGTGAATGGGCAGATGATTTATCTGAATTAAGGAGGTAGGAATGCCGCAGGCAACAAGGTTGGGAGACAATGACACAGGACACGATGCTTGCCCGCCGACAGCGCTGGTATCGGCCAGCGGGAATGTCCTTATCAACGGGAAAGGAGCAGGCCGGATGGGTGACAGCTATGCGCCGCATGGCTGTATCGATCATCCTTCTCACAGCGGTGTGCTTTCCTCTGGGAGCGGAACGGTCCTGATCAACGGACGCAAAGCAGGCCGGATCGGGGACAGTGTGAGCTGCGGAGGAAACGCTGCGGAAGGAAGCAGCAATGTAATTATAGGAGGTTAGTATGTACGTAGGATCCCTGGGCAGCATCCTCTTTATGACTTCCTCTCGGGTGGTCAATACTTTCCACGATTACAGCAGGGAGTCGTCCGGACGATGGGCAAAGCATGAAATCATAGGGGAAAAACCAGTTATGGAATTTTTAGGCCCCGATACGGAGAAAATCAGCTTCAAGATGCTGCTCCGGCGAGACCAGGGAATATCTCCGAAGGAAGAGCTGAAACAGCTTCGGGAATACAGAGACACGGGGGCGGTTTTGCCTCTGATCATCGGCGGGGGTGTGGTTGGAGATAATTTCTGGGTGGTGGAGTCGATAGGGGAAACAGTGAACTACTGGGACTCTTTAGGGGGAATTCTGTCCGTTTCTGTGGATGTTTCGCTCTCTGAATATACAAAAAGGTTGGTGGTGTAAGTGGATATTTCCCTTGTTGTGGGAATTCCTTCGGAAGTAAATTTATCTCCTGCGAATAAGTATGAAGAAATCCTACAGAATGTACGGACAATCCTTGCAACACCTGTGGGAAGTGTACCGCTGGATCGGGACTTCGGAGTGGATATGCGCTTTATTGACCGTCCGCTTCCTAAAGCGCAGGCAGAAATATCCTCCGGAATCGTTAACGCCATTCGTACTTATGAGCCGCGGGTTTCCGTCAAAGCAATAACATGGACCGCGGATGCGGACGGGATTTTGAGACCGAAAGTGACGGTGAGGATCAATGACACTGAATGATTTGCAGGATGTGGCCTTTGTTGATACTGATAAAGAGACTGTGCAGGCGGAGCTGATCGGGCTCTATACATCTATCACGGGGCGGACGCTTGCCCAGGGGGATCCGGTACGGCTCTTCCTGCTGACCATCGCGGAAATCATAATCCAGCAAAGAGAATTCATCAATTACACAGGGAAACAGAACCTTCTGAAATATGCAGTCGGGAATAATCTGGACCATTTAGGGATCCTTGTGGGAGTGGGACGGCTTCCGGCATCCCCGGCAGTCACAACTGTGCAGTTTACTCTCTCGGAGAAAAGAGCGGTATCCACCGTAATCCCTGCGGGTACCAGAGTTACCGCGGGAGATAATGTGTTCTTTGCTATCGGTGCAGATGCAGCCATTCCCGCAGGAGCGCTGCAGATGGAGGTCCCTGCGTCCTGTACGCAGACAGGAACGATCGGGAACGGATATCTTCCCGGTGAGCTGTCCACTCTGGTGGATCCGGTACCCTTTGTAGCTTCTGCCCGTAATACAACTACATCGGAAGGCGGAAGTGAGACGGAAGACGACGAAAGCTTCCGGAAAGCCATTCGTGAGGCACCGGAAAAATTTCCTACCACCGGCCCCTCCGGAGCATATGAATATTATGCAAAACGGGCTTCTTCTCTGATTTCTGATGTCCTGGTATGGTCTCCGGGAGCGGGCAGGGTGGAAATCCGCCCCCTTCTGGAAGGCGGAAGGGTCCCGGGAGAGGAAATTCTGAATCTTGTAAAGGCTGCGTGCAATGATAAAACGGTGCGGCCTCTGACAGATCAGGTGAGCGTACAAGCTCCGACTGTGAAGAATTATGATATTCAGGTTACTTATTACATCGGAGCAGACAGTGAAAGCTTTTCTGCAACCATCCAGCAGGCCGTCACGGAAGCGGTCAATCAATACGTTGAATGGCAGAAGGAGAAGCTTGGCAGAGACATCAATCCGTCGCAGCTGATGAAGAATATCATCGAAGCGGGAGCCAAACGGGCGGAAATCACAGAGCCTGTATTTACGAAAGTAGAAAACACAGCGGTGGCTGTAGCGGATCAGATATCAGTGACCATGGGAGGGATCGAAAGTGAGTAACCTGTCTGAACAGAAGCTGATTGCCATTGTCCCGTCTTCCATTTCCGGAGATAAGACGATCCGGAACATTTCCGCAGCTACTGATCCGGGGCTCCGGAAAATCTCCGAAGAAACACTTCTTCTTTTACTTCTTCCTAGGCTGGATGAACTTCCGGAAAAAATCGTCGATGCCCTGGCATGGCAGTACCATGTTGATTTCTATGATGACGCAGCTACGTTGGAGAAAAAACGGGCGCTGGTGAAGCAGAGTATAAAATGGCACCGCCGAAAAGGGACCCCGGCTGTGGTAGAAGAAGTCTGTACGGCGATATTCAAATCTGCAAAGATTGAAGAAAACTGGGAGTATGGTGGGGAACCCTATCACTTCAAGGTTGTGATGATTACCGAAGCGGTTCCCGACATTTCCGTGATCAACAGCCTGTACCGCGCCATCGAGCACACGAAAAATGTTCGCTCCTGGCTGGACGGGGTGTCTTTTCACAGAGACTTGCCGAAAACGATTTACTATGCGCTTCCTGTCGCTTCTACAAAAGTTATCAATATTTATCCTGCAGCTTTCAGGATGTCGGATATATCCGGTACTGTACGTGAAGCTGCAGGAGTGAGAGTTCAGAGAAAGGTGGAAATTCAATAATGCCAAACTGGAACGGGCTTGTATTGACTAAAAAAGGGCAGCTCCTGCAGGCAAAAGTAGGAACTGGCGTGGTGCTTGCACTGACTAAAATGAAGCTGGGGTCCGGTGTTTTGCCTAATGGGACTTCGCTTGAAGACCTGACAGACCTTGTGACGCCGGAACAGAATGTAGGAATTGCGGCCAAGGAAGTTCTGACAGATCAGAAGATTTGTAAAATCAGTGCGACAATCACAAATGTCGGACTTTCCGCGGGTTACTATGTGCGAGAGCTTGGTGTTTTTGCCAATGATCCGGACGATGGGGAAATCCTGTATGCTGTTACTTCTGACTCTGCGCCGGACTACCTTCCTCCGGAAGGAGGCTCTACAGCGGTCTCCCAGGAATTTGCCGTATATATTTCGGCATCTAATGCATCCGACGTTAATGTTTCTATCGATCCGGGGGCCCTGGCAACGATGGGCTATGTACAGTTGTCCATCAATACCCATAACGAAAATCCGGCAAGTCACCCGGATTTAGATTTTGTAACGCAGCTGGATGCTGCGGCTGACGGAATTCATTACCAAACAAGAAATGGGGAAACGGGTCAGGTTATTGATCTCATCAACCAGCTCCAGGCAACACTTTCTCAGGGAACAGTACCGAGCGGCAATACCGGATCTTTGGCTGCTCTGCTTTCCGGCATCGTGCATCAGATCAAGGCACTTTCTGGCAAATCTAACTGGTGGGAAACACCAAAAAATAATTTTGAAACACTGTCTGCCGGCGACCTTACCGGCACTCTTCCAGTAGCTCATGGTGGTACAGGAACCGATTCATTAGCCAATATAACAGTTGGCAAAGCAGGCACTCTGGTCGGGGATGCAGGGCTGTGGGACTACCTGCACAGGCTCGGGGTAAACCCAACACTGCCGACCACAAACGCTGCACTTAACGCACTGGGCGTGTTTATGAGCTACTTTACTCAGAACAATAAAATAGCAAACCAGCCAGAGCAATTTGGGCAGCTTCTCAACCTTCCGGCGGATAAAGAAAGTGAATCGACGCAACTTTGGATTGATCAGCCTTCCGGCAGGATGTATCACCGTGCTGGAAATTCATCAATCGTAATCAACGACACTCCGTTCAAACGGTTTCTCGATACGGACGACCTCTCAGCAGCTGGCGTCGTCGCGGGCAATGTGTCGAATGCGAATGCATGGTGGGTGAAGATCGGCGGTGCGGTGCCGCTAATTATACAGGGTGGATATAGCGCTGGTAAATCTGTATCATGGGCAATAGCATTCCCTCA
>ERZ1673722.184-NODE-184-length-88311-cov-15.437772_pt1 | contig 88311 bp, 90 predicted proteins | sample MGYA00580222_ERZ1673722 | MGnify/ENA primary metagenome ERZ1673722 (study PRJEB41218, sample SAMN15661750) | gut metagenome | host: Homo sapiens | place: Canada: London | collected 2015-08-20/2019-03-30 | study: EMG produced TPA metagenomics assembly of... | reverse complement strand
TGGTAGTTTACGTTACGCGGGGCGTAATCAACAAATTTAGTCAATTAAGCCCCGGAAGTCTACGTTACGCGGGGCGTAATCAACAAATTTAGTCAATTAAGCCCCGGCAGTCTATGTTACGCGGGGCGTAATCGACAAATTCAGTCAATTAAGCCCTGGTAGTTTACGTTACGCGGGGCGTAATCAACAAATTTAGTCAATTAAGCCCCGGTAGTTTAATTCATAGCGTGGGTATCAGCAACCAAACAAACTTCTCATACCCATAAACTATTCACGCTGAGGCGGAAGAAGGGCGCAGGCGGGCGTTCGTCCGGTCTACGGCAACCCTACGTTACGAGCCATGCACCCAATTCATAAATGTGTCGCAAAGGGCGCTCCATATTTATTGGCAGTTCTCCGCAATGAGCCACGCCATTCATAAGATTGTCAGCAAAAAAAGCTGCCAATCTTATTTCATATCGCGGCGTTCGCCGCATCACGGCAAAAATAAAAACCGTGATTTGTGAGCAAGCTCCCGATCACGGTTCTTATTTTGCCTATGCGCGGCTATGCTTTCGTAAACTTTCAATCTACCTAATCATTTAAAGCCATCTGTTTTAACTTCGAGAACAGATTCTGCACCGGTTTCACGGACAGGATCAGTAATGTTACTGCCGCTTCAGCGAAGATATAGATCGCATTGTAGGCGAGGGAATAGGGCAGGGGATCCCAGCCTTCCCAGGCATACGCGCCGAAGAAGATCCATCCGGAGATCACGGCGAACACATATCTACCCAGCACAGCGGTGATATATCCCTTCAGAAGTCCGAATTTCGCATTGGAGAAGAGTCCGGACAATCCCAGAGCACCGAAAGCCAAAATGTAATCAACGATCAACTGCATGGGATACAATACATAGGGATCAATGAGAAGCTGTAACACACCGTAAGCTACTCCGGTGGCGATACCTGCACCCAGACCGAACCAGTAACCGGGCAGGCAGATCACCAGCATGGACAGAAGCGTAATGGAACCGCCGGTAGGAAAATGGAACAGCTTGATGTTTGACAGCACGGTTCCAAGAGCGATTGCCATGGCGCAGAATGCCAACTGCTTTACGGTCAGCTTACTGTGAGCCATTTTCTGATCAACGTCGTCAGCGCCGGTCTTATTTCTCTGCTTACGGGCAAATACAACAGCCACGGCCAGCAGAGCGATCAGGACAACCACTAACAGGACATTGCCCAGAGCAGTGGGGACATAAGTAGTCTCGCCCCAGTCATTCACAACAACATTGTACAACATAAAAAATCCTCCTTCGTATGCGCGAGGAGGGACAACATCGTATCCATGCAAAAATTAGCCTTGAACGGCACTCTTATAATGTACGGCTCTTATACACTGTTATCAGCAGTGTACACGTAGACAATAACTGCATGAAATCTATGCTTCCTTACGCCGGTATTATCCGGTTCAAGTAGTGAGGGTTAGAAGTGATGGCGTAGTCTTGCAACACTTCAGTCTCAGCGATGTGCTCCCCTAGCGGAATATAATATTTACCTGTTTACTATAGTGCTTTATTGTGACAGTGTCAAGCTTACAGAAAAGTTTTTAATACCTGCAGCACGCCGTTTTCCCAATAAGGCGCACAGGTTCTCTTTGCGGCAGCGATTACTTCCTCTCTTGCGTTGGATACGGCATAGCTGGTTCCGGCGCTCTCAAGCATTTCTATATCATTCAGATTGTCTCCGAAAGTGCAGGTTTCATCCGGGGCAATGCCAAGATATTCCTGTAAAAACCGAATAGCGGTTCCTTTGTTCACACCTAACGGGTTACAGTCCATCCATTCTTTGCCGGAGGAAGCGATTTTAGCCTTGGTCTGCCAGGTGGGAGTGAAAAGCGGGGCACACATTTCTTCACATGCCGAAGGATGATACACTGTGAATTTGATCACGTTGTCCACAGGTGCTTTTAACAGGTCCGGTACTTCACGGATATCATATCCGTAAGAATCCGTAAGCCATCGGAACATGCGGCTTCCGGCATCTTCTGCCAGACAATAATCCGGAGTGGCAATAAAATAATCACAGTCCGGTAATTCATTGCGAACCGTTTCACACATTCCATGCCAGACATCTTCGGGCAGAGTGTGGACTTTTAAAATTTTGTGAGGGGTACGGACTACTGTGCCGCCGTCCGTGATATAGAGAAGCTTATCGCAAACGGGAGCGAAAAGCTTTCGTTCACTGATGAATTGCCGGCCGGAGCAGGCAACGAAGATGATTCCTTTTGAAGTCAGTTTTTCAATTACGGTCATATATTCCGGATCGATCATCAGCGTACCGTCTTTTAAAAGGGTACCGTCAATGTCGGTTGCAATTAATTTGATCATAGTTCCTCCTGTTAATGGAAAGATGGAAAGTATGCTATGATTATAGCCTATCTATAAGCGGATTTGCAATGACATCCTCAAGATAAAACAGTTGGAAAATCGGCGAAAATATAGTATCGTAGATAGTAAAGATAAAGAAGCGGTAAGAAACCTAAGAAAACAGTAAGAATCCTGAAGAAGTAGCAGGAACCGGAGATAGAAGGGTTAACGATAGGAATGAAGAAATTAATCATAGGAATTCTGGCACATGTGGATGCCGGCAAGACAACACTGGCAGAGAGCCTTTTATATACCTGCGGAACGATCCGCAAGGCAGGAAGAGTGGATCACGGAGATGCTTTTCTGGACAATGGGGACATGGAGAGGAAGAGAGGCATTACCATCTTCTCCAAGCAGGCGAGAATCCGGTGGAAAGATGTGGATATCACTCTGTTAGATACCCCTGGGCATGTGGATTTTTCCGCTGAAATGGAGAGGACACTTCAGGTACTGGACGCAGCAATCCTTGTGATCGACGGCAGTGACGGCGTGCAGGGGGATGTCTACACACTGTGGAGATTATTGAAAAGATATGAGGTTCCGGTATTTTTATTCGTAAATAAAATGGATCAGCCGGGCACCGAGCGGGACAAAATACTGGCCGAACTGCAAGGTAAGTTGGATGGCAATATTGTAACCGTTGAAAATATCATGGCGCAGGATGAATCCGAAGAGGACCGTGAGCAGGAACTGGAACATGCCGCCATGTGCAGTGAAGTACTGATGGAGGAATATCTGGAGACCGGAGCCTTGCAGCCGGAGAGCATAGCATTCACTGTGGCGCAGCGGAAGCTGTTTCCCTGCTTTTTTGGATCCGCATTAAGACAGGAAGGCATAGAAAAGCTGTTGGACGGACTGTCTTTCTATCTGCCGGAACCGGAATATTCACAGGAGTTTGGAGCCAGAGTCTATAAAATCGGCAGAGATACGTCGGGGAATCGTCTGACGTATCTGAAAGTCACCGGAGGGACGCTTCGGGTCAAAATGATGATCGGTAATGAGAAAAGCGGTGCCGGGGAAGAGACCTGGGAGGAAAAGGCAGATCAGCTACGCCTGTACAATGGAGGAAACTATGAGACCGCAGACAGCGTGCCGGCGGGAGAAGTCTGTGCAGTCACAGGACTTACGAAGACATTTGCAGGACAGGGACTGGGCTATGAATGCGAGAATCTGGCACCGGTGTTGGAACCGGTATTGACCTACAGGCTGAGTTTTCCCCCGGATGTGGATCCCGTGACAGCGCTTGGAAAGCTCAGACAGCTGGAAGAAGAGGAGCCGCAGTTACATGTATTATGGCAGGAGGAAAAGCGGGAGATCCATATGCAGGTCATGGGGCAGGTGCAGATGGAGATCCTGAAAAATATCCTGTGGGAGCGTTTCGGACTGGAAGCGGAATTCGATGCGGGAAGCATTGTCTATAAGGAGACGCTGGCGGAACCGGTGGAAGGTATCGGGCATTTTGAACCCCTGCGACATTATGCGGAAGTGCACTTGTTGCTAGAGCCCGGTGAACGGGGCAGCGGCTTGCAATTTGCCTCTCTGTGCAGTGAGGATATGCTGGATCGGAACTGGCAGAGACTGATCCTGACTCATTTGGAGGAAAAAAGGCATGTGGGAGTGCTCACCGGATCGGAGATCACAGATCTTCGGATACTGTTGATCGCCGGGAAGGCACATACTAAGCATACGGAAGGCGGGGATTTCCGGCAGGCGACTTATCGCGCCATCCGGCAGGGACTGCGCAGTGGAAAAAGTATTCTGCTTGAGCCGTGGTTTTCCTATCGGTTGGAAGTGCCGACAGAAAATCTCGGCAGGGCAATGTCAGATATCACCAGAATGAACGGGCGATTCGATCCGCCTGTGACCGAAGGGAACAACAGTGTACTGATGGGCAGTGTGCCGGTGGCAACCATGCGGGATTACGCCAGAGAAGTAGCTTCCTATACCAAAGGACACGGCAGACTGTCCTGCAGCCTGCAGGGGTACGAACCCTGCCATAATACGGAAGAGGTGATGGCACAGACGGATTACGATCCGGAGGCGGATACCGCCAACCCTACCGGTTCCGTATTCTGTGCCCACGGGGCCGGTTTCCAGGTGCCCTGGGATCAGGTGTCGGAATACGCCCATGTGGAGAGCGGCTGGGTACCGGATTCGGAGGAAAATGCAGAGTCGGAGGATGTCGCCTTACAGGGAATGCCGGTAGTGAACAGACGGCAGGGAGCCGTACGTCAGACGGGTGGCGGCACAGAGCGTATCATATCCCAGGAGGAGATCGAAGAGATCTTCCGCAGGACCTATGGAAAAGGGGCAGAAGATCCGCATAGATTCCGCAGATATCATACATCCTCCGGCAGTCGCAGCAACTACACGGAAAGTCCGGCAGACAGTATGCGGACACCGAAGACCAAAGCAGGCCCGCAGGAAAAACCGGAAGAATATCTGCTGGTGGACGGTTATAATATTATTTTCGCATGGCCGGAGCTGCGGGAGCTGGCACAGATCAATTTAGACAGCGCCAGGGACAAACTGATGGATATCCTGTGCAACTATCAGGGATATCAGGGATGCCGGCTGATTTTGGTCTATGATGCCTATAAGGTGAAAGGAAATCCGGGATCTGTGATGAAATATCATAACATAGAAGTGGTCTATACGAAGGAAGCGGAGACTGCAGACCAGTATATTGAGCGCACCACACATGAGCTGGGAGCAAAACCGCAGAAATACCGCGTGACGGTAGCTACCTCAGATGCCCTGGAGCAGATGATCATCTGGGGCAACGGTGCAGTCAGAATATCTGCCCTGGGGTTAAAAGCAGCTGTGGAATCCGCCGGAGCAGAATATTTTAACAGCTGAATTATAACCGCTTTGTAGTGATATTTAGATTGAGGTGGTTTTATAGTACTTGAAAAAAGGTAATCTATATCTGTCGGATGGAGCGGATGATGAAAGCTCCGGTAAAAATCCGGATAAAAGAACAGAGAGGTATAGATTATGAGAAGAAAAGCCATTTCCAATATTATGTTTTATGTTACTACAGTATTATTGATCCTGACCATTGTATTCTGCATCGGAAGCACGGTGAAAAGCGAAAGCAGCAATGAAACACAGCGTATTGAGAATCAGGTGAAGGAACAGCAGCTGCTTACAAAGGTGAAGCAATATCTCAATGAGAATGGCTGCTGCAACAGTGGTGTGACACTGACTTATGTGATGGATGAAAGCGGAGCATGTGATTATACCTTTACGATCCATCATAAGAGGATCAATGACATGAGTGAAGAGGAACGTGAAGCTTTCAGCGCAGAGCTTATGCAGGCATGCAATGCTTCCGGCAGCTACAGCATCTCTTATGAATATCTTCTGACAGATTTTTAAGGGAGACATGACATTTTTCAGAATAGGGGTTATACTGTTACCATATGCCGCAGCAGAGGCAATGGGAAAGGAGAAGGACAGATGACATTTATTCCCAAACCACATGAGATATATAAGCATTTTAAAGGGAATCTGTACCAGATCGTTACGATAGCACAGCATTCGGAGACCGGAGAGCAGCTGGTGATCTATCAGGCAATGTACGGAGATTTTAAGACATATGCGAGACCGCTTGCGATGTTTACGAGCGAAGTGGATAAGGTGAAATACCCTGAGATACAGCAGAGATTCCGTTTTGAGCTGCAGGGTGCGGACGCGGACAGACAGACCCGTGAGACTGACGCAGTGAGTGGGGCGCAGGGCGTAGCAGCACAGCCGGAGGCACCGGCAGTGCATATAGAAGTTGCAGAGGAGGAGCCCGCACTGGATCCTTTGGTATTAGAATTCCTGGATGCGGATTCCTATGAGCAGAAGTTAAATATTCTCGCAGGCTTACATCACCGGATCACCGATGAGATGATCACGACCATGGCAATCGCCTGTGATATCGAAGTAAATGACGGTGAGACGGAGGAACGTTATGAAGAACTGAAAAACTGCCTGCTCACCATGGAGAAGTTTGAATGCAATCGCCTGCGGTAGACACTATGGATAAATACAATGAAAATTTAACGGATGTTAAGGAAATCTTTAGGAAAGGTGACCTTCGGGCAATTCCCAAACCACTTTTAAAATGGTATGATAATAATCGTAGGATTCTTCCCTGGAGAGAACAGCCCACACCCTATCGCGTATGGGTCTCTGAGATCATGCTACAGCAGACCAGGGTGGAAGCGGTGAAGCCTTATTTTCAGAGATTTATGGATACCCTGCCGGATATCGCAGCATTAGCGGAAGCACCTGAGGAGACTCTATTAAAACTGTGGGAGGGACTTGGTTATTACAACCGGGTGCGTAATCTGCAGAAAGCAGCAATTCAGATCATGGAAGATTATGCCGGAATTATGCCGGATTCTTATGAAGAATTGCTGAAACTGAAAGGAATCGGAAGCTATACGGCGGGAGCAGTATCTTCCATAGCTTATGGAAAACCGAACCCGGCGGTAGATGGAAATGTGCTCCGTGTGATCGCCCGCATTCGTAAGGATGATCGATGTATCTCAGAGGATAAAGTGAAAAAGGCCGTGGAGAAGGACTTGTGGGAGGTTATACCGAAGGACAGACCCGGGGATTTTAACCAGGCAATGATGGAGATCGGAGCCTGCGTGTGTATTCCAAACGGTGCCCCTCATTGTGAGGCGTGTCCGCTTCGGCAGATCTGTCTGGCATACGAAGATGGAACACAGCAACAGTACCCGAATAAGGCAAAGGCAAAGGAACGGACCATAGAGGAGAAGACGATCCTCATTATCCGGGATGCGGAGCTTGCGGTGCTGCACAAGCGACCGTCTAAGGGCCTGCTCGCCGGAATGTATGAATTCCCGTCAATGAAGGGATTCTGTACGGCGGAAGAGGTGAAGGAATATCTGACAGAGAACGGGCTGCAGGTACTCAGGATCCAGCCGTTGGAGGATGCAAAGCATATTTTCTCCCACAGAGAATGGCATATGAAGGGATATCTCATTCGGGTCGATGAACTCGCACCGAAGAAGGTTGGACCGGATTCTGCGGACTGGATCTATATTGAACCCCGGGAGACGCAAGGCAGATATCCCATTCCTTCTGCATTTGCAGCTTATGCGAAGGGACTGAGCATGCAGCTTGGAATACCTCGAACTATGTTTTAATATGAAGAAAGGACAGCAATCATGAAATTACTTTCCATAGCAATTCCCTGTTATAATTCTGAAAAGTATATGAGAAAATGTATTGACTCCCTGTTAGTCGGAGGGGAGGATGTGGAGATTCTGATCGTTGATGACGGATCTACTAAGGATCGCACTGCGGAGATCGCAGATGAATATGAAGCACAGTTTCCTACGATCGTCCGCGCGATCCACAAGGAGAACGGTGGACACGGTTCTGCAGTGAATACCGGAATTGCCAATGCTACCGGATTATATTTTAAGGTGGTGGACAGTGATGACTGGGTGAAGCAGGATGCCTATTTTAAGATCCTGGACACTCTGCGGGAGCTGGCAGGAGGCGGTCAGGCACTGGACATGCTGATCAGCAACTATGTCTATGAGAAGGAAGGCGAGAGTCGCAAGAAAGTTATTCAGTACCGTCATATTCTGCCGGTAGAGAGGATGTTCACCTGGAAGGACTGCCATCATTTTATCAAGGGACATTACATACTGATGCATTCTGTGATCTTCCGTACGAAGCTGCTTCAGGAATGCGGACTGAAGCTTCCGGAGCATACTTTCTATGTGGACAATCTGTATGTGTTTGAACCGTTACCTTATGTGAAAAATATGTATTATCTGGATGTGAATTTCTACAGATACTATATAGGAAGACAGGATCAGTCTGTCAATGAGACGGTCATGATCTCCCGTATCGACCAACAGATCCGCGTGACAAAGCTGATGATCGATTATCTTGTGGCAAAAAAACAGGAGTTGGTCAAGAACAGACGCCTGTATCAGTACATGCGTAACTATCTGGAAATTATTATGACAGTGTCATCCGTTCTGCTGATCCGCTCCGGTACTCAGGAACACCTGGATAAGAAGAAAGAATTGTGGGAGTATCTTAAGAGCAAGGATAAGAGACTGTACCTGTGGATGCGCAATGGCATCATGGGCGGAACGATGAACCTGCCCGGAAGAGGCGGACGCAAGATTTCCGTAGAGGGGTACAAGATCTGTCAGAAGCTGTTTGGTTTTAACTAGTCAGGGTTTTATTTTTGATAAGCCAGAAAAAGCTTCAAAAGTCTGAGTGCATAATCACGTTCTCTTTGTTCGGAATTATTTAGCATAGTTAAAATAGCGGATACTTCGGCGGTTTGCCCGGGGTATCCGTTTTCTTCGATTTCTTTTCCGTAAAAAATAACAAAGCGCAGATTTGGCTATTTTGCAGCATTGACAAGTACATAGTTCTTTGTTATTCTCTGTTTGTAAGCAGATTTTTTTTCTATCTCAAATTTCTAAATCAGCATAAGTTGATATCTGTGACTTCAGAGGAATTCCTGCTTATTTACCCCATTAAATACAATAGAGCAGGAGATGATGAAGGACAGAGCGTTTGTTCTACGTATTGTAGTTGTTTATTCTCCTGTGGAGTGTGAGAGGAGAACACGGATGGCAAAACGATATGAGGAACTGACGATTTCGGATGATTTTATGTTTGGTAAGGCGATGGGTGATAAAGTGGCAAGCCGGTCCGGCTGGATATGTATACGCGGGATAAAAAGCGTATGTACGATGCAGAGATGCAGAATCTGAACCATCAGCCGGTGGAGAAGATTTGATCCGTTTGGCTGGGGATATGCGAAGTATTTGTTCCAGAATCTGTGTAAGGAAGACAGAGAGCTGTACCTGAAGGATGGAACGGAGAAGATTTGGGAAGGTCGGAGGAGACCTGAGCCGGAGGATAGATGAAGCGGTGCGTAGAGCACGTAAGAATGAGGAATGGAGGTCGGAGTACATGAAAGAACTGTTACATGATGACGACGTCAGAGAAGAAGGCAGGGCAGAAGGTGAAAGCCAACTGGTAAAGCTGATAAATAGTATGATTGCTGGCGGTGATGGAGATAAGATTGCCTTGTTTGGAGAACCGGAAATCTATGTAATATAATCACAAAGCATACATTCTGACGATTTCGGCAGCGAGAGCTGATCCACACATCTATATCATTTCAATGAATTCTATGCTTTTATACCCAATTAACCATTTAGAGCATAGTGCGTTGAGAGACAGGTGGGGAGGCAGAAGTCTATCCTTTTTTTCAGGTACTATGAGAACAGGAGGATACGATTTTCCGAATGCTATTCTCGGAACCGGAACATCTGCTTTCCCTGTACAATGCAGTGACGGGGAAGGATTACCGGGATCCGGACGCACTGAATGTTGTGACGTTAGAGAATGCTGTATATATGGGCATGAAGAATGACCTGGCATTTGTACTGGAGATGGGAATGTATTTGTACGAGCATCAGTCAACCTATAACCCAAACATTCCGCTGCGGGATCTGTTCTACATAGCCAGCGAATATCAGGCCTTGGCGGATGGAAAGTCATTGTATTCGTCCGGAATCCAGAAGATTCCTACACCGAAGTTCCTGGTATTTTATAACGGACTGGATCGCAAGGTACCGGACCGGATGGAACTGAGGCTGTCGGATGCCTATGAGAACCCGGTGGATGAGCCTGATCTGGAATTAAAAGTTACGATGCTGAATATCAATGCCGGACATAATGAAGAACTGATGAACAGCTGCCATGTGCTGCAGGAGTATGCCCGGTATGTCGCAAGAGTACGGAAGTATGTCGCGGAAATGCCGTTGGATGAAGCGGTAGAACGTGCAGTTACGGAATGCATTAGGGAAGGGATCCTGGCAGAATTTTTGAAAAAGAATCACGCGGAGGTAGTAAAAGTGAGCATTTTTGAATATGATAAAGAAAAAGAAGAGAAGAAGCTCCGCAAGGCAGAATATGAGTACGGTAGAGAACAGGGAAGAGAAGAAGGAAGAGAAGAAGGAAGAGAAGAAGGAAGAGAAGAAGGTAGAATTGAAGGAGAACGTTCAGGAAGAACACATCTGCTGACTTTAATATCACAAATGAGTGCCGGAGAAGATGCAGATAAAGTAACGCAGTTGACTGATCCGGAAGTATTGGAAGCAATGATGAAGAAGTATGGAATAGAATAAGATCATTCTCGCGGCAATAAAACTGACTCATTTACTTACCCTCCTGAACAAGATTATACTCACAAGTTACTAACTTACGAGTATAATAAAACAGAAAAACTGCAAAGACAAGTTTCAGTATTGTAAAATCAGCATATATGTAAAGCATAGTAAGGGGATTTTTCGGAATCCTCTTTTTCCTTAGGAGAGAGTTGGATTTGGCTACTATCGTACCATTGAAGAGCTGATTATAAAGTGTTATAATACGTATATAAAAGTGGCTTGTGGCATTATTTATTTTTACAGCACAAGGGGAGGATTGAATGAAAAAACAAAAGCAGCAGGGAATTAAAAAACGCCTGACGAAGGGATTTGTTAAGGCAGCTGTAATCGGGGCGATTGCGGCAATGATTGGTGTTGTGGCATTATTGATAGCAGCGTCACAGTATGAAAAGGCATTGAACAGATATGGCTTTACACAGGGAGACATCGGAAAAGCTATGACGGCTTTCTCTGAAAGCAGAAGTGCATTGCGCGCGGTAGTCGGCTATGATGAGGAAGCGGTAATTAAAAAGCAGACAGAGCTACACACTGAGAAAAAGGAAGCGTTCAATACATACATGGAGGAGCTTGACAGAACGCTCCGGTTTGATGAAGGCAGAACGGCATATGACGAAGTGCTCCGAGCACTGGATGGTTATTGGGAACTGGATGAGCAGGTTCTGCAACTGGCTATATCAGATGATGCAGATGGTTATTTGAAAGCACAGGAACTGGATACCGGAGACCTGACAACACAGTACGAGAATGTCTACGCACAATTTGTGAATCTGATGAATGTGTGTGTTGAAAAAGGGGATCGTGCAGAAAAGAATCTGCGTCATATGGAATTTATCATGTTGATCGTGATCCTTGTGATTGTGATATCCTCTTTTTGGAGTTCTATCATACTGGGCAAAAAAATGGCGGGTGATATTGAGAAACCGATGGTGGCACTGGCAGACCGGCTTCAGTCGTTCGCGCAGGGAGACCTGGTAAGTGAATTCCCGGAATGCAATACAGAGGATGAAATTGCATACATGATCCGGGTGGCGAAAGAAATGGCAGACAATCTGAATCTGATCATTACGGATGCAGGAGAACTGCTGGGCCAGATGGCAGATGGCAATTATGCAATAGGAACTAAGATTGAGGAAAAATATGTTGGTCAGTTTGGAGCGCTGAAAAATGCAATGCGCAAGATGAACCGACAGATGAACAGTACGCTGGAACAGGTAGAGGAGGCTGCCAAGCAGGTATCTGCCGGAGCGGAGAATCTGGCACAGTCTGCACAGTCACTTGCAGAGGGGGCTACGGATCAGGCGGGTTCCGTGGAAGAACTGACAGCAACGATCACCAATATTACAGATTCGGTCACACGTACTGCCGGTGAGCTTCAGAAGACTACACAAAAGGCTGAGAACTATGCAAAGCAGGCAGACGAAGGTCATACACAGATGAAGTCATTGATGGAAGAAATGGATCGGATCAATGAAACATCTAAAAAGATACAGAATATTATTGCTGACATTGAAGATATTGCGAGTCAGACGAACCTGTTGTCTCTGAATGCAGCGATTGAGGCAGCCAGAGCCGGAGATGCAGGCAGAGGATTTGCAGTAGTGGCAGAACAGATCCGTAAACTGGCCGAGCAGAGTGCACAGTCGGCGGTAGATACCAGAAGCCTGATCGAGGGATCGTTGCAGGAGATTGAGAACGGCAATATGGCAGCGGAAGCGGCAGCCGACTCATTGGAACAGATCGTTACAGGAGTTAAGGAGATTGCTGCAGATGCGAAACGTCTCAGCGAGGAATCCAAGGCACAGGCGCAGGCTATGGAACAGGCAGAAGTCGGAGTGAATCAGATATCCGAGGTAGTACAGTCGAATTCGGCATCGGCGGAAGAATCTTCGGCTACCAGTGAAGAATTATCCGCACAGGCATTCTCATTGAATGATCTGGTGGGAAAATTCATATTACGTCGCAATTAATATAAAACAGTATTCATATCGACTCTTTTCATCCGGTGATCCGGAGAAAGGAGTCGATTTTTTTATGCATTGAAACTTTCATTATAACTGAAATTCCGTTTTCACATTATCTATTAGAATTGTAAGGGTAGATACAGGAGATGTGAAAATGAATCAGAAACATTCAAAAGAGTATAAGAGCATAGGACAGACAATTAAAAAATACCGTAAGCTCAGAGGACTTACGCAGGAACAATTGGCGGATATGGTTTGTATCAGCATTAGTTACCTTACCAAAATCGAAGCACCTAATTGTGACCAGCCTTTTTCACTGGAAGTGATTTTGGATATATCGGAAGTGCTGGATATTTCCGTTCATCAGTTATTGGAAGATGTTAAATAGAGAAATAAAAAAATGATCTTAAAAGCCTATAACTTTTAAGATCATACTTTTTAAAGAAGAGCTGCTGACGGGAATCGGACCCGTGACCTCCGCACTACCAATGCGACGCTCTACCGACTGAGCCACAGCAGCATCACGTGATTGTTATGCAATCACCGTGGTCTATTCTAACAAAAGCGACCTTGTTTGTCAACACTTAATCGGCACAAATATTAGCGGATTTTGTCGGCGACAAATAATTGACAGTGATTTTATAAAAAGCTAAATATATAGATACAAAATAGAAATTTTAAACGAATCGTAAAAACGCCTATATTTAGTATAGGAATGAATGGTAAATTATATAAGAGAAATTTTGAGAAGATAAAACCTCATAATGGAGCGATGACAAATGCATAAGAAAAAGACAGAAGAGATGGAAGCAGACCATCAGGAGTTTACCAGATTGATTCGTGAGAATCAGGCGATCTTATATGACTTCATCAAATGCCGGATACTGGATAAGTCTCTGGCACAGGATGTATTACAGGAGACGCTTTATATTGCTTATAAAAAGTGGGATCAGCTGAAGGAACATCCCAATCAGACAGGTTTTCTGATTGAAACGGCGAGATACAAAATCCAGGACTTTAATAAAAAGACCAGAAAGTTACAACGTGAAATCCCTATAGAAGGGCATGAGCATATTGAGGCGAAGGACCAATATGGTAAAGTAGAATTGGATATCGTATTGGAGAATGATCTGGACAAAGAAGATAAGAAACGTTTTTCACGGTATTTCGTACGAGGGTATAAAATACCGGAAATGGCAAAGTTGGAGAATACGTCCGAGAACAACATGAGCGTACGAATCAACAGGCTCCGTGGAAAAGTGGCAAAAATCATATATGACGGTAAGGTATTCGACAAAAAACAAAAAATGTCTGTAAGAAATGACAAAAAAGAGACACATATAATAGAGAGGGATAAAGATCAGGCATCGAAGCCGGACGATGAGATACAGAAGGGAACAGAGCAGAAATGAAGAAACAGGACAATGAAAGTCTGATTCAGGAGATTCAGAAACGATTAGATTGGTATACAATGGAAGCTTCCGATGAAGAATTTGATGCAGATGAAGTTCAGAATTTATTAAAACTGTTGGACGGTCTGACTCCTGAGGAGGAGAAAGACAGACTGTCATCGGATGAAGTGGTGGATAATTTTTGGAAATATTGTGCAGAGCGTGAGGAAGAGGAAAGAATTCTGGCAGAGGCCGATGAGCCGGAGAAAAAGAAAGAGCATAAGGTCCTGCATTATTTTCAGAAGCACAGGGCTGTTGTAGTGGCAGCGGCTGTATTGATTGTGATCATGCTGGGAGGCTCCTGGCAGATGGCCGTAAATGCAGAGAAGCATGGCGGATTCTTCTGGTGGATGGATAAGAATGAAGAGGGAACAACGATGATAACTTCACCGGAAGTGGCTGGAGAAAATCCCCAAAAAAATGTACAAAAGGTGTACAATAGGATAGAGGATGTTCCGGAAATATATAGAGAGTATGTTAATGTACCATATGAAATTATGTGTTCATTCAATGATGGGTATAGTATGAGCCGGATAGAAACTATTGAGACGGATGAATCAGACACAATAAATGAGTTCTTTATTAGGGAAAAGAACGAAATATTGTATTTTAGAATTAAAATATATCCACAAGAAATTTTACGCGTGAAAGAAACCTATCCTGGGTATGTATTTTGTGAGAAACTTGAAAATAATGGTATTGATCTGGAGGTTTTCAGCAAGCAGGAGGATAATGGAAATCAAAGCTATATCGTTTATTTTTATTATGGAAATGAAAAATATGCAGTTGCAGGAATAAATGATAAGGAATTTCTGAAAGAAATTGCAGTCAAATACCAGGAGGCAGTAGCGGATAACTATTGAAAACAGTGATAAGAGGTTGGGCGAAAAAGCTCAATCTCTTTTTTAAAACTTTTTTCAACTTTTTTTCAAAAAAACTTTTTTCAAACTTTTTTCAAAATTTTTTCAAATTTTTTTCAAAAAAACTTTTTTCAAAAACTTTTTTCAAAAAAAGAAAATTTTTTTGTAAGATTTGAAGAAGAAATCACATGTACTATATAGAGGGACAATTTGAGCCTCTAAAAGTGTAGCAAAAAATCTTATGAAGGAAAGGAAAACACGAGTGAGAAAAAGAAAACAAAAGAGTGGAAAAATAGTTGCTTTGGTATTGGCACTGATTTTTGCTTTTAGTGTGCCGGCACAGGAAGCGCATGCAGAGGAAGCGTATAGCAATGAGAATACTATCATCAAGGTAGCTGTAGCAAATATGAATCCAGAATATGGTATTTCGGATGTGCAGCCTATAACAACGCTGCTTGATTGCGAAATCATTATGGCGTTTAAAATGGATGAGGGATTATGCATGTCCTTTACTACAGCCAGTATGGGTATAGCATCTGTGATAGGAGTAAAGGATATTAAGGTGCAGCAAAAAATGTGGTATGGTTGGAAAACAGTACTTGCTTCCGATGGTACAGAATTCTATGATTGTTCAAGCTTCGGAGCTGATTTAAAATATCCTGACGCCATCAAGGACAGAACCTACCGGGTTATCTGTACGCATTATGCAGACGTGGACGGCTACGAAGAAGTTGTGAACGACACGGGAGCATTTAAGTTTACCTACTAACTATCCATAAACGAAACTTTTATATTGCTACACTGGATCAAAACTAAATATTGTATGGTCTGCGGACAGCAGAAAAAACGTTATCCGCAGACCGGCACAGAGGGCATGGGGATACAGCACACGTATTCAGAAAGTATGCTAGGACCTGCATAAGGGTAAAACGAAGGGAAAAATAAAATAATCTGCGATTGTCATAGTGGGTGGGACAAAATCTTAACGTGAAAGTATAAAGGGGGAACTCTTTCAGGGAAAAGATATAGCTGAACGCATTATAGTAAAGGACATTTCTGTCAGGGATGACAAAAGCAGAAACAGAAAGCGAGAACAAAAGACAATGAGAAGGTACATATTGGCTAATCCGATGATCAGATCCGCAGGGTACGATGCACAACGACAGGTGTTGGAGATGGAGTTCGCAAGTGACGGTCAGATCTGCCAGTTCGATAATGTACCGGAGGAGATATGGTATCGGTTTCGGAGCCATCACCTTCCGGCGCTCTTTTTCCAACATTTCATTATGGGGCATTATCCGGAGCGAAAAATGCAGGAAATAGGGTAGAAAACCCGGGCATACAGGAAATACTCATTCACAGAGGGGAATATCATTACGGAATATCGAAATATAGAGGTAAAAGCTGCGGGGATAGGAATATCCGCCGCGGCTTTTAAAGTTTTACATAAATCTCTTTCCCAAAAAAGTGGAATATGCTATACTGTTACAGAAGTCTTGTCTGATGGAAGGAAAGATTTCGAAATAGGAAGAGAGACGTAGAAATATTTATGGCAAGAGAACTCCAACAGACAGCGCCGGATGATCGGCGGAGAAGAGTACAGCGGTTGAAGAAGATGATCATAGGCATTGTGATCGTAGGACTGTTGATTCCCATCCTGTGCTGTGTCTATCTGATCTGCAGACTGCATGCGATCAATGGGACTTTGCGGGATCTGGAACAGCGCCTGGAGGAACTGGATGCCAGGGACCGGGAACGGCAGACCCTGTTGCAGCAGCTACAGTCAGAGACTGCAATACAGCAAGGTGTCCAAACACAGGAAGAAGTAACTTCCGGTGAAGTGTCGGAGCATACGCCGGAGAGTGATCCAGGACAGGAGATGATTCACAAGGTTTATCTGACATTTGATGACGGTCCCAGTATTTATACCGATGAGATACTGGATATTTTGGACCGGTATCATGTGAAAGCTACTTTTTTTGTGGTGGGAAAGGATGGCTCTGAAGCGGAGGCGGCTTTGCAGCGGATCGTGGAGGATGGTCATACCCTGGGAATGCATTCTTACAGCCACAAGTATAAAGAACTCTATGAATCGCTGGATAGTTTCACAGAAGATTTCGCACGGATCAGAGACGACATCTACCAGACGACCGGTGTGGAAAGCGTCTATTATCGTTTTCCTGGGGGCAGCTCCAATACGGTCAGCAATATTGATATGCATGAATTTATTGATTATCTGGACAGTCAGGGCGTGGAATATTTTGACTGGAATGTGTCCTCCGGAGATGGCGGAAGCAGGAATCTGTCTATCGATACCCTGTTGGAGAATTGTACAGAGGATATCGATACCAGAGATACATCGATCATATTGCTGCATGACTCTGCGGAGAAACCGACTACGGTGGAAGCATTACCGGATATCATAGAAAATATTCTGGCCAGACCGGATACGGTGATCTTGCCGATCACGGAGAATACCAGGCCGGTACATCATGTGGAATAATTGCAATTTTGAAAGTTCAGGGAACCGGAGAATTGCATTATATTATAGAAAATATTTATAATAGAACAAGAGATAAACGGAGGTACATAATCATGGGATTTTTCTCAGATTTGAAGGAAGATCTGTCACAGGCGGTGAATGAACTGATGCCGGAAGAAGATCTGAATCAGGGAGACGTCGCAGAGACTAAAGAGCAACCGGTTAAGAATATGCCGGAAACGACAGAAAAAGTGCAGACAGAGCAGCCCACAGATGCAACAAAGGATAATGCAGCGTTGGAAGAGATGCTGAAGAATCTGGATTCTATTGAGATCCCGCAGGCAAATGCAGAAGAAAAGCCTGTGGAGGAAGCAGAAGAGACACCGGAACAGTCTGCGGAAGAAGCAGCGCTGGATCTGGATCATGTGCTTCAGAACGATATGACCGTAGGAAGTGTTCTGGAACAGGAACATAGAGAGGAAAACAAAGGAGCAGAGAAGAGAATGGACGTAAAGACCGCATCAGATGAAAACGCAATTATTACTGCCGGCATGGTGATCACCGGAGATGTAAGTTCCGAAGGATCTATGGATCTGGTAGGCACAATTAATGGAAACATTGATATTCTGGGCAAACTGAACATTACCGGATATATCAATGGTAATTCCAAGGCAGCTGAGATTTTTGCAGAAGGCGCGAAGATCAACGGCGAGATCATGAGCGAGGGCTCCGTGAAGATCGGAGCAAGCACTGTTGTCATCGGCAACATTACCGCTACCAGTGCAGCCATCGCAGGTGCAGTAAAAGGTGACATCGATGTACAGGGACCTGTCATTTTGGATTCTTCCGCTATCGTAATGGGCAATATTAAGTCTAAGTCCGTACAGATCAACAATGGTGCGGTGATCGAAGGTATGTGCTCACAGTGCTATGCGGAAGTCAGCCCGACTTCTTTCTTCGACGATTATAAGCCTGAGAAAAAGAAAACAAAATAAGGAGCATACGATCATGAAGAGAATATTACTGAAACTCAGTGGTGAAGCACTGGCAGGAGAGAAAAAGACCGGATTCGACGAGGAGACCGTCAGAAAGGTGGCACTGCAGGTAAAGGAACTGGTAGATGACGGCATCCAGGTCGGTATTGTCATCGGCGGCGGTAATTTCTGGAGAGGACGTTCCAGTGAGAATATCGACCGCACAAAGGCTGACCAGATCGGTATGCTGGCCACGGTCATGAACTGTATTTATGTCTCGGAGATTTTCCGCTCGGTAGGCATGATGACCAATATCCTGACTCCGTTCGAGTGCGGCTCCTTTACCAAGTTGTTCTCTAAGGACAGAGCCAACAAATATTTTGCAAAGGGCATGGTAGTGTTCTTCGCAGGTGGTACGGGACATCCCTATTTTTCCACCGACACCGGAGTTGTCCTGCGTGCCATTGAGGTAGAGGCAGATGTAATTCTGCTGGCAAAGGCAATCGACGGTGTATACAATGCAGATCCCGCCAAGGATCCTACGGCGAAAAAATACGATGAAGTATCCATTGATGAAGTCATTGCGAAGAACCTTCAGGTAGTGGATATGACCGCATCCATTCTGGCCAGAGATAACAAGATGCCCATGTGGGTATTCGGCCTGAATGAGGAAAACAGCATTGTGAATACCCTGAAGGGTAAGTTCAACGGAACGAAAGTAACTGTATAAAATCAAAATAATAGAAAGGCGCAGAGCGCAGAAGAGAGGAAATTATGGACGCAAGAGTACAGGTATATAGTGATAAAATGCAGAAGGCATTTGAATTTTTAGAGGCAGATTTTGCTGCCATTCGTGCGGGACGTGCGAACCCTCACGTACTGGATAAGCTGAGAGTAGACTACTACGGAACTCCCACCCCTATTCAGCAGGTAGGTAACGTAACTGTTCCCGAGGCACGTATCATCCAGATCGCTCCCTGGGAGAAGTCTCTGATCAAGGAGATCGAAAAAGCGATCATGACCTCCGATATCGGTATCAATCCTTCCAATGATGGTAGCGTGATCCGTCTCGTATTCCCGGAGCTTACCGAGGAGCGCAGAAAAGACTTGGTCAAGGAAGTAAAGAAGAAGGGTGAAGAAGGCAAAGTAGCCATCCGTAACATCAGAAGAGACGGTAACGATGCTTTCAAGAAGCTGGCAAAGACAGAAGTGTCTGAGGACGAGATCAAGGGTCTGGAGGAGGAGCTTCAGAAGCTTACCGACAAATATGTAAAAGATATTGATGCCCTGATCGACAGCAAGTCCAAGGAAATCATGACAGTTTAAGGATTTAAGAAGGTTTGAAATTATGGAAGAAAATTTGAAAATTCCGAACCATGTAGCGATTATTCTGGACGGTAACGGCCGTTGGGCCAAGGCAAAAGGAATGCCCCGCAACTACGGTCATGTGCAGGGGACCAAAACGGTAGAAGTGATCTGTGAGGAGGCGTACCGTATGGGGATTCAGTATCTCACGGTATATGCTTTTTCCACAGAGAACTGGAACCGGCCGCAGGACGAAGTGGATGCGCTGATGAAATTGTTGCGCAATTATATGAAAACCTGTCTGAAGACTGCCGAAAAAAATCGTATGTGCGTCAGAGTTCTGGGAGATAAGACCAGACTGGATCAGGACATTCAGACCCGCATCGCGGAATTGGAAGAAGCTACGAAGAACAATGACGGTCTGCATTTCCAGATTGCCATCAACTACGGTGGCAGGGATGAGATCATCCGTGCGGTAAAAAAACTGTCCGCAAAGGTACAAAGCGGGGAAGTATCACCGGAAGCCATCACGGCGGATATGCTGGAAGATTATCTGGATACCGCTGGGATACCGGATCCGGATCTGTTGATCCGTACCTGCAATGAGCAGAGAATCTCCAATTTCCTGCTGTGGCAGCTGGCTTATACGGAATTTTACTTTACTCCGGTTCCCTGGCCGGATTTTACAAAAGAAGAATTGATGAAGGCTGTGGAAGCATATAATCATAGAGACAGAAGATATGGCGGCCTGAAGGAGGAATAGCTTATGTTTTGGACCCGTTTGCTCAGTGGCATTGTATTGCTTGTCATTGCACTGGCTACGTTCAGCTTCGGCAATATATTTTTAGCAGTGCCGCTGTGGCTTATTTCTCTGATTGCATACAGAGAGCTTACCAAGGCATTAAGATGTGCAACGAATGAGAAAAAATTTAATGCACTGGAGTGGATCGGCTTTGTGGGCGTGACGGCATATTACGCAACACTGTTTTTTACCAGGGATCATACATTACTGCTCATGTGTATCGTGGGCCTGTTCATGGCAGAAATGTTCTGTTATGTGGCATTGTTTCCGAAATACGAGGCAAGTCAGGTCATGGCAGCCGTATTTTCCTTCCTGTATGCACCGGTGCTGTTGTCCTTTGTCTATCTCACCCGCGAGTGTGAGACCGGAATCTATCTGGTATGGCTGATCCTGATCAGTTCCTGGGGATGCGATACTTGTGCCTATGTCGTCGGAAAGCTGATCGGGAAGAAGCATATTTTCCCGGAATTAAGTCCTCATAAGTCCTTGGAAGGCTGTATCGGCGGTGTCGTCGGGGCAGCACTGATCGGTGGACTGTATGCACATTTTTTTGTGGAGACGGCATTCCCGGACCGGACAATTACATGGATCATTGCCTTTATCTGCGCCGCAGGTGCAGTGATGAGCATGGTGGGAGATCTGGCGGCCTCTGCCATCAAGAGGAACCATAATATTAAAGATTATGGGAAACTGATTCCCGGACATGGTGGGATTATGGATCGTTTTGACAGTATGACGGTGACAGCACCGATGACCTATTTCCTTACCCTTTTGCTGATGGGACTCAGATAGAGGAGCGAAAATACATGAAAAAGATAGCAATTCTGGGGTCTACCGGTTCGATCGGAACCCAGACTCTGGAAGTCGTGAGGAATAATCCGGAGCTGCAGGTGGTAGCACTGGCAGCAGGAAAAAGTGTAGAACAGATGGAGCAGCAGATCCGAGAATTCCATCCGTTGATCGCAGGTATGTGGAGCGAGGAGGCGGCAGCAGATCTGCGCAGCCGTGTTGCGGATCTTCCTGTGAAGGTCGTGACCGGAATGGACGGACTGCTGGAGATCGCAGTGATGCCCGAAGCACAGGTATTAGTGACGGCCATTGTGGGCATGATTGGTATCAGACCTACGATCGCGGCCATTGAGGCAGGAAAGGATATTGCTCTTGCAAATAAAGAGACTCTGGTGACTGCCGGACACATCATTATGCCGTTGGCGGCGAAGATGGGTGTGAAGATCCTGCCGGTGGACAGTGAACACAGCGCCATTTTCCAGTCACTGAACGGAGAACCGAAGGGCAGGATCGAGAAAATTCTGCTGACTGCATCCGGTGGACCCTTCCGAGGAAAGACAAGAGAACAGCTGCAGAATATTCAGGTGGAGGATGCATTAAAGCATCCTAACTGGTCCATGGGACGGAAGATTACGATAGATTCTTCCACGCTGGTAAATAAAGGACTGGAAGTCATGGAAGCAAAATGGCTGTTTGGTGTGGATCTGGATCAGATCCAGGTCATTGTGCATCCCCAAAGTATTATTCATTCCGCCGTACAATATGTGGACGGTGCGGTAATTGCACAGCTGGGAACTCCGGATATGAAACTCCCGATCCAGTATGCGCTGTTCTATCCGGATCGTCGTCCGATGCCGGGCAGACGGCTGGATTTCTATGAACTGGCACAGGTGACATTCGAGAAGCCGGATATGGAGACGTTCTACGGATTGAAGCTTGCTTATGATGCACAACGCATCGGCGGCAGTATGCCTACGGTGTACAACGCAGCCAACGAGAAAGCAGTAGGACTGTTCTTAGATCGCAAGATCGCTTATCTTCAGATCCCGGAGTTGATTCAGGAAGCCATGGAGCAGCATAAGGTGATCGAGAACCCGAATGTGGAGGAAATCCTGGAGACAGAAGCATCTGTTTACAGTTATATCGACGGCAAGGGATTCTGATCCTAAAATAGAAGCATGATATGAGAGGCAATAAATGGTTACATTGATCTTGTTTGTATTGATCTTCGGGGTGGTGGTCATCTCACATGAATTCGGACATTTTCTGCTGGCGAAAGCCAATGGAATTCATGTGATAGAATTTTCCGTGGGCATGGGTCCGAATCTGTTTTCCTTCCAAAAAGGAGACACCAAATATTCTCTGAAGTTGCTTCCCATCGGTGGAGCCTGTATGTTTGAAGGCGAAGATGGACTGAATGAAAAAGAAGACGGGGAAGACCACAGCGGATCGTTTTTAAATGCCAATGTATGGGCGCGGATCTCCACTGTCCTGGCGGGACCGGTATTTAATTTCATCCTTGGATTTATCATTGCTTTTATTATGGTGAATCTGATCGTGATCCGTGATCCCGTGGCGACGGAGATCGTGGATGGCGGTGCGGCGCAGGAAGCCGGACTGCAGCCCGGAGACAGAATTCTCTCTCTGAATGGCAGTAAGATTCATCTGTATGAAGAAATACAGCTGTTTACGCTGACCTACCGGGGCGGGAATGTCACGGTACAGTATGAGCGTGACGGAGTAAAAGGAACTACAACCCTGACTCCTAAGTATGATGAGAGTGCAGGACGTTATATGATCGGCATCAGTAACGCGGATTTTGTACAGCTGTCCGGACTGGACTGCTTCCGTTACTCCTGGTATGAGATGCGTTATTGTGTGACGATGACCTGGAAGAGCCTGGCGATGCTGGTGCAGGGGCAGGTATCCAGACAGGATGTGGCAGGACCGGTCGGGATTGCCGTGAACGTCGTGGGAAAAACCTACGAAAGTACAAAAGACTACGGCTGGCAGAATGTACTGGTGAATATGTTGAATATCACCCTGATGCTTACGGTGAATCTGGGGATCCTGAATCTCCTGCCGATTCCTGCATTGGACGGCGGCAGACTGGTATTCCTGATCTGGGAAGCCATTACGCACAAACCGGTGCCCCCGGAAAAAGAGGGCATGGTACACTTCATCGGACTCGTGTTTTTTATGGTGCTGATGGTGTTCCTGTTATTTAACGATCTGGTAAATATTTTCGGATAGAGTATTCGGGATATCTTATTATCCGTTGACAAAGAGCATACCGCATGGTATGCTCTTTTTACGTTCGCGGAAGACGCGATTCTGATATCATTTTCATGCCGGTCGGCAAATAAACCCTGAAGAATGAAAAGAATATATGTATCTGTGTTTAGGATAGATAGGATAGAAGGGAGAAGTGCGTATGGAGCATGTTACGGCCTGCTATTGGCAAAAGGAGACGGTCCCAAATATATTTCTGTCATTGCAACAACGAAAATACCGTCGCAGGAAAGCCTCTGTGGTATATGCCTGTATTTCCGACAACAGGGAACTGCTGATGAATCTGCAGAACAAAATAGAAGAGGAATTGCAGGGGAGGGATATCTGGAAATCGTACACGGAAGAAAGGATAAGAGAAAAATGGTCGAAACAGCTTGCGGCAGTGGACAAAAACAGCAATTATGCGGGAGTACTGTGTGTGGACAGCAGAGTGCTTCTGTTTGACCACGGCAGGATGAATCTCTGCGGATTTTTCAAGAGGTTTGGGAGAACCGGATGGAAAGTCTGGAAAGATCAATGCATGGTGGGGGAAGTCGAAGCAGGAACAGCAATTTTGCTGACGGATCATGGATTCCTGAATTACTGTGAAGAGGAACTGGCAGGCTGCCTGAGACCGGAAAGCGTGGGGACCGATCTACTGTCGGACAGAGCGGAGCGGGCAGAGAGACGGCTGGCAGAGCTGGGTCGGAAGGCAGAGCAGCGGGGCGGAAGACATATGGGAGCGGTATGGATTCTGCCGGTAAAGGGAGAAGCTATATGGAGCAAAGGGAAACAGAGCAAAGAAACGGTACAAATGGAATAGAAATGGAGAGGATATTGGTCTGGCATGGATATCACAGTCCTGTGTCGGTGGGAGAAGGCAGCTTTTCCCAAGTCTATCGTGTGACAGACAGTAACGGAGGATTCCGGGCCTGCAGAGTGTCCGATGTCACAGAACAATGGCAGAGGGAATGTGAGAACTGGCAGGAGATCAGACATCCGTTATTCCCCGGGTATGTGGAACATTGGACGGAAGGAGGAAAGGGCTATCTTATCATGGAATTCTGGGATGGCATGGATCTGCGGAAAATGCTGGAGAGAAGAGGCAGACTTACTCCCGGACATGCTGCGTGGATCACGGATCAGATCGCGGAAGGCATACAATATCTTCATGAGCGGCAGCATCCATTTCTCTACCGGGATCTGAAGCCGGAAAATATCCGGATCCGTGTCAACGGCAGAGTGGGGATCCTGGATCTGGGATGCCTGTGGAACAGAGAAGAAAAATGGTCGGGAGCAGGCAATTATTCCTACAGTGCGCCGGAACAGTTCCGACAGGGGGAGATACCCGGGGAGGAAAGCGATGTGTATGCCATGGGAAAATTGTTGGAGGTCATGCTGGGAGAGAAAAACGGGAAACACAACAGGCAGGAAAAATGGCTTCGCAGAATAAGCCGGATGGCGACTCATACAGAGCGACAGAGACGTATTCCGGATATGAAAACCTTCCGTCGTCTGCTCTCCGTGATGAATGCATCCGGGAGGGTGCGCAGACAGGTATTCAAAGAGTCTGATTTTTATTATATCCGTAAGTTGTACTGCCCGTAGTTGTACACACCGTGCTCGAACACAATCAATAAAATTTATAAAAAACTACTTGCTGTTTCCAGACGGAATGAGTATACTGTAACTAGAGGTCACAGATCACTTTCGGGACCGGATCAATTAAATTTACATAGCAAAAAGGAGAAGAGTTATGCGTTTTTTTATTGACACTGCAAAAGTAGAAGACATTAAGAAAGCAAATGACATGGGGGTTATTTGCGGAGTAACGACCAATCCCTCTCTGATCGCCAAAGAGGGCAGAGATTTTGTAGAAGTGATCAAAGAGATTGCATCCATCGTAGATGGACCCATCAGTGGTGAGGTGAAAGCAACCACCGTAGATGCGGAAGGCATGATCAAGGAAGGCAGAGAGATCGCAGCCATCCATCCCAATATGGTAGTCAAGATTCCTATGACGGTAGAAGGTCTGAAGGCATGTAAAGTATTAAGCTCCGAAGGGATAAAGACCAATGTAACACTGATCTTTTCAGCAAACCAGGCGTTGTTGGCTGCACGCGCCGGCGCAACTTATGTATCTCCTTTCCTGGGAAGACTGGATGACATCAGCACAAGAGGGGTAGACCTGATCCGTGATATCGCTGATATTTTCGCGGTAACCGACCTGGATACCCAGATCATCGCAGCAAGCGTGCGTAATCCCATTCATGTGACCGATTGCGCTCTGGCTGGTGCTGACATTGCAACCGTTCCCTACGCGGTTATAGAGCAGATGGTAAAACATCCTCTGACTGATGCCGGTATTGCCAAGTTCCAGGCAGATTACAGAGCAGTCTTCGGTGAATAATAAATAAGATGAACACAGTTAAGAAGCTGTACAGAGGGATTCTCTGTACAGCTTCTTTTTTGTTCCTGTCGATTCCGAGGATTCCGGCAGAGCTTATTTCATCTGCTCTTCCTGCTTCTTGATCATACGACGAACCATTTCGCCGCCGATGCTTCCTGCTTCCTTAGAAGTAAGGTCGCCGTTGTAACCCTCTTTCAGATTAACACCCAGCTCAGATGCAACCTCAGTCTTGAAACGGTCCATTGCAGCCTTAGCCGCGGGAACTTCTACTCTATTGGTTTTACTTGCCATTTCGTTCACCTCCGTTTGGAATTGTTTTTGTGTTTCAGATAAGCGTTGTTTGTGATCACTTATCTTGGTATTAGTATGAGCACCGGCTGTTTTTTCATGCTGGTAAGTTTTTCATTTTATGTTATAATCAAAAAGCAACAGAACAAACGGAGACTGGAAAGCGCGGCATCGGATCCACTGACCGGAATCCCACAGAAATGACTGACTCCGAAGCACGGAGCTGAGAAGAGAAAGGCGACAAAACAATGAAAAAGAAAACAGGAATCACAAAAACGCTGGCGCTGGTACTGACACTTGGACTGTTATGCAGCGGTCTTACCGGATGTGGACAGACAAGAAACAGCGGGAGCGCAGCAGAAAGTCTGATGACAGAGAGTACACAGTCTGCAGAGAGTACGGAAGCCGTAATGGAAAGTACAGAAGCTACAGCAGAAAATACGGATGCGGATGACACAGTAGTGCGTGTGGCATCCTTAAAAGGACCGACATCTTTGGGACTTTTATTTTTAATGGACAAGGCAGAAAAAGGAGAGACTTCTAATGCCTATGAGTTTCAGATGGCTACCGGTGCGGACGAGATCCTGCCGCTAATGGTAAAAGGTGACCTGGATATCGCACTGATACCTGCCAATGTGGCAAGTATCCTCTATCATAAGACACAGGGCGGTGTGGAAGTGATCGACATCAATACACTGGGGGTATTGTACATGGTATCCGGAGAGAATGACCTTACGGATTTTACGGATCTGAAGGGTAAGACCATCTATTTAACCGGAAAGGGAACCACACCGGACTATGTATTGCAATATCTGCTGACTGCCAATGGCATGTCTGTGGACGATGTGACACTGGAATATAAATCCGAAGCAACAGAGGTGGCATCTGTGCTGGCAGAGGATCCCCCAGCCATCGGACTGTTGCCCCAGCCCTTCGTCACTGCAGCCTGCATGCAGAATGATGCACTGAAAGTGATCTTTGACTTAAACGAAGAGTGGAATAAGATACAGGGTGTAAGCGGCAGCAGCATGGTCACAGGTGTCACGGTGGTACGCAAGGAATTCCTGGAAGAGCATGAGGATGCAGTGAAATCTTTTATGGAAGAACATAAGGCAAGTGCCGAAGCCATCAATGCAGATCCCACCACCGGTGCTGCGCTGGCAGTGGAAGCGCAGATCGTGGCAAAGGAGCCCATTGCACAGAAAGCAATCCCAGGATGCAACATTACTTATATGGATAAGGCAGACATGAAGCAGGCACTGTCCGGATACCTTGACGTACTGTTCCACCAGGATTCTCTGTCTATCGGCGGCGGACTTCCGGAATCTGATTTTTATTATGATGCAGAATAAGGGAAAAAAATACATTAAAAAATTTATGATCCTGCTCTTCTGGCTGGGGGTATGGCAGATCACGGCAGTGTGTGTGGATAATTTCCTGCTGGTGGTGACACCCCTGCAAGCATTGCGGGCGATTATCGTTCTCGCGGGGCAGGTGGAATTCTGGCGTAGCGCCCTTGGCTCGCTGTGGCGGATTGCCGCAGGCTTTTTGCTGGGAGCGGTTTTGGGACTGTTGTTAGCGACGGTAAGCTACAGATACCGTCTGGCAGAGGAAATCCTGCGCCCGTTCATGGTATTCTGCAAGGCAGTGCCGGTTGCAGTATTTGCGGTGCTTTTACTGATCTGGTGGGGAGCTTCCCCGCTGGCGGTGGCGGTCTGCTTTTTAGTGGTGTTTCCGAATATTTATCTGAACACACTGGAAGGCTTAAAAAGTGCGGACGCAGAACTGATAGAGATGGCAGAAGTGTTTCGTCTGCCGTTTGCCACCCGCTTTTTCTATATTTACCGTCCGGCATTAAAGCCATTCCTGCTCAGCGCATTTCAATTATCCCTGGGAATGAGCTGGAAATCCGGAGTGGCAGCGGAAGTGATCGGTACGCCGTTGCATTCCATCGGCGGAGCACTGTATCTGGCGAAGATTTACCTCGATACGGCGGATCTGTTTGCCTGGACGGCAGTGATCATTGTGCTTAGTGTATTGTTTGAGAAAATAGTCTTCGGTTGTGTGGAATATTTTTTCCGGTGGGAGCCTGCCTGCAAGAGACCGGCAATGCCGCAGAAAAATGTCAGCAGAGAACGTCGCACTTTATATGTGGCAGATTTTGGAAAATGTTATCATGACCGTTGGATATTTCGGCATGTGGAACAGGAATTCCACGGAGGAGAACCTTACTTTTTGGATACACCATCGGGCAGCGGCAAGACGACTTTTTTTAGGTGCTTGTGCGGGCTGGAACGGTCGGAAGAGGGAGAAGTGTCGGGAATCGATGCTTTTTCCGTGCAGTTTCAGGAGGACAGACTCTGCGAAGAATACAGTGCGGTGAAGAATCTGGAAATGGTCATGGGAGATGCGAAGGAAGCGCGGAAGGCACTTACGTGGTTACTGCCGGAGGAATCACTGGGTCAGCCCTGTCATGAATTGTCCGGCGGCATGAAGCGGAGAGTGTCACTGGTGCGAGCAATGGAAGCAGGAGCACAGTGTGTTCTGCTGGACGAGCCTTTCACAGGGCTGGATGAAGAGAACCGGGAGAAAGCATATGAATACATCCGCACACACGCAAATGGACGCATCATCATGATCGCCACGCATATCAGACCGTGGGAGAATATGCCGGAGGACGTTCAGAAGGGAGAAGGATTATGGGAAAGGATACGGGAAACACAAGAGTGACGTTGGTAGGCATTATCGTGGAGGATAAGGAGGCAGCAGGCCGGATCAACGGACTTTTGCATGAATACGGAGAATATATTATCGGAAGAATGGGGATACCTTATCATGAGAAGCAGATGAGTATCATCAGTGTGGTCATGGATGCCCCACAGGAAAAGGTCAGCGCTCTGTCCGGGAAGCTGGGAATGATCCCGGGAGTCAGTTCCAAGTGCCTATATGCCCCGGATACGCAGAAAACCCTGAAATAAAAGTGTTGTCAATTCCTCTGACTTATGCTATAATTTCAAAATGATTGCGACTGGATACAGACCCGCAAGGGTATAAAGGAGGAAATGTTATAATGAGTTTACAGGTTGAAAAGTTAGAGAAAAACATGGCGAAGCTGACCATCGAAGTATCTGCTGAAGAACTGGAGAAGGCAATCGAAGGTGCTTACCAGAAGAATAAGAACAAGATCAGCATTCCCGGTTTCCGTAAGGGCAAGGCTCCCCGTAAGATGATCGAGCAGATGTACGGCAAGTCAGTATTCTATGAGGATGCAGCAAATGCTTTGATCCCCGATGCTTACGATAAGGCTCTGGAAGAGTGTGAGGAGCAGATCGTATCTTCTCCGAAGATCGATGTGACCCAGTTAGAGGCTGGCAAGCCTTTCATCTTCACCGCAGAGGTTGCTCTGAAGCCCGAAGTGACTCTTGGCAAGTACAAGGGTGTGAAGGTTGACAAGATCGAAGTTAAGGTGACCGATGAAGAGGTTGACGCTGAGATCAACAGAGAGCGCGAGAGCAATGCGAGAACCATCAATGTAGAAGACCGTGCTGTTAAGGACGGCGATATGACCGTTATCGATTTCGAAGGTTTTGTAGACGGTGTTGCATTTGAGGGCGGCAAGGGTGAAAATCATTCCCTGACCATCGGTTCCGGCTCTTTCATCCCCGGATTTGAAGAGGGACTGATCGGTGCTGAATTAAATAAAGAGACCGAAGTAAATGTAACCTTCCCTGAGGACTATCATGCAGCTGAGCTGGCTGGCAAGCCCGCAGTATTCAAGTGCACCGTTAAGGAGATCAAGGAGAAGCAGCTTCCTGATCTGGATGACGAGTTCGCAAGTGAAGTATCTGATTTCGATACTATGGCTGAGTATAGAGAGGATGTACAGAAGAAGCTGACTTCCAAGAAGGAAGAAGAAGCTAAGGTTGCCAAGGAAGAGGCAGTTCTGGATGCAGTGATCGCAGATGCCAAGATGGAGATTCCCGATGCAATGCTCGAGACCCAGCAGAGACAGCTGTTAGAGAACTTTGCACAGAGAATTCAGGCACAGGGTCTTTCTTTGGAGCAGTATATGCAGTTCACCGGTCTGACCGCTCAGACCATGATGGAGCAGCTGAAGCCCGAAGCGCTGAAGAGAATCCAGTCCCGTCTGGTTCTGGAAGCTGTAGCAGCAGCTGAGAAGATGGAAGCTACTGAGGAAGATTTCGAAGCTGAGATCAAGAGCATCGCAGAATCTTACCAGATGGAAGTTGATAAGGTAAGAGAACTCCTGGGTGAGCAGGGTGCTAAGCAGGTGAAGGAAGATATCTGCGTAAGAAAGGCAGCTGACTTCATCGTAGACAACGCTAAGGAAGCAAAGGCTGCAGCCAAGAAGACCACCAAGAAGGAAAAGGCAGCAGAAGAGAAGCCGGAAGAAGCATAATCTGTGCTTTAAGATACGATACGAAGAGAAAGCGGACTGCCAGGTCCGCTTTCTTTTTCAGATTTAAAAGTTCCTAAATTTTTATTAAATCTTCGGAATCTCGTTGAAAAAGCTTACTAAGTAGGATACGATAGTAGTATTAATCAGAAGCAATGGAGGTTTTAGAATATGAGTTTAGTACCTTATGTCATTGAACAGACCAGCAAAGGTGAGCGGTCTTACGATATTTATTCCAGATTGTTGAAGGACAGGATCATTTTCCTGGGTGAGGAAGTGAATGAGACTTCCGCCAGCATCATTGTGGCACAGTTACTGTTCCTGGAAGCGGAGGATCCCGATAAGGATATCCATCTGTATATCAACAGCCCGGGCGGCAGTGTTACCGCAGGCATGGCAATCTACGATACTATGAAATACATCAAGTGTGATGTATCCACCGTATGTATCGGTATGGCAGCCAGCATGGGAGCATTCCTTTTAGCAGGTGGTGCCAAGGGCAAGCGTTTTGCACTGCCCAATGCAGAGATCATGATCCATCAGCCTCTGGGCGGTACCCAGGGCCAGGCCACCGAGATCGAGATCGCAGCAAAGCATATCCTCCGCACCAAGGAGAAGTTGAACCGTATGCTGGCTGAGAACACCGGCAAGGATTATGAGACCATCTGCGCAGACACCGAGAGAGATAACTGGAAGAGCGCTGAGGAAGCTTGTGAATACGGGCTGATCGATAAGGTGATCACCTTCCACGAGGCATAGTGTAAAAAATATGCTTGATAGCATATTTTTTACACAGCTATTTGTGCCGCATACGGCACAAAGTAGCTTTTATCGCAGAGCCAAATCTGAAATTTGGCTCGCGTTTCCTACGACGCAAAAGCGGCGTCTTCGGAAGGAGATAAAATAACAGGAGTATAGTAGTAATGGCAGGAAAAAATTCCGGAAATGACATCAGATGTTCATTTTGTAACAAGACCCAGAGCCAGGTTCGCAAGCTGATCGCAGGACCTGCCGGGGTATATATCTGTGATGAGTGCGTAGATATCTGCGCTGACATCCTGGAGGAGGAACTGGAAGACGAAGAAGTGGAAGAGACCGCGACTCCGGATATCAACCTTCTGAAACCGAAGGAGATCAAGAACTTCCTGGATGAATATGTCATCGGACAGGAGGAGGCGAAAAAGGTCCTCTCCGTTGCGGTGTACAATCATTACAAGAGAGTAACGGCTCCCAAGGATCTGAATGATGTGGAGCTGCAGAAGAGTAATATCATCATGGTAGGACCTACCGGTTCCGGTAAGACTTACCTGGCGCAGACACTGGCGAAGATCATCAATGTACCGTTTGCTATCGCAGATGCCACCACATTGACTGAGGCCGGTTATGTAGGCGAAGATGTAGAGAATATTCTGTTGAAGCTGATCCAGGCGGCGGACTACGATGTGGAACGTGCCCAGTACGGTATCGTATATATCGACGAGATCGATAAGATCACGAAGAAGAGCGAAAACGTCTCCATTACCCGTGATGTATCCGGTGAGGGCGTACAGCAGGCACTGCTGAAAATTATCGAGGGTACCGTGGCAAGCGTACCTCCCCAGGGTGGCAGAAAGCATCCTCATCAGGAACTGATCCAGATCGATACCACCAACATTCTGTTTATCTGCGGCGGTGCTTTCGACGGACTGGAGAAGATCGTAGAGTCCAGACTGGACCGTAAGTCCATCGGTTTTAACACAGAGCTTGGGAAGAGAGAGGACAAGGACATCAGTGAACTGTTACAGGAGGTAACTCCTCATGATCTGGTGAAGTTCGGTCTGATCCCCGAGTTCGTAGGACGTGTGCCTATCTGTGTATCCTTACGGGGACTGGACAGAGAAGCACTGATCCGTATCCTTCAGGAGCCGAAGAATGCCCTGGTAAAGCAGTACCAGAAGCTGTTCCAGATGGATCATGTAAAGTTAGACTTTGAGCAGGATGCCATCGAGGCGATCGCAGACAAAGCACTGGAACGTAAGACCGGTGCCAGAGGATTGCGTTCTATTATGGAATCCGTAATGATGGATACCATGTATGAGATTCCTTCCGATGATACCATCGAGGAATGCGTAGTCACTAAGGCTGCTGTGGATGGAGAGAGCGAGCCTCTCACCATACACGAAGATTCTCTGAAAAAGGCAAAATAATCTGGGCGCTGCCTTGTGGTGACACAGGGCAGCGTTTTGTGCAAAAAAGCAGAAAGAAAAAGGTATTTTTATGATCATAAAGAATGTGAGTCTGGAAACGGTCTGCGGTATTACCAGTAAGCTTCCGGAAAATATCCATCCCGAGGTGGCATTTGCTGGGAAAAGTAATGTGGGGAAATCCTCTCTGATCAACGGTCTGATGAACCGGAAATCCCTGGCAAGAACCAGTGCCCAGCCCGGTAAGACCCAGACCATCAATTACTATAATGTGAACGATGAAATCTACTTCGTGGATCTCCCCGGTTACGGTTACGCCCAGGCAAATGAGAATGTGAAAGCCCAGTGGGGTAAGATGATCGAAGATTATCTACATAAATCCAAACAGTTAAAGCTGGTGTTTTTGCTGATCGATATCAGACATGCACCGTCGGAGAATGACCGGATCATGTATGACTGGATCCGTCGTAACGGCTACGATCCTATCATCATTGCCACGAAACTGGACAAGATCAAGCGCAGCCAGATCCAAAAGCAGATAAAACTGATCCGCACCACCTTACAGGCGGGGGCGGACACACAGATCATCCCGTACTCTGCACAGACCAAGCAGGGAAGAGAAGAAATCTATGAGATTCTGGACGGAGTGCTGGCGGCAGAGAATCCTGCACAGGAATAGACAGCAGGAAGGATGAATGAGTGTAAAAGCAGAATGCGTGAGAGAGTGAGAGCATATGAAGAAATATTGTAAAGCCTTAGTGAATCTGGGTGTGGCATTTATTATATTAACGTTGATCGTTTTCCTGGTGCCGAAGCTGTTAGTATTTTTTGCACCGTTTGTGGCAGGCTGGATCATTGCGTTGATCGCCAGTCCCCTGGTGAGGTTTTTTGAGGAAAAGGTAAAGATCAAGCGAAAAGCGGGAAGTGCATTTGTCATCGTGGCGGTCATCGCACTGGTGATATTGATCCTCTATCTGGTAGGGGCGAAGTTAGTCGATGAGATCATGGGACTGATCGGTGCACTGCCGGATATCTGGGACAGTGCGGAGAATGATTTTGCCGATATCGGACAGAACCTGAGCGTTATCTATAACCGTTTTCCGGCGGATGTACAGCAAAGCATCATGGATGTCATCAATCAGATCGGAAGCTATGTGGGAAATCTTCTGGGTAAGATCGGCACACCTACGATCAATGCCGTGGGCAATTTCGCCAAGCAGGTTCCTTCGATCCTGATCGGACTGATCATGGCACTGCTTTCTTCCTATTTCTTCGTAGCGGAGAGAGACCAGCTGGCAACATGGTTCCGTAAGCATACACCGGCGGAAGTACTGTCCTGGTATTATATGCTGAAGCGCGGACTGGTCAAAGCAGTAGGCGGGTATCTTAAGGCACAGCTTAAGATCGAAGTGTGGATGTATCTGCTATTAGTCATCGGATTTGCCATTCTGCAGGTAGACTATGCGTTGTTGATCGCACTGGGGATTGCATTTCTGGATTTCCTGCCTTTCTTTGGAACCGGAACCGTCATGGTCCCCTGGGCAATTATCAAGATCTTAAGCTCTGATTATAAAATGGCCATAGGACTGCTGATCATCTGGGGCATCGGACAGCTGGCGCGTCAGCTGATCCAGCCGAAGATCGTGGGAGATTCTGTGGGAATGCCGCCTCTGCCGACTCTGTTCCTTCTGTACATAGGATATAAGCTGGGCGGTGTCGTAGGAATGATCGTGGCAGTACCGGTCGGACTGATCGCGCTGACCATGTATCAGGAGGGCGCTTTACAGACGACCAAGGACAGCGTGAAGATTCTGACAGCCGGGATCAATCATTTCCGCAGACTGAAGCCGGAGGATATGGACGAAGTGCGGCAGATGCAGGAGAGAGACCGGAGGCTGAGCGAGGAACTGGCCAGACAGGCAGCAGAGGAAGAGGCTCAAAAAGAAGCCCAAAAGGAAGCTCGAAAAGAAGCTCAAAAAGAAGCTTCTGCGAAAAAACAGAAAGAAAAGAAATCATGAGAAATATCAGACTACGACTGCAATATGAAGGAACCAGATATCAGGGATGGCAGAAACAGACTTCCACGGATAATACGATCCAGGGGAAAATGGAGACGCTGCTAACTAAAATGTGTGGTGAACCCATAGAGATCTCTGCCAGCGGCAGGACCGATGCCGGGGTGCATGCCCTGGGGCAGGTGGCGAATTTCCACACGGAATCTGCCATGAGTGTAGAGGAGATCCTGGAATATTGTAACCGATATCTGCCGGAGGATATTGCCGTGGTGGAGGTGTCGGAGGCGGCACCCAGATTCCACAGCAGATTAAATGCCACCGGGAAGCGTTACCGTTACCGCATCATCAACAGTCAGATCCCGGATGTGTTCTGGAGACGCTATGCGACAGAGGAACCGGAAGAATTAGATTTGGATGCTATGCGAAAGGCTGCGGAGCGATTGCTTGGAGAGCACGATTTCAAGGCATTTACCTCTGCGAAGAAAAGTAAGAAATCCACCGTCCGCCGGATCGACGAGATCCGGATCGAACGGATAGAGAACCGTGTGGAGTTTGTATTTACCGGAAATGGATTTTTGCATCACATGATCCGTATTCTCATGGGAACTCTCCTCGAGGTCGGAAAGGGAATCCGGACACCGGAGAGTGTGACAGATATACTGAAGTCCGGAGACAGAGCGAAGGCGGGAGCGCTGGTACCTGCCAAAGGACTGGTACTGGAAGAAGTTTTTTACACCTGAAAAATAAAAATACTGCAACTTTTTGCCCTACAATTGCGTCTATGTAGTTGTAGGGTATTTTGATGCCTATAACTAAACTATGCTTCGCCCTATAAATTTCGTCAGATATCCTTATGCATGCAAGCATTCAACGGATATCCGACAAAATTTACATGGCTCTGAATAGTTTATAAAAATTTTATAAATAGCATGCAGAAAATATGCATTGACAGGATACGATAAACGTGGATAAGGCAGAGGGACTTTATCCGATACGAAAGGTGTAAGGTGCAGGTCATGGAAAAAAGGGTGGCAGTATACAATAATAATACAGGCGTAATAGAGATAATGAGTTCCCTTCTGGCAGGAGAAGGCTTAAAAATGGTGGCAGTGACGGGGAGAGCACAGTTACAAGAATTACTGCGGGCACAGGAGATCCAGCTTCTGCTGCTGGATGTAGAACTGGATGGCAGAGGCTGGGGAGAAGGCATTGAGATGATCCATGACATCCGTAATATGACTACGATCCCCGTTATTATCATTTCCGCACAGGATGCGGAGACTGCCAAGATCATGGCGCTGAATGCCGGTGCAGATGATTATGTGACGGTGGGGTATAATCCGTTGGAGCTGTTAGCCAGAGTGAAATCACAGCTTCGCCGGTATACACAGCTGGTCAATCTGTGTGAAAGTATTGATAGTATTTATCGCGTGGATGGGCTGGAGATCAATGACCGGAACCGTACGGTAACGGTAGACGGCCGTGAAGTGAAGATGACGCCCATTGAATATAAAATCTTACGCCTGCTGGTGCAGGAGCGTGGAAAGGTATTATCCATCAGCCAGATCTATGAGTCTATCTGGCATATGCAGGCTATCGGAGCGGATAATACGATTGCGGTGCATATCCGCCACATCCGTGAGAAGATCGAGAGCAATCCCAAGGAGCCCAGATACCTGAAAGTGGTATGGGGAACCGGATATAAGGTAGGATGAAAAAGATTGTTAATAAGTGTGTCCTCTGCGTCAGCAGGGGACATTTTTGTCAAAGCTTGATCGGCGAGATGCTTGACAAAGCAATACAAATGCATTATTGTACTAATTAAATAATACAAGCAAAACAAGGATGGAGCATAAGGATGCAGACAGAAGTGATACAGGCAGGGAAAATACAGGGGAAACGAGGAATCAGCAGTGCAGTGCTGAAAAATATCGCGGTAGTGACTATGTTGATCGATCACATCGGGGCGGTGATCATGACAAGGCTGCTGATCCGAAACGGGCTGTATGAAGCTATGGTGAATCAGGAGGCCTATACTGCCTGGATGGGGCAGAACGGTGGAATGTACGGCATCTACATGGCAATGCGTATCATTGGCAGACTTGCATTTCCGATTTACTGTTTTTTACTGGTAGAGGGATTCCAAAAGACTCACAATGTGAAAAAGTATCTGGGCAGGATGTTTTTATTTGCACTGATTTCGGAGGTACCCTTTGATCTGGCATTCAGCGGCAAGGCATGGTATCCGGCATATCAGAATGTATTTTTTACATTGTTATTGGGGCTGCTGGTGATCGCGGGACTTCATTTGGTGGAACAACATTTTGCGGGTACAACGGTTGGAAAAACGATTCTGCGCGTGGGACTGAATGCCGTTATTATTCTGACAGGATGTGTACTGGCATTGGTTCTTAAGACGGATTATGATTTTAAGGGGATTTTGGCAATCACTGTACTTTATCTGTTCCGTAACCGGAAGAAAGCACAGATGTGGGCCGGTGTCATCATTTTTTTATTGATGGACAGCCTGGAGATGTTTGCAGCACTTTCCTTTATTCTGATCTGGTTCTACAACGGAACGAGAGGGCGGCAGAATAAATATTTCTTTTACTTTTTCTATCCTGCGCATCTTCTGCTCTTGTGGCTGGTATGTGTGGCAATGGGAATTGCGGGAATTCCTGCAATCTGACGAACAGCAGGATGCTCTGTGGATAGTAAAGTGGAAGACGGGGAAGACAGTGACATGGAGGATATGGCGTATATGGAAGAGAAAAAATGGAAGATAGGGGACAGCGAAGAATTGATCCGGGTACAGGAGATCAGCAAGACATTTCATCTGTCGGCAAAACAGCAGAAACTGGAGCATAGCACGGCGAAGACGAAGACTGCCGTGAATCAAGTGAGCTTTTGCGTAAACAGAGGGGAAGTGTTTGGACTTTTGGGACCCAACGGTGCCGGTAAGACCACAACGCTTCGGATGTTGGCAACGTTGATCCGACCGGACAGCGGGGATGCGGTGTTATCCGGCAGCAGCGTAGTGACACAACCGGAGGAGGTACGGCGTAAGATCGGCTTCCTGACCAGTGAACTGAAGCTGGAGGATTTTTTTACCCCGGATTATCTGTATGACTTTTTCTCTGAATTGTACGGTATTCCGACAGACAGACGAGACACCAGAAAACGCATGCTGTTTGCACGGTTCGGCATTCAGGAGTTTGCACAGGTGCGCGTCAGGGATCTGTCTACGGGAATGAAGCAGAAGGTATCCCTGGTGATCTCACTGGTGCAGGATCCGGAGATCATCATTTTTGATGAACCCACCAATGGACTGGATATTCTGACGGCAAAAGTGGTGACAGATTTTCTGCTGGACCTGAAAGAGCAGGGGAAGACCATTATCATATCAACGCACATTTTCAGTCTGGTGGAGAAGATCTGCGACCGGGTGGGAATTATTATTAACGGTCGTATGGCAGCCTGTGAGGACCTGCGGACGCTTTGCGGTGATAAGAGCCTGGAGGATCGCTTTTTTGAAATCTATGAAGCGGTGAACGGGGAGGACGAGAACCATGACAAATAATACGATTACGGTAATGAAAAAAGAACTGGCAAGATTTTTCGGAGACAGAAGGCTGGTAATCACGACACTTTTGCTCCCTGGAATCATGATCTATGTGGTGTACAGTTTTTTGGGAAGCGCCATGATGAAGTCCATACTTCCGGAAGAAGCTTATGTGGCGAAAGCTTATGTGGTGGATATGCCGGAGTCTTTAAGAGAAGACCTGCGGGAGCTTAAGGTAGACTGGCAGCCTGCGGACAGAGAGCAGCTGACACAGATGCGACAGGAGATACAGGATAAACAGGCAGACGGACTGGTAGTATTCCCGGTGGATTTTGATCAGGCAGTGGAAAACTATCAGGTGCAGAGTGGAAAACCGGCGCCCAACGTGGAGATCTATTACAATTCCGCGGAGACGGAATCCACTCATTTTTACAATGAAGTGTCGGACATTTTGGAGGCATATGAGACATCTATATCCAATAAGTTAGACATCAATGCCGGGGATTCTGTGTATTACGACTGTGCCACCAGCAAAGATACTACGGGACAGATGTTTTCGATGATGATGCCCCTGCTGCTTATGATGTTTTTATACAGTGGATGTATGTCCGTGGCACCGGAATCCATCGCCGGGGAGAAGGAGCGTGGTACCATAGCGACCTTGCTTGTAACTCCCATGAAGAGGAGCTCTCTGGCACTTGGCAAAGTATTTTCCTTAAGCATTATTGCACTTCTGGCAGGTTGTTCCAGCTTTATCGGAACCTTTGCGGCACTGCCGAAAATGATGGGCGGGGAATTGACGGGAGTGGATTCGTCGGTGTATACGCCTATGGATTTTGCAATGCTGCTTCTGATCATTCTGTCTACGGTAATGGTGCTGGTATCCATGATCGCACTGGTCTCCGCTTTTGCAAAAAGCGTGAAAGAAGCGGCTACGACAGTCTCCCCTTTTACCATCGTGGTGACCTTTATCGGACTGAGCCCTATGCTCAGTCAGGGAAAAGAGATTCCGCTGTACCGGTATCTGATTCCGGTATATAACAGCGTACAGTGCATGAACGGTATTTTTTCTTTTAGCTATCAGCCGGTGGAAATTCTTTTGACCGTGATCGTGAATCTGTGTGTGGCTGGAGTGCTGGTATTCGGACTGACGAGGGCATTCCAGAGCGAGAAAGTGATGTTTGGGTAAGAGCATAGTATTTTATAATTATTGACTATAAATTGAGAAATGTGTACAATGATAACTATTCGGAGCAATGTAAATTCGAGCAAAAGAAAGCACCGCAGGGGCAATTTTGCGAATGATGCTCTGAATACAGAAAATGGAGGAAAATAGTACATGCAACTGCCTATTTTTGAGAAATACATTGATGAACTGATCGAGAAAAGCACTCTGGATGTTCCCGCATGGAACATTGAGAAGGCGAGAGAAGGGAAAGCTGCCGGTTGGAATTACATTGACGGCTGCATGATCCTGGCACTTTTGGAGATCTATAGCGCTACCGGAGAGAAGAAGTATTACGAATTCGCAGATGCATTTATTGACCATAGAGTACAGGAAGACGGTACGATTACGAAGTATTCCGTGGAAGAATATAATATTGACAATGTCAATGCAGGTAAGACCCTGTTCGCATTGTATGCCTTAAATGGCAAGGAAAAATATCGCAAGGCGATCGACCTGATCTACAGTCAGGTGGAGACGCAGCCCCGTACCGAGGAGGGCAACTTCTGGCACAAGAAGATCTACCCCAATCAGGTATGGCTGGACGGCATGTATATGGGACAACCCTTTTACATGGAGTATGAGACTAAATTCGATGACAAGAAGCACTACGATGACATTTTCCATCAGTTTGCCAATGTCGTAAAATACATGAGAGACCCTGAGACCGGGTTATACTATCACGGTTACGATGCCTCGAAAAAAGCCTTCTGGTGTGACAAGGAGACCGGACTTTCCCAGAATTTCTGGCTGAGAGCACTGGGCTGGTATTCCATGGCATTGTTAGACACCTTGAGCAAATGTGAGCCGGGAGAAGAGTATAAGGCAGAGTATGACAATCTGAAGAAGGTATTCGTGGATCTGATCGACTCCATGTTAAAATTCCAGGATGAGAGCGGTATGTGGTACCAGCTTCCCGCACTGGGCGGCAGGGAGCCGAACTACTTAGAGACCAGCGGAAGTGCGATCATGGCTTACTCTCTGCTGAAGGGCGTGAGACTCGGATTTTTACCGGAGTCTTACAGAGCCTATGGATTAAAGGCATTCCAGGGTATCTGTGACCGCTATCTGAAGGAGAAGGACGGACATTTAAGCCTCGGCGGTATCTGCCTCGTAGCAGGACTGGGACCGGAGGATAACCGCCGCCGTGACGGCAGCTTCGAATACTATATGTCAGAGCCCATCGTGGAAGACGATGCCAAGGGTGTGGGACCGTTATTATTAGCCTACACTGAGATGAGGAGACTGGACGATTAAATGAAGTCAGACGGAAGGATGAAGAACGATAACAGAAATGACAGAAGAACATCCGGACCTGCGAAAGGGACGGGAAAGACCAAAGCAACAGGAAAAGCCAATGCGGCGGGAAAAACTAAAGTGACGGCAGGCAAGGAAAACTGGGTGCCCGTAGGACAGGGCCGGGAAAAGACGGCTGTTAAAAAGAAGAGTGGTCTCTGCCCGGTGGCTGATAAATGCGGCGGGTGCAGCTGGATCAACAAGCCCTATGTGGAACAGTTGAAGAATAAGGAAAAGCAATTAAAGGAGCTTCTGGCTCCTTTTTGCAAGGTCGAGGGTGTCATTCCCATGGAGCACCCGGAGCATTACCGGAACAAGGTACATGCGGTATTCGGCGAGAACCGTTATCATGATGCCATTTCCGGCATCTATGAGCAGAAGAGCCACCGGATCGTTCCCGTGGACAGCTGTCTGATCGAGAATGCCAAAGCGGATGAGATCATTGTCTCTATCCGGGGACTGTTGAAATCATTCCATATCCGTCCCTACAATGAGGATACCGGATACGGACTGCTACGCCATGTCCTGATCCGCACCGGACATGTCACCGGACAGATCATGGTGGTACTGGTGCTGGTTTCCCCGATCCTGCCCTCCAAGAATAATTTAGTGAAGGCACTGCTGAAACTGCACCCGGAGATCACTACCGTGGTCATCAATGTTAACAATCGAAATACCAGCATGGTACTTGGCGACAAGGAGCATGTGATCTACGGCAAGGGATATATTGAGGATGAACTGTGCGGAAAGAGGTTCCGTATTTCTCCCAAATCCTTCTATCAGGTGAATCCGGTACAGACCGAGATACTCTATGGGAAAGCTTTGGAGTATGCCGGACTCACCGGCAAAGAGACTGTGGTGGATGCCTACTGCGGAACCGGAACGATCGGCATGATCGCTAGCGACAAGGCCGGCAAGGTCATCGGTGTGGAGTTAAATGCCGATGCTGTCCGAGACGCCCGCAACAATGCCAAGGTGAACCAGATCCGCAACATCCAGTTCTACCAGAACGATGCCGGGAAATTCCTCGTGGAAATGGCCGGACAGGGCGCGAAGGTCGATGTGGTCCTGATGGATCCCCCCAGAAGCGGCAGCACCGAAGAATTCATGAGCTCCGTCGTCCGGATCGGTCCCGAGCGAATTGTCTACGTCTCCTGCAATCCCGAGACACTGGTCAGGGACCTGAAGTACTTTAAGAAGAAGGGTTACTGCGTGGCGAAGGGCGTGGGTGTGGACATGTTCCCGTTCACCGAGCATGTTGAGACGGTAGTATTGCTCACAAAGGTAAAGTGATAGAAATCGTCGGAAACCCATAAAACAAAGGCTTTTTTGCTGATAGGGCTACGCTGGGTAGATCCCGACCAGATCAAATTCATCCTTTTATATAGGAAAAATCCTTCTCGTGGAAAGTGGTCCACGGGGATAGGTTGTGGAGACAGGATAGTTATATGGCTGGGGTTGTGTTGATGGGATTGTTATTTATATAGGTTGAGTTGATAGTGTTGTTGCAGGAGGAAGCGGTCCTTGCTGAGTGAGAAAGAAAAGAAATTAGTTCAGGACCCGTATTTCCAGGTGCTGAGATTAATCGAAGATTACGATGAAGACTATGTTGAACTTAAATCGAAATGCACAGTGCACTGTTGGGCCATCCGGAGAAAGGGCGACAATGTAGTTTTGTTTCACAAGCACGACGTGAAGCATGCGGGAGCTTTTTCCGGGTGATTTTGAAATTTTTTTAAATTCCTTTTTTGGAGGACTCATCCGCTGTTCCTAACTTCCTAAGGAGCTGCGAGAGTAATTTTTCCGGCCAAACGCAAAAAAATATCCGGGCAGAATCGCTTCCTTTTATAAAGCGAAATACTGCCCGGATAAAAAAATGCCAGCAGACTGGCTGAGTATGGGTTACATCATTTCGCTATATGAACCTGGAGTATAAGTAACAATGTTTATGGTATTGAAGTTATATTTCATGGCTCTTAGGTTACCTGAGATGCGTTGTTTTGATGTATTAAACTGTTCCGCAAACATGGAAATAATCGTGCGCGTGTTTTGCTTTCCGTTTGCATTCAAGTAACTCATGATTGCAATTCTGATTTTATTATTCATGATTCTGTTGTCCTCCATCATAGCTATAAACTGCTCGTCTGTTGATCCTACGGTTTGGTACTAATGAGATACCAAGATCAGGGTGTGAACTGGTAAATCTGTAGAAATTCTTTCCAAGAACGCCGGCGACTGATCTATCGACCAAGGACCATTCTTCATCAGAGTAAAGGTCAGGAATTGTAAATTCCTCATACAGGCCTTTTGCTTTGATTCTATTTACCAGTTCCAACACTGTGAAAATGTTTTCTGACGGAAAAAGTCGAGAGCGGATGTAATCCTGTACCGTCATCATGTTGTCTTCAGCATCCTGTTCCAGCCGTTTACCATACTCTTCATTCAAATCGAAACGGTATGTAGGCATAGTGGCCTCCTTTTTTATTTAATTGTTGCACGCACAGCAGAACGTGTTGCTGATGATAATATAACACGCACAGCAGAACGTGTCAATTATTTTTGAAAAAAGTTTTCACAAAAACCGGAAAACAGATCGGAAATCTCCCTTAGCAAATTAGAAGGAATTCACCTTCGGACGTTTGCGAAAGAGAGGTGAGATGAATGGAACGTTCAAATAATGAAAGACCGGTGGCTTACATCTGCTTGCCATATGCGGGCGACACAAAGACCAATACGGAGAATGCAAAGCGCTACAGCAGGTATGCGGTTGATGCCGGAGTGATACCATTTGCGCCGCATCTGCTCCTTCCACTTTATATGAAGGAAGAGAGCGAACGCGGAATGGCACTCTACATGGATCTTGTATTCCTTAGTCGCTGTGACGAGCTTTGGATATTTGGCAAAACAATCTCCAGCGGTATGCAGGCTGAAATCGATCATGCCACAAAGCTTGGTAAGAGAGTGCGCTATTTTACAGAAAACCTAATAGAAGGAGGACCGCAGGATGCGTGATTTGAAAATTGCATACGGTAACTCTCGCCAGGCCAAGTTCTGGTCCAACAAAACAATCACATTTGAGGACCTGTGCGAGAGACTTAAAACTCCGATCAGGACATCGGAGACATCAGAAGAGTATCCGAAGCTTCCGAAGCCACAGAGAGATGTCATCAAAGACAAATCCGTGTATCGGAAGAGCTTATGAACGATTCTGTATTTGATCTTGAGAATTACATTTCTCAGGAATTCGCACGCAGAATCGGTGCTGCAGAGGAGGAGTCATTCCTCACCGGCGATGGCAACAAGAAGCCTGAAGGCGTATTCACCAAGGTTACTGCAACCGATGGAGCGCTTACCACAATCAACGATGCAAAGGCCATAAATCAGGTGGTTCAGTGTTCTGATTCCATGCTGAAGATCCTAAAGGATAACCTGGAAGCGGTTATTGGCGAGGAGACAGAAAAAGAACTGGATAGTATTACATCCGAACTTGCGCTGCAGCAGGAGGCGCTTCTTGAAGCAACACGTGAAAAAAAGCCATACGAAGACATTGCAGATGCAATTGAAAATCTAAGGGACCGCAAACAAGAGGTTCTTACGGAGAAAGCCATGCAGGAAGGTCGGAAGTTACGAATTGAGGAGATGACGACATTCCTTAATGGGATGAGCTAGGAGCTCACCGAATACGATGAGCAGATGGTTCGTAAATACATCGAAAAGATAACTGTTTTTGACAACTACTTCGAAGTCGAATTTAAGGCGGGACTCAAGATTGAGATAGAAAAATGAATACTCCAAAAAGGTTGCTCCGGGCGTGGGATTTCATGCGCGGAGAGTTTTTTGTTAATGTAAGGCTATACAAAAGCATTGAAAGTATCAACCTGGAGATTTATAATATACATTTGGAGGATATTACGGATGAAGACATCAGACCTGGTTAGAGAGCTTTGTAAGAAACAGCACATTTCATTAGCGGAGCTCAGCCGCAGGATCGGACAGACACCTCAGAATCTGAATAAGAAGCTAAAGAGGGATACACTCTCAGTAGATGAATTAAAGCAGATCGCGGATGCTGTCGGGGTGGATTTTGACCTGGGATTTGTGCTGCCGGATGGCTCTAAAATAAATAACGAAGCGGAGTGAGAGCATGAATATTAACAATATCAATGTAAACAAGTATCCGATCTCTCAGATTCTTGATCCGGAGTCTAAGACGATTTATGAGATCCCGAAATATCAGAGAGAGTATATTTGGGGCACTAAGCAGTGGGAAGAACTGTTTAATGACTTGATGGAGAATGGAACAGGCTATTTCCTGGGTTCTATTATTTGTATTAATACTACACAGGACACCCTGAACAATCCGAAATTCGAAGTGGTTGATGGTCAGCAGCGTTTGACTACGCTCAGCCTTCTGCTCGCGGCTTTATACGTCACCCTTGACTCTAACCGCGATTCTCTGGATGAAGATCAGCAATCCGATATCCTACAATTAAAGAGAAAACTTGTTATAAAGAAGACGCAGTCTGAGATTCGTATTGTTCCTCAGGTACAGCATAAAAACCATGAGGATTACATGGGACTGCTTGCAGATAAGAAGATTATTGCGCCACACCAGACACCTAAGTTTGCTGGTAACCGCAGAATTTTCCAAGGCTATAACTATTTCAAGAGACGTATCGATAGTGAACTGGAAGCTTCCAATAATAAGGTTGCTACAATGTTTGAGATTTTGGAGAAGGTCAACACGGCTATTCTTGTTATGATCGAGGTCTCAAATCACTCTGATGCGTACACTCTTTTTGAGTCATTAAACGATCGTGGTACGCCGCTTACATCACTTGACCTGATAAAGAACTTACTCCTGGCCAGGTTGGACATCACCGATAGTGATAATCTTGATTATTACTTTGACCGTTGGACCCAGATAATGGATGCGCTTGGTGATGATGATAGCGCGAGGGAGAGATTCTTCAGACAGAATTATAATGCCTTCCGTAAGGATATGAATGTTCCGTTCCTTGTAGAAGGCGATGATAGGCTTTATCCGTTGGGGACTATTGCGACCAGATCTACAATGCTGGATATCTATGAAAAGATTGTAGTTAAGGACCCGTCTAAGTTCCTGGACGACGTATATGAAAATGCACAGATATATTCGAGGATCATTCTTCAAAATACGGATGATCTTACGGCGGCTGTTAAGGAAGCGTACTTGGACCTGCAGCGCGTGGGAGGCGTTCCTTCATATCTGTTCCTGCTTTATCTGGATAAGAAAAAAGATGCGCTCGGGATTGATGAGGCGTTATATGTAAAGATAATCCGATTCCTGATCACATTCTTTGTAAGACGTAATATGACCGACGTTCCGCCTACGCGAGATGTAACTCGTTTGTTCATGGCCTTCATCGAAGAGATGGAGAAGCAGAGCTATACCGGCGAGACTATCTATACGAAGCTGCGTGAAAAGCTGACAGCGGTTTCTGCAGATGATGCTGTTTTCGAAGAGAAGCTTCGTGGACCGGTTTATAAAGAAAATACCGGTGCTACAAGATTTATTCTTTGCATGATAGCAAAGCAGGGTATGACAGCGGAGAGCCAGAAAAACCTGTGGGAGAAGAACGGAAGCAATCAGTATATTTGGACCATTGAACACATCTTCCCGGAAGGAAAGAACATCCCGGATGCCTGGGTTGATATGATTGCCGGTGGCGATAGAGACAAGGCTAACGAGTACCTTGAGGAGTATGCTCACACATTCGGAAATCTAACTATCACCGGATACAACAGCTCGCTCGGTAATAAATCCTTTAAAGAGAAGAAAGAGCGTAAGGATAGCAACGACAATCCGATCGGTTATTTGAATGGTCTGAATTTGAATGCTGATCTTGCAAGCACAGACAAGTGGACGGTGGATCAGATTAAGGCAAGGACGGATAAACTCGTAAGTGAAATACTCGCATTGTTTACTCTGTAAATGATGCTGGCTGGAGGCGCCCATGGCAAAGAAGCAAGAGCAGAGTCTTGAGCAATGGTGCCAGGATAATGATAGAGAGGATTTGCTCCGGGAATGGGATGAGGAGAAGAACTCCAAGTCGAGATTTCCGATGGTACCAGATACAACAGAATATTGCACTGCACTTTCTGCATGGTGGAAATGTAGCGAGGGGCACGAATGGTATGCTCCTGTACAGAAAAGAACCACGTTTGGACTGGGCTGCCCGATTTGTCATCCGGAACAGGCGTACATCCCTGTTGGTACTAAGTATGGGTGTTTGACGGTTCTTAGCGTTACGCCAGTGGATGAGGCAGATCGTTATAGCAGAATTTATGGCCCTACATATAACTGTGTATGCGATTGCGGTAAGAAGGTGAGTAAGTCTGAGTTTCAGTTCTTGGAGAAAAAACACCGCTATTGCACTGAGACGATCCGCAGGAGCAGGAATTCCAGATGGGCGTTTGCTGAATGGGATAAAGCAAACGAGTGTGGCCTGAAGACCGCTCAAGAAGAAAAGAAGAAAGCGACTTACAAAAGGGTCCTTGATGAAAGCTATACGTTGGACCTTGTTGGCACGATTCATGAATCACTTGAGGTGTTGGAATGTGTCAATGATCACTATGAGGAGCTTCGGTATATAACCGATCTGCGCAAAAAAGGCGGAGGCACTTACTTCATATATAAATTGTACAAGTGCCGGTGCTATTTGTGTGGTAAGGAGCAGGAGATAAAATCATCGAAGTTTTCCATTAACCCGCCGACCGAGTATGGCTATGACGCCTACAACGGATACTGGAGTGACGCACATTGTGATTGCCACTCGATTTCCTCGTTCCAGTGGATTGTAACCAAGCTACTGAAGGAAAACGGAGTGCCTTATAGGGTTGAGGTTTCTTTCCCTGATTTATATGGAGCCGGGAAGGTGAATCTGCTCAGGTATGACTTCGGGGTATACGACGAGGCAGGAAATATAAAGTGCCTGATTGAATGCCAGGGTGAACAGCACTACGAGCCGGTTGATGAATTTGGAGGAAAGTCTCAATTCACGGCCCAGAAGAAGAACGACGAGCTGAAACGATCCTACGCCAAGGAGCATGGAATACCGCTTTATGAGATTCCATACAAGAATAAGAAATTCGAGAAGGTAGAAGCGTTTCTGCGTGAAAAGGAAATTATAAAGTGATGGTCGAGCAATTACCGTGGACAGGCAAAGCGGGCGTTTGCAGATTGAGCAATTACCACGGACGACCAGAGGCTTATTTTGCACGGTGGACCAGTTTTTCTGGACGACCGTTGGCAGCAGACGTACTTGCTGTCATCTCAAGCCACTGCGAAGCAGTTACGCTCCTGACACGACAGAAGAAGTAACTGAGAAGTCAGTTTGGTGTAAATAGTATAAAAATAATGGATTCCGTACAAAAAAATTCCGAAATCAAGAATTTTTGTACGGAATTTCTTTTATTTGCGTACTTGGCGAAAATAAAGAATTTTTATAAAACAAAATTATCTGCTTTTGTATTTTTTTCGCCGATATTGGCGTTTTAAATACAAATCTCAAATATCCGACAGCGAATCATTTCGGACTGGATGCCGATTTTTATTGCCGCGGTAAGCGTAACGAATTTCAAAATTTATTTGATAAATCAAAAAAGCTGATTGACAGTGTCAGAAGTAATATGGCAGAGGTTTTTCAAGAAGTAATGTTGCAGGAATGCGGCAATTTTACATGGCTTACAAAGATAGAGAAGATGAAATTATCCAATCGGGAATTGGACAATTAGAAACGGCATACAAAAAAATACCATTTAAGATAAGATTTTATGATGGAACAGAGTTTGAAGTAGCAACTGAATAAGAAATAAAGTTAAATGGCCGGTGGGTGAACCGAGAGTGGTTTGCTTACCGGCTTTTTTAATTTTAATACTACTTTAATACAACATTTATGTTGCAAAATGTGTATAAAGGTGATATTCTATTACTAGAGACAAAGAAAGTGAGGTGTGCTCAGTGGATACATATAATGTTAAACAGATAGCAGATATGCTTAATACGCAACCGGAAACGGTTCGAAGATGGATTCGTAGTGGAAAGTTGCATGCGGAAAAGGCATCTAGAAAAGATGGACACGTGGTAACTGAAGGTGATTTGAATAAGTTTCTTAAGAGCTCACCTAAATATGCTGGTATGGCTGGTGGCCTAGTAGGTGCAGCTATGATGATGCCGATTGCAGCGGCTCCAATTGTAGGTGGTATTGCAGCTACTTATTTGGCGGCAGTCCAAAAGGCAAAGGAGACTGGTGATGAGTCTTTCTCAAAAGAGGATGTTACTAGATATCTTCAGGAAGAAATTGAGAGACGTAATCAGTCTATCAACCAGAAATTAGCAGCCATAGAACAGTTGCAGCGTGAAATAACAAATGACCAGCAGCAGATAACGGAATGTAATTTTGTATTAGGTCAATTAGCGAATGAGGAGGAATAATACTATGATGTCAGAAGAAAAAGTACTTAAAAAACTAGATATTGCAGATTTTAGACACCTTACTAAAGATAAGGTGATTAAAATGGCATCCATGTTAGACAAGATGGATCCAGAAGTAGCAAAGAAGGCACTTGAGCAGTTCCCCGAATTTGCTAATACAACTAAAGAAATGTTAACAGAATATAAGGTATCATTGGATAAGGGATTGGAGTCTAATAATGAAAGTGTTAAAGCGGTTTATGACACGTATAATGCCATAATTACTTCACTTCAAAAAAAGCTCGAAAATGAAAATCTAACATTTGAACAGAAAAAATACATTATCGAGCAGATGAAGGATGTTGCTGAGAAAGTTGATAAGAAGGATACAGAGAATAAGCGATTTATTGCGGGTATGGCTACTTTAGCTACTATTGTAGTTGGCGGTACAGTGGCTGTTTTGGCTTCTGTTCTGGGCGGAAATACTCAAATTGAGACAGATGATATCGATAAAATTGTTTAATACTATTTTTGTGTAAAAAGGTATGGAGGGCTATTAAGTTGGATTATTCTAGTTTCTTTTATTCAATTGCTGGATGTTCAGCAACTATTATAGCAATTATTGGCGGCTTTATTGCTTCAAAATTAATAAGTATCAGTGCTGATAGAGACAACATTTTAGACAAAATCAAGGAAATTAATGATGAGCTCAATATGAAAACTAAGCAGCACGATGATATAATAGAAAAATTAGACGATGATGATGCGCTTGATTTTGTAAGAGATAATGTGTCTATGCTGGTAGATCATAGAAGTAGGATTGTTGATTTTTACATTCTTGTTCATTTAATTATCCTCCATAAAATCAGTTTTTGCATTGTTCATTGCCGAACGTTTATTGCTCTCCGATACAAGCGTCGGTTTACCTTGAGGTTTTTCAATATAGGCTGTAAGCAGCGCATCGAATCTGGATTTACCAAGACACTTCTGCATGGCAGTGATACTAAGGAGCTTCTTTTCATATGGATCAAGTCTTGTTCCGATTTATGACTGCGGAAGCTGTCTGTTACCGCAGGCAGACGAAAGGATTATGGAACAGGCACTGGTAAATGAAGACGTAATGAATGCTAGAATATACCAATTTCCAACATCAGCCATTAAGTTAGACGGAAGAAAAATCAATTACTATGATTTCCTGATGTCGGCAGAGGAGCCGCAGTGTAATGCCGCAATACAAAGAATGGTTCCCCCAATTAACCTGGAGCAGATAAAAGGGTTTATTGATGAAGTCCCTTATATCACCGAGCTGCAGAAAACCTTTTATAAGAGGTTTGAACAGATTTTAAAGCCTGCCTATGACATGGTAATGTCAGAAAACAGATTCAGTTACTTGCTACAAATGGAATGTTGGTAAAGCGTCCACTTGTTGTAAATGGAGATACTGTGCTTGTTGGCTTCAAGGAAGCAGAATGGGCTGAAAAATTGAATTGATAATTTTTGAGAATTCGTTTATGTATATGGAGGAAAGGAGCTGAGAATCTCATATGTCAGATTTGTTTGATTTATCGAACTTTGATAAATATAAAGAAGATAACTGCCGAGAAGTGAAAAAGGCAGAAGGTGGATTGCCTATAGCATTATGGGAGTCGTATTCCTCATTTGCCAATTCTAATGGTGGTGTTATTATTCTTGGCGTTGGAGAGCGGCAGGATGGAACTTGGTATACTACTGGACTTAAGAATGCGGATAAACTTAAGAGAAACTTTTGGAACACAATTCATGATACTAAGAAGGTAAGCATTAATTTGCTATCGGATAAAAATGTGGAGTCCTACGAGGTTAATGGCGATACCATTCTGGTTATTTATGTACCAAGAGCTAAACGTGAGCAGAAGCCTGTTTATATTAATAACGATTTATTTGGTGGCTGCTATCGTAGAGATTGGGAAGGCGACTATCATTGCTCAAAGGCAGAAATTAAAGGTATGCTCCGTGATGCTGCGGATGAGACAGAGGATATGAAGATTGTAGAACAGTTTGATATTTCTGCAATTGATACAGAGTCCTTGAAGGGATTCAGAAATCATCATAAGAGCTATCGTCCAGAGCACGTATTTAATAATTTACCAGATGATGAGTATTTAGAGAGAATAGGTGCAGCAGGATTTGGCGAGGATGGTAAATTACATCCTACTACAGCTGGGTTGCTTATGTTCGGTGAAGAATATCATATCGTAAGAGAATTTCCAGAGTATTTCCTAGATTATAGAGAGATGCTTGACCCAACAATACGTTGGACAGATCGCTTGCAGTCTAGCTCCGGTGATTGGAGCGGTAATGTATTTGATTTCTTCTTTAGAGTAAATAGCAAAATTGCAAAGGATATTAAGAAGCCTTTTAAGCTTGAAGGTATTACGAGGGTGGATGATACTCCAGTTCATAAGGCAGTTCGAGAGGCTTTAGTTAATTGTTTGGTTAATACAGATTATTTCTTGCCTTGCGGTGTAGTGATTAAGAAGGAAGATGACAAGTTGGTTATCGAGAATCCTGGTAGCATTCGCACTGGTAAAAAGCAGATGCTTCGTGGTGGTATTTCAGATCCTAGAAATAAAACACTAATGAAGATGTTTAATATGATTGGTATTGGTGAAAGAGCCGGTAGTGGTATTCCAGATATTTATCAGGTTTGGGAGAATGAAGGCTGGCCAATGCCTGTTGTAGAGGAAAGTTATAATCCTGACAGGACTCGTTTATCGCTTGAATTTGCGAAAAAACAAACGATAAAAACAAGCGAAGAGGAAAAGGAGCCAAAAAGGAGCCAAAAAGGAGCCGAAAAGGAGCCAATAAAAGGAGCTGAAAGAAAAAAGGAAATTTTGAAGCTGATAAAGGTAAACTCAACTATTACACAAGTTGAAATTATGAAAGAATTAGATTTGACTAGAAAGCAAGTGCAAAAGGATATGAAAGAGTTACAAGAGATGCACATAATTGCAAGAGAAGGCACAAACAGAAGAGGACGCTGGATTATCGTCAAAGAGAATAGATAGAATTTAAGTTTATTAGGGGGATAGTTTATATGCTTAATCTTTCAGAAGAACAACAAAAAGCACTGATGGAAACAGTAAATAAGCATATTCAGGAAGAAACAAAAAAGAGCCTAGATGCATTTGATAAAACCCTTGATAGAGTTGCTGATAAATTGAAGGGTATTGGTTGGACGCTTCCGGCAGAACTGGGTATATATGCTATAAATGTGATCGGAAATACCGAAGAAATAGAGGATATAGAAAAATTTTTTGAAGTGTATTTTACCCAGAATGATTACAGTTATGCTCATAAGATGATTGAGAATACCCTAAATACTCCTATTAGCGAAGGACTAAAGAAAATGGTAAGAGAGTGCTGGGATGCATTTCAAAGCAAGCTTTATGCCATTTGTGCAACTTCTTTATTGTCTGTTATTGAGGGAGTATTGTCTGAATTTAGTGATGATAAATCAGATGTTCGGATGATGAAGGTTTGCCAAAAACATGTGGATGAATTTCCACAAGATGGCAGTAGCATATTGAAGCATGTTTGGATTTCGTATAACAACTTTATTCGTAATCTGTATCTGAAAAGTGACTTTAAGCAGGACGAACCGGATGAGGTAAATCGGCACTGGTTATTGCATGGAAGATCTGACTTCGAGATTGAGGAAATAGATTGCTTACGGTTATTTAATGCAGTTGAGAGTTTGTGTATGGTAGTAAAAAAAGAAAATTAAGATAAGCAAACTGAGTAAATTTCTGTCATCTAAAATATGGTAGAAAAAATTGTCAGACCTATCTTGATATATACTGATGAATGTCATCATTGTGGTTTGCCCACATCAGCTGAAGTGATGTAGAAAGCACGACACATTTACCTGTTGTAGCCAATCCCCATATCACCTCGGCTTTACCAACGAGCCACTGCGAAGCAGTTACGCTCCTGACACGACAGAAGAAGTAACTGAAAAGTCAGTTTGGTGTAAATAGTATAAAAACAATGGATTCCGTACAAAAAAGTTCCGAAATCAGGAATTTTTGTACGGAATTTCTTTTATTTGCGTACTTGGCGAAAATAAAGCATTTTTATAATACAAAATCACCTGCTTTTATATTTTTTTCACCGATATTGGCGTTTTAAATACAAGAAAATTCGTAGGGATCTGCAAGGCATTTTTACCATAGACTTTTACATTAGCTTTTTACAGTCGTTGACAGTCACAGCCATTTACCATAAAATGAACAGTAAGAATGTATGAAAAAGGAAGAGAAAAATGGGAAAATCTGAGAAACAGATGGAGAAAGAGCAGGAGCGCAACCAGCGGATCATTGATACGGCATTCCGGCTTTTTGTGGAAAAGAAAATCGAAGCGGTCAGTATGGATGAAGTCGCAAAGGAAGCCGGTGTGGGACGTGCCACATTGTTCCGCTGTTACAACAATAAGACGGAGCTGGCTATTGCGGTCTGCGCATCGAAATGGAAAGCTTATCTGGACAAGCTGGATGAGACGAGACCAATCTCTTCGATACACGATATTCCGGCCATCGGAAGATTTATTTTTACGCTGGACAGTTATATCGGCATGTATCAGAACCATAAGGATCTGCTGCAGTATAATGACAACTTCAACAATTATATAACACACCAGACGGTGCGGCAGGAGGAACTGGCGAATTTCCACGCATCCCTGAATTCCGTCAACACAAGACTTCATATGATGTATGCGAAGGCAAAAGAGGACAAGACCTTCCGCACGGATATTCCGGAGGAACAGTTCATGCGTGTGACGGTGCATACCATGATGGCAGCGTGTACCCATTACGCAGGTGGTTTTATCTGGGGAGCAACGGACAACAAGGATTATACAGGAGATCTGCTGCTTTTAAAGGAAATGATCCTGAGCTATGCCCAGAATGGCACCAATCTCTGATTGACATTGCAATTTCAGAAAATCTGTGATATAGTAGCCACAATTGAATATGGAGTATTCAGGTGCCGGAGCAGCCACGTAAGTAGCTGGCTCCGGTGAAAAGGGAAGCAGGTGTAAGTCCTGCACGAACTCGTCACCGTAATTAGGGAGCTGAAGCCGATAGATCACTGGGAGACCGGGAAGATGGCGGATGCAATGATCTTCAAGCCGGGAGACCTGCCTGAATGCTGTACAGAAACATTTGTTTCAAAGCCACGAGTAACTGGTTGTACGTGTGGAATGCAGAAGCGACAGAAGCTTTTTTGCATTCGTTTCTTATGTGTACAAACCCTTTACCTGATACAGGAAAGGGTTTTTGTTTTTGTTGCGAAAAAGATGTTTCTGACTTACATATTTAAGAATACCGGGGCACCCCCAAAATGAAAAGAGACAGAAAAACTGTCAGAGGAGGAAACATGAAAAGAAGAATCGTAGCAGTAGTACTGGCAACCGTACTGGGCGCTGTATGCATCACCGGATGCGGCAATACCCAGGAGACCGTAGAGAGCACTGTACAGGTAAGCACTGAGGCTCAGACCACCCAGGCAGCGGAAACAGCAGCTACCGAAAGCACCGAAGATGCAGATCAGGCAGCAGCCGATGAAGTAGCAGCAATGATCGATGCCATCTATGTACAGGAGAGAACTGTGAATACCGATAAGCAGTGTGCAGATGCCAAGGCAGCATGGGATGCACTGACCGACGCACAGAAGGAACTGGTAGAGGGAGAAAATGCAGATCCCAATTATTTCGGCAGAGATACCGGAGATGCTTCCAAGGATGATCCCCGTAATCAGGATGAGATCGGTGAGAACGAGATTCTGGTAGTAAGCTTCGGCACTTCCTTTAACGACAGCCGTGTGGCTGATATCAAGGGTATCGAGGATGCGATCGCAGCAGCCAATCCCGACTGGTCTGTAAGAAGAGCATTTACCGCACAGATCATCATCAACCATATACAGGCAAGAGATGATGAGCATATCGACAACATGGATCAGGCACTGGACCGCGCTGTGGCAAACGGTGTTAAGAACCTGGTAGTACAGCCCACGCATCTGATGCATGGCGCAGAGTATGACGAGCTGATGGAAGCTGTAGAAGCGTATAAGGATCAGTTTGCATCTGTAAAAGTTGCTGAGCCCCTGTTAGGTGAGGTAGGCTCTGATGCTGCCGTAGTAAATGATGACAAGAAGGCTGTTGCAGAAGATCTGACCGCAGAAGCAGTGAAGACCGCTGGATATGACAGCCTGGATGCTGCAAAGGAAGATGGCGTGGCATTCGTATTCATGGGTCACGGAACTTCTCACACCGCAAAGGTGTCTTACAGCCAGATGCAGACACAGATGAACGAACTGGGATATGAAAATGTATTCATCGGAACTGTAGAAGGTGAGCCGGAAGAGACCGCGTGCGAAGAAGTCATCAAGGCTGTTGCGGAAGCAGGTTACACCAAAGTGGTTCTTCGTCCCCTGATGGTAGTAGCAGGTGACCATGCCAACAACGATATGGCAGGCGAGGATGAGGATTCCTGGTTAAGCCAGTTCAATGCTTCCGGTAAGTTCGACAGCGTGGATACCCAGATCGCAGGTCTCGGCGGGATCAAGGCTATCCAGGATCTGTATGTGGCACATACCGCAGCAGCAATGGCTGAGAAATAAATAAGAATCAAAATTACAAATGAAATAAGGATTAAAATAAGGATTAAAATCAGTAATGAAAGCAAAGACATTAATGAATAAAATCATAATCGTGGGCGGACTGAGTGCCTGTCTGCTGCTTGGCGGCTGTGGAGCAGGTCAGGCAGCGGATGCGACATCCGCAGAAAGCACGGTTGCCGCACAGGAAAGCACTGTAACACCGACAGAGATCACGGAAACGGCGGAAACTGTCAGCACAGAGATTGCGCAGGACAAGGCACAGCTTCCTGATGGTGTCTACACCGCTGAATTTTCCACGGACAGCTCCATGTTCCATGTCAGTGAGGCCTGTGACGGCAAGGGAACACTGACGGTAAAGGATGGTGTTATGACCATTCACATTTCCTTAGGCTCCAAGAAGATCCTGAATCTCTATCCGGGTCTGGCGGAAGATGCAGCCAAAGATGGTGCAGTACTGCTTGAGCCCACCACGGATACCGTGACTTACAGTGACGGCATGACGGAAGAAGTCTACGGCTTCGATGTTCCTGTACCCGTGATCGGAGAGGAATTCGATCTGGCACTGATCGGTACCAAGGGAAAATGGTATGACCATAAAGTAAAGGTATCCGATCCGGTAGCGGAAGACAGCCGGGAAGCTGCGAACGGTTTCTTTGATATGAGTGCGCTGGCAGATGGCAGCTACACCATCGAACTGACCATGGAGGGCGGAAGCGGCAGAGCCAGCATCCAGTCCCCCACACAGATCACGGTAGCTGACGGAGCGGCAACGGCGATTCTGGAATGGAGCAGCCCGAACTATGATTATATGCTGGTAAACGGTGAAAAATATCTGCCGGTAAATACGGAAGGCAATTCCGTATTTGAAGTGCCGGTGGAAGCACTGGATGTACCCCTTACCATGATCGGTGATACCGTGGCAATGAGTACACCTCATGAGGTGGAATACACCGTAACTTTCCACTCTGAGACACTTGAGAGTGCAGAGAGCGGCAAGTAATACACATTGGTGCCTGCGGCTCAAATATTGCAGGCTATGAAAGGCATGAAAACTTTGAGGTCAGGAAGAAATAGAAGAAAATGGATCTATGTTCTGCTTCTTATGGGACTGCTGGGGCTAAGTGGCTGCGGCAGTCCTTCTTCTGCTTCTGTGGAGATGTCTTCGCAGACAGAATTAGTAAAAACAGGCAGCATGGAGCTGCAATATGCGGAAAATTTTGCGGTGGATTACTACGAAGATGGTTATAAGATGCTGACAACGCTTCCCGACAGTAAACGGTATCTGATAGTGCCGGAGGGACAGCCGGTGCCAAGGGGACTGGATGAGGACGTCAGCATCTTGCAGGAACCGCTTCAAAATATATATCTGGTGGCATCCGGCGCGATGGACATGTTCGCCTCGCTGGACGCTGTGGATCAGATCCGGTTCTCCGGGCAGAAGCAGGAGAACTGGTACATTCAGACAGCAAAGGATGCCATGGCGGCAGGGGATATGATCTATGCCGGAAAATACAGTAAACCGGATTATGAATTACTGGTGTCTGAAGGCTGTGATCTGGCGATCGAGAACCGGATGATCACGCACTCGCCGGAGGTGGTGGAAATGCTTCAAAGCTTTGATATTCCGGTGATGATCGAATATTCCAGCTATGAACAGCATCCTTTGGGAAAAGTGGAATGGGTCAAATTTTTCGGAGCCCTGACCGGAAAGGAAGCGGAGGCAGAAGAAGCCTTTGCGGAGCAGACAGAGATTCTGGAAAAAGTAGAAAGCGGGGAAAAAACAGGGAAGACCATAGCATTTTTCTATGTGACTTCCAACGGACTGATCCAGGTACGGCAAAGTACGGATTATATTCCGAAGCTGATCGAACTGGCAGGAGGAAGATACATTTTTGAGGATCTCGAGGATAGCGGAAGCGGACGTTCCACGCTGAACATGCAGGTCGAAGATTTCTATGCCGGGGCGAAGGACGCAGACATCCTGATCTACAACAGCTCGATCGACGGTGGCGTGACCACGTTGGACGAACTGATCGGCAAATGCAATATTCTAAAAGACTTCAAGGCGGTACAGGAGGGGCAGGTCTATTGCACCACCAACGATATGTACCAGCAGTCCATGGCGATCGGGTATTTATTGCAGGATATGCATACGGTGTTGACGGACGATGATACCGCTAAGCTGCGTTATCTGTTTCTCTTACAGTAAGATGGAGGACCTGGAAACACGGCGTAAGTATAAGAGCGTTGGAATGTGATTAGAATACGATTGGAATACGAATAGGAAAAGAAGGAGAAAAACATGCAGCAGCGCAGAAAAATCAGATATCTCATAGCGTTTGTTCTATTGACGGCAGGCATTCTCGTGCTGTTGCTTTGCAATATAGGGATCGGAACAGTGAAGATCCCGTTGACAGAAATACTGACTACGGGAAGAACCAAAGAAGGCATGAATGCGAGGATTCTGTGGGAGATCCGATTTCCCCGGACACTGGCGGCGGGGATCCTGGGCGGTGCGCTGGCACTTGCCGGGTATCTGTTGCAGACTTTTTTCCACAACCCCATAGCCGGACCCTTCGTCTTAGGAATTTCTTCCGGAGCGAAGATGGTGGTGGCACTGGTGATGGTATTTTTGCTGGGGAATACGGTCCGTGTCAGCTCCGGACTGTTGATCCTGGCGGCATTTTTAGGAGCTATGTTGTCCATGGGATTCGTACTTCTCATGGCGAGAAAGGTAGACAGCATGTCCATGCTGGTGGTCAGCGGCGTGATGATCGGTTACATCTGTTCTGCCATTACGGAACTGGTGGTGACTTTTGCGGAGGATGCGGATATCGTGAATCTCCACAACTGGTCGAGAGGAAGCTTTTCCGGAATGACCTGGGACAATGTGAAAGTGATGAGTATCGTGGTGGCAGTGACTTTACTTATGGTGATCCTGTTAGCAAAGCCGCTGGAAGCCTACCAGCTGGGTGAGACGTATGCACAGAATCTGGGAGTGAACATCCGGACGCTGCGGATCCTGCTGGTGGTGTTGTCCAGCGTACTTTCGGCATGCATCGTGGCATTTGCCGGACCCATCTCTTTTGTGGGGATCGCCGTGCCGCAGCTGATCCGGAAATTATTCGGCACCACAAAACCGTTACTCATGATACCGGCATGTTTCTTAGGAGGCAGTGTGTTCTGCCTGTTCTGTGATCTGTTGGCAAGAACCTGGATGGCACCCACAGAGCTTGGTATCAGCACAGTGACGGCAATCTTCGGAGCACCGGTGGTATTGTGGATCATGGTATCCAAAAGCAGACGGGAGCGTGGATAACTTACCTATGAAGACGCAGAAGCCTTATTATATTACAACGGAAAAAATAAGCGTGGGTTACGATGGAAAGCCTCTGATCGAAGAAGTGGAGATCGCACTCAGGAAGGGAGAGATCCTGACGTTACTGGGACCTAACGGTGCCGGAAAATCGACGATCTTAAAAAGTATTGCGAGACAGCTGTCCCTGATCGCGGGAACGGTGCGGCTGGACGGAGAAGATATGCGGACACTCACCGGGGCAGAACTGTCAAAAAAAATGGCAGTGGTAATGACAAAACGTCTGCGGGGGGAACTGATGACCTGTGAGGATGTGGTGGCCACCGGAAGATACCCCTACACAGGGCGTTTCGGCGTGCTGCGGGCAGAAGATCATGCAGCGGTGCAAAACGCCATGGAACTGGTGCAGGTGGCAGAGATTGGGGATTCTTTGTTTGACCGGATCAGTGACGGGCAGAGACAGCGGGTGATGTTAGCCAGAGCCATCTGCCAGGAGCCGGAGATATTGATCCTGGACGAGCCGACTTCTTACCTGGATGTGCGGCATAAACTGGAATTTTTATCGATCCTGCAAAAGCTGTGCAGGGAGAGAGAACTTACGGTGATCCTGTCCTTGCATGAGTTGGAACTGGCGGAGAAGATCTCCGATAGAATCCTGTGTGTGAACGGCAGGGCGGTGGACCGGATCGGAACGCCGGAGGAAGTCATGACAGCCGGCTATATCACCGAACTCTATGGCATCCGGATGGGAAGCTATGATGAGGGCAGCAGTGATATGGAGCTGGCGGCGCCGGAAGGAACACCGCAGGTCTTCGTGATCGCCGGAGCCGGAAGCGGACGGAAAATTTACCGGCGTCTGCAGAGAGCGGGGATCCCCTTTGTCACCGGGATCCTGCATGAAAATGATCTGGATTATCCCGTGGCGAAGGCACTGGCGGCGGAGGTGATCGCAGAGCATCCTTTTGAGCCGGTGGCACAGGAAAAAATACAGGCAGCGAAGAAACAGTTGGAAAAGTGTAACCGCGTTATCTGCTGTCGGGAGAATTTCGGCAGTCTGGAGACTTATCAGAGAGAGCTTTTAGAGTACGCAGAACAGCTGGGGAAGCAGATAGAAAAGTCAGAAAGCCCGGAGCAACAGCGTGGGTGTTAGAAAACAGAGAAACGAAATTCCCGGGATGTCGGTGGCATCTGTGGGATGGAGAAAACGATGGCAAAAGTTATTATGATACAGGGCACCATGTCCGGTGCCGGGAAAAGTCTCCTGGTGGCGGGTCTATGCCGGATCTTCCGGCAGGACGGTTACCGGGTCGCCCCTTTTAAATCACAGAATATGGCACTCAATTCCTATATCACGAAAGAAGGACTGGAAATGGGCAGGGCACAGGTGATGCAGGCGGAAGCGGCAGGGATCGAACCGCTGGTGTGCATGAATCCTATTTTATTAAAGCCCACCAGTCATACCGGCTCCCAGGTCATCGTGAATGGGGAGGTACGGGGAAATCTGTCCGCCAGAGACTATTTTTCCCATAAGACAGAACTGATCCCGGATATCAAGGCAGCCTTCCGCAAGCTGGAGACTTATGCGGATATCATTGTCATCGAGGGCGCCGGAAGTCCGGCGGAGATCAATCTGAAACAGAATGACATCGTAAATATGGGAATGGCGGCAATGGTGGATGCACCGGTACTTTTAGTGGGAGACATTGACAGAGGCGGCGTGTTCGCACAGCTTTTGGGAACCCTGATGCTGCTGACCGAAGAGGAACGGGAACGGGTAAAGGGATTGATCATCAACAAATTCCGTGGAGACAGCACGATTTTAGACCCCGGCATTCAGATGTTAACCGAACGGGGGCAGGTGCCGGTGCTGGGAACGGTACCTTATATGGAACTTACGCTGGAAGATGAGGACAGTCTGACGGACCGTTTCGATGCAAAACATGTGGGGAAGATCGATCTGGCTGTGATCCACTATCCCAGAATTTCAAATTTTACGGATTTTGATGTGTTTGAGCAGATGCCGGAGGTCAGTGTCCGGTATGTGACGAATGTAAGAGAGCTGGGGACGCCGGATCTGATATTTCTCCCCGGCAGTAAAAATACCATGGGAGATCTGAAATGGATGCGGCAGAACGGACTGGAGGCAGCGGTAAAACGGGTTGCGGGAAAAGTTCCCATTTTCGGAATCTGCGGAGGCTATCAGATGTTAGGCTGTGAGATCGCGGATCCGGACAGTGTAGAGGAAGGCGGACAGATCCGCGGCATGGAACTGCTTCCGGTACGGACAGTGCTGCAGAAGGAGAAACATCGCTGCCAGACAGATGGAACTCTGGATGCAGTGGAGGGTATTTTCTCCGGACTTACGGGATGCGAGTTCACGGGGTATGAGATCCATATGGGACAGACAGTGTATTGTAACGGGGACGGCAGCAGTGCGAAGGGGACAGTGGACAAGGTAGCCGGACTGGCAAATGGTGCAGAAAATGTAGTCAGTGACTCCACCGGCAGAATCTATGGTTCCTATATTCACGGTCTGTTCGACAAGGGGGAGATCGCCGGGCGTATGATACAGACCCTGGCCCGGGAAAAAGGCATCTCTCTGGAGGACGGCGTCTGGGAGGATTACCGCACTATTAAGGAAAGACAATACGATAAGCTGGCAGATACCCTGCGGGAATATCTGCGTATGGAGGAAATCTATGGAATGCTCAGAGAAGCCCGTATTTCATAACTATACCGTACGGGAATTGGCGCAGCTCCGGATCACGCCGCCGGACGAAGCAGTGAGAAAGCTTGTGAAAAAGCATTGGGACACTCTGGCAAAGCCGCTGGACGGCATGGGCAGCTTTGAAACCATCACGGCACAGATCGGAGCCATCTTAGGTACGGAAGTGATCGATATTCGTAAAAAGGGTGTGCTGCTCTTCTGCGCCGATAACGGCATTGTAGAGGAGGGGGTGACCCAGTCCGGGCAGGAGGTTACGCTGGCGGTGGCAAAGTCCATGGCCAGGAAGGGTTCCTCAGTCTGCAGGATGGCACAGAGCATCGGTGCCGAGACCATTCCCGTGGACATCGGGATAAATAGTGAGGAATCCATCCCCGGAGTATGGAACTGCAAAGTGTGCTCCGGAACAAGAAATTTCTTAAAAGAACCGGCTATGACGGAAGAAGAGACCGTCCGTGCCATTGCCACAGGAACCAGACTGGTACGGGAGTGTAAGGAAAAAGGATACGGTATCCTTGCCACCGGGGAAATGGGAATCGGCAACACCACCACCAGCAGTGCAGTGACAGCCGCCCTATTACAGTGTGGGGCAGAGGAAGTCACCGGCAGAGGCGCGGGACTGACAGATCAGGGACTGGCTCGGAAGCAACAGGTGGTGCGCACCGCCTTGGAAACCTATGATCTGTGGCATGCGGATGCCTTCACGGTATTGCAGACAGTCGGAGGACTGGATATTGCCGGACTGACCGGTATGTGCATCGGCGGAGCTTTGTGGCATGTGCCCATCGTGCTGGATGGCGTGATCAGCATGGCAGCGGCCCTGGTGGCGGAGCGGCTGTTCCCCGGTGTGCGGGAATATCTGATCCCTTCCCATCTCGGGAAAGAACCGGCGGCAGTGAAGCTGGCAGATGCTTTGCAGCTGTCTCCGGTGATCCATGCGGGAATGGCACTGGGAGAAGGAACCGGAGCCGTTATGATGTTCACACTGCTGGATATGGCAATGAGCATTTATGGACAGAGCGCTACCTTCTCAGAAATCAAAGTGGAACAATATAGACGTTAACAGTTCAGCCATGAACATATCCGGGCGCAAAAATCATGCTTGCATGATTTTTTGAGGGCATGGCGCGGCTGAACATTCAGACGAATGGAGAAGCAACATGATGACACTGATCCTGGGCGGCAGTGGCAGCGGAAAATCCGCTTATGCGGAAGATTATCTGCTGCGGGCTGCCGGTGATAAGAACAAATATTATATCGCCACCATGCAGATCCGGGATGCGGAGATGCAGGCAAAGGTGGACAGGCATCACAGGCTGCGACAGGGGAAAGGCTTCACTACCATCGAACAGCCTATGGAGTTGGAGCAGGCGGTCTTGCAAATGGAACCGGCAGGAGCGGTATTGTTGGAATGTATGTCAAATCTCACCGCCAACGAAATGTTTTCCGGGGAACAGCCTGTGGATCGTCAGACGGTGATCACAAAGATTCTGCAAGGTATGGAAGGATTAAGAAAACAGGCGGATCCGTTAGTCATTGTAACCAATAATGTATTTGAGGATGGAATGATCTACGATGATTCTACGATGGAATACATCGAGGCACTGGGGCGGATCAACGAACGACTTGCCGCGGAGGCGGACGAGGTCGTGGAAGTCGTAGCGGGGATCCCACAACGGATCAAACCCGGCTCACCAGGAGCAAAAGCACAGAACCGGCAGGACAGCCGGGGATAGAAAGGAAACAGATATGCGAATTATCAAATCGTTTTTCATAGCGTTTTCCATGTATTCCAAGATCCCCATGCCACAGTTTCAGTGGAAGGACGAGGACATGCGGTACGCCCTCTGCTTTTTTCCATGGGTGGGTGCGGTGATCGGTGCTTTGTGGTATCTGTGGAAATGGTTCTGTGACCGGTTCGCGGTGGGAACCCTGTGCTATGCTGTGGTGGGGACGGCAATACCGCTTTTGGTCACCGGGGGCTTTCATGTGGACGGTTTTTTAGATACCTGTGATGCCCTGCATTCCTACCAGCCAAGAGACCGGAAGCTGGAGATCTTGAAGGACTCTCATATCGGGGCATTTGCGGTGATCATGCTTGCACTGTATGGACTGATTTTTCTGGGAGGATTCTCGGAGATCACGACACTGCGCATGCTTACTGTGACGGGCGCCGGATGCTTCCTGTCCAGAGTATTAAGCGGTATCGCAGTGGTGAGTTTCCCTTCGGCAAAGCAGGAGGGGACACTGTATCTGTTTGCGGATAAAGCCCACAAAAGGGTGGTAAAAAGTACTTTGTACGGACAGGGAATCCTTTGCATTTTATTTATGCTGTGGATATCTGTCGTGGCGGGAGGGCTCGCCGTGGCAGCAGCCCTGCTTAGCTTTGCGTATTATTACTATCGCAGCAAAAAAGAGTTTGGCGGCATCACCGGAGACACAGCGGGATACTTTGTGACGCTTTGTGAAGGATGCGTGGTGGTCGCGGTAGCAATCGCGGAAAGGCTGATGTAATGATATTGATCATTGGCGGATTTGCCCAGGGAAAACTGCATTATGTGAAGCAGAGGTATGCACGCTGTGAGGATGGACGGAAAGTGGCTGTTTTGGATGGAACACTGGAACTGCCCGCAGAGACAGGCGCTTTGCAGGTGATCGTCAATCATCTGCACCACTCTATCCGGGAGCAGCTGCGACAGGGAACCGCTCCGGAGGCAATGATAGAGCATTTCTGCAAGGAACATCCGGACTGCATTCTGATCTGTGATGAGATCGGCAACGGCATCGTCCCCATGGAAGCGGAGGAGAGAATTTACAGAGAGCGCACCGGAAGAATACTCGAACAGCTGGCAGCGCAGGCAGATGAGGTGGTGAGAGTCGTATGCGGAATCGGACAGAAGATCAAATAGAGATTCATCTTACCCTCATCCGGCACGGAGCGACGCTTTCTAATAAAGAGGGTCGGTATCTTGGGAAAACGGACGAAGCTTTAAGTCCGGACGGTATCAGGACACTGGAAAAATCCGTGACAGACAGGATCTACCCAATTGCCGACGTCCTGTTTTCCGGTCCCATGAAGCGGTGTCTTGAGACCGCACAGATCCTGTATCCGGGGCAGACTCCTATCTGTATCCCGGAATGGACAGAGATGGATTTCGGTGCGTTTGAGGGACATAATTATCAGGAACTTTCCGGAGATCCGGCATATCAGAGATGGATCGACAGCGGAGGTACCCTGCCGTTTCCGGAAGGAGAGAGCAGGGAAGAGTTTATCCGCCGAAGTGTTGCCGGATACGAAAAAATGGTATATCACATGAAAAGGATCTGGGAGAGAAGTGCTGCATCGGGGCAGAGGGATCGCAAGATACAAAATGCATCCGCGGTGGTTCACGGCGGAACGATCATGGCGCTGCTTGGTCATTTCCTCGGTGGAGAATATTTTGACTATCAGGTAAAATGCGGACAGGGTTACAGTGGCAGGCTGGCATTTAAGGCAGGCGGAGGAGCCCCGCAGTGGAAGGAATTTCGCCCGCTGTCGGAAGCTACAGTATCGGAAGCTGCAGTATCGGAACTTACAAAAGGAGAAACGAACAGATGAAATATCATATCCTGGCATTTGGAGCGGGATTTTTACTGGATCAGATCTTTGGCGATCCCTATTTTCTGCCACATCCCATCCGGGGAATCGGCTGGTTGATCGCGAAGACAGAAAAAGCACTGCGCAGTGGCAACCCACAGGAAGATTCCCCGGAGAGAGAGGCAGCGGAGCGCAGACAGGGGAAGCTTTTGGTGGCAATTGTTTTGCTGCTTACGGGAATGTTTACGGCATTGATCCTGGCGGGAGCATATGCACTTTATCCGAGGATCGGCATGGTGGTGGAGGCGGTCATGACCTATCAGATCCTGGCGGCAAGGTGTCTGCAGGTGGAGAGCGGAAAAGTATGGAAACATTTAAAGGCGGGGAATCCGGAGGCTGCCAGAGAGGCGGTATCCATGATCGTGGGAAGAGATACCCAGAATCTTACGGAAGAAGGAGTGGCGAAGGCTGCCATCGAGACTGTGGCGGAGAACACTTCCGACGGTGTGATCGCGCCGATGCTGTATACGGCACTGGGAGGGCCGGTGCTTGGTTTTTTATATAAGGCGGTCAATACCATGGATTCTATGGTCAGCTATAAAAATGACAGATATCTGCACTTTGGAAGGGCGGCGGCGAAGCTGGATGATGTGGTGAATTTTTTCCCGGCGAGGATCAGCGCATTTTTGATGATCGGGGCGGCATTTCTCAGCGGAAAAAGCTATAACGGCAGGCAGGCATGGCGTATCTGGCGCAGAGACAGCAGAAAGCACGCCAGTCCCAATTCCGCCCAGACGGAATCCGTATGTGCCGGCGCACTGGGAATACAGTTGGCAGGAGATGCCAGTTACTTTGGCAAAGTCGTGAAGAAACCCTATATTGGGGATCCAAAACGGCAGGTGGAATATGAGGATATCCGGAGAGTCAATCGTCTGATGAACCGGACGGCATGGATCTGTGAGCTGTTGTGCCTGGGAATCCTGACCTGGGTGGCAGCGGGCTGTGGATGGTTATAACACGGCGGCTGGCAATCTGTGAAGGAAAGCTCTAAAAAGAAAACAGGTACAAGAAAAGAAATGAGGAAACAACAGATGCAGCAGAGCATACATGGTGGTGACATATACAGCAGACAGATACAGCTGGATTTTTCGGTAAACGGCAATCCTTTGGGAATGCCGGCGGAGGCAAGGCTTTCACTTTTAGCGGCTATCGATCATGTGGGGGAATATCCCGATGCCGCAGCCGGCGAACTGACAGAGACAGTAAGTCATATGCTGTCGGTGCAAAACGGCAGGGAAATTCCAAAGGAGTATCTGCTGTTTGGCAACGGGGCATCAGAACTTTTTCTAGCGATCGTACATGCACTTAAGCCGAAAAATATTGTGATCCCGGTGCCGTCCTTTTACGGATATGAGTATGCGGCGAAGGCGGCAGACAGCCATATAAAATATGCATATCTGTCGGAGGAGACCGCATTTTGCCCGGGGAAGGAATTGTTACAGGCGCTGACGGCAGACATAGATCTGCTGTTTCTTGCAAATCCCAACAATCCCACAGGGCAGCTGCTGGGCAGGGAATATCTGCTGGAACTTTTGGAGCACTGCAGACAGCAGGGAATCATCGTAGTACTGGATGAATGTTTTATAGAGTTCTGTGAGACTGATAGAGAGCAGCCCAGGTCCCTGCTCGGGAAGATAGACCAGTATGAGAATCTGTTGCTGGTACGGGCGTTTACGAAAAGCTTTGCCATGCCGGGGGTGCGTCTGGGATATCTGGTGTGCAGTAATGAGGGGCTTCGGGAGAAAATCCGCAGACAGCTGCCGGAATGGAATCTGTCGGTGTTCGCCCAGAGAGCGGGCATCGTCTGCGCGGGGCAGGCGGAGCAATATCTGCAGGATACCGTGGAATATGTGAAAACCAAGCGGGCGTATCTTAGGGAAGGGCTGGAGGCACTGGGCATCCGGGTAGTGTCCGGAGAAGCGGATTTTCTGCTGCTCTACACCACACAGCCCATCTATGACAGATTGCTTGCAAAAGGCATCCTGATCCGCAACTGTGAGAATTTCCGGGGACTGGGAGAGGGCTATTACCGGATCGCGGTGAAGAAGCAGGAAGAGAATGAAGTGCTGTTACGAGAACTTGCTATGGGAGACTGATTTATGGATAAAACGAACATCGAATATGTATTGCCGGAAGAAATCGAGATGCGAAGCTTTGAGATCATTGCGGCGGAACTGGCAGAGAGGGGAATCACGTTGCCTGCGGAGCAGGATATGATCACCAGACGGGTGATCCATACCAGTGCGGATTTCGATTATGCGGAGACGATGACCTATTCGGAAAATGCAGTGGAGATCGCCAAAAACCTGATAAAAAACGGTGCGGACATTGTGACGGATACGAATATGGCACTGGCAGGGATCAACAAAAAGGTGCTGGCTTCTTTTGGCGGCGAAGCCCATTGCTATATGGCAGACGCAGAGGTGGCAGCAATGGCGAAGGAACGCAGGACCACCCGGGCAGCGATCAGCATGGAACTGGCAGCAAAACGGGAAAAGCCGGTGATCTTCGCTGTGGGAAATGCACCTACGGCACTGATACAGATTTACGAGATGATGCAGGAGAGCAACTGGCGTCCGGCATTCGTCATCGGGGTTCCCGTGGGCTTCGTGAATGTGGAAGCCGCCAAGGAACTGATCCTTCAGACGGAGGTGCCCTATATCATCAACCGCGGAAGAAAGGGCGGCAGCAACGTGGCAGCAGCCATCTGCAATGCATTGTTGTATGAGCTGCGGAAGGAAAGGTAGAGGCATGCGGTATGGATTTACCACAGGAAGCTGCGCGGCAGCAGCGGCGAAGGCAGCCGCTTATATGCTGTTGACCGGCAGGGAGAAAACTAAGATCACCATAGAAACACCCAAAGGCATCCCCTATACGGCACAGATCCTTAGGATCTGTCGTAAGGAGCGGGAGGTCAGCTGCGCCGTGGAAAAGGACGGCGGGGATGATCCCGACATTACCACCGGGGCACTGATCTGCGCGAAGGTCTCACTGCCGCAGGAAGAAGGCAGTGAAGCCCTGGCCCGGGTCGTGATCGACGGCGGCTTCGGCGTTGGTCGTGTGACGAAACCGGGACTGGATCAGCCCGTGGGAAATGCAGCTATTAATCACGTCCCAAGAGAGATGATCGAACGGGAAGTATTACAGGTGTGTCAGGTACTGGATTATTGTGGAAGCCTGTCAGTGGAGATCTCTGTGCCGGAGGGCGAACATCTGGCAGAGCGGACATTTAATCCGAGACTTGGCATCGTGGGCGGCATTTCGATCCTTGGTACCAGCGGTGTCGTGGAACCCATGAGTACCCAGGCCATTTTAGATACGATCCGCGTGGAACTTAGGCAGCAGCGGGCATTGGGAAGAGAAGACGTGGTGATCTCTCCGGGCAATTATGGACTGGATTTTTTGAAAAATACCTATCACTATGATCTGGATAAAAGTGTAAAATGCAGTAACTTTATCGGTCTGACGATCGATATGGCGGTGGAAGAGGGCTTCAAACGTCTGCTTCTTGCAGGACATATCGGAAAACTCATTAAAGTGGCGGGCGGTATTATGAATACCCATTCCAGAGAGGGTGACTGCCGGATGGAGCTGTTGACCGCTTTTGCCGTAAAATGTGGTGTGGCGGCAGTGGATGCTGCAAAGCTCCTGTCCTGTGTCACCACAGAGGAAGCCGTGCGGATCCTGGATGAGTGCGGCAGGAGACAGGAAGTCATGGATTATGCCATGGAGCGTATTTTATTTTATCTTGAGAAGCGGGCGCAGGGAAAGCTTGCGATCGAATGTATCATGTATGCCAATGATTTCGGTGCATTGGCGAAAAGTAAGGAGGCGGAGGAATGGTTTACTTTGTTGGCGCAGGAAGCGGAGCAGCAGATCTGATCACGGTGCGGGGCATGCACATGCTGCAACAGGCGGATGTCATCATCTATGCGGGATCGCTGGTGAACCCGGAGCTGTTAGAATATGCCAGAGCAGACTGTGAGATCCATAACAGTGCGCACCTGACCTTAGAAGAAGTGCTTAAGCTCATGCAGGAGGCACAGGCGCAGGGGAAAATGCTGGTGCGTCTGCACACCGGAGAACCCAGCATCTATGGTGCGGTGCGGGAGCAGATGGATGCACTGGACGAGCTGGGAATCCCTTATGAGAGCTGTCCGGGAGTCAGTGCCTGCTTTGGTGCGGCGGCATCGTTAAATCTGGAATATACCCTGCCCGGTGTTTCCCAGACCCTGATCATCACCCGTATGGAAGGGCGGACCGGAGTGCCGCAGAAGGAGAGCATCGAAAGTCTGGCAGCCCATCATGCTTCCATGGCGATCTATTTAAGCACGGGAATGCTGCGGGAACTGAGCCACAGACTGATCTCAGGCGGTTATGCGAAGGACACCCCCGCAGCCCTTGTCTACAAGGCAACCTGGCCGGAGGAAGAGGCTTATATCTGTACGGTGGAGACACTGGCACAGGTAGCGGAAGAACATGGCATCAAAAAGACAGCACTGGTACTGGTGGGGGATGTTATCACCCATGGAAATTATCAGAAGTCGAGGCTGTATGCGGCGGATTTTACCACAGAATTCCGTCAGGCAAAATGCTGTGCCATACAGGCAGAGGAAACGCAGGAGGGGCGGCGTGAAGATTAGTGTGATCAGCTTTACGGAAACAGGACAACAGCTGGCGGAGCGGATCCGGGAGAGCATGGATGGGGAAACTGCGGTCACGCTCTATACCAAATGCTCCCGACTGGAAAAAAAGACGGTACCGGCTGTGGATGACAGCGATGCAGACACAATCTGCGTCAGGAACAGCCTGTCAGCGTGGGCGGGAGAGCAGATGGCGGCCCGCCATGCACTTATATTCATCGGTGCCTGTGGGATCGCGGTCCGTGCCATTGCCCCCTGGATCATGGATAAACTGCACGACAGTCCGGTACTGGTGGCAGACGAGATGGGGAAGTATGTGATTCCCTTGTTGTCCGGACATGTGGGTGGAGCCAACGAACTGGCGGTCCGTCTGGCGGGAGCATTGGGTGCCGTACCGGTGATCACCACAGCCACAGACTTACATGACAGTTTTGCGGTGGATATCTTTGCCAAAAGGAATGATCTGCGGATCTGCAATCGGGAGGGGATCGCCAAAGTGTCGGCAAAAGTACTGGCAGGCGAGGAAATTACCATGTCCGTACAGACAGGGCATCTGGCAGTGGATGAGACCATTCCGCCAGGGATCCGGCTGTGTGCGTATCCTCCTGTGGAAAAAGTGGATGTCCTGATTGCGGACGACACGGAAGAAACATTTCGAAAAGAGTCAGCAGAACTACTGCTGCAGCCGAAAAAATATATTCTGGGCGTGGGCTGCAAGAAGGATACGGACAGCGCAAAGCTGGATCTATTTTTGAAAAAAATACTGGAAGAACAGGGCATTGTCATAGAGCAGATCGCAGCATTGGCTTCTATTGACGTGAAAAAAGAGGAACGATGCCTGCTGGAATTCAGTGAAAAATACAGGATACCATTTAGGACTTATACAGCACAGGAATTACAGGCAGTGCCGGGAGAATTTCACGGTTCCGAGTTCGTAAAGACACAGGTGGGCGTGGACAATGTATGCGAGCGCGCCGCCCTGAAAGCAGCCGGGACAGGCGGATGGATCCTCTTAGGCAAGCAGGCACAGGATGGCATGACCGTGGCAGTTGCAGAGAAAACATGGAAAGAGCGGATTAGGATGTGGCTTTAAAAGGATAGAAAGAGGCAAAACGGATGAGTAACAGAATCTATATCGTGGGAATAGGTCCAGGCAGGGAAGAAATGATGACAGGAGAAGCCATCGCTGCGCTGGAGCAGGCAGATGTGATCGTGGGTTATACCGTATATGTCAAATTATTGGGAGAACGTTTTGCAGGGAAAAAACTGCTGACCACCCCTATGAGGCAGGAGACAGAACGCTGCGAACTGTGTTTTAGGGAGGCGGAAGCCGGGAAGCGGGTGGCATTGATCTGCAGCGGCGACGCCGGTATCTACGGCCTGGCATCGCTGATGTATGAGCTTGGAGAAGAACATCCCAAGACGGAACTGATCGTGATCCCCGGTATTACAGCGGCAAGCAGTGGGGCGGCGGTACTGGGAGCACCCTTAAACCATGATTTCTGTGTGATCAGCTTAAGCGACCTGCTGACTCCCTGGGAGAAGATCGAAAAGAGACTGCGGGCGGCAGCAATGGGAGATTTTGCCATGGCAATTTACAACCCTTCCAGCCACAGGCGAAAGGATTATCTGCAAAGAGCCTGTGATATTTTACTGGAAACCATAGAAGGGGAGCGCCCCTGCGGCTATGTGGAAAACATCGGCAGAGAAGGCACCCGGGCGGTGACCTGTACGCTGCGGGAATTAAGGGACCGGGAAGTCAATATGTTCACCACGGTATTTATCGGCAATTCGGAGACGGAGATCCTTAGGGACAAGTTGATCACAAAGCGCGGATATCATGTGGAGAACAACATACATTAAGTTCTCTTTGGGAGGAGAGCAGGATGAAAAAAATAGTAATTTTTGCGGGAACCACAGAAGGACGGCGGCTGTCGGAAATCCTGGCAGATGCCGGAATCGCGCATACCGTATGCGTGGCAACGGAATATGGTGAGATCGTGATGCGGGAACAGACGGATGCGGAGGCGGCAGGGACAAAGGGGCAGCCACTCGTATCTCTTCACCGTGGCAGAATGGACCGGCAGCAGATGGAAGAATTTCTGCGTAACGAGGGTTATGAGATCGTAGTGGATGCCACCCACCCTTATGCCCAGGTCGTTACAGAGAACATACGGGACGCTGTGAAAACACAGTCTTCCATTTACCTGCGTCTGGAACGGGAAATTTCGGAGACTCCGGAAGCAGAGAATCCTGCCGTAAGTATCCGGTATTTTGAAAGCAATGCTGACTGTGCCAAAGTGCTGGAGAATACAGAGGGCAATATTCTGCTTACCACAGGGAGCAAGGAACTGCCGACGTATTGTGCCTCCGGAAGACTCCATGACCGCCTGTATGTGCGGATCCTTCCGGGCAGAGAGAGCCTGGAACTGTGCATGGATCAGGGAATCAAAGGCAGACAGATCCTGGCATTGCAGGGACCTTTTTCCACAGAGATGAACGCCGCTATCCTGAAGCAATACGATATCCATCACATGGTCACGAAAAACAGCGGACGCACCGGAGGGTATCAGGAGAAACTGGAAGCTGCGAAAATTCTGGGGATCCCGGTGTATGTGATACAGCCTGCCAAGAAGGCTGTAGATACGTATTCTTTTGCGGAAATCTGTGGAAAACTGGAACAGCTCTGTGACTGTAAGCTCTCCGGGCAGGGCAGCATGGAGATCTGCCTCGCCGGAATCGGCATGGGCAGCAAAGACGGTCAGACACAAGAAGTGCAGCATGCGATCGAGACTGCGGATATTTTGCTGGGTGCAGAGCGCATGATCGAAAGATATTCTGCTAAAATCGAAAAAAGACCTTACTACATGACGGAGCAGATTCTGCCGTATCTGGAGCAATTACAGAAAAACGGTCTTACAGAACAGAAAGATCCCCTTCAGGTAACGGTCCTTTTTTCCGGGGATACCGGATTTTACAGCGGATGCAGGAAGCTGTATGTGGCATTGCAGGAAGCCGTTGCCGCAGGAGCGTTGAACGCAGGAGTACGGATCCTGCCGGGAATTTCTTCCGTGGCCACACTGGCGGCCCGAGTGGGAGAAAGTTATGAAGATGCCGCCATTTTGAGCATGCACGGCAAGAAGCTGAACCGGCTTTCGACAACGGTGAAGAGCCATGAAAAGGTATTTTTACTGACCTCAGGAAGTGAGGACATCCGCAAGATCGGACATTTGCTTGCAGAAGCGGGACTGACAGACTGTGAAGTGATCGTAGGATATCAGCTGTCCTATCCGGAGGAAAGCATCCGGATCCTGACCCCGGGGCAGTGTGAGGAGATTACGGAGGAAGGGTTATATACCTGCCTGATCCGCAATCCTCACTGGCAACCGGAACGCCTGACCCATGGAAGAGCCGATATCTGTTTCCTGCGGGATGCTTCGGAAACCGAGGGAAAAATCCGCAGAACGCCAATGACAAAAGAAGAAGTCCGCGAGGTCAGCATCTGCAAGCTACACCTGACACAAAACGCCGTGGTCTATGACATCGGCAGCGGCACCGGATCCGTCGCCATAGAGATCGCCGGGGTGCCCGGAGGGGTGCAGGTCTATGCCATTGAGAGAAAGCCGGAGGCGGTGGAACTGCTTCGAAAGAACAGAGAGCATTTTCACATGGATAATATACAGATCATTGAAGCCCCGGCACCGGAAGGGCTGGAGGAATTACCTGTGCCGACCCATGCCTTTATCGGCGGCAGCGGCGGCAGATTGCTGGATATTTTACAGACCCTGTACCGGAAGAATCCCCATATGCGTATTGTGATCAATGCCATCAGCATGGAGACCATTGCAGAACTTAAGGAAGTGCTGGATACTTTTCCGGTGGAGGAAGAGGAGATCCTGCAGATGCAGGTAAGCCGGGTGAAGAAGCTCTTAAGCTATCATCTGCCCCAGGCGGAAAATCCGGTGTGGATCTGTTCATTTACGTTCCGGGAGACAGGAACGGATCCTATGGATAACGCGAAGAAAACAAAACAGGACGCAGGGGAGACCGGAAACGGTAAGAATGGAGAAGTACAGAGATGACCGGAGCACAGAAAAAGAAGATACGCCGTATCATGATCGCTGCACCGAAGAGCGGCAGCGGCAAGACTACGATCACCTGTGGATTATTGCAGATTTTTAAAGAAAACGGTGAGGATATTTCTTCCTGTAAATGCGGCCCGGATTATATTGATCCAATGTTCCACAGACAGGTGCTGGGGGTGCCCTCTCGGAATCTGGATACCTTTTTTACCGGAGAAGAGGGCACCCGTAAGCTGTTTTTGAAGGATCGCAGAGAAGACGAGCTTGTGGTCATGGAAGGTGTTATGGGATTGTATGACGGGCTGGGCGGCATCCGTGAGGAAGGCTCCTCCTATCATTTGGCAAAGGTGACGCAGACCCCCATCCTGCTGGTGGTGGATGCAAAAGGCATGGGGAGATCGGTGATCCCTCTGATTGCCGGATTCCTGGCTTATGATAAGGCACATCTGATCCGTGGCGTGATCTTCAACCGGATGTCCGCATCCTATTATGAGATACTGAAGCCCTTGGCAGAAGATGAACTGGGCATTGCGGTACTGGGGTATTTTCCGGAAAATAAGGACCTGCAGATCGCCAGCAGACACTTAGGCTTGTGCATGCCGGGAGAACTGGAAGACTTGCAGGGACAGATCCGTATGACGGCAGAGAGATTACGGGAGACCGCAGACATTTCAAAACTGTTGCAGATCGCAGAGGAAGCGGAGCTGTTGGAGGAAGAGACGGTAGTGGAGGATTCCGTAGAAACCAGCGAAGCAATACGCCCACGGATCGCCGTAGCCCGGGATGAAGCTTTTTGTTTTTATTACGAAGAGAACCTGCGTCTGCTGGAACAGGCGGGCGCGGAACCGGTGTATTTTTCCCCGCTGCATGACAGAAACTTACCGGAAAACATTCACGGATTGTTACTGGGCGGTGGATATCCGGAACTGTATGCCGGACAGTTAAGCGAGAATGATACCATGCGCACAGCAATCCGGAAGGCAGTCACAGACGGCCTGCCCACGGTGGCAGAGTGCGGCGGTTTTCTATACCTGCATACGACCCTGACGGATCGGGAAGGACATTCCTATCCCATGGCGGGAGTCCTGCCCAGTAAATGCTTCGACACCGGACATCTGGTGCGCTTCGGATACATTGAACTGGAAGAGAACAGCGGACATTTTATGCCTCGTGGCAGCCGCATCCGTGCCCACGAATTCCACTATTATGACAGTGAAGACAACGGCGCAGACTGCATCGCTACCAAACCCTCCACCGGACGAAATTATCCCTGTATCCACGTGGGAGAGAGTCACTGGTACGGTTTTCCCCACCTCTATTATCCATCCTGCCCGGAGTTCGCGGAGCGCTTCGTGGAGAATGCAAAAAAATTCTCAAAAAGCGGAAAAGATATGTTATAATCGTAGTATCTTTTTTGCGCGGAGGATAAATCAATGGAAAAATCAAAGGTATATTTTACAGATTTCAGGACCCGTCTGGGAGAGGGGCTTCCCAGTAAGTTAAAGCGTCTGATGAAGGCGGCGGGGATTCAGAATATTGATATGGATCACAAATTTGTTGCTATCAAGCTGCACTTTGGAGAGCTGGGCAACCTGGGTTTCTTGCGTCCGAATTATGCGAAAGCGGTAGCGGATGTGGTAAAGGAGCTGGGCGGTGTGCCTTTTCTGACCGACTGCAACACCCTGTACCCCGGCAACCGTAAGAATGCCATCGAGCATATGTATTGTGCCTGGGAGAATGGTTTCACGCCTCTGACGGTGGGATGTCCCGTGATCATTGGCGATGGACTCAAGGGAACGGATGACATCGAGGTACCGGTAAAAGGCGGCGAATATGTGAAGAATGCGAAGATCGGTCGTGCCATCATGGATGCGGATGTGTTTATTTCCCTGAATCATTTCAAAGGACATGAGACGGCGGGGTTTGGCGGTGCTATTAAAAACATCGGTATGGGCTGCGGCTCCAGAGCGGGCAAAATGGAGCAGCATGCGCAGGGCAAGCCGGAGATCGACGAGAGTCTGTGCCGGGGCTGTAAGCGCTGCATGAAGGAATGTGCCAATGATGGACTGGTATATGATGAGACCACACATAAGATGCACATTGATCATGAGAAGTGTCTGGGTTGCGGACGCTGCATCGGCGCCTGCAATTTTGATGCGATCCACAGCGGCGATGCTGCGGCGACGAAGGATTTCAACTGCCGCATGGCAGAATATGCGAAGGCTGTCGTGGACGGCAGACCGAATTTCCATATTTCTCTGGTAGTGGATGTGTCTCCAAACTGTGACTGCCACTTCGAGAACGATGCTCCTATTCTGCCTAATATCGGTATGTTTGCATCCTTTGATCCACTGGCGCTGGATCAGGCCTGCGTGGATGCCTGCCTGAAGCAGACACCGCTGCCGAACAGCCAGCTGGCGGATGCCATGGCAAAAGAGGGATTTTGCGATCATCATGATCATTTTGAAAATACCACTCCCAATGCGGAGTACAAGACCTGCCTGGAGCATGCGGAGAAGATCGGCCTCGGCAGCAGAGACTATGAACTGATCACGATTTCGTAAGCTTGAAAAGCGAAGAAATCGTTTATGAAGTAATTTTTGGAGAGGATGAACTTATGCGGCCAATGGTAAGCATCATTGTTCCGATATACAATGCGGAACAATATTTACGACGCTGTGTCGACAGCATTTTGAACCAGGAATATACGGATTATGAACTGCTGCTGGTCAATGATGGCAGTACGGATGCTTCCGGCGATATTTGTGAAGAGTACGGAGACAGAGATTCCAGAGTCATTGTGATCCAAAAGGAGAACACCGGAGTCTCCGACAGCAGAAACCGGGCGCTTGACCGTGCCCGGGGAAAATATCTGCAGTTCCTCGACAGTGACGACTGGATCACACCGGATGCCACCAGACTGTTCGTGCGGGCAGCGGAGGAGTACGGCTGTGACATGGTCATTTCTGACTTTTACCGCGTGGTGGGAGAGCGTCTGTCCCCCAAGGGAGACATCGAAGAGGAGGGCGTGCTCACCAGAGAAGAGTTCGCAGCACATATGATGGAGAATCCGGCGGATTTTTATTACGGTGTGTTGTGGAACAAGCTGTACCGCAGGGATATTGTGGAAGAGCATAAGCTACGCATGGATACGGATATCAGCTGGTGTGAGGATTTTATGTTCAATCTGGAATATATCCGCTATGCGAAAGTATTCTATGCCCTGCATGCGCCCATTTATTATTATGTGAAGAGGAAAGGCTCTCTTGCCAGTCAGGGCATTAATATCTCGAAGACTGTGAAAATGAAGCTGAATGTATTTGAGTACTACAATAACTTCTACAAACATGTTCTGGAAGAGGAAGATTATGAGAAGAATCGTCTGCAGGTATACCGCTTTTTTATCGATGCTGCGGGGGACGGCACCGTTCCGCCTTCGATCCTGCCCGGTTCCAAGAAGCTGGGAGACGAGAGAGTCTTTGTCAATACAGAGATCTTGCAGGCGGAAGGACCTGCAGGAGAGGATTACCGTAAGAGAAAGTTATTAGAACATTATCTGGAGCCGGTGGCGTTAAAAGGAGATCTGAAGGTCATGGATGTGTGTCTGCTTTTGTGTCTGTGTGAAAAGCACGAATGGGACAGCAGACGGGAACTGGCTGATTTCGCCGGAATCACCCGGACGAATCTGACCAGCGGATTGCAGCGCCTGACCATGAAGGGATTCCTGAAAGTAGAAGAGGTGAAGGAACCCAAACCATCCAAAAAAGATAAGACGACCGGAAAAAATAAAATGAAAGCAGCGGAGATGGCAGAAACGAAGCGGAAGGGACGGGGAGGCAGGATCGCCGTGACGATTCTTCCGGCAGCAGATGCCGTTATGAAAGAACTGGAGATGGCACAGAGGGATTATGATGCTGCCAGATTCGCCGGCTTCACAGAGGAAGAACTCATTAAATATGCTGAGCTGTCTGAGAAGATCAAAGAGAATACAAAGAATATTTTATACTTTCTTAATTGACAGGGTAGTTTCTGAAAAGTTATGATAAGTAGGTATATATGATGTCGGGGTCAAAAGCCCCCGACTTTGATACCTACGGATTGCTTCGTGCTACGCACTACCACAATCCTACCCAATATTCGCATATCGTGGGATTATCATCCCACTTTTATGCTCATATCGGGGCGGGTCCCAAGGTCTTTCACCCACTTATGAGCTAGCTCATGTGGGCTTAGACCTTTTGACCCTGGTATCATATATAGAAATGTGAGGGAAAGGAAGGTATTTGGATGAAGAAAAACGCAGAGTATATGTTGGAACATGCCGGCCTGTGCAGAGCGGCAGATAGATTGGAACCCCAGATGTTCGATGAGTATGGCGTGCAGAGGGGGTTGCGTGATAAGAACGGTAACGGCGTAGTCGCAGGCCTTACCAATATCTCCCGGATCGAATCCTTCAAAATGGAGGATGGCAAAAAGATACCCTGTGAAGGTAAGCTGTGGTATCGCGGTTATGACTGTATCGAACTGGTCAACGGATTCCGCGGGGATCATTTCGGATTCGAAGAAGTGGCTTATTTACTTTTGTTCGGTAAGCTGCCGAATCGTGACGAACTGAAGCATTTTAACGATATTCTGGCATCCAGCAGAACTTTGCCTACCAACTTCACCAGAGATGTCATCATGAAAGCTCCCAGCAGTGACATCATGAATTCCCTGACCAGGAGTGTTCTGACACTGGCTTCCTATGATAAAAATTGCAGCGATACTTCCATTGAAAATGTATTAAGACAATGTCTGGGACTGATCGCTGTGTTCCCTATGCTGGCAGTCTACGGCTACCATGCATATAATCACTATTCCAATGATGAGAGTATGTACATACATCGTCCGCAGAAGAAGCTTTCCACAGCAGAGAATCTGCTGATGATGCTTCGTCCCGACAAACAATATACCGAGCTGGAGGCCAAAGTACTGGATACCGCACTGGTGCTGCATATGGAGCACGGCGGCGGTAACAATTCCACCTTCACTACCAGAGTCGTAACCTCTTCCGGATCCGACACTTATTCCGTAGTGGCAGCAGCGCTTTCTTCTCTGAAGGGACCCAAGCACGGTGGTGCCAATATCAAGGTCGTAGAGATGATGCGGGATATCGAAGCCCATGTGTCCGACTGGACTGATGAGGATGCGGTAAGAGTTTATCTGAACAAGATTTTGAATAAGGAAGCCTTTGACGGCAAGGGACTGATCTATGGTATGGGTCATGCTGTCTACTCTCTGTCCGACCCCAGAGCCCAGGTATTTAAGAGCTTCGTGGAGAAGCTGGCAGTAGCCAAGGGCAGAGACAAGGATTTCGCATTGTACTCCATGATCGAGCGGATGGCACCGGAGGTCATCTCCCAGAAGTCCAGGATCTATAAGGGCGTCAGCGCCAATGTGGATTTCTACAGCGGATTCGTATACAGCATGCTGGAGATCCCACTGGAATTATATACACCGATTTTTGCCATCGCAAGAATCGTGGGATGGAGCGCGCATCGTATTGAAGAATTGATCAATATGGATAAGATCATCCGTCCCGCTTATAAGAGCGTGATGCAGGAACTGGAATATGTTCCGTTGGATCAGAGATAAAAATAAAAAGGGACTGCGTATTTTTGCGCAGTCCTTTGATGATTGTTATCATGATCAGGAATAGATCTGACAGATAATGGATACGATCTCTTCAGCGGATTCCATGGAATTTTCCATGATCCAGGTGACGTAGATATTGTAGAGGGAACCGGAGAACGCACGAAGCGTGTAATAGAAATCCCGGCCTTTATCTTCCGTATAATAGGTATCAAGGATATAACTGTCCAGGGCCTGCAGCAGCAGATGCCCCAGTCCTGTGTTCACCAGGCAGGCAATGAATTCTCTGTAATGATCAAAGTATTCATAGCAGTGCAGCATATTGCGGTAGTCGTTATAATTGCCTTTATCAGGCCAGGCAGCGACATCCTGACGGTAGGCATCTACCAGATCCTTCAGATAACTGATGAAGATCTCGTCCATGGAGTTGTAATTGCGGTAATAAGTCATACGGGAGACTCCGGCCCGCTCGGTCAGCTCTGAGATGGTAATATTGGACAGAGATTTTGTCTGAAGCAGCTGCATCAAAGCCTGCACCATGCAATCTCTGGAAAATTGTTTGGAATGGTTCGTGGACATGGCAGATCACCTTCTTAATGTTTTCTACTGACAGTATAAAACGTAACACAATCCGGAAAAATACGCAAGGAAAGTTCCTCGCGGAAAGGAGCGGTATATGGCGGGAACAGTCATAGAATATTTAAAAAAATACGGAGATATTCCATTTTGCGAAAAACCTCTGAATGATGTGGACAGTCTGGCCTTATGCCAGCTTTCTTATCTGAAGTTCGACGGAATGGTCAGTGACGTACGTCACAACGGTCCTTCTGTGACGCTGCAGGAGATCGCCAAACGGCCGGATGTGGAGCAGCTGTTCGGAGATGTGCGTTTTGAAAAGGAGAACCGGGCACTGTTTGAAGGGCTGCTTAGCGGCAGACGCTTCCGGAATATGAAGCTGAATTGTTATATTAACCTGGTGGAAAAGGAGTGGGAGACCCAGTTCTCTGCGATTACCTTTATCCTGGATGACGGAACGCTGTTTTTGGCATTCCGCGGCACGGATGAGACTATTGTGGGGTGGAAGGAAGACTTTAATATGGCATTCCTGAATCCGGTACCGGGGCAGGAATACAGTGTAAAATATGTAAATATGGTCACCGGATGGCTGCATCAGCCCTTTTACATCGGAGGACATTCCAAGGGCGGCAACCTGGCGGTGTACAGTGCCATGAAATGTGCGCCCTTTGTACGGAAGCGGATCCAAAAGATATACAGTCTGGACGGACCGGGATTCCGGCCGGAGGTGCTGAAGGAATGTCATTACAATGCGATAGAAGACAAGGTGGTAAAGCTGCTTCCGCATTCTTCTATGATCGGGATGATCTTCGAGCGGGATATTCATTACCGCGTAGTGGAGAGTAAAAACCACGGTCTGCTGCAGCATGATCCTTTCTCCTGGCTGGTGAAGGATGATCATTTCGTGGATGTAGGCGATATCTATGAGAGCCAGAAGATCATGAACGAGGCTCTGAATGAATGGATTCTATCCCTGAACGAGGAGCAGGTCCGTACCTTTGTAGACACACTTTATCAGGTGATCTCCGCATCACAGGCGGACGATCTGATCACCTTTACCGCAGATTGGAAAAAGAGTATGAATGCGGTAGTTACCGCATTGAAGGAAGTGGACGATCAGACAGCCGAGATGCTGCGTGGGATCATTCGTTCGCTGTTTGAGATAGCCAGGTGCAAGGTGAAGGAAGAACTGATCGCCACCAAAAAAACACGACACAGATTTAAAAATACGAAGCGAGCAGGGAAAGCAGAGGAAGTCCGGCCGGATCCGGCAGCCTCTCCGGATGCCACTGTAACCCAAGGATCGGCAGCTCGTCATGCTCCAAAGCTTCGGGGCAGCCATCGTCAGGGCAGACCTGGATGATCTTAAGGTGCTGACCTAAGCGGCCGATCCGTTGGTGATGAGCACTGTTGACGCGCATTTTGGCAGGAAAATACTTGAAAAAACGGGAATCATCTACCATAATAGTATCATGAAACACATCGCCGGAAGGGGAACTGTGCAGGCAGTCTTCGGGCATATCCTGTATGATCGTACCGCCGAAGGCAACATTGATGACCTGCATGCCCTTGCAGATCCCGATGACAGGGATTCCGGCGGCAATCGCTATGTCGAGAGCCTGGAATTGCAGGATGTCCAGTTCGGTGTCAACAGTGCGGGAACCTTTGTTTTTTTCACCGAAAAAAGCAGGAGTGATATCTCCGCCGCCCGGCAGGATCAGAGCGTCGCAGGAAATGACCTCTCCGGGAACCAGAGTAGTCACGATCTGCGCGGGAAGTGCACGGAAAAAGGCTTCATAATTTCCTGTTTTGGACTTGCGTCCCAAAATGACTAATTTTGTCATATAATTTTCTGATACCTCATTTTTTTATAGTTAATATATGCCATAACTTTTGATTTTTGCATAGGACAAATTAGCAAAAATGTATCTTACGCTTTTTTATAAATAGGAGTAAAATAGCAACGACCATGAGGGAGCGGAAACTCCTTCAGGGATGTTTACGGAAAGGAAGTGGTATTATGGAGGAATTGGCATCAGAACTGCTCAAAGAACTGAACTGTGATACAGCGTTTTCAATCAAGCTTCCGGCAGGTCTTCCACTGATCGGCGGAGTACAGCTGGATATTGCGGAATCGGTAGTGATCACATGGGTAGTCATGGCAGTCATTCTGATCTTGTCGATTATCCTTACAAGCAACCTCAAAGTACACAATGTCAGCAGACGACAGCTGGTGGCAGAGACGATCGTGACGAAGCTGGAAGGCATTGTTACGGGAATGATCGGAGAGGAAGGGAAACGGTATGTACCGTATCTGGTAAGTGTACTGTTATACCTGGGCATATCCAATATCATCGGATTGTTCGGTATGAAGCCCCCTACCAAGGATCTGAACGTAACGGCGGCACTGGCACTGATGAGTATCATCCTGGTGGAAGCAGCAGGCATCCGCAAAAAAGGCGTGGGCGGATGGATCAAGAGCTTCACCGAGCCTATCGCGATCGTAACACCCATCAATATCTTGGAGGTGTTCATCAAGCCCCTGTCTTTGTGTATGCGATTGTTTGGTAACGTTTTGGGAGCATTCGTTATCATGGAGCTGTTGAAGCTTCTGGTTCCGGTAGCATTGCCGGTACCCTTCAGCTTTTACTTTGATATTTTTGATGGACTGATCCAGGCGTATGTATTCGTATTCCTGACATCTATGTACATTAAGGAAGCCATTGAATAAGTAACTATTCACTAACAACACTTTTTTAAAACTAGGAGGATTCATTATGATAGCTATTGGAGCAGGTATTGCAGCACTGGCATGTATCGGAGCAGGTATCGGTATCGGTATCGCAACAAGTAAGGCAGCAGAGGCTGTGGCAAGACAGCCGGAAGCAGAGAGCAAGATCACCAAGATCTTACTGTTAGGTGGTGCGCTGGCAGAGGCAACCGCTATTTACGGATTCGTTATCGGTATCCTGATCATCTTGTTCATGGCATAAGGAACGGTATAACGACGTAAGAAAGGATGAAAGCACATGCTGAGATTAGATATTAATATTGTATGGACCATCCTGAATCTGTTGATCATATTTGCCATTGTGAAGATCTTCCTGATCAAGCCCATCCACAAGATCCTGGATGCAAGACAGGCAGAGATCGATAAGCAATATGCAGATGCAAAAGCTGCACAGGACAGTGCCGAGGAACTCAAGACTAAGTACGAGGCATCCTTAAGCGGTGTCCAGGCAGAAAAGGAAGGCATCCTGAACGAGGCAAGAGGCAAGGCCAGCAACGAGTATGACCGTATCGTGGCAGATGCCCAGACCGAAGCAAAAAAGATCCTGGACAATGCCGATAAAAATGCCGCACTGGAAGAGCAGAAGCGTATCCAGCAGGCACAGGAGCAGATCGCCGGTCTGGTAGTGGAAGCTACTGCAAAGCTGGTGGCAGCCAAACAGAATGCAGATTCAGACAGAGAACTTTACAACCAATTTATAGCAAAGACAGGTGAAGAGATTGATTAGTACAGCTTTAGAATACGCAAAAAGATTGCGTGAACTGAATATCCCCGGAGACATTGTAGGTCAGACAGGCGATATCTTTAAAGCCGTACCGCAGGTGAAACTGGATTTCGAATCTCCTGCCGTGGCACTGTCTGCCAAGCACAATGTAATAGAAAAAGTATTCCCCTTACAGATCAGAGATTTCCTGAAGGTCTTGTGTGATAACGGAGATATCTATCTGTGGGATGATATCTGTACTGCGTACAGAGAACTCTCTCCCGAGAAAAAGGGTGAGTTCGTTGTGACCCTGTCCTATGTGACAGCACCGACAGAGGAGCAGTTACAGAATATCCGTGATTTTGTACAGAAGAAATATCACAGAGACGATATGGTCTTCGAGACGAAGGAAGACCCGGCTTTAGGCGGCGGTTTCATCATCCGTGCCGGTAACGAAGTCTATGACTGGAGTACCAATGGCCGTATGAAGCAGTTCGCAGACAAGCTTTCCCAGGTAGGTAAGACTGCCAGCGAGCAGGGGATCATCTCTATCCTGAAGGGTGAGATCGAAGATTTCCACCTGCAGGCACAGGAGCATGAGATCGGTTCCGTCAGCTGGGTAGGTGACGGTATCGCCAATGTCAATGGTATCGACCATGCCGAGTACGGTGAGATCGTTATCTTCGATTCCGGTGTCAAGGGAATGGTACAGGATGTCCGCAGAGATGAGATCGGATGTATCCTGTTCGGTCATGATACCGAGATCCGTGAGGGTACCAGAGTCGTTCGTACCGGTAAGAGAGCCGGTATCCCCGTAGGTGACGGATTCAAGGGCAGGATCGTGGATGCTCTGGGAGCACCCATCGACGGCGCAGGTCCCATTAAGGAAGAGGGGTATCGTCCCATCGAGCAGCCTGCTCCTTCCATCGTGGACAGACAGTCCGTAGGTGTACCTATGGAGACCGGTATTCTGGCAATCGATTCCATGTTCCCCATCGGTCGTGGACAGCGTGAGCTGATCATCGGTGACCGTCAGACCGGTAAGACCTCCATCGCCATCGACGCCATCCTGAACCAGAAGGGTAAGGATGTGGTATGTATCTATGTAGCCATCGGTCAGAAGGCATCCACCATTGCAAAGCTGGTAGGAACCCTGAAGAAGAACGATGCCATGGATTACACTATTATCGTATCCGCAACCGCCAGCGATCCTGCACCCCTGCAGTACATCGCACCTTATTCCGGTACGGCACTGGCTGAGTATTTCATGTATCAGGGCAAGGATGTCCTCATCGTATATGATGATCTGTCCAAGCATGCGGTAGCTTACCGTGCACTGTCCCTGTTACTGGAGCGTTCTCCCGGACGTGAGGCATATCCCGGAGACGTATTCTATTTACATTCCAGACTGCTGGAGCGTTCCGCAAGACTGAGCGCAGACAAGGGCGGCGGTTCCATTACCGCACTGCCGATCATCGAGACTCAGGCAGGCGATGTATCCGCATACATTCCGACCAACGTTATCTCCATCACGGACGGTCAGATTTTCTTGGAGAGTGATCTGTTCTTCTCCGGTATGAGACCCGCAGTCAATGTCGGTCTGTCTGTATCCCGTGTCGGCGGTGCCGCACAGACCAAGGCAATGAAGAAGGCAGCCGGAAGTATCCGTATCGACCTGGCACAGTTCCGAGAGATGGAAGTGTTCACACAGTTTGCATCCGATCTGGACAATGCCACCAAGGAGCAGTTACAGCACGGTCATGTATTGATGGAGCTGTTAAAGCAGCCTCTGTGCAGACCTTTAAGCATGGCAGAACAGGTTATGACCCTGTGTGCAGCCAACGGCAGAGTAATGCTGGACGTGCCTGTAGATCATGTGAAGGATTTCCAGATGCAGTTCTTAAGTTACATGAAGGAGCAGCACAGTGACATCGTTCGTCAGTTAGAGACCACCAAGGCGCTGGATGACGAGCTGAATAAGCAGATCTGCGATGCAGCTGAGGAATTTAAAAAGGAATTTTTGCAAAAATAATATTTGCAAACAGTGATAGTAATATAGGAGGTTAACATGGCAAATACGCGAGAAATACAAAGTCGTATGAAAAGCATTCAGGATACTATGAAGATCACCAATGCCATGTATATGATCTCTTCCACAAAGCTTCGGAAAGCCAAGAAGAATCTGGAAGAGACGGAGCCTTACTTCTATACTCTGCAGACTATGGTCAGCAGAATCGTCCGTCACTTACCGGAGATCGACAATAAGTACTTCGATGAGCGTAAGGACAAACCGGCCGGGGAGAAGACTACGGGACTGGTAGTAGTCACCGCAGATAAGGGACTGGCCGGAGCCTATAACCATAATGTACTGAAGATGGCGGAAGAGCAGATGCAGAAAGCCGGACAGACAGGAAAATATAAGCTGTTTGTCGTGGGTGAGCTGGGACGTCAGTATTTCGGACACAGAGGCATCGAGGTGGCAGAGCAGTTTCATTATACTGCACAGAACCCGACCCTGCATCGTGCCCGGATCATTACGGAGACGATCCTGGAGCAGTTTCAGGCAGAGCAGCTGGATGAGGTATATATTATTTATACCAATATGGTAAACAGCGTGACAACCGAACCGCAGATGATGCGTCTGTTACCTATCATAAAAGAACGGTTTATTACCAAAGACGGACAGGATCTGAGTATGTATCAGGAGCCGCTTGTCATGACACCGTCCCCGAAGGCGGTGCTTGATAACATCGTTCCCGATTTTGTCATGGGATATGTATACGGCGCATTGGTAGAATCGTTCTGCAGTGAACAGAACGCCAGAATGATGGCCATGGAGGCTGCAAATAAAAATGCATCCGCCATGATCCATGATCTGTCCATTCAGTACAACCGGGTACGGCAGGCTATGATCACACAGGAGATCACTGAGGTCATTGCCGGTGCCAAGGCTCAGAAAAAGAAGAAAAAGGCAAGAAAGGAGGTCCTGAGCAATTGAGTAACGTAAGTGAAAAAAATCATGGTAAGATCGTTCAGGTCATGGGACCTGTTGTAGACGTAGAGTTCGAGAACAATGACCTTCCTTTTATCAAGGATGCTCTGGAAGTATACAGCGAAGGTAAACGTCTGGTCATGGAAGTGGCACAGCATATCGGCAACAATACCGTCCGCTGTATTATGTTAGGTGCCAGTGAAGGACTCTGCAAGGATATGGATGTCATTGCTACCGGTAAAGGAATTCAGGTTCCGGTAGGTAAAAAGACACTGGGAAGATTGTTCAACGTATTGGGAGAGACCATCGATGGTGGAGAATCCCTGGAGGGAGAGGAGCATTGGGTCATCCACAGAGATCCGCCTTCCTTCGAAGAGCAGAGCCCTGTCGTAGAGATGCTGGAGACCGGTATTAAAGTTATCGATCTGCTGGCACCCTATGCAAAGGGTGGTAAGATCGGTCTGTTCGGTGGTGCCGGTGTCGGCAAGACTGTGTTGATCCAGGAGCTGATCCGAAATATTGCTACGGAGCACGGTGGCTATTCTATTTTCACCGGTGTCGGCGAGCGTTCCCGTGAGGGTAATGATCTGTGGAGTGAGATGAAGGAGTCCGGAGTATTAGAGAAGACCGCGCTAGTCTTCGGTCAGATGAATGAGCCCCCCGGAGCACGTATGCGTGTCGCCGAGACAGGACTGACCATGGCAGAGTATTTCCGTGATGAAGAGCACCAGAATGTGCTGCTGTTCATTGATAACATCTTCCGTTTTGTGCAGGCAGGTAGTGAGGTATCCGCACTGTTAGGCCGTATGCCTTCCGCAGTAGGATATCAGCCAACACTGGCTACCGAGGTCGGTGAGTTACAGGAACGTATCGCTTCCACGAACAAGGGTAGTGTTACTTCCGTTCAGGCTGTTTACGTGCCTGCGGATGACCTGACTGACCCCGCACCCGCGACTACGTTCGCACATCTGGATGCCACCACCGTTCTGTCCCGTAAGATCGTGGAACAGGGTATTTACCCCGCAGTGGATCCTCTGGAATCCACTTCCCGTATCCTGGAAGAGGATGTGGTAGGTAAGGAACATTATGAAACCGCACGCCAGGTGCAGGCAATGCTGCAGAAGTACAAGGAACTGCAGGATATCATTGCCATCATGGGTATGGA
>ERZ1673722.181-NODE-181-length-89337-cov-12.091351_pt1 | contig 89337 bp, 89 predicted proteins | sample MGYA00580222_ERZ1673722 | MGnify/ENA primary metagenome ERZ1673722 (study PRJEB41218, sample SAMN15661750) | gut metagenome | host: Homo sapiens | place: Canada: London | collected 2015-08-20/2019-03-30 | study: EMG produced TPA metagenomics assembly of... | reverse complement strand
GTGCATATTGACATATTATGCCGATTATAGTATAATAATGTTTATGGGCATACCTAAACGGTAGGCGGTCAATCCTGCTCCCGGAAGGGAGTGATTTACTATGAATAATTACGTAACATGGAATGAGTTAATACAGTTCGGTTTATTCCTCACTGCTTACACAACACTCCTTATTGCAATACTTCATAAAAGGAAATAACCGCCATACTCTCACATAGGCGGTTATCATTTAAATAACAATCTGTATGGGAGCGACCGTCTATCGGTATGCCCCTTTTTTATTATTATACATCAATTATGGAAATATGTCAACTATTTTCTTTAAGATTCATAACCGCCGCCATACCTGCTGATATTGCAGAAATGCAAAGTCCCAGAACAGCGGATTTTACAGTCAGATCAGTTGCGGCGATATTAACCGCTATGTAGCCGACCGCTGTCTGTAAAAATGTTCTCAATGCTCGCTTTACGCAATTTTTCTTTAAAATGTTCATTTGTGCATCTCCTTTTCCAAGTCCTCAATTCTATGATTTGCAACTTTTATTTGTTCTTCAACAACCGGCATTCGCCTTGCAAAATTATTGTGCTCGGCAACCTTGTTTTCAAGCTGCTGAAGACGATAATTTGTCATTTTGCTTGATACCAGAATACCTCCCAGAGAACCGCCCAGTGTTCCCAATAAGGATATTGCCGCTACTATTATTTCCGTCATAAATTACACCTCCTAAATAACATACAATTTTAATCTCAACGTTCCTGCTGTACCTGTGGAGTTAGTTTGCGTTAATGTGAATGCTCCTGCACTTGTACAAGTGACTGTATAAGTATAAATCCTTGTTCCCGTATAAACCTGCTTTGTAAACACCGCCCCTGCCACAATAGCGGAAATCGGAATCACATCACAAAAGTTTACCGTCTCTCTTTCCGTCCAGCTTGCAGCCATATACACTTGTGAATATTTTGCTATCTCAGCATTGGTTACCGTCAGACTGTTTTCATCTGTTGAGCTTTCAGCCAGGAGCGTTCCCGATTGGGACTGCTTAAAATATTTTGCGCTGACAGTACCGTCTTTATCTATTTCAGCCATTTCAGTATTATTGCTGTTTCGTATGTGCAACTTGGAATCTGAATCAAACCCCATCACACCAACTCGATTTCCGTTAATTAAATAATCGATTACTGACAATGCCGCAGAGCTTGACGTTGGTCCTCTGTTTACCTTCAAGCTTTCTCCGTAATTTGAATTACTTATCGTTCCTCCGGTCAACGGCAAATATGCTGCGGCATTCTCGGCTATTCCTGCAAGCTTAGCTTTTTCTTCGTCAGTATAATCATTACTGGATAATCCTTTCCCTTCTACTTTATCTACCTTCGCACGATCTAAATCTGTGCTTTTTTTATTCAAAGATTGGATAGAAGCATTTAGCGCATTACACGATGAATTCAACGCATCTGATTGTGATTGTAAAGCGGCTATAATCATTTTATTCTGTACCGGATTTGCACTGTTGATATCCCATGCAGAATCAACTATTGTTTTATTAGCTCCTGCCTCGATTCCCTCTAGCTTAGCTTTTTCTGAATTTGTATAATCATTGGTTGACAGTCCTTTTCCGGTTTCTTTCATTACTCTGCCCTGCAAGGCTTCGTTAGTGGACGATGAAATGGCGTCCGCTCTGAAATTGGTATACGCCTTTGCCTGTTCCAGAATATCTTCACCGGCAGGCGTTTTCCCGTCCAGATACTCAAAGTTATCATTTATTGCATCAACACACTTTCCCACATTTGTACTGCCCTGTATTTTTATTAATCCGTCTGCCATTATTCCACCTCCGTATGAATAATATTATTTCCTGCCAGTTCGTCCCATGTAGCGTTTAACTGCTCCATTGTGTATCCTGCATCTCCTAGACCGTACCACGTGTTATTGGCTGTAATTTCATTCTTTATCAATTCTGTACGTACTGAATCATAACCGCCGTTAATTCGTCCTTTACTGGTTATTGTTTTTCGTAATGAACCTAATTCTATGCTTACAACTTCGCCTGTGATTCCGTCAACGGTTTTCTTAACTATTTGCTGAATGGTATTGATACCCAATTCTTCATTATAGATAGTTCCTATATCACCCAGTTCACAACGCTGTAAATTAATAAATCCTTTATACAAATCAAAATCAACTAAATTCGCAAATGTGACACGATAATTGACAACAGGCGAACATTCTAACAGCATATAGTCCTGTACCTTCTTATTGAAAAGAGATTTGACGTCATCAATAGTAAACTTGTTTCCCAGTTCCTGCCTTACTTGCGTTTCCGTGAGAGAAATCTGATACGATTTCATAGGTGCAACAGGCAGCGGCGGTAAATTAAAACGATGAAAACTAACGATACCGTTATATTGTGCCGTGACTTCTTCTCCGTTTTTCAGCGGATCGTATGTATATTTTCCTACCCAATATAAATCACCGCAATAATCAGACAGGTCAACATCTTCTTCAATTTCGGTCATGTCAACACCGTAACTTATATTAAACGCATTCGACATACCACGCTGTTTGTTGATTGTAACATTGAAATTGTCCCTGATGATTTCACCGCCCCAGACATTGATAAAACAATTATCAGCTCCTAATAACGCCTTAGTGGGGGACATATCTTCATAATATGCAGAATGCATAAACGGCATATTTTCGTATGATGTATCGCCTTTGAGGTCGCTATAAAATTTAAAACGGTCAGTCGGCTTGCCGGTTGTAAATGAACCACGTTTATCGTATGTATGGGACATTATCCAGTTCAACGCATCGGGACCGTTCAAAATACCCGATTGGGTAGAACGAATAAAATAAAAATTCAGGTCATAGAAAATATGCATTGCATCAACAGTACGCTGCTTTGTTCCGTCTGAGGACATTGACGTGCTTTTTCTGTAAATACGGAATAATTGTCCCTGCACTTTGATAATGTTGTATTCAATAAGAAATTTCCAGTTTCCTAAATCGTCAAACGGATGGGTAAGAGTCAGTGAATATTCACCGTTTAGCACCTCAGTAATTTTACATTCGGTAGGACATAAAATCCTTATACCGTTATGACTGAAATCAGTTTCATCGGATTTGTAAACGGAAATGTATTCATACTGTTTCATTACAGCCACCTCGTATTGGGAGTAACGTCAAAAACAAGAAGCTTCTGCTCCGTATGCTTATACTGTCTTACTGTGCCGTCCGGCATGGTATGCTCCCATGTGTATTCGGGCATTAACCTAAATTTGACGGTATTTTCTCCCGGTTCTAACATGGGGAATTTGCCGCTTGTCATTTCACAGCAGACTTTTCTTACTCCGCCTTCAAGTCTGTAAGCCAGTCTGAGAGAAGTGTTAATAAACATTGTGGCTTCGGGACTGAGATAATGATATATAGGCGTTCCGTTTCCTGACGGTGTGTAAGTATCGGTATATTCGCCGTTTGCAGTTCCGCTGTCAATTATCAGCGGTGCTCCGCCGTTTACGGCCATTTCAATACGCCCTGCCCAACGAAAAAAATACAATGGCTCGCAGGAATACGAGCCGCCCGCCGTTACCTTTATCGTCTTTTCCGGTTGGCTGTCTTTTATATCCGTGAATATGTGGGATATAACAGGATTATCTACGTCATACCTGAACGGTTCAACAGTGAAGATTATAGGTATTTTTCCGAATCGTACCGATAATCTTTCGGGAGATATAGCTGAATGAACAAATGCATTATAATATTTTGATGTATCACTGCTTAAAATCAGCTTGCCGCTGCCGTTTAGCCATTTGTTAATTTCATTAACTTTTGCATGGTCGGTGATACCTAAAACAAACGACAATTGAACATTTTTAAATTCGTCCTTGACTTTATTCAGTGGGTACAATCGCCCCGGTATTTCAACTGTCTGCAATGTTCTTTCAGCCTTAGGGGGAATGGGTACGCTTTCCAGTATACCGAATTCCCGACTGTCTTTGCCGTTAAAAATAAAGTATCCCATTTTTTTCACACTCCTAACGCCATTTCAGCTTGTCTTACTTTCAATGCAAGCTTATACGCAGTATCTTCAATGTCATCATCATTATGTATTTCTACTTTATCTATGATTACCGTTATACCGCTGTTTGATTTTTCGGAAGATGTATTGTGATTTTTGGTGTTTGAAAATGATGAAATATCGGCATTGACCATAGTATCAAAACTTGTAGGTAAAGCATTCTGCATATCCTTAGTGACTTTGTCCATTTCGTCAACAAAACCTACACCGACACCTTGAGCAAGGAATATACCGACTTTATCTCTGAACAGTTTTGACGGTGAATGAATGCCAAGAGCATTCTTGATACCGCTTAACAAACTGCTTGCCATTTCTTTTATTTTATCCCATATTATATTTACACCATCAATTAAACCATCTGCCAATCCTCTTACAATGTCAATACCGACCTGCAGCCAATCTTGTTCCATCAGCGCATGGTCAATAGACTGTAATCCCTTTTTATATGCAGATTCTCCTCCTAATTCTAACGTTGTTTTAATGGTTCTTGCCATTGCTTGTTTCACCTACCTTGTAAAGCCACATCTGAATAATATCACCGGGCTGCATTATCATAATTTCCTGATAGCTTAAGCCTATTGACAGTCCTTTATAGAATAGGCGCAAGCGATTTTCACGCCTGCGCCCTAGGAATTTCCCTCGCTTGCTTCTTTTTCGGCTTCAATTTCTTCAAGGTCTATATCCTTTTCAACAGTTCGCACATTGTCAGGAATCGTATACTGTGAACCGCCGTTTATTGCTGTAAACAGCGTATCAACTAGTTCTGCTCCTTTTGAAAAATCAAGATTAACTTCAAAAAATTCCGGAGTAAATTCCTGCATTTTTTCTCCGGTACTAAGTCCAAGGGATATGTCACAATTCTTTTTGGCAACCGCACCGTTTGCCAGTGCACATAAAACATTACAAAGTAAATTACATACCTGTAATTCTTCTAGTTCTGCAAATTTTTCTCCCAGTTTGCTTACGTCTCCGCCGCACAAATCGGCTATGGTGTTCATTACTGTTGCTTTCAATTGTTTTTTCCGCTGTTACAGCTTTACCGATAATAAAACCGTTTCCGTAAGTCGGCGCACCTGTTGCAGAATCATAACCCGTAATCTGCGCCGCTACCAGACATTTCAATCCTATCTTCTTCAAAATACTTGTAAGAATCGTCATACTCCAACTTGCCGCCCTTAGCAGGACCTATACCCATAAAATAGCGTTTTGCAAGTCCGATAACCGCATGATTTGCAGGAACGCCTACCGACTGAATAACCTTTGTAGGAAACGGGAATACGTCATTTCTGTATGTACCGTCAGGGGCAAGAACTGTTGTAGCGGGCATAACCTTTGTGAAATAGTCAACGGGATTGACAATTAAAATTACTTCGGAAACTGTTCTTGTGCCTCCGTTAGGATTAGTTGCAAGAGTTGAAAGAAGCGTAGCAGAACATCAATGAAAATTTTGAAAATGAAATACTTACAAATACCGTATTCAGCCTATGAAAACATTATTTCAAAGCATATTCTGTCGATTTTAGGTAAAGAATTTATGTCCAATCTGACCACACAGAAGCTTAATGATTTTATTCACTACAAATTAAATCACGGTCGCTTGAACAGAAATGGCGGACTTTCTGCAAAATCGGTTCGTGACATTATGACAGTTTATCGAAGTATTTAAGCTTTTGCGGTGAGGGAATACGTTATTCGTGAAACTTTTGAAAGAAAAAGGCTTGAGTCTTATCTTTTGCACAACCAAAATAATACAAATATTTCTGTTCTACTGTGTCTTTTTACCGGACTTCGTATCGGAGAACTTTGCGGTCTGAAGTGAGGCGATATTGATTTTGAGAATGGTACTATTTCTGTGCAGAGAACTGTCCAGGGAATATATAAGCACGGCAAATCGGAAGTTGTTATTGGCTCTCCAAAAAGTAAAAGTTCTGTTCGCATTGTTCCTGTTCCCGACTTTGTGCTTACAATTTTGAAAGCACAAAGAAAAAGTGATGATTTTTACATCATCACCGGAACTTGCAAACCTACCGAACCTAGAACTATGCAGAATCGTTTTAATGCTATTTTAAACTCATGTAATATAAGAAATGTGAATTTTCATCTTCTGCGTCATACTTACGCAACCGTTTGTATTGAAAATGGATTCGACCCAAAGACTCTCAGCGAGCTGCTCGGTCATGCGGACGCAAGCATTACCCTCAACCGATATGTTCATTCTTCTATGCTGATGAAGAAGAATTATGTTAGCAGATTAAAACTTACAGCTTAAGTTTTCAGCCGTCGAAGTTTCGTAATTAAGTTTATAAAAACCGCCTATTTTACGTGGTTTGCAGTTTGAATTTTACTAATTGGCGGAATTGACGAAAGTCAAAACGACTTCTTTATGTTCTATTATACCACATTTTTTATGAAAAATTATTGAAATATATGTAAAGGTGTGGTATTATGGAAAATACGGGAGGTGTTCTGTATGATTCGGATTGCGGTTGTTGACGATGAACCTTTAATAATAGACATGATATCCGAAAAAGTATCCGATATATTGAATAAGCATAAAATCAACTATGAAGTTCTTACCTTCACGGATGGCAAAAGTCTGATAAAAAGCTTTGAATGGCACAGATTTAATTTAATTATATTAGATATTGATATGCACGATATTACAGGTATAGATGTTGCGAAAAAAATCAGGAGTTATAGTGAATCAACTACCATTATTTTTGTGACTAACAAAGACGAGATGGTTTACGAAGCAATTAAGTTTGTACCTTATAGGTTTATACGAAAAACTAAATTTGAAGCTGAAATACATGAAGCAATTGAAAGCTTTTTAGAGAAGAACGCTCGAAAAAAAGAAGTTTTAATATTTTCAACTGAAAATGGCAAAAAAACTCTTCCTGTTTCAAATGTTATATTTATCGAGGTAGACAGTCACAAATTAACTATCCATATGAAAAGTGGTATGCTTGAAGCAAATGGAACGCTTAAGGATATTGAACTGCAAGGCAGAGACTATGGATTTATTAGAATACATCAGAGTTATTTAGTAAATTTCAGATTTATAACTGTCATAAATCACAAAGGAGTGAATTTGGACAGCGGAGAATTGTTGCCTCTCGGCAGAGGAAAATATGAGAATGTAAAAATGGAACTAATGAGATTTTCAAGGGAGCTTGAACTATGATTTGGAATATTATAGAATATACAGCTACGCTCATAGAATGTCTGATAAGCGCAGATTTTATATAAGCCGATTTTTAAATTATAAAAATAAAAAGTATGGCTTGGCTGGTTTTGCGTCAATTGTGATTTTTGATTTTTTTATTACAAATCTTTTGAATCAATATGTTTTATTTGAAGGCGCATTAGGTTTTGTAAGAATTATAGGTAACGTAATAATAGCCTTGATTTTTATGAAAAGTTCAGTATTTGAAAAGATAGTAGTTTGCACATTATCCGATATAACGTTGCTTATAATAAGCTTTCTCTCATTAAATATACTATCTGGTATATTTGGTTTTACTGTACCGGAATTGATAGAAATGAATGGACTAATAAGAATTATAAATTTATTTGTAACAAAATTTGTATTTTTTATGTTCACAAGAATTATTATAGCCATAAAAAAGAAAGAAGCATATACGCTGAATTTAACGGAATGGATAGTATTGGTTACAATATTCCTCATTACAGTTTTTGCGGAAATGAAAATCTTTGATATCGCTGTTGAGTTTAAGCTATCCGAAAGCGATCCTTCGATTCTTGCAGTTGGTTCCGGACTATTTTTAATCGATATTTTAGTTTATATATTGATGAGCAGAATAAGCAGAAAAAATTTGGAGAGAACACAGTTGTTGATAGATAAAATGCAGCTTGACGTATACAAAGATCGCCTAACCGAAACGCAAAAGCAATATAATGAAATCAAGTCGATACGTCATGATATGAAGAATCATCTTCAATGTATTTTATCTCTTATAAAAAAGACCAAATATGATGAATCTCAGGAATATGTTGAAGATATGTTGGAAAATAAATTGGATTTTGTATATCAATTTATAGATACGAACAATAACATAATAAATGTTATATCTAACGCAAAGTTGACGTTATGCAGAAATGAAAAAATAAAAACTGTCATTAATATTAGCTCGTTCAGGCTGGAAATGGACGACTCTGATATCTGCGTTATTTTGGGGAATCTTTTTGACAACGCTATAGAAGCCTGCAAAAAAATTGATGAAGATAAAATGATATATTTTGAAATTTCACAAAAAAAGGGGTATGTAAATTTTATAATAAAGAATTCTATTAAGAAATCTGTATTAAAAAGTAATCCGAATCTTAAAACAAATAAATCGAACGCCGTATGGCATGGTATCGGATTGAAGTCCGCAAAAGAAACGGTAAGCAGATATGGCGGCATGATAGATTTTTATGAAAATAACGATTTGTTTGCAGTCGATGTATGGATTCCGAGTGAAAAAATCGAATAAAACTTGTCAAATAGGAAAATTTCTTGTAATTTAGGAAAATCTGTTGACTTTTAATTTTAAATTGGTTATTATTTTCTTAGAAGGAAGTGATCGTAATGATCCACAATCTAAGTGAGATAATAACCAATTTTTTAGTATCAAAAAAGGTGAAAAACGAAAACGAATCTGAAATATATATTAGTGTATGCAAATGGTGGTGTTATAGCATAATTGTACTAACAAGCCAAAATCAATAATAAAAGTTTGTAAAGGCTGATTCATTATTTGATGTGCGTCGGTCTTTACGCTGTATATACTTCAGAACCTGTCCACATAGGCATCTGCACACGTCTTTTTTGGCGAATTTTCCTGATAAACTGCGTTAATTTTCCTTGCCATACGACAGTATACCTGCAAAAAATCACCTTGTTTTCAGAAAAATTCTGCTCAGAGATCCGTATATATTTCCTATGTGTACAGGTTCTCAACTCTATTGCAAAATGATTAATAAATTTCGAGATGAAATTATGTCAGACAGGGTGCAAACTGTAAGACGGGTTGTCGCTCATCAGGGCATATATTTTATTTAAGGGAGACAACTATGAAAAAAATAATTTGCGTGACACTTGCAGTGTTGATGCTATTGTGTACCGCCTGCTATCCTACCGGAAAGGAAATGGTGAATAGCATTGAAGAAATTGATTTGTTTGAAATGAACAAATCTGATAATGAAAATATAACCTTTGATTTTAACGAATCTCCCAAGTACGAAAAAAGTTATCCCTGCTTTACAGCAAAATTTGTGGAAAAGGAGAAATTTCAGGAACAAGCCAGCCAAATCTTCTTAGAGGATCAAAATATTAATGACTATACGATTCAGGATAACTTGACAAGCAACTGGAATGATAAAGAAAATACTTTTACACTGTACAAATTCAATCTTTACAAAGATATTTTTAATGATTACAACGGCGCTTTCGCATTAGACAACGGATATATATACTTTGACAGGGGCGGCATTAGAAAGGGATATGAGGCTTCTAAATCAGCGATTGATGACTATAAAACTCCAGAAAATGTTCGTAAACATTACGCCGATGATAAAACCAATGCTGTTGATCTTGAAACTGTTAAAACAGAGTCTGAGGATATTTTAAAGTCATTGGGATTTGATATAACATCTGAACCGGAGATATATGTCATTAATAAAAAAGCGCTTGAAAGTATTTCAATATTTAAAAAAGATCAATTGGAAATTTTTAAAGAAGAGGACGAGGCTTACCTTATACAATACAGAAAATCTATAAATGGTTTAAATCTGCCGGCATTTAATACCTTCTCTCCCGCTAAAGATTATTCCAGTATTGATCCGTGGGTTTCATTTATATATTCAAAAAACGGCATAGAGCTATTTAGTTATTGCCCCATAGAAATAGTGGATAAAACCGAAAACAAGAACATCTGCTCATATGAAACTGCCATTTCTGCCGCAAAAAGCTATGTTGAAAATACAAAACTTTATAACAGCGAAATTGTAAATGTTTCAGGCGGAGAGCTTAATTACATTACGGAATATGATTATATTGATCATGTTGTAAATATAAAACCTGTGTGGATTTTTATAAAAGAGTCTTTGTTTAATGACAGGAAACCGTTCTATGACAGTATTATTATCGATGCGTTGACCGGAAACAAATATGAGTAAATAATGAGGTGAAGGATAATGAAACTTTTTATTTCTTACCAGAAAAAAATATTTACGTCACCTCTTATATATATTAGTATAATTGGAATTGCTTTGTTGTCGTATATGGGTATGCCCAAAATTGACCTTGAATTCGGTGTCATACACGCATTTGATATTATGATAGAGTTGAGCGTTTACAATAAAATAATGATGATTTTTGTCAGTATTCCATTTACTGCGACTTTCTGCAATGAATATAATTACCGCGTTACCAATTCTATACTTATAAGAACAACGGAAAACAAATATCTTATGACCCATATTGTAATGACTTTTATTCTATCGGTTATAACAGCATTTTTGGGAATAATGCTTTGTATTGCGACAATGTCTTTAAAGTATCCTTTCTTTGTTTATGACATGTCCTTTGATGGGTGGGCAATTGAATCTTTATGCATTAATGGGCATGAGTATCTTTACCTGTTTATTAAAGTATTGCTTCGCTCTATAAGTCTTGCTGCATGGAGTATATCAGGACTCGCAATATCGGCGGCATTTGTTAATCCGTTCGTTGCTGTTATATCACCGTTGATATTTTCGTATATAATAGAGCTTTTTACAGTAAATACAAAATCAGGCAAACGGGTTATTCCTGATCTGTACAGGCTTTCGCAGGGCTATACAAACGTATCTGAAAGCTGGATCGTATCCTGCGGTTATATAATACTTGTGTTTTTAATATTAGCCGTGATTTTCTCGTTGGTATTTATATTTCTGGCAAAGAGGAGGCTAAGAAATGAGTTTAGTTAAACAGGTATTTGCAGTTCTTCGGCAGAGTTTCCGTAAATGGACAACCGATTACAGAATATGGACTATCTTTATACTTATTTTTATTATGATAAATGAAAATGTCAGAAGTCTTGCAAGTCTTAGTGAGAAGCTCGGCGAAAATTCAACCGTATGGATATTTCCATTTCTGTATTCACAGTTTCACTTAAAGCTGATATTTACACTCCCTTTGGTACTCCTTTACTGTAACGCTCCTTTCATTGAGCAAAATTCCTTATTTATCATAAGTCGGTGTGGAAAACTGAAATATACAATAAGTCAGATATTCTACATTGTAATTTCAGCACTCTTTTATTACATATTCATATTTGCAGTATCGATTATTCTTTCTTTGCCTTATGCCGATATAAGCAATGAATGGGGTAAAATATTAAATATTATTGCGTATACCGATGTATCATTAATAGAAGGCTTTAACTTTCTTGATTCATCTGGCATGGTAATAACCTACTTTAAACCGTTTCAAGCCGTATTATTTACTATTCTTATGTCAGTACTGTTGGCTGTGGTTATCGGACTTATTATATATGCTGCAAATATAATAACCAAAACTAAATATATCGGCTGTTTAATAAGCAGCCTGATAATTGTATTCAGCTCTTTTGGCGAAGTATGGGGTAACAAAAAGTTTTTGCCGTATTCCCCTGCTTCTTGGATAACTCTTGATAAGCTTGACGTAGGCGGACTTACAAGCAATCCGACGTTCACCTATTGTCTTACAGTATATCTTGTAACGATAGTGATACTTACTGCGTTAATACTTGTGTTCGGACGTAAGCAAACGGTTGATGCAATGAAATAGGAGGACATGATGATTAAAATAGAAAATGTAACAAAAAAATTTAAGGAAAATACGGTACTTAATAACGTAAGCATTAACTTTGAAAAAGGAAAGATACATGGTCTGATCGGCAGAAACGGCAGCGGAAAAACAGTGCTTATGAAATGCATATGCGGATTTATTCCTGTTACAAGCGGAAGTATCACCGTCAGAAATAAGGTTATAAGCAAAAAAAATACACCTGAAAACATAGGCTTGATTATTGAAACTCCCGGATTTCTTCCTAATTACAGCGGATACAGAAATCTGAAATTTCTTGCAGATATAAGCGGAAAGGCGAACAAAAATGCAATAATACGCTCTATTGAAAGCGTGGGACTTGATCCACACAGCAAAAAGCACGTAGGAAAATACTCTCTTGGTATGCGTCAGAGATTGGGACTTGCGCAGGCTATTATGGAAGATCCCGATCTACTTATCCTTGACGAGCCGATGAACGGTCTTGACAAAGACGGCGTAAAGGATATGAGAGACTATCTGCTCAAGCTGAAAGAACAAGGAAAAACAATGCTTATTGCCTCGCATTCGGCAGAAGATATAGAAATTCTTTGCGATACGGTATGCGAAATGGATAAGGGTGTTTTGACTAAGTTGAAAGGATGGTAAAATATGAGAAAATCTCATCTGTTACCGCAATAAAGCATTATCAACTGTGTTCCGGCAAGGTAACATTTCAAATGTGACCTTTATCGTTCTGTCAGATACGCAACAGAAAGTCTTAAAAATTAAAATCCCCACTTGAACTTAATAAAGCAAGTGGGGACTTATAATGAGAAGATAGTAAATAGTCATAAACTACATTTATATTTTACACTTTATATTTAAACAAAATATAGAAATAATGTAAATATTTGATTAATTTTATATTTATATGTTGATTTTTGTAAATTTTTGGTATATAATGTGCTTATAAGTATATTTAATAAAGTTTATTTAAGGAGAAATTATTATGAAAAAATTTAAAAGATTTTTAGCAGCAATTACAACAGTTGCTGTTTCGGCAGTTTCTTTTTGCAGTATGTTTACAGCAAGTGCTAATGCAGGTAGGGAAACGTTTCGTATTTATGTAGATGTACCAACCAACTCCGGAGTCAGTGATGTTTGTTTGAATCTGCGTTACGATCCTGATGTAACAGATGTTTGCAGATTTTATAAAGGTATGCTTAATAATTCATATTCATTTAATATAATAATGAATGGTGGAGAGTATTGTGGTATTGATGCGTACTATAGCGCTACCAGTAATCTTAATGCTGCGGGAACACTTGGGGTAATCGCAATGACAGCACCGAACAATATTGACAGTATTTTTGATTTAGTAGACCTTAACTTTGAATATATATGTAATTCAGCCGGAATAGATTTACCGACAAGCAGAATAAGAATAAATGATGTAATGGTGGGAGATGTAAATCAGGATGGAAAAGTAAATTCCGCTGATGCGACCCTTCTCAATAATTATTTAAATGGAAAAGCTTCTTTAAGTGGAAATGCATTGAGAGCAGCTGATACTACCGCAGATTTTGGAGTAACCAAAGACGATCTCACACACTTAAATAATTACTTAAATGGAACAGTTAGATATTTTGATGCGTAGCTGTCTGTTCCTACGTGCCCTACTCCTATAAATACTTTTTTACTCATAATTATTACCTCATTTCTAAATTTAGATATAAAAAATACACCCTGTTCACAGAGGTACATACTTTTCCCAAAAAACAAGTAAAAATATACAATATATATTTAAATTTTTGTTAAAAAAATCAATAGAAAAAAATAAAATTATATGGTATTATTTGGTTATAAGTATAAATATAATTTTTTATATTTATAATATTAAAGTATTGGAGTAATTAAAATGAAATCAAAAATGAAAAAAACAATTGCATCACTTTTAACAGCCGCAATAGCAACTATGTCGTTTGGCAGTATGATGACAGCTAATGCAGCATCTTATAATAAGACTTTCAGAATTTATTATAGTTTAAAGACTAATAATTCTGGAGTGTCAAAAATGACATCACAGCTGAAATATAATTACAATATAGTGGAGGTTAAAAAAGTTATCAAGGGAAATTTAGGAGGATCTCATGGGTTTTCTCAGGATACATATGGAGTAATGGATGTCAGCTACAATAATACGTCTAATATTAATACGCAAGGAACGTTGATGTATGTTTCATTTGATGCGCCAACAAGCGTAAGCAATCTATCTGATTATGTTCAATCATATAAAGTAACCAGTGTAAAAAATACTGCTGGAGCAAGCCTTCCTATATCAAAAGTATCTACGGATATAGTTTTGGTTGGAGATATTAATCAAGATGGAGAAGTAAAAAGTAATGATTTACTTAAATTAAAAGAGCATTTAAGCGGAAATACATTATCAGGAAACGCTTTGAAAGCAGCAGATGCAAACGGAGATTTGAATGTAGATGAAGATGACTATGAACTGTTGAGAAAATATATTCTGAATTTAGAAGATTTTGATAAGTAGTCAAAAATAATTTAATAAATGTATACAAACGACCTTTTGTAAAAAGGTCGTTTTATATTTGTCATGGGCAGTGCAAAAAGCACACTGAACAAGTACATGGTTTACCATATTGTAAGCGAATGATACGCAGTATTTGGTATATAATAATAGCAAGGTACAGATTTTTCAGTAAAACACTTAGCCGTTGGCTGTGTGGAATTGTTTAAGGAAAGAGGATTATTAATTATGGAAAAAATTAAAGCTATTCAGTATGGATGCGGAAAAATGAGTAAATATACATTGCGATATATGTATGAACATGGAGTTCAGATTGTAGGTGCAATTGATATAGATCCTGAAGTGGTTGGTATGGATATTGGTGATTTTGCAGAGCTTGGTGTAAAAACTGGTGTGATTATCAACAGCAATGCCGACGAAGTTTTGGACAATACTGATGCTGATATCGCAGTTGTTACACTTTTCAGTCTGGTTAGTGACTGCTACGAACATTATGTTAAATGTCTAAGCCGTGGAATCAATGTCATTTCAACCTGCGAGGAAGCTACCTATTGTTGGACAACAGATCCTGTACGTGCTAACACTCTTGACGTAATTGCCAAAGAACATGGCTGTACATTTGTCGGAAGCGGCATGGAAGATACTTTCTGGATAAACATGGTTGGTATGATTGCCGGGAGTTGTAATAGCATCAAAAAAATCGAAGGCGCAGTAAGCTATAATGTTGAGGATTACGGACTGGCTTTAGCAAAGGCTCATGGAGTAGGATTAAACGCAGAAGAATTTGAAAATCAAATTGCACATCCTGAAACTATAGAACCGTGCTATGTATGGAATTCAAACGAAAGCCTTGCTGCAAAGCTTGGACTTACAATTAAAAGTCAGACTCAAAAATGTGTTCCTTATTTTAAGGAAGAAGATGTTTACTCCTCTACAATGCAGCGAATAATTCCTAAGGGAGAGTGTATTGGAATGGCAGCTGTTGTAAAAACCGAAACATTTCAAGGTCCAATAATTGAAACCAGATGTATAGGCAAGGTATACGGTCCTGATGATGGTGATATGTGCGATTGGAAAATAATAGGAGAACCGGATACAGAATTTCATGTAGTCAAACCTGCTACAGTTGAGCATACATGCGCAACTATTGTGAACCGTATTCCAAGCGTTTTAAATGCGCCGTCAGGTTTGGTAACAGTTGATGAATTAAATGAAATTTCGTATTTAGCCTATCCAATTGAATTTTACTGTTGATAAAAGTAATTAGACCCAGATAAACTGCGTAAATTTAAACGGCTGTAAGCAATTGGTAGCTTACAGCCGTTTTATAATTTTATATAAAATTATGTTTTGCTTTATTAATCTTTTGCTATTAAATTTGCCGACCAGGCAATTAATTTTTGCGATACAAAATCAAGATCATCTGTGGGGTTCAACAATAATATTTCTTTATCCTGTGAATTGATATTTTCAAGCAATATTTTTCTTTTATTTATATATTCTTCGCATTCAAGATAATACTTTGCTTGAATTACAAAGAAAGCCGATTTAAGCAAAGATTTTAAAATATCGTCGCTTTTTTCATGAATTGCATTATGAACGCACATATGATAAATATTACAAGCGCCTAGCCTGACCGCACGGGAAATATCTTTGTTGGTTATCAGATTTTTTATAAAATTCAAACTGCCGTACAGCGCTATGGTATCATGATAAAATTGAAAAAGATCAGATCTGTCCCAATTTTCAAGTTCTTTTTTACCTGAAATAAAACCGCATATCTTTTCACGCATAGGCATTTTGCTTATGATTTCATCGTAACGCTTTATATCGGAATAAATTAATTTATCGAAAATCACAACAACATCAATATCACTGTTTTCAGTTGCTTCACCTCTTGCGTAACTGCCTTGAATGCCAATGAAAATTATACGTTTCGGGAAACTTTCATTTATTTTTTTCGTAAAGTCTTGAAGCCAATTTTCCAACATAACTTTTCCTTTCATATAAGTTTATTATTTTAGTATAGGTGTCTCACTGCTTATTTTTATATACAAAAAGTGCCGCTTACAACTTCTTGCAAACGGCATATTTTGGAGCAGGTGATGGGAATCGAACCCACGTAGCCAGCTTGGAAGGCTGGAATTCTACCATTGAACTACACCTGCATAATCATTATTCTTATATTAAATTATTCCTCAATCAACGATATTAATTATATCACAGTTTTTAATATATGTCAATAGTTTTCTTACTTTTTTTTAATTTTGTTAATATTGTATATTACTTTAAATATAATTAAAATAATTTGTACAGAATCACTGTAAATGAAATTATAATATAATAAAAAAGTACGCTTTGAAACTCAAAGCGTACTTAATTATATATAGTAAATTATTTACCGTAATAAGCGAGCATATAAAGCTTCTTTAGTTCATCGATTCTTGGAAGACGTGGATTAGCAGTTGTGCACTGGTCATCAAATGCCTTGTATGCCAAGTCATCAAGAGCATCCTCAAATACCTTAGGTTCAATATATGATCTCTTGTCGTTTTCGCCCGCTTCTTTAATTGAAAGTGGAATACCAACGTCTGTCATAAGCTTTCTTACAGCGTCTGCCAAAGCCTTAACACCTTCCTGAGCTGTTGCATTCTGCGGAACAAATCCCATCATCTTTGCAATTTCAGCATAACGTTCAGGAGCAATATAGTGATCATATTTTGGCCATGCTGCGAACTTTGTAGGAGTCGGTTCACCATTATACTCAATAACGTGCGGCAGCAGATAAGCATTTGCAAGACCATGAGGAATATGGAATTCACCGCCAAGCTTATGAGCCAATGAGTGGTTAACACCGAGGAATGCGTTTGTAAATGCCATACCTGCGATACAGGAAGCATTATGCATTTTCTCTCTTGCTTCAGGATCAGCCGTAGCATATGATGTAGGCAGATACTTAAATACAAGCTTGATTGCATGAAGTGCAAGAGCGTCTGTATAATCATTTGCAAGAACTGAAACATATGCTTCAATAGCATGTGTTAAAACGTCAAGACCTGTAAATGCTGTAGATGCCTTAGGAACTGTATAAACAAATTCCGGATCAATGATAGCAACATCAGGAGTCAACTCATAGTCAGCAAGAGGATACTTCATATTCTTGCTCTTATCTGAAATAACGGCAAATGAAGTAACTTCTGAACCTGTACCGGAAGTTGTAGGAATTGAAACCATCTTTGCCTTTTTACCCATCTTAGGGAACTTGTAAACTCTCTTACGAATATCCATAAACTTCTGAGCCATACCGATAAAGTCAGCATCCGGATTCTCGTAGAACAGCCACATAGCCTTAGCTGCGTCCATTGCAGAACCGCCGCCGAGAGCAACGATAACGTCAGGCTGGAATGAATTCATCACTTCAACACCCTTACGTACTGTTGTGAGATCAGGATCCGGTTCAACTTCGCTGAAGATTTCAACTGTAGGCTTGTTAGCGTTCTTGTTGAGCTGATATGTTACTCTTTCAACATAACCAAACTGAACCATACCAGGGTCAGCAACGATCATAACTCTGTGCATATCAGGCATCTTTGCAAGATACTGAACTGAACCCGGTTCAAAATAAATCTTTTCAGGAACCTTAAACCACTGCATATTCAATCTCCTCTTAGCAACTTTCTTTCTGTTAATAAGGTTCTTAACTGTAACGTTTTCTGATACAGAGTTTTTACCGTAAGAACCGCAGCCAAGTGTCAGTGACGGAGCCATTGAATTGTAAACATCACCGATAGCACCGAATGAAGCCGGTGAGTTAACAACGATACGGCTTGCCTTCATTGTTTCGCCGTACTTTTCAATAAGCTCTTCATTTGAAGAATGAATAACAGCTGTATGACCGGCACCGTGCTTTAACATTTCTTCACACATTTCAAATGCATGATCAGTTGTATCAGCCTTAACAACTGCCAGAACAGGTGAAAGCTTTTCAAGTGCCAAAGGATACTTTTCAGCGTTTGTACCGCCTATTTCTACACAGAGAACTTTAGTTTCCTTAGGAATTGTGATACCAGCCTTTTCAGCGATCTGCCATGGATACTGTCCAACAACCCAAGGCTGAACTGCCATCTTTTCGACATTGATAACAACGTCCTGAATCTTCTGGATCTCATCAGGCTTTGCAAAGTAGCAGCCATGTTCCTTCATGAAAGCAACTGCTTCATCATAAACTTCTGTATCGATAATAGCAGCCTGTTCTGAAGCACAGATCATACCATTGTCAAATGACTTAGAAAGAATAAGGTCATTAACAGCCTGCTTGATTTTTGCTGATTTTTCAATATAGCATGGTGTATTACCAGGACCAACGCCCAATGCCGGTTTACCTGCTGAATAAGCAGCCTTAACCATTCCCGGACCGCCTGTAGCAAGAATTGTAGAAACGTCAGCGTGATTCATCAGGAAACCTGTAGCTTCAATTGAAGGTGTTTCAATCCACTGTACGCAATTTTCAGGAGCGCCTGCTGCAATAGCAGCATCTCTGATAATCTCAGCAGCTCTTACTGAACATTTCTGAGCATTTGGGTGGAAACCGAAGATGATCGGATTTCTTGTCTTAAGACAGCTGATCGCCTTGAACATTGTTGTAGATGTTGGGTTTGTAACCGGTGTAACACCTGCAACGATACCTACAGGTTCGCCGATTTCAAGGTAGCTTTCGTCTACATTGTCTTCAATAACGCCTACTGTCTTCTCGTACTTGATTGAGTGCCAGATATATTCTGTAGAGAAAATATTTTTTGTTACCTTATCTTCAAAAATACCTCTGCCTGTTTCTTCAACAGCCATCTTAGCAAGTTCCATCTGTGCTGAAAGACCTGCAAGAGCAGCAGCCTTTGTAATATTGTCGATTTGTTCCTGATCAAGCTTCATGTACTCATCCAGAGCAACCTTTGCCTTCTGAACCAGACCGTCAATCATTACCTTAGGATCAACCTGTGGCTGTTCAGCAGTAATCTTTGGTTCTTCTTTCTTAGCCATAATGCATCCTCCTGAAAATATAAAAATTTTATTTGTACTTTCTTATTTGCATTGTTAATTTCTTAACAATGTTATTATATCATATTGTTATTTTTTTGTCAACCTTTTAAAGATATTTTTTATGCCGAAAACTAAGGCATATTTTGACAGCCTTTATTGCAATATGCCAAATTGTTTTATAAAAAAACCAATTTAGTTTATATTGGGTTTTCCTGAAAATATTCTTCAAGAATTTCCGCTGCATCCCCTACCAGTTCAACGCACGGACGCTTTTTATAGTATTCTCCCGTTCTTTCCGAAGGAACATAACTGCTGTCATTACCCTCAAGTCCCAGAAGCTGACGGCATACAATATACTTATTTTTTTCCTTGAATTTTTCTGCAAGCTCCTGAATTCTTTTGTAATGTTCAGTTTTACCGATTCTGTCATCAGGAAGAAAATATCCATATTTAAGTCCTGCTGCCATAAACATTCCGCTTACCGTACCACACACCTCACGCATTCTTCCCATACCTCCGCCGAACGACGAAGACAATTTCATAGCAGTTTCAAAATCCATTCCAAGGTCTTCAGCAAATGCCCCCAGTACCGCCTGTGAACAATTATAGCCTTTTGTAAATAATTCCTTAGCTTTTTCTGATTTACTCATTATTAGTATTCCTCCGTTTATGTCAATATTATTCATTTATTATTGTTATAATAAAAAATCGCAAGCTGAGTACGGTCTCTGAGTTCAAGTTTTTCAAGGATACTGCTTAAATAATTTCTGACTGTCCCTTCACTCAAAAACAATTCAGTTGCAATTTCCTTATTGCTTAATCCTTGAGCAACAAGACTGATTATATCTTTTTCCTTATCATTGATCCCGTATTTTTCATAATCAAAATCCGATGTTTTTTTCATAAGAACAGGCAGTTTGTTTATTACCTCGTCTCCGAAAACGGTTTGTCCTTTCATAACAGTTTTCAATGCAGGGACAATACATTCAAAATTCTGCTTTAAAATATATCCTTTAGTACCGATTTTTAATGCTTTAACAATATATTCGTCATCTGAAAATGTAGTTAGATACAGTATTTTTGCATCACTATGCTTTTCAAGTATTTTTTCTCCTGCTTCAATTCCCGTCATTCCAGACATACGTATATCCATAAGAAGGACATCAGGATCAAACTCGTCATACAGTTTAATTGCCTCCTCACCGCTGCTGCCAATTGCAGCAACCTTTAAGTCTTCAGAAGCCTCCAAAATAGTTTTAAGTGAAAGTGCAACCAAGTTATCATCATCTACAACTACTATATTCATAACATTCTTCCTTGCTTTTGTATTGAAATAAATATTTTAAATTTATTTTTTTCAGAATAGTACTTAAATATACCGCCCAAGCTTTCCGTACGGATTTTCATGTTTTCAAGACCAATTCCATCACTGTAAATAATACCATTGTTATTTGTACCGTTATCCTCGATCACAAGCTGATAAAAAGCCGGTTGTTCACGTATAGTAATAATAACTGAATCACCGTTGCTATATTTAATTATATTTGATATTCCCTCTTTTATAACTCCTATAAAGCAGAACTTTATATTTTTGGGAATATCCTCAGAAAAATCCATATCAAGCTTAACTTTAAAACTATCTTTCAAAGGCTTTGTCAACTCAATAACAGTATTTTTCAAGTCTACAGAATCATCATGAAGATTATGAACACTTTCTCTTATATTTGTCATTGCTTCATTAAGAGTATCCTTAACTTTTTCAAGTTCCGGTCTGAGTTTATCATCCTTATTTGTCACAAGAAGTGCACCCATCTGAAGAAGCGTCCTAGATAGCATATGACCTACATTATCATGAATTTCTCTTGCTATTCTGTTTCTTTCAGTTAAGACCGCAATTCTTATTTCATGATCTCTTCTTTCACATAAATACCTATTTTTTTCAGTCAGCAGAATATTTACTTCCTCCGACTGGTCTCTCGTTTCAATCAATTTATTTTGTGCCGTTTCAAGCTCAGAGGTACGCTTTTCCAAAAGAAAGCTAACAGCAATAATAGCAAAAATCAATACTATCTGAACATATCCAAACCTTTTTATATTAAAAAGTAATACTGTTCCGGTAAGAATTTCAAAAAATATTTTTCTTTCAGACATTATATCATAAAACATCAAAGGGAGCATACAGCAAAACACAGGATTATAAAAGCAAAGTACGATATATACAAACTGGACCGCAGCAGAAATTCTGCTTCCGATAAAGCATTGACTCATCGAAGATAATGATACTGATATTAAAAATGCAGCAATAGACAGTATAGCGCTTTCGCCATAATCAGTTATTAAGATAATGCATAATACAAGTACTGCAAGCTTATTCGTAATTTTATTCACACTGTCCTCCCCTCTATAATTTTATTTTAACATAAAATTTTCCATATGTCTATATTTCAAAAAAATTCTATATGACAAATGTCATATAAAAAAGTGACTTTTTTCACTTCACATAATATCAATTTTATTTTATAATGTTAGTATAACTTTATGAGGAGGAAATAAAATTGGCAAAAACAGTAGTCAAAATAGAAAACTTGGTTAAAAGATACAAAGAACTTATAGCCCTTGACCATTTTAATCTGGAAATCAAAGAGGGCGAAATTTTCGGTCTGCTGGGACCAAACGGTTCCGGAAAAACAACAACTATCAATTGTCTGTTATCCCTGCTTTCATTTGATAAGGGTACAATAGAAATTTTCGGAGAAAAAATGACTCCTTCCAATTATAAAATAAAAAAACAAATCGGTATTATAATGCAGAACGTGGCAGTTTTCAATGAACTGAATGTTTACGAAAATATTGATTACTTCTGCGGTCTTTACATAACAGATAAAAGTCTGAGAAAGCAATATGTACAGGAAGCAATCGAATTTGCAGGTTTGCAGGACTTTATAAAATTCTATCCGAAAAAACTATCGGGCGGTCTGCTCAGACGACTGAATATAGCCTGTGGTATTGCCCACAAACCCAAGCTAATTATACTTGATGAACCGACCGTTGCGGTCGACCCGCAAAGCAGAAACAAAATACTTGAAGGTATCGCTGAGCTTAACCGAAACGGTGCTACTATTATATATACTTCTCATTACATGGAAGAGGTAGAACAGCTTTGTACTCGAATTGCAATTATGGACAAAGGAAAAAATCTTGCAATAGGTACAAAAGACGAACTGAAAAAAATGATCAAAAATACTGAAACTGTCACAATTGAAGTCCTAGATCTTGAAGACAGAATTATATCTAAGATAAATGATCTTCCTCATGTTTACGAAGTCAGTTATAACGATAATAAATTGATGGTATATTGCAGCGGCGGAAAGCATAACCTCGTGCGTATCCTTGATGTACTGACTCAAAATAATGTTCCTTTCGGAAGAGTATTTTCAGAGCTTCCTACTCTTAATGATGTATTTCTTGAAATAACAGGTAAGGAACTTAGAGACAAGGAGGATTAAAATGTTTTTTCATAATTTTAAGTATTCCTTAAAAAATGCATTCAGACAAAAGGAATTTTTATTCTGGATCCTTGCATTTCCCATTATTCTTGGAACATTTTTTTATGTTGCCTTTAACAGTATGTATGAAAAGGAATCTATGTTCAATAAAATACCGGTGGCAATCGTTGAAAATACTGAAAATACTGCCTTTAAAGAAGTAATAAAAGAACTGTCTTCCGGAGAAGATGCTATGTTTGATTCTAAATTTACTGATAGCCAAACCGCACTTGATATGCTGAAAACAAATGATATCATCGGAATAATAAACGTGGACAGCGAGCTTTCCCTTACCGTTTCAAATGACGGCATAAAGCAAACTATTATTAAATCATTTCTTGATCAATATCAAATACGTGAATCAATTATAATGGAAACTGTAAATAACAATCCGCAGAATCTTCAATCCGTAATCGACGCTATGTCACAGGAAATAAACTGCAACGAAAGTCTTTCCCTATCAAATGGAAATATGGATACATACATTCAATACTTTTACAATCTTATAGCAATGGCTGCATTTTTCGGTTCTATTAGCGGATTATATATTGCTATAAATAATCAGGGAAATCTATCTGCAATTGCTGCCAGAAAATGTATTTCACCAACCAACAAGCTTACCTCCATAACAGCCAGCTTACTTGCAAGTTTTGTCGCTCAGGTAATATGTGTCAGCATAGGAATTACTTATATATTATTTATACTTAAAGTAGATATGGGTGATAAAATACCTATGGTATATTTATCAGGTGCTGTAGGCAGTCTTACCGGAGTTACAATGGGATTCTTTATAGGTTCATTCGGAAGACTAAATCAAAATGTGAAAATGGCAATTTCAATGTCGGTAACAATGCTGTCATGCTTTTTAAGCGGTCTGATGTTCGGAAATATGAAAGCTGTCATTGAACAGAATGCGCCGATTATCAACAAAATAAATCCGGCAGCGCTCATTTCAGATTTATTCTATTGTTTAAATATTTACGATGATTATAAAAGATATACCGAAAAATTCGTTACGCTTCTGATTTTATCCGTAATATTTACAATCGGAGGATTTTTACTGACAAGGAGGAAGAAATATGCAAGTCTTTAAGGCATTTGCAAAAATTGCCGGAAAAAAGAAATTTTCAGCTCTGTTATATATTGGTATCTTTATGATAATTTCAATTATTATGGCAAATCAATCTGCCAAAGATAATAATTTCAAAGAAACTAAATTAAGCATATGCATAATTGATATGGATAATACCGCTGCAAGCCAAAAACTTGTTGATTACATAAGCTCCAATCACAATATTCAAGATATTGATACTGACAAAGACACTATTCTGGATTCTCTTTACTATCAGAGTACAGACTACGTTCTTACTATAAAAGAGGGATATTCAGACAAAATTTCTGCCGGAGAAGTTGACGATCTGTTTTCTAATTATAAGGTATCCGGAACATATTCAACTGCACTATTTGAATCTCAGTTGGATCAGTATGTTACAAATCTATCATGTTATATCGCAGGCGGATTCAGTATTGACGACGCTATATCAAAAACAGCACAGACAAGCAACAGTGAAATTAAAGTTAAAACCGAAAATTTTTCTGATTCCGGAAGCTTCAACAGTGAATATATATACTATTATTTTCAGTATTTACCATATATATTTATAGCTATACTGATCTCATGCCTCTGCCCTGCTCTTCTGACAATAAATAAAAAAGAAATCAGAAGCAGAACAAACTGTTCACCTGTATCTACTACAAAACAAACCTTTCAGATTACCCTGGGAGCTATCATTTATGCAGTTATCATCTGGCTTATTTTCATGATTGCCGCCTTGATACTCTGCGGTAAAATGCTTTTATGCAGAGAAGGTCTGCTTGCAGTTCTCAACAGCTTAGTATTCATGCTTGTTGTTCTTTCAATGACACTGTTGATATCGGTATTAGCTCCCAGTCCTAAAGCTACTGATATGATTGCAAATACTATTGGTCTTGGAATGAGCTTTCTCTGCGGCGTATTTGTTCCCCAGAAATTCTTGGGAGAAGCGGTCATTAATGTGGCTCATTTCCTCCCCGCATACTGGTTTATCAGAGCAAACAACATGCTTGCCGGCATTTCAGATGAATTATTCAGCAGTTCAAAGTATTTCTCATATCTTGGTATAGAATTATTATTTGCAGTTGCAATTTTTTCAGTTGTTCTTCTTGTTGCAAAAACTAAAATCAGATCAAGCAGTAACTAGCGAACAGATGATAAACAGTTCCACTGGCAGAACGATAAAAGTCCGGTTTACACCGGACTTTTTTATATATTAATTTTTATATAGAATATTTAGGGTAAAATAACATTGACAAAAACTGGAATCAATGATATAATTTAATAAATTAATCAGTTTATTAAATAATAAGGGGTATATTGGGATGTATATAATAAAACCATATTTTGATTTTTGTCCAATTCAAAATACAAATTATTTTGTAAATGTCAGGTATAAGTTATGCGACATAAATACATATAAAAAGGATTCAATGGAATGCGTATATCAGGAATTCTACAACCACGTTTGTTCAGAAAGCGATAAATGTCCTATTTTTCAACACGCTGAAGCTTTTGTAAAACATCAGTAATATTGATTTTTTAATTTCATATCTTCCGATAATCAGTTTTTAATTACCAAATAAAAACATTAACAAACTTTATTTATTATATTTGTATAACACTGCATATAGACGTATATGCGCAATGGTGATATAATATTTATAAAAAAATTGTTAATTTTTTATGGTGAAATAGGGGAAAGTATGGAATTAAATAAAATAATAAAATCCGCTATATCATCTGCATTAGCTTTTTCAATGCTTGGCAGTATATATAACCTTGACTTGATTTCTGTAAATGCAGCGGTGTCAACGATCAAAGGCGACGCCAACGGAGACGGAGTTTTAAGAGCCAGCGACGCAGCATTTATTGCCAAAACATTGGCTGAAGCATCAATTGCAGGTAAAAAAATAAACCTTGAAGATTACCCCAATGCCGATTTTAATGAGGACGGGAAAATCACCGCAGCAGACGCTGCGTCTATTGCAAAATATCTTGCTAACAAATCTTTAGAAAAATGTGAAATTAAATTTCGTTTCGCTGATAAATCCGAAGGAATTTCTTTAAAAATGGGAAATGAAAATTATCTTGATAACATGTCACAACAGGATTTAAATTACCGAATGCAAAAAAATGATACAACACTTGATGAATACAAGGAATACAGTAAAGCTCAGATATTAGAATTTACAGCTGAACAAAAGAAATTAATTTCAGATGCAATTGCCGAAATACAGAAGCAAATAGACAGCAACAGATATAAACTTCCGCTGAATGAAGAATTAATATTTATTAATACAACTGCTGAAGACGAATTAGGTTCCTACGGATATACGCTGCAAAACCAAATTTATCTTTCAAACACATTAGTATCAAAATCCAATTCAAGTCTTCTAAAAAAGATTATTACTCATGAAATCTTCCATTGCCTTACCCGTTCAAATCCGCAATTCAAAAAGGATATGTATAAAATAATTGGATTTTCAGTTGCAGATGAAGAACCAGATTTTCCTCAAAATATAAAAGAAAATATAATTTCAAATCCTGACGTTAAATATGATTCCTACGCAACATTTACCATAAACGGTAAAAAACGTAATTGTTATATGGTATGGTATTTGACAAAGCCCTTTGAAAAAGAAGGCGATGATTTATTAAGCTGGAGTTCAACAGTTCTTATACCAACAGACAACCTTTCAGAAACTTACTCTATAAATGATGCTTCGGATTTCTGGGAAGTTATCGGTAAAAATACGGAATATGTGACTGCCGCTGAAGAATGCCTTGCCGAAAATTTCGCATTTGCAATTTTGTTTGGCAAAAATGGAATAAAATATAATTCCCCTGAAATAATTGCTAATATTATTGAATATATGAAATAATTTGGATTTTAACTTATATAGGCGCACTGTTGTAATAACAGCGTCTAAATTTTTAACCAATTATCTGTAACTCCTTCTCTTTTTCAGACTCCGTATTTTCTTCCGGTACCCAAGCTTGACCAAAATTTATATCCTTAAATAAAGCTGCCAGTCCTGTTATCTGCTTCAGACGCAAAATTTCGTCTTTATCCATTCCAAGATGCTTGGAAATCCATGCGTCAGACCGACCTAAATCATGAAGCTCCCTTACAATATTTCCCATAAGATCAACATCATGAGTTCCTCTTGCCCTGTTATGACGTACAGTACTTGCCATTCTTTGTGCCAAAGGTTTATTAATTACAGAAACCGGAAGCAATCCTTTTTCCCGATCATAAATATCTTTGTGATCCAACATGACCCGATAACGATGAAAACCGTCCACAATAACATACAAATCATCTTTAGAAGAGTAATAACAAACTACCGGCATAGTATAGCCGTCCTCTTTAATACTGTCATACAGAAGTTCTAGTTCAGGGGGTGCAACAGCATTCGGATTATATGTATTCGGTACGATTTTTTCAATGGGTACAGGTTTTACATCATAAACAGGACTAATAAATTCCAATTATAACGCCTCCAAGCTTTTATATTTTCTTTTGATTCTATCAATACGTTCTCTCTGTTTTTTAGTTTCTGCAAATCCCATAGATTTACAGGCATGATCGTTTTTAAGAATGCATACACACATTCGTTTCCAACTGGGAATTTCCTTTGTTGAAAGAATATCATCAGTATGATCAGGAATTTTTCCAATAAATACTATTCTAGATTTTTTGTCATGAGTATAATTTGATACTCCGTTTCTTTTAATTTTATACCCTTTTTCTGTCAGCTCACGAATAGTTTCTTCAGATAATCCGCCGCCGGTTTCGTGCCAGAACTTTATAGATGTTTTAAATTTTTCAACATAATTCTTTCTAAGACGCTTCGGAAGAGTATTTAAAAGAAATTCGGCATATGATCTCCATGTGTGTCCTTCCGGAAGCTTAATGTTTCTATATGCCATAGCAGTAGTTCTGCCATAAATTGAAGTAAAATTTACTCCCTTAACCCGTCCCAAAAGCTTAACCCAAGTATCCGGTTCCAAAGTACGGTATAAATGCAGACTGTCCTTTGCATAATCATTAAACGGTGATGCAACACGCATCTGTTCAGGTTTAAGACCTGCCTTGTAATACAAATCATAAAGAGGATTATATGAGTACCCGAATTTATAATTAGCTGTCCAGATATCATTTACGCTCCAATCGTACAATGGAGAAGCGTTCCAGACGTCCTTAAACATTTTAGAGATCCAACAGGTACCGTTATAACCATATTTTTTATTTAAAAATGCACTGTATCGCCGAATTGATTCAGAAGCTCTGATTCCTAAAAGACAAATTGTCTTTCCCCCTCCATGAATTTCTTTGTACCATCTGCCAAATTGCTTAGCCAGACTTTCCTGATGCATTCTATATTTGTAATAATAAAAAGGGTTATTATTTAAATGAATCACATACGGTTTGTCAGGCATAGGTCTAATCCAAATATTTTCTTTGGTATCGTCCCATGGATACCAGTACATTTCATAGCTGCTAAGCGCAGTTCTTGTCGCCATAGGCAAACAGACCCAATAAGGTTCAATAAAATCAAGATTTTTTTCAAATGTTTCCTGAACATAACTTGTTGTAACTGCATACTGTGCTTCAAAATCCTGATGAAATACACCGAGCTTTTTTTTAATATTATGAGATTTCATATAATCAAGAACAAGATTTAAGAGGAGTCCGCTGTCTTTTCCGCCGCTAAAAGATACATATATATTTTCAAATTCCTGAAATATATACTCCATTCTGTTTTGAAATGCTTCATATACATTAATATTCAGATAATTTCTTACCATTTCTATCACCTGCCTTGTATACATTATATCAGATAATACGACAAATTTCAAATTTTTTCCATTTTTTCTCCTAAAAATATAAAAAAATTCCATACGAATTAAAAGAATCCGTATGGAAGTTTACTATTATAAAAATATTATTTAATTATAGAAGTTCCGGTCATTTCAGCAGGCTGTGCCAATCCCATGACTTTAAGCATTGTAGGTGCAATATCTGCCAATACTCCGCCTTCACGGAGTTCACAGTCGTAACCCACAACAATAAACGGAACAGGATTAGTTGTATGAGCAGTAAACGGTGAACCATCAGCTTCATACATTTTATCAGCATTGCCGTGGTCAGCTGTAATAAATGCTGCACCGCCCTTAGCAAGAACAGCTTCAACTGTTCTGCCGACACATTCGTCAACTGCTTCAACAGCAGCTTTAGCGGCGTCAAATACACCTGTATGTCCAACCATGTCGCAATTTGCATAATTTAAAATAATAGCGTCATATTTATCGCTGTTAATGGCTTCAACTACGGAATCAGTAACCTCGTAAGCACTCATTTCCGGCTTCATATCAAATGTTTCTACATCTGGTGACTTAATAAGAATTCTGTCCTCGCCTTCAAATGTTTTTTCTTCGCCGCCGTTAAAGAAAAATGTTACATGAGCATATTTCTGAGTTTCAGCAATTCTAAGCTGCGTCTTACCCATTTTGCTTACATATTCGCCGAATGTCATTTCAAGCGCTTCCGGAGGGAATGCAACTGAAACATTAGGCATTGTAGCGTCATACTGAGCCATACATACAAAGTTTAACGGAAAAAATCCCTTTTTACGTTCAAATCCGCTGAAACCTTCTTCAACAAAAGCTCTTGTGATTTGTCTTGCACGATCAGGACGGAAATTAAAGAAAATAACGCTGTCGTTCTCCCCTACCATACCGTTTTTATCGCATACAGTCGGCAGCATAAATTCATCAGTAACACCATTTGTATATGAATCTTTTATTGCCTGTACAGGACAACAGCCTTCAACACCTTCACCCAATACCATTGCATTATAAGCCTTTTCAACTCTGTCCCAAGCATTGTCTCTATCCATTGCATAGAAACGTCCCATAACTGTAGCAACAGAGCCTACGCCGATTTCTCTCATTTTATCGCATGCTTCCTGCATATATTCAGCGGCTGAAGACGGCGGAACGTCACGACCGTCAAGGAATGCATGAACGTAAACCTTTTCAAGACCGTTTTTCTTTGCCATTTCCAGCAGACCGTAAAGATGTTCAATATGACTATGAACACCTCCCGGTGAAAGAAGTCCCATAAGATGGAGAGAAGAATTTTTAGCTTTGCAGTTTTCAATTGCTGATTTCAGTGCAGGATTTTCAAAAAAGTCGCCGTCCTGAATAGACTTAGAAATCTTAACCAGCATCTGATAAACAATTCTTCCGGCACCAATATTTGTATGACCTACTTCAGAGTTGCCCATCTGACCGTCCGGCAGACCAACATCCAGTCCACTGGCGCCAATAAGAGTATGAGGTCCCTGCATGTATTTGTCAAGATTTGGTGTATTTGCAGCAGTAATGGCATTGCCGTAATCACTGGCATTGTAACCAAAACCGTCCATTATAATAAGTGCAACTGGTTTTTTAGACATAATCCTATTACCCTTTCTAAATTTTACTTATTCTTCATAGTCGGCAGAAACAGGAGTTATAACAGGTTTTCCGTCCTTATCCATTAATACAGTTAATCCGCCTGCATTACCATCATGAACAAACATATAATTCACACCGGTTTCCCTATCGATCCATACCTCAACATACGATATAGCTCCCTGAGAATAAGCTTTTATAAATCTTTTATCTTTAGACATTTTATTATCCTTCTACAGCAGCCTGCACAATAGTATTGAAATCAGCTGCCTTAAGTGAAGCTCCTCCGATAAGACCGCCGTCAACGTTAGGCTTAGAAAGAAGTTCAGCAGCATTACCTGCGTTCATTGAACCGCCGTACTGAATTGTAACTGCATCAGCAGTTGCCTGATCATATATCTTTGCAAGAGTGTCACGGATAAAACCGCAAACTTCTTCAGCCTGATCAGCTGTAGCAGTCTTGCCTGTACCGATAGCCCAAACCGGTTCGTAAGCGATAACAGTTTTCTTAACGTCCTCAGCAGAAACGTCATAAAGATCAAGCTTGATCTGACGTGCAATAACTTCTTCTGTAATATTGCATTCACGTTCCCAGAGAAGCTCGCCTACGCAAACGATCGGCTTAAGACCTGCTGCAAGAGCTGCCTTTGTTCTCTTGTTTACTGTTTCATCTGTTTCGCCGAAATACTGTCTTCTTTCAGAGTGACCTATTACAACGTATTCAACGCCAAGTTCAACCAGCATATCAGCTGAAATTTCGCCAGTAAATGCACCGCTTTTTTCAAAGTGGACATTTTCTGCGCCGATTTTAACATTTGAACCTGCTGTTGTATTGATAGCTGTTTCAAGGTTTGTGAAAGGTACGCATGCAATTACTTCAACCTTACCGTCAGCATTTGCAACCAGCGGCTTGATAGCTTCAAGAAGCTCCTTAGCCTCAGGTCTTGTTTTATTCATTTTCCAGTTACCGGCAATAATTGCCTTTCTTAGTGACTTGTTCATTACTTAACTCCTTATTATTTAAAAGTTTATTTTTACAGTAAAGAGAACAAGGAAAGCCTTGTTCTCCAATTTAAATCTTATTTATCAGCAATAACGTCAACGCCCGGAAGTACCTTACCTTCGAGGTATTCAAGTGAAGCGCCGCCGCCTGTTGAAATATGGCTCATCTTGTCTGCAAAACCAAGCTGCATAACTGCCGCTGCGGAATCACCGCCGCCGATAATTGTTGTAGCGTCTGTTTCAGCAAGAGCCTTAGCTACAGCGATTGTACCCTTAGCAAGTACAGGGTTTTCAAATACGCCCATAGGACCGTTCCATACAACTGTCTTAGCTGTCTTAGCAGCTTCTGCAAACAGTTCCTGAGTCTTAGGACCAATATCAAGTCCCATTTTGTCAGCAGGAATCTTGTCAGAATCTACATATTCTACTGAAATTTCAGCGTCAATCGGATCAGGGAATGAAGCTGTAACAGCTGTATCAACAGGAAGAAGAAGCTTCTTGCCTAAACTATCAGCCTTTGCCATCATTTCCTTACAGTAGTCAACCTTTTCCATATCAACCAGTGAGCTGCCTACTTCATAGCCCTTAGCCTTTAAAAATGTGTAAGCCATACCGCCGCCGATAATAAGTGTATCGCACTTTTCAAGCAGATTTGAAATAACGTTGAGCTTGTCAGCAACCTTAGCACCGCCGAGAATTGCAACGAATGGTCTTTCAGGAACTTCAACCGCATTGCCTAGGTATTTGATTTCCTTCTGCATAAGGTAACCAACAGCTGTTTCCTTAACAAACTTTGTAACGCCTGCTGTTGAAGCGTGAGCTCTGTGAGCTGAACCAAAAGCGTCCATAACAAATACTTCGCCGTCAACTAAGTCAGCAAGTTCCTTAGCAAGGTTTTCACCGTTCTTAGTCTCGTCTGCGCCTCTGAATCTTGTATTTTCCAGAACAACGATTTCGCCGTCCTTCATTTCAGCTACAGCCTTCTTAGCATTATCGCCTACAACTGTATCGTCCTTAGCGAAAATTACATTTGTATCAACAAGTTCTGCAAGACGCTTTGCAGCCGGAGCCAATGAGAATTTATCTTCCGGACCGTTCTTAGGCTTGCCCAGATGTGAACAAAGAACAACCTTTCCGCCGTCGGCAATAAGCTTTTTAATTGTAGGCAGAGCTGCCTGAATTCTGTTATCGTTTGTGATAACACCGTCCTTGAGAGGAACGTTAAAATCAACTCTTACGAGAACCTTTTTACCTTTTACGTTAATGTCGTCAACTGAAACCTTGTTTAAACCTGCCATGTTAAATAAACATCCTTTCATTTAATACAAAATAATGCTGTTATTATTTTAACAACCATTATTTTTATTTTACACTATTTTCCGGTAATTTGCAATAGTTTTTTTGAAAACATATATTTTTTTACTTGTGACCGCCCTTGATTACAAATCCTACCACATTATGTCCTGCATTACATGCTATAGCAGCACCGATTTCAACCATATATTCCGGAGGATAGCCGAACTTTTCCGTCATTGCCTGTTCCAGAATCTTAGGAAGAGTTTTATCGCTTCCGCTCACTATAAGATAAGGCGTTTGAGGGGTCATATACTGTTCTGCGTCTGCCAGAAGCTTCGGTATAATATTTTTTTCACCTCTGATTTTTTCAACAACAGTTGATACTCCCCCAACAATTTTTATAAGAGGACGCAGTCCCAGAAGTTCTCCTGCAAAAGCCGCCGCCGCTGTTACACGTCCGGATCTTTTTACATATTTCAGCGTCATAGGTACAAAATGAACCTCTGCCCTATCCAGCCACTCATGAAGATAATCAATAATCTCATCCGACGTAGCGCCTTTCTGCGCTTTAAGCGCTGCCTGCATTACAGGATAACCGTACACGCCCGTATAATTCTTAGAGTCTACAACATGTATCCTCATTTTCGGACCATCTTTGCTCAGTACCTCTTCCTTGAATGTCTGAGCTGCAGAAAGCGCATTATTATATGTTGCAGAACCGGTTGATGAAATTGTAACATATATTACATCGGTCCATCCCTCGCTGTAAAGCTCCTTATACACTTCAAGGATCTCATACGCCGTAAGCTGTGAGGTTGTAGGCATTTCCTTTGCATTATCCATCATTTTATAAAATTCCGCATTGGAAAAATCTTGTCTCTCCCTATAAGATACGCCATCCACTGTGACCGGAAAACACATAATTTTTATCCCCAGTCTTTTTTCTTCTTCCTTTGGAATATCGCAGGTAGAATCAGTCAAAATTTTAATTTTCTGCATTATTCAGCCTTCTTTCTGCCATCTATATTTTGTCAGCTGACCTTCTCTTGATAAATCCGGAAAATCCCATTGCCTTAAAACTTCATAAACTGCAATTGCAGCCGAATTTGAAAGGTTCAGACTCCTTAAATCGCTGCGCATTGGTATTCTTACGCATCTTTCCGGATTCTCATAAAGCAGGTCTTCATTCAGTCCTTTATCTTCACGTCCAAAAATCAGATACGCATCGTCAGGATAATCAACATCACTGTATACATGCTTTCCTTTTGTGGTAAAGTAATAATACTCTCCTTCATTATGTTCAAAAAAGTCCTTTAAATTTTCATAGTAATATATATCCAGTTTATCCCAGTAGTCCAGACCGGCTCTTTTAAGATGTTTATCAGTAATTTCAAATCCAAAAGGTTTTATAAGATGAAGCTTTGCGCCTGTTACGGCACAGGTTCTCGAAATGTTACCGGTATTCTGAGGAATCTGCGGTTCCACAAGTACAATATTTAGATTTTTCATTTTATGCTCCGTTCATTTATAAATAGCCTATAAATTTTATTATACCAAAAAAGCACATTAATTTCAATATTTATAAATATATTTTTTATGAAAAAACGGACGCTTTTAACGTCCGCTATTTTTATTTTTTAATGCTTTGTTCTGCAAGATATTTTGCAATTGCTGCTGCATCAGCAGCCGTTATTTTCCCGTCCTCATTAAAATCGGCATTGGGGTAATCTTCAAGATTTATTTTTTTACCTGCAATTGATGCTTCAGCCAATGTTTTGGCAATAAATGCCGCATCGCTTGCACGCAGTTTACCGTCTCCGTTGGCGTCCCCTTTTACCGGTTTTATAGGAACTACAGGCAGTTCGTTTACTGACGTAACAGTAGTTGTCGTTTTTGTTTCTGTATATGTTGTAACTGTCGGAGTCGTTTCCGCAAAATTACCTGTTACTGTAAAACCTCCTCCGAACACTTCATAAATCTCGCTATAATAATTCCCAATTATATTATATTTTATATTATATTCTCCGTTAGTAAGATTTTTATCAACTGAATAAGTTATAAAAGCTTTTGTATCAGTCATGGTAAATTCTGAGGTTGAATTATTGTTTACTGTTTTAAGCGTATTTCCCAAATTGTCAACAACCTTTTCACAAGTAACCCCCTCTGGTAACGACACGACTACCGTTGCGCTGTTATTAATTGAATCCAGTTCCAGCGGAACGACAACTTTTTCTCCGCACTTTACAGTAACATTACCTACCTTTGCTTCTTTATAAATAGCTTTAGATCCCAACAGTATATAAGTATTCGAAACGCTTTTCGAAATTGATGTAATCAATTCCGGCAAAACAGCTTCAGTCAGATTGCTTTCCTTAGCATTTGATTTTTCTTCTGCCGACACGCTTATCAGCTGTACCGAAAACAAGCTGCACAGAATCAGTACAACAGACAAAAAGACATTTAAAAATCTTTTTTCAATATACACCAAAATCCTCCATATTTTTTTATTACAGTAATATTATACTATATTATTTATTTTATGTCAATCCATATATTGTTTCGTAAAGTATTTGGAAAAAATTGGTTAAATATATATTGAATTTTACTGTAATACAAGCAAATAATAATTTTGCAAATTAATCTAAGGAGTGAAAATAAAAATGGAAATCAAACCAATGATAAAGGGCGCTGCTGTTGGAATGATGGCAGGTACGGCATTTTATATGGTTGCTAAGTCGCCTGACAGAAAAAAGAAAATGCTAAAAAAAAGTACAGGTAAAGCTATAAAAGCTTTTGGTAGTGCAGTAGACTGCTTTTCGTCAATGATCGGATAAAAATCAGTTTATAAATTTCAGGAGGACGGCGTGGGTAAATTTTATTTTTACATTCTAGGTATCATTACCGGTCTGGCTAACGGTCTGTTCGGATCAGGAGGAGGAATTATTGCAGTTCCTATGCTGAAAAAATCCGGACTCAGTACAAAGGAAGCCCACGCCACTTCTATTGCGCTTACACTTCCGCTGAGTATTGTCAGCAGTATCTTTTATTACAATATCATCAAAGATATATTTACAAATACTCTGATAGTTATTGCTGTCGGTCTTGCAGGATCGTTGCTCGGCGGATTTTTTATGAAAAAAATTCCGTCTAAATATCTAAAAAAGGCTTTCGGCGTAATATTAATAATTTCGGGAGTAAGATTACTTTGCAAATGAATATATTATTTTATATTTCGGCTTTTTTAACAGGAATTCTTGCGTCTATGGGACTAGGCGGCGGAATGATACTTATTCTTTACATGACGCTCATTGCAGGTATGGAACAACTGACTGCTCAGGGAGTAAATTTACTTTTTTTCATTCCCATAGCGGCAGCGGCACTTATTATTCATACTAAAAATAAGCTGGTAAAATGGAAAAAAATAGTTCCGGCAATTATCTGCGGCGTTTTGAGCGCAGTTGCCGGAACCTACATTGCCAAAAGCATCGGCAATGATTATCTAACTAAAATATTTGCGGTTTTTGTATTGATAACCGGTGTTAAAGAATTATTCTCTAAAACTGAAAAGTCAGAAAAATAAAACTAAAGTTCATTAATACTTTTACCGCTGTTTTTACGGTATCCCATATAGCTTTCAAGAATAATTGTCGCCGCAACAGCGTCAACCACAGCCTTGCGTTTTTTGCCACGAGCATTTGTAGCATTTAAGTAATTATGTGCTGAAACAGTTGTGCATCTTTCGTCCCACAACTCAACAGGTTTTTCGGTTAGCTCCTTAAGCTTTTCAGCAAAAAGCTGACATTTTTCGGCACGGTCGCCAAGCGTATTATTCATATTTTTAGGATATCCCACTACTATAATATCAGCTTTATTTTCAACCGCCGTCCGGGCGGTTTTTTTTATGCACTCTTCAAAGTCTCTTTCATTTATAACACAAACAGGAGATGCAAGCATTTCTGATTTGTCACAGCATGCAATACCTGTTCGGGAATCTCCAAAATCAACAGCCATAATTTTCATCTTATATCTCCTACCACGGCTGAACTGAACCGATTATTTCCTTGACAGACTTAATATTATTACTGTCAAGGTAATCGTTTATACCGTCTATAATCTTAATAGGTGCATAAGGATCAGTAAAAATGGCAGCTCCTACCTGTACTGCACTGGCACCTGCCATCATCATTTCAACAGCGTCATCGCCGCTTGAAATACCGCCCATGCCAATAATCGGAATATTTACAGCATTGGCTGTCTGCCAAACCATTCTAACAGCGATCGGCAGTATTGCCGGACCGGACATTCCTCCCATATTGTTTTTTAGTATCGGTCTTTTTGTATTAATATCAATTCTCATTCCCAGAACTGTATTTATCAGTGACAGAGCGTCTGCACCCTCGGCTTCAACAGATTTTGCAATTTCTGCAATACTTGTAACATTTGGTGACAGCTTGACAACAAGAGGTTTTTTAGTTGCCTGTCTTACTCGCTTAGTAATACCGGCAGCTCCATCGCATGTCGCTCCAAAAGCCATTCCTCCCTGCTTAACGTTAGGACAAGAAATATTAAGCTCTATCATGTGAACGTCAGTTTCATCAAGTTTTCTTGCAATTTCTACGCACTCCTCCGCTGTAGAACCCGCAATATTTGCAAGTATAACTGTATCTTTTGTCATAAGATTAGGAAGTTCTTCCGAAATAAATTTGTCAATGCCGGGATTCTGCAAACCCACAGAATTAAGCATACCAGATGGAGTTTCAGCAATTCTCGGAGAAAGATTACCGTTACGCTTTGTTATAGTAGTGCCCTTTGTTGCAATGCCGCCCAGTTTTGAGAGCGGAAAAAGCTCCTCATATTCACGACCGTAGCCAAAAACTCCCGACGCAGGAATTACCGGATTTTTAAATTCCACTCCAGCGATTTTAACAGTTAAATCAGCCATTACCAGATTACCTCCTTTGCATTGAATACAGGACCGTTTTTGCATACATGTGCAAAATGCTCCTCACCGTCTTTTTTTGTTTTACATGCACATACCAGACATGCACCGATTCCGCAGCCCATTCTTTCTTCAAGGGAAACTTCACAGTAAACATTTGCCGCATCTGCAAGTGAGGCAATATTTTTCAGCATCGGCATAGGACCGCATGCATAAACTGCGTCAACACTTCCCTGTTCAAGAAGTTCTTTAAGAGGTTCTGTAACAAAACCTTTTCTGCCTGTAGTTCCATCGTCTGTACATAGAATCGTTTCAGCACCTGTCTTTTTGAAATCTTCCTGTAAAATCACAGCCTCGGCACTTCTAAAACCTGAAATTACTGTTGCTTTTTCTCGGTAAATTTTCGCCAAAGGCAGCATAGGAGGAGTGCCAATACCTCCGCCAACAAGCACAACCTTTTTGAAAGAATCGTCCACTGTAAAACCGTGACCAAGAGGTGCAAGCATATCAATAAGACTGCCCTCATTTATTGCAGCAATCAGCTTAGTACCGTCCCCTTTTACAATAAATACTATCCTCAGTGTTCCCTTTTCTTTATCAATATCACAAATCGAAATGGGACGTCTTAAAGTAAAGCTCTCCGGAAGAATGTGAACAAACTGTCCGGGAACAGCAACCTGTGCAACTTCAGGACAAAGGATAACAATACTGAAAATATCCTTTGCCAACGCTTTTTTTTCTAAAACCTGATATTTTCCCTGTGTGTACTTCATATATCTCTCCTTTTTTTATTATTATACCTCTTTCACTTTTACTGTCCACTTTTTTACTATAGCACCATGCTATACCAAGTGTTCTTTTAGTATTCATCTTCTTTCTTTTTGGCTCTTCTTTTTAGGCTTCGGTACAGGCAGTTCATCATACATAGCTTCAAATAATTCCTTTAAAAATTCCTTGTTATCCAGATTGTCAACCAACAGCATTTCCTTTGCACCCTTATACGGTATTTCATAGGTTACTGAAGGCATAACTGATTTTGCAGACTCCGTAGGCTTGATCAATAATCTGTTATCATAAATTCCGCCTGCAATTTTTCCACGATAATAAATGATATATTCACCCATCATGGCACGGTGTGAGATTTCCTCCAGTTCTGAAAGCTGTTCCAATACAAAATTTAAGTATTCCTTGCTTGTAGACATATAAATCTCCTTAAACAATTTATTACTTCTTCACCGAAAAAACATAATGCAGCATGTCCATGCCATAATAATGCTTGACAAATTCATCTTTAATTGTCATACCATTTTTCTTAGCTACATTTTGAGAAGTAATATTATTATCACGTATAATCGAATAAACTTCGTCAATATTCAAAACATTAAATGCATATTCTTTGCATGCGGCTGCTGTTTCCGCTGCATATCCATTATGCCAGAAAGCCTTTTGAAAAAGATAACCTATTTCAGGAACTTTTTTATTTTTATATTCCTGCATTGTAATTCCACACTGACCAATCATTTCATCAGTATCCTTTAAAATCACAGCCCACAGTCCAAATCCGTCTTCATTATACCTTTTGAGCTGTTTATCAAGCCATTCCTGCACTTCTTCACAACTAAACGCATGTTCATATGCATACATAACTTCTTTATCCTGTAAAATTTTACAAAGTGCAGAGAAATCGGATTGCTCAATTTTCCTCAAATAAGTTCTTTCAGTTTCCAATATCATTATACAACTCCCATAATTTGCACCTTTGAAGTATACTTTTACATGTTCTAATTAAACTTTCAGGCGGAATAAAATTCCGCCCTTATTAAAGTTTATATTTTTGTAATATCAATCATTTCAACATCGTCGATAGATCTGTTTGTCATAAGTACGTTTGCAAGAGCCTTGGCAGTATCAATAGCAGTCAGACTGCAAATCGAACGCTCTACAGATTTACGGCGCATTTTAACACTATCTCTAGCCGGAAGTCTTCCCTTTTCAGATGTAGAAATTACATAGTGAATCTTTCCGCTTTCAAGAAGTGAAAGTACGTTAGGTTCTGTATCTTCAGATATCTTATTTACAAGATTTGTAGCGATCATATTCTTATTAAGTGTGCTTGCCGTACCGCTTGTACCGTAAAGTTCAAAGCCCATCTGAGCAAACTTGTCCGCAACGGCAATAATTTCCTGTTTGTCCGTATCTCTTACAGAGATCAGCACGCCTCCCTCTTTCTTGAGGTCATATCCGGCAGCAACAAGACCTTTCAGCAATGCGTCCTCAAATGTTTCCGCAATTCCCAAACATTCGCCAGTAGACTTCATCTCAGGACCAAGCATAGTATCAACGTCCTGTAGCTTTTCAAATGAGAATACCGGAACCTTAACAGCAACATACTTGCTCTTTTTATAAAGTCCGCTTTCGTAACCTTGTTCCTTAAGACTTGATCCCAGCATAATTTTAGTTGCGATATCCACCATAGGAATACCTGTAACCTTACTAATATACGGTACTGTTCTTGAAGAACGCGGATTAACTTCAATTACATATACTTCATTATTATAAACAACATACTGAATATTTACAAGACCGATTACTTTCAGTTCAAAAGCAAGCTTCTTTGTATAGTCAATTATAGTATCTACAATTTCCGGAGATAATGTCTGGGCAGGGTATACTGAAATTGAGTCACCCGAATGAACTCCGGCACGCTCAATATGCTCCATAATGCCCGGAATCAAGAAATCAGTACCATCACAAATAGCGTCAACTTCAACTTCCTTACCCATCATATATTTATCAATAAGAACAGGATTTTCAATCATGGTTCTTGTGATAATTCCCATATACTCTACTACATCTTTTTCAGAATGAGCAATGATCATATTCTGTCCGCCGAGAACGTATGAAGGACGGAGCAGTACAGGATATCCCAGCTTTTCTGCAACTTCTACAGCTTCCTCTGTCGTCATGACAGTAAATCCTGCCGGACGAGGAATTTCGCACTTTTCAAGTAATTCGTCAAATCTTTCTCTGTCCTCAGCTGCGTCAATACTATCAGCTGAAGTACCGAGTATATTTACACCCATATCTGCAAGATGACGGGTAAGCTTGATAGCTGTCTGACCGCCGAACTGTACAACAACGCCGTAAGGCTGTTCAGTTTCAATAATGGATTCAACGTCCTCTTTTGTAAGCGGATCAAAATACAGTCTGTCTCCGGTATCGAAGTCAGTGGAAACTGTTTCCGGATTGTTGTTGCAGATTACTGCTTCATAACCCTCTTCTTTCAAAGACCATACACAGTGAACGGAACAGTAGTCAAATTCGATACCCTGACCGATTCTGATAGGACCTGAACCGAAAACAATAACCTTTTTCTTTCCAGTATCAGTTCTTTCAATAAACTGCTTTGCTTCATTTTCTTCATCAAAAGTTGAATAAAAATAAGGAGTTTCAGCTTTAAATTCTCCGGCACATGTGTCAACCATTTTATAAACGGCTCTCTTTCTGAGAGGACATTTCTGCCCTGACATGCGTTCTATAGTACTGTCAAGATATCCGAACTTCTTAGCAAAAAGATACTTTTCTTCAGTAAGCTCACCATCTGCAAGCCATCTTTCCAGTTCAACCAGATTTTTAAGCTTGTCCAGGAACCACTCGTCAATAAGAGTGATTTCATGCAGCTTTTCAATAGAAACGTCACGCTTTAACAGCTCGTAAACCTGGAATGCTCTTTCATCATCAGCATGAGGAATTTTCTCAAGAAGTTCTTCAGTTGAATAGTCGGCAAACTTCTTCATATTCATTGAATCAACACCAAGCTCAGTTGAACGTACTGCTTTCATCATTGCCTGTTCAAAGCTTGTACCGATCGCCATAACCTCGCCTGTTGCTTTCATCTGAGTACCCAAAGTACGCTTTGCATAAACAAACTTGTCAAATGCCCATTTAGGGAATTTTACTACAACATAGTCAAGTGCCGGTTCAAAGCATGCATATGTTTTACCTGTAACCTGATTGATAATTTCATCAAGAGTATAGCCGATAGCAATTCTTGTAGCAACCTTTGCGATCGGATAGCCCGTAGCCTTTGAAGCAAGTGCAGAAGAACGTGAAACTCTCGGATTTACTTCTATAACTGCATATTCCATTGATTCAGGATGCAGTGCAAACTGGCAGTTACAACCGCCTTCAACCTTAAGTTCTGAAATAATATTTAGAGACGCTGTTCTAAGCATCTGATATTCTCTGTCGGAAAGAGTAACGGCAGGCGCAATAACGATACTGTCACCCGTATGCACGCCTACAGGGTCAAAGTTTTCCATAGAGCATACTGTAATAACATTTCCCTTACTGTCTCTGATTACCTCAAACTCAATTTCTTTCCAGCCGCTGATACATTTTTCAATAAGTACCTGAGTGATCGGTGAAAGTCTCAGACCGTTTTTGGAAATATCTCTCAGCTGTTCTTCATTTTCGGCAATACCGCCGCCTGTACCGCCAAGTGTAAACGCAGGACGAACAATTACAGGATAACCTATAACATTTGCAAAGTCAACGGCATCTTCAATAGTTTCAACAACCTTTGAAGGAATACATGGTTCGCCGATTTTTTCCATTGTATCCTTAAAAGCCTGTCTGTCCTCAGCCTTGTGAATTGTCAGAGGATCAGCACCCAGAAGCTTAACATTGTGAGCGTCAAGGAATCCCTCTTTTGCAAGCTGCATGGAAAGAGTAAGACCGGTCTGTCCGCCCAATGTGGACAAAACGCTGTCAGGTTTTTCAATTTCAATAATTCTTTTTGCTACGTCAAGAGTCAGCGGTTCAATATATATCTTATCCGCCATAGCCTTGTCGGTCATAATTGTAGCAGGATTTGAGTTTATAAGTACAACCTCAAGTCCTTCCTGTTTCAATGCACGGCATGCCTGAGTGCCTGCATAGTCAAATTCGGCAGCCTGTCCGATAACAATCGGGCCGGAACCTATTACAAGTACTTTTTTAATATCCTGTCTTAAAGGCATATCAGTGCATCTCCTTTTTAATCATTTCAATAAATTCATCAAATAAGTAAGCCGTGTCCTGCGGACCGCCGTGAGCTTCCGGATGGAACTGAACTGTAAAGGCATTGATGTTTTTATACCTCATACCCTCGCATGTCCCGTCGTTTGCATTAATATGTGAAACTTCTCCGATTTCAGGATCCATGCTTTCACCTACTACAGCATAACCATGGTTTTGACTGGTTACAAAAGTTTTTCCCAGAGCCTTGTCGATAACCGGCTGGTTTGCTCCTCTGTGACCATATTTCAGCTTTTGTGTTGTTGCTCCGTGAGCCAAAGCCATAAGCTGATGTCCCAGACAAATTCCAAAAATCGGAATACCAAGCTGAGCGATTTCTCTGATGTTTTTTATTACCTCAGTGTTTTCAGACGGATCTCCGGGACCATTTGAAAACATTATACCATCCGGAGCAATTTCCTTGATCTGCTCTGCGGTAGTATTAGCCGGTACAACAATAACCTCACAGCCACGGTTTACAAGTTCATTTCTTATGTTTCTCTTGTAACCGAAATCAAAAAGTGCCACTTTGTATTTATGATCTTCACTTCCGTAAGTTCTTGTTTCAGGATTTGTAACGCTTTTTACAGCATCAGTAATTTTATATTCATTTATCTGTTTTAAAAGCTCGTCTTTTTTCTCATATACATTTTCAGTTGTAATAACACCGTTCATAACACCTGCTTCACGAATAATTCTTGTAAGACAGCGTGTATCAATAGAATGAATACCAATAATATTCTGTTCCTTAAGAAATGTATCTATATTACCCTGACAGCGGAAGTTAGACGGAGTATTACACCATTCCCTTACAATATAGCCGCTGACATAAGATCTTGCCGACTCATAATCTCCGTCGTTAACACCGTAATTTCCTATAAGCGGAAATGTCTGTGTAACGATCTGACCGTAATAGCTGGGATCGGTAAGAGTTTCCTGATATCCGGTAAGACTGGTCGTAAAAACGACCTCACCGATAACAGTACCCTCTGCACCGAAGCTGCGGCCTTCAAAAACAGTACCGTCCGCTAAAAGCAGATAAGCCTTTTGACTTTGATTAAATATGGACATCTAATCATTCCTTTCACCGATAAAATTTATTTATATCCATTATTTCAAATTTATATAAGAAGTAATATCCTCTCTCATTCTGACAGCTTCTCTTCTGGCGGCCTTCGCAAAATCCTGTTCAGGACAGTTTTCTTCATTTTTATATGCACACATAACTGCTCTTGAGGAATTTACAATTGCTCCCAGACCGTTTTCATCAAACGCCCCGGCAATACCCTTTGCACCGCCGCCCTGAGCGCCGTAACCAGGTACAAGAAACATTGTATGAGGAAGCCTTTTTCGCAGTTCGGAAAGCTGTTCCGGATAAGTAGCACCCACAACTGCACCGACTGAGGAATAGCCGTATTCACCTATTTGTTCGCTTCCCCACTTCTCGCACATATCACCCATAACAGCATAAACGGGCATACCGTCAATAAGCTTGTCCTGAAGCTCACCGCTGGACTTATTAGAAGTCTTTACAAGAACAAATATGCCCCTGTCTTTTTCTTTGCAAACCTTCAACAAAGGATTAATACCGTCTGAACCTAAATATCCGTTAACTGTCAGTGCATCCGCACCGAAAGGTTCACATTCTGTGTCACTTATTTTCACACTGCCCAGATGAGCGGCAGTATAAGCCTCCATAGTAGCACCGATATCATTTCGCTTGCCGTCCGTTATAACAAACATACCCTTCAGCTTTGCATAGCGGATTGTTTTTTCAAGTGTTTTTATTCCATAGTGACCGTACATTTCATAGTAAGCCGCCTGCGGCTTAATTGCCGGAACAATATCACATATCTCATCAATGATTTTCTGATTAAATTTAAATATAGCCTTGGCCGCAGCTTTAAGGGTAAACCCGTCCTCTTCAAAATACTTATTTTTAATGTATTCAGGAACATAGTCAAGCTTAGGATCAAGTCCTACAACAGTAGGATTTTTTGTCTCAATTATTTTTGCTATCAGTCTGTCAAATGACATTTGCAGTACTCCTTTATATTTTATTTTTCAAAATATTTAATTTCTCCGTTTGAAATAGTACCAACCGGCTTACCTTTTAGCGTCATACCTTTAAATGCAGTATTCCTTCCCTTTGATTTAAATTTATCGGGATCAACAGTCCATTCCTTATTCAGATCAGCAAGAACAATATTTGCCTTTGCTCCGACTGTTATTGTTTCAATGGGCAGTCCAAGAATTTTACGAGGTTTTACCGACATTAAACCGATCAGCTTTTCAAGATTGATTTTTTCCGTATGATAAAGACCCGTAAGTGTTGCCGCAAGAGAAGTTTCAAGTCCCACAATACCATTTGGAGCTTTAAGAAAATCAGATTTTTCTTCCGGAGAATGAGGAGCGTGGTCCGTTACAATACAGTCGATCGTACCGTCACATATACCCTCTATAACCGCCAGTCTGTCCTCTTCCTCACGAAGAGGAGGATTCATTCTGTAATCAGCGTCCCTTGAAAGAAGTTTTTCATCGGTCAGCATAACATAATGAGGACAGGTTTCACATGTAACCTTAATTCCCTGTTTCTTAGCATTTCTGATAATATCAACACTGCCTTTGGTACTTACATGAGCAATGTGAATTCTGCACCCTGTACTTGCTGCCGTCATGATTTCCCTTGCGGTAATTGAATCTTCAGAACTTCTATCCATTCCTTCGACTCCCAGTGACTCGGAAATTTTACCTTTATTGATAATTCCCTTACCTATAATCTTCAGATCTTCACAATGGGATATTGTAAGCAATCCGGCGTCTTCTGCGGCTATCATGCCGTTTCGAAGCATTGTCTGACTTTCAACCGGACGACCGTCATCAGAAACTGCAACTGCTCCCGCCGCTTTCAGCATTTTATAATCGCAAAGCTCTTCGCCTTTAAGTCCGGCAGTGATACATCCCACCGGATAAACGCTCACTCCGGAATTTTTCGATTTATTAATAATATAGTCTACCGTCTGCGCACTGTCAACAACAGGCTTTGTATTAGGCATACAAGCCACTCCTGTAAAACCTCCGGCAAGAGCAGCATTACAGCCTGTTACAATATCCTCTTTATAAGTCAGTCCCGGATCTCTGAAGTGAACATGCATATCAAAAAGCGCCGGCATTGCTGTCAGACCGCTGCAATCAATTTCCTTATCACAATCACAGAAAATACTTTCACCAATTTTACGTATGATTCCATCTGAGATAAAAATATCGCAGACTTTATCTGTTCCTATATCAACAGCATGTACATTTTTAAGAAGCAGCGAACTCATTTTATATCTCCTTCCTGTACGGAAAATATCACGACACAGTCAGAACCGTCGATTTCATTTACCGATACCTTTACGCTTTCTTCCCGTGAGGTAGGCAGATTTTTTCCTACATAATCCGGTCTGATCGGAAGCTCTCTGTGTCCTCTGTCCACGAGAACGGCAAGCTGAATTGATTTAGGTCTGCCCCTTTCTATCAGTGCATCTATTGCGGCACGGGTGCTCCTTCCGGTATAAAAAACGTCATCTACTATTACAACATTTTTGTTTTTTACATCAAAGTCAATTTTGGTTCTGTCAAAAGTATCAGCCGGTTTTCTGTCGTCTCTATACGCTGTAATATCCAAAGCGCCGCATGGTATCTTTTCATGTTCCAATTCATATATTTTAGACGCAATCCGCTGAGCAAGTGCAACTCCTCTTGAAAATATACCCACAACGCACAAATCGTCCGTACCCTTATTACGTTCCAAAATTTCATAAGTAATTCTCGCTACAGCACGCTTCATATTGTTTTCATCCATAATAACGGTTTTTCTTTTCAAACGACCACCTCACATATAAAAAACGCTTATCCGTCCCATGACAGATAAGCGTGACAATATACTTATACAAATATACTTTACCTAATTACGCACACCTTGTCAACCTCACGGGATCAACTTAAAGGATTACCGGATATTATTATAACATATATCGAGTCGTTTGTCCAGTTTTTTAAAGAAATATGTCTTATTTTTTGTTTTTTCCTTTTTTCAGCGCTTTTCTTAACAGAATCAGACCCGTTCCTGCCGCAGCCAGACCGGCCCCCATCAAAAGAGTACTCTTTTTTAATGTTTTTCCGTTCTCAGCTTTTTTTATGCTTGAACCGTTAATTAAAGTTTTAGGCAATATATGATGACCGGATATAAAGGTCTGCGCATTGTTAAATTCTAGCCTGCCGGAAAGCACGATAAGCTTTAGTTTATGACTGGTATTTTCCATATTGCTCCTACTGTAAAAAATCTCCTTTTCTCCGCAGTTGCCTATAAAAATACCCGCCGCCATAATTTTATCGTCTATTTCTATTTTAAGTCTAAGATTTTCTGCTTTGCCTGCGAATGCTACACTTTCACCAATAAAATCAAATTCAAAATATGAATTCGGCGTTTCGGTACTGACGCTGGTTCTGTTGTTAAATTCACAACTGTCCATACTGTTCTTCACCCAGCTGCCGGAATACACGAATTCACCGTTTAAGCAATCATGCATAATACTGTATTCAAACGCTCCCAAAACAGGATTTATAACAAGGTTTCTGAACATATTACGGCTGTATCCGCTGCATATACTTACTTTTCCGGAAAGTACAAAAGGAGCTGAAACAACATGCTCGCAGACAAGTACTTTGTTAATACAACACTTTATTCTTCTTCCGCAGGCAGATATCTTTATACTGTTCCACTCATTTGGGATAATATTATCCGCCATACCTTCTTCAAGGATATTATCCATGTATCTGAGCTGCCAGCGGCTGTCGGAATAAATTCTGAGCTGATATCCGCATTCCGCAGTATCGCCTGACATTTGATACCTCAAGCCTGCTCCCGCATAGTTTAAAATATCTTCGTCTGAGAGCTTAACCTCAATTTTTACCGAATAATCAGACCATGAATCATCACCAAGTACCGTAACAGGAAATATTTTATCTCTGTTATCATCAGGCTCAGCGATCTGAATAAGAGTATTTTCTTCCCCGTCAGACAATATTTCAAACCTACCGCATAAATCCAAAGTATAAAGAGGTATATTTTTCCTTGATTTCAGTAATTCATCTCCATAATTAAAACTGTCGAAATAAGGCAGATTCAAAACTGTATTTTCACATTCAGGCTTTCTGACTGTATAAATTCCGTTTACATGCTCCACTGAAAGCGTTGTACAAGTCATAATTGAAAAAGGCTTTACTTCAAGAGTGTAAACAAAGCCGTAATTCTTTTTCACCGGAATAATCTTATCCACTAATCTGAACCAATTTACAGAATAATTGTCACAGCTTTCCGGTCCTTTTGTCTCAACACAGTGAATAAAAGCGTCCGCTTTTTCAATGTTTCTGACGCAGATACTGTATTTCTTCGGTTTATCCGAATTATTTGCAAATACTGCGGAATAATCTCCCTTTTCTGAAACAAAGACCGAATAATCTCCTGCTTCTTCTCCGTTTCCGGAAGATATAACCTTCCAGTTTTTCTCTGCAAAATGAGTAAAGTGTGCCGCACCCCACAAGCCGCAGCCGATACTGAAATATCCCGACCACGGTTTGTCAGCGCTGATAATCCTTCCCCACGGATTTTCACCTTCACACACAGATAAAACAGATTTATATTCATATATTGTACTGCCTGCATTAAAAATTCCGTTAATTCTGCCCGTTACTTCAATCAATGAATTTTCACCGCTAATACCGCTGCCGTCAGCATTAACCGCATATTTCGAAATGCAACATGGAGCAGCTCCTTCCGAGTTCCAAATTTCTTTCTGAAATTTTTTATTAAGCATGATTGTACTGTCGCTCAACACATTTCCGCCGAATATTATATCAGCTGATTTTCTAAGATTTTCGTTTACAGCCATTTCGTCCGAAAAGCTGTCGGATACGGCAATTTTTATACTGCTGAAATCATATTTTGATGTTTTGTCATTTTTTAATCTGCCGCTGAGATATTCTATCCATCCGGAATCTGAACCATTGCCGACGCTGACATAGTCCGCTTTTATACTATAGTTTTGATATGCTGTATTAAGAATATTCTTATAAATACTGTATTTTTCTGTATAATCAATTATACCGTTATCAGTAAAAAACAGTTCTATTGAAATATCTGAATTTATATTCAGAGCGTCAGAAGCAATTTCAAAACCAAAGTGTCGGTAACAGTTACTATCTGATGAAATATCGCTTAAATCACATTCAATTTTTATATGTGACAGCGCCGCACCGTATTTTTTTCTGAAAAGAAGTTCTATTATTTCCTGATACGACTTTTGATTTTTAAACTTGTAATCTTCCAGAATACGAGAAGATTTACCGTCCAAAACAGCGCCCAGACCTCGAAAGCGTCCAGACGAATGACTTATCATGCCGCCGTCTATAACTATTTCTTTATATAAATTATTCATATTTTTCTCCAATTTAATTTATATTTTCTTCGGATTAGCTATAAGAAATTTTATTTTTTTACCCTCATCTGTAAACATTTTTTCATGTTCTGTTATGTAATTCCTATCAGCATATTCACTGTTATGCAGGTCGCAGGTTTTAAATTTTATTTCAAATCCAGCTTGTTCAAAATAGTCAAACGATTCATTAAAAAGCCCGTCGTCATCAGTTTTAAACCAGATTTCACCGTTTAAAAATGTCTTGTATTTCTCAAGCTGTCTGAAATGAGTTAGACGTCTTTTTTTATGCTTAGTCTTAGGCCAAGGATTGCAGAAATTTATATATATCCTGTCAACACAATCCGCTTCGTCAAACACATTATCAATTTGTTCTATATTCTTTATAAAAATCCTTACATTATCCATTTGTATATTTTTTTCTTTATAAGCGTCTTCAAGCTTTCTCTTTGCAAGGACGAGCATTTCATTTTTTATATCGACCGCTATATAATTTATATCCGGATTTGACGGCGCCGCCTGTGAAATAAATCCGCCTTTGCCGCAGCCAAGCTCCAGATATAAGGGAGCGTCATTTTTAAATTCACAGCGCCATTTACCCTTTAATGTTTCCGGTTCATTTATACAAAATCCGCAGGCTTCCAGTTCGGGCTTTGCCCATGGTTTACATCTTATTCTCATTTTTATCTCCATTCTATTAATATTCTTTCATTTTACAATAAATTCTTTTTTATTATAACATAAATTTTTAAAAATATCACTCTGTTTTTTCACTAAAATTATGTTGACATATTAAAAAGCAATGTTATAATATAAATAAAAACACAAAGGAATGAATAGCTTGGAAAAAATTTCTTTAAAAATACCTTATGAAAAAGTCGGTTTGAATCCGAAAAATTTTCATCCTGAATTGGAAACAGTAACATTAAAATTTTCGCCGGAAATCGGAATAAGAAAACGTCCGGCTGTTATTATCTGTCCGGGCGGCGGTTATGAATATCTTTCGGACAGAGAAACACTGCCTGTTGCCATGAGATTCGCTTCCCACGGTATCAATGCCTTTATTCTCAGATACAGTATAAACAGTCCGTTTCCTGCATCTCTGCTTGAACTTGCTTACGCCGTAAAATATGTAAGAGAAAATGCCGAAAAATATGATATTGATCCTGACAAAATACTGTTATGCGGCTTCTCTGCCGGAGGACATCTTACAGCCAGTCTCGGAACTTTATGGAACAGCAAATATCTTCAAAGTATAATCGGCAGTACTGAAATGTTCAAACCAAACGGTATGATATTATGCTATCCCGTCATTACAAGCGGTAAATACCGTCATAAAGGTTCAATTGAAAGTATTCTGGGGAAAAATCCCTCGGAAAAAATGCTGGAACTGGTTTCGTTGGAAAAACAGGTCAGCGGCAAAACTCCTAAAACATTTATATGGCACTGTTCTGATGATCAAACCGTACCGGTTGAAAATACTATAAACTTTACTAAAGCGCTCAGTCAATATAAAGTACCCTTTGAGTGTCACATCTTCCCATACGGAGGTCACGGACTGGCTCTGGCAGACGAATCAACTGCCAAGCACGAAGGACATATAAATACAGTATGCGCACAATGGACTAAGCTTGCTGTTGAATGGATAAAACGGGAATTTATGACTGAAAAATAAAATTCAATTATATTTTTTATAATTTATACTGATACTTGAAAATCTTTTTTAATTATGTTATAATGAAATTTACAAAATTATTTATGGGAGAGATAATAATGTTTAAAATAGTTAACAAGCGTGTGCTTAATCCCTCTGTTGTTTTAATGGACATTCAGGCTCCTTTTATAGCAAAGAAGGCTAAAGCCGGACAGTTTATTATATTCAGAATCGACGAACAAGGAGAAAGAGTCCCTCTTACAATTGCTGATTATGACCGTGAAAACGGCACAATTACGATAATTTTTCAGATTGTCGGAAAATCTACCGAACGTCTTGCAGCACTAAACAAGGGTGATGCACTCCTTGACGTTGCAGGTCCTCTGGGAATACCTACTCATATTGATGAAAATGCAAAGAAAGTCTGCGTAATCGGCGGAGGCGTAGGCTGTGCCATTGCTTATCCTCAGGCAAAGGAGCTTTTTGAAAAAGGCGTTGAAGTTGACGTTATTGCCGGATTCAGAAGCCGTGACATTGTAATTCTTGAAGAAGAATTCAGTAAAAAGTGCAAGGAACTCATAATATGTACAGATGACGGCAGCTACGGAAAAAAAGGCTTCGTAACAGACGCTTTGAAAGAACAGATTGAAGCTGGAAAAAAATATGACGCTGTTATCGCAATAGGTCCTGTACCGATGATGAAATTTGTTTGCGCCGTTACAAAACCTTATGATATCAAAACTATAGTTTCTTTAAATCCTATCATGATAGACGGTACGGGAATGTGCGGAGGCTGCCGTGTAACGGTCGGCGGACAGATCAAATATGCATGCGTTGACGGCCCTGACTTTGACGGTCACCAAGTCGACTTCGATGAACTTATGAAAAGAAATTCTACATACAGAGAGCAGGAACATGACTGCCGCATGATGAACAACATAAAATAAACAGGAGGAAAAAGTTACAATGGCAAATATGGCATTAGAAAAAGTTACTATGCCTGAACAGGATCCGAAAGTCAGAGCAAGAAACTTTGAAGAAGTAACACTTGGATATACTAAAGAAATGGCAATGGAAGAGGCTTCACGCTGCTTAAACTGCAAGCATAAGCCATGCGTTTCAGGATGCCCCGTTGGAGTTAGAATTCCTGAATTTATAGCTGAAGTTGCAAAAGGAGATTTTGAAAAAGCATACGAAGTTATCACATCTACAAATTCCCTTCCTGCCATATGCGGACGAGTATGCCCTCAGGAAAATCAATGCGAAGGCAAATGCGTAAGAGGCATCAAGGGCGAACCGGTTGCCATCGGACGTCTGGAAAGATTTGTTGCCGATTATATGATGAAAAAAGGAAACAGTACTTCAGCAAAACCTGAATCAAACGGTCATAAGGTAGCTGTCGTAGGCGCAGGTCCTGCCGGACTGACATGTGCAGGCGATCTTGCAAAGCTTGGATATCAGGTGACTATTTTTGAAGCGTTCCATACTGCCGGCGGCGTTCTTATGTACGGTATTCCGGAATTTAGACTTCCTAAAAATATCGTCCAGAAGGAAATCCAGAAGCTTAAAGAATTAGGCGTTGAAATAATGCAGGATATGGTCATCGGCAAGGTACTGTCCGTAGACGAAATAATGGACATGGGCTATGAAGCAGTATTCATCGGCTCAGGTGCAGGACTTCCCAGATTTATGGGTATTGAAGGCGAATCTCTCATCGGCGTATGCTCGGCAAATGAGTACCTTACAAGAATAAACCTTATGAAAGGTTATCTTGACGAATATGACACTCCAGTTATAAAATCAAAAGCTGTAGCAGTAGTAGGCGGCGGAAACGTTGCTATGGACGCTGCAAGAAGTGCTTTGAGAATGGGTGCGGAACACGTTTATATTGTCTACAGACGTTCCGAAGAGGAAATGCCTGCAAGAAAGGAAGAAGTACACCACGCTAAGGAAGAAGGCGTTGAATTCTTAAACCTCAACAATCCTGTAAAGATTTTCGGCGATGAAAACGGAAGAGTATGCGCAATGGAATGCATTAAAATGGAACTGGGCGAGCCTGACGAAAGCGGCAGAAGAAGTCCTGCTCCTGTTGAAGGTTCAAATTATAACCTTGAGGTCGATACTGTTATTATGTCGATCGGTACTTCCCCTAACCCTCTTATCCGTACAACTACAAACGGTCTTGAAGCAAACAAAAGAGGCTGTCTCGTGGTAAATGAAGACATGCTTACTACTAAAGAAGGCGTTTACGCCGGCGGTGATGCTGTTACTGGTGCTGCAACTGTTATTCTGGCAATGGGTGCCGGAAAAACTGCTGCAAAATCCATTGACGAATATATTAAATCTAAATAACGGAGGTAACAAATGCAGGAAATTCTTAGTGCGGTTCAGCTAATGTCAAATAACCAGTCAACCGGTGGTCAGTTTACTACAATGATCATTTCTATGGTTCTGATTATCGTTGTCTTTTATTTTATTCTTATCAGACCCCAAAAGAAAAAGGATAAGGAAGCCAAAGCGATGCGTGAAAACATCCAGATAGGCGATGAAATCATGACAATCGGAGGAATCGTCGGTCTTGTAGTGAGAAAAAGCGAAGATACAGTCGTAATCGAAACCGGCGGCGATAAGAGCAAGCTTCGTATAAAAAACTGGGCTGTTCAGGAAAACATTACCCTTACTGAAAAAGCCAATGCAGCAAAAGCGGCAAAAGCCAATGAAATCATGGAAGCACGTCAAAAGAAAAAAGAAAAAAAATCGGATAAATAAAATAATAATAACCTGTTAAATTACCAAAATTTAACAGGTTATTTTTTATTAAAAGACATTAAAGATTATGACAGAAAAGAAAAAATATGAAACTCCGGAAATGGAAATTATCCTGTTTGAATCGGAAGATATAATTACAACTTCCTCTCTGGATCTACCGGAAATAGATATAGATCAGTATGCTGATTAAATGAACAAAAAAGCGGACTTTTCAGTCCGCTTTTATTTTACTTGCAGCATTCAGCTATTATTTCCGCCGCTTTTTCAATGCCTAAAACACTGCTGTCCAGAATCAGATCATAATTTCTTATTTCATTCCAGTCTTTTCCGCAATTCATTTTAAAATAATTACTTCTTCTCTTATCATATTTTTTCAAAATGCTTTTTACTGAACCTTCTTCCAGTCCGTAAACTTCACAAGCTCTTTTAATTCTAAACTCACGATCCGCATGCACAAATACTTTTAAAACATCATTTCTATCATTTAAAGCATAGGCTGCGCTTCTTCCCACAAATACTGTAGGACCGCATAATGCAAGCTCTCTGATAATATTTATCTCATCTGAATTAAGTTTTTCCGCAGCTGTTGCTCCTCCCATTGTACCGTCTGCCATACTGGATATTTTATAAAGCGAGTACAAAAAACTGCCCGTAGAGCCTTCTTCTAATTCTTCTACATATTCAACTGATAAATTTTCCCTTTCAGCAGCCTTTTCAAGGATTTCACGTCCATAACAGGGAATATTAAGCTTATTCGCAACAAGCTTTCCTATATCTCTTCCGCCGCTGGCAAATTCCCGTTCAATAACAATATAATTAAACCTCATGTCTGCATTCCTCCCTACGAAGCCTTTTCAAACTGACTGTTATAAAGCTCTGCATAAAAACCGCCCTTTTCAAGAAGCTCATTGTGATTGCCGCTCTCAATTATATCGCCGTCTTTCATTACAAGAATAAGATCGGCATTTTTAATCGTGGAAAGTCTGTGCGCAATTACAAATGATGTTTTGCCTTCTGTAAGCTTATCCATAGCTTCCTGAATTTGTATTTCCGTTCTTGTATCAACCGAGCTTGTTGCTTCGTCAAGTATCAGCAGAGGAGCATTTTCAATCATTGCTCTGGCAATGGTTATAAGCTGTTTTTGTCCTGCAGAAAGATTTGCCTTATCATTTAATATTGTATCATATCCCTGAGGCAATGTTCTTATAAAATGATCTATTCCTACCGCTTCGCATGCGCGTACTATTTCCTCGTCGGTTACTCCTTCTTTGCTGTATACAATATTTTCTTTTATAGTACCCTCAAACAGCCATGTATCCTGTAAAACCATGCAGAACAAATCATGAACATTCTGACGTGTCATCTTATTTATCGGTACTCCATCAATTAAAATCTCACCTGAATTCAGTTCATAGAATCTCATAAGCAGATTTACCATTGTTGTTTTGCCTGCGCCTGTAGGACCGACAATTGCAATTTTTTGTCCCGCCTTTGCATGAGCAGAAAAATTATGAATAATTATTTTATTAGGATCATAACCAAATTTAACATTTCTAAATTCAACATCACCCTTAGCTGTTTCCAGTTTTGCAGACTTATGACTTTCATCTTCCATTTCTTCTTCATTAAGAAATTCAAACACTCTTTCTGCGGCTGCGGCAGTTGACTGTAAAGAAGTTGCAGCCTGAGCAATCTGTGAAAGAGGATTAGTGAAAAGTCTGATATAAATCATAAATGCAACTATAACGCCGAAAGTAATATGATCGTGCATAAAAAGCGCCGCACCTACAATACATACGCAAACATAACCGAAATTACCTATAAAGTTCATCAAAGGCATCATCAGTCCAGACATAAACTGAGATTTCCAAGCGCTGTCATAAAGACGGTCATTTATACTTTCAAATTTTTCTTCTGCCTTTTCAACTCCGTTATATACTTTTACAACATTGTGACCGGAATAAATTTCTTCAATATGACCGTTAATCTTACCTAGTTCCGACTGCTGTCTAATAAAATACTTCTGAGATCTTGACATTATCAACATCATTAAAACAAAGCCTATAGCAGTTGCAAGAACAGCAGTAATCGCCATAATCCAGTTTGTTACCAGCATCATAATAAGAGAGCCGATAAACATAGTAACAGCAGAAACAAGAGTCCCCACGCTTTGATTCATTGTCTGACCTATCATATCAACATCGTTGGTAACACGGCTAAGTACATCGCCTATACTTGTTTTATTGTAATAGTTAAGCGGAACGCTGTTGATTTTATTAGATATTCCTGTTCTCAGACTTTTGCTTACTTTCTGAGTTACCGTCGCCATGATAAATCCCTGGATATAATTAAATATAAAACCGAGAGCATAAAGTACTACTAAGAAAAACGCTATATCTTCAACTGCCTTAATATCAATTCCGGTAACTAATCCGTCTTTTATAAGATCTGTTATATCCTGAAGTTTATTTGGTCCTATAAGTGAAAAAACAGACGCTGTAATTGCAAGTAAAACTGCAACTATAATTGCCGGAAAATATGACTTACAGTAAGATGCAAGCTGTCCCAGCGACTTTTTTAAATTTTTCGGCATTTCACCTGCGCCGGCAGGTCCCCTGCTTTTATTCATCATTTCCCAGTTCCTCCTTTGAAAGCTGTGATAAGGCAATCTGCTGATATACTTCACAGTTTTTCATAAGCTCACTGTGCGTACCTTTGCCGACCATGTTTCCTTTATCCAGTACGATTATACAATCTGCATCCTTAATCGTACCAATTCTCTGAGCAACTATAAGCGTTGTTGTACCGGCAGTTTCTTTCTTCAGTTCAGATCTTAGAACACGGTCTGTTTTGTAATCAAGAGCAGAAAAAGAGTCGTCAAAAATATATATCTCCGGCTTTCTGCATACTGCACGGGCAATAGCAAGTCTTTGTTTCTGTCCGCCTGAAATATTGCTGCCTCCCTGAGCAATTGCTCCTTCATACTGATTTTCCATCTTTTCAACAAATTCTGTACCCTGCGCTATCTTTATCGCCTGTTTTATATCGTCTGCGCTGTAATTATCTCTTCCGTTATTACCGTAAGCTACATTGCTGCTGACCGTTCCGCTGAACATTACAGCCTTCTGAGGCACATATCCCAGCTTGTTGTTAAGTGATTCAATATCATATTCTTTAACATTTACTCCGTCAACCAACACATTGCCGTCTGTTGCGTCATAAAAACGTGGTATCAGATTAATAAGAGTACTTTTACCGCTGCCTGTAGCACCTATAAATGCAATTGTTTTACCTTTTTCAGCCTTGAAGCTTATATCTCTGAGTACGTAATCGGAAGCGTCCGGATATTTAAAGCTGACATTTTTAAATTCAATTGTTCCCTTATCAGATTCAGCTGTTTCTGTTACTGTTCCGTTTAAGATTTTTGGATTTGTACTAAGTACTTCATTGATTCTTCTTGCCGACACAATAGCTCTTGGCAGTATAATAAATATCATAACAAGCATCATAAAAGCCGATACAACCTGCATTGCGTAAGAAGTAAATACTGTCATATCAGCAAACAGTCCAACCTTATCCTCCGGATTCATAGCATCGTTTATAAGATAAGCGCCTACCCAGTAAATCGCCAGAGAAAGTCCGCTCATAATCATATTTATTCCAGGCATCATAATAGCCATAATTCTTGATGTAAAAAGATGTGTTGAAGTCAGTTTGTTATTTTCCTTTTCAAACTTTGCCGACTGATATTCTTCAGCATTATACGCTCTTACAACTCTTATACCTGTAAGATTTTCACGTGTCACACGGTTCAAATCATCAGTAAGCGACTGAATTATCTTAAATTTCGGCAATGCAAAGATAACAGCCACCAAAACTATACACATTAAAACAACAACAGCTCCGCCTGTGACAACAGTCCATTGCCAGCTTTTTCCTAATATTTTTAATATCGCCCATACTGCCAGAATCGGAGCCTTAATAATAACCTGCAATCCCATGGCTATTGCCATCTGAACCTGCGTTATATCATTTGTTGATCTTGTAATGAGACTTGATGTTGAAAAGCTGTTTATTTCCTCCATTGAAAACGATGCTACCTTTGAAAACATCATTGAGCGCAGTCTTTTTGAAACTCCGGCAGCAATTTTAGCTGCAAAAAATCCTACGGCAAATGAAAGAGCTACACTTCCCAGTGCACATGCAAGCATTTTAGCTCCCGATTTAAGTATATCGGACATTTTGCTGCCGTCTGTAATTACAAAAGTTGTAATATCTGACATATAATCCGGAAGTCTGAGATCTAGCCAAACCTGACCGATTACAAAAATAAGACTGCCCAAAATCATAAGCCATTCTTTCTTTTGCAAATACTTGAATACTTTAAGCATTATATCATTCTCCTTTTCTTTTTTAGAATTTGTTCATATAAGTTTTAAATTACAATGCATACTTAACTGAATTTTAGTGAACAATTTCTTATTAATCAAAGTTATGTTTGATTTTCAATATAACCCCTAAAAAACTTTCAATTTCCTCATCTGTGAGATTAGCAAACGCTTTGTCGCACATATTTTTAAAATCCTCGTCTATCATTTTTTGAATTTCCAGACTTTTTGACGTCAAAACAAGTTTTTTTAATCTTGCATCATAATCAACGCTTTCTCTCTTTATAAATTTTTTACCTTCCATCAACTTCAGAACTTTTGAAGCTGTTGAGCGTCTGATTGAAAATTCCTTCTCAATATCACGCTGAAATACGTCATGATCTCTATTACGCCAGATATATCCGATAACCCATCCGTTTGTTCCGGTTAGATTGTCAACATATTTCTTACTGGTTGAAGAATCCATATGACGTTTTAGTAAATTATTCAGCGATATTAATTCCATAAACATTTCTTGATTTCTGCTCAAAACATCATCGCCGCCGACCTCCTGTATTTTTGTTAGCTTGCTAATAGTAAGCTTACTAACTATTATAGCAATTTATATTTTGATTGTCAAGTCCCACAATAAAATCTTATATTTTTTATTAATAATCAACAAAAACAGCCTCGGATAAAATTTAACCCAAGGCTATTTTTAATAATATAACACGTAAAATTATTATTCAATTTGCTTTCCAAGAAATTGTGATGCAGCACTGATCAGGCTTTTCTGTAATTCAGAAACTACAGTCGACTTTTCAGATTCCATAAAAGCTACCGCACCAGTCACATCGCCGGAGCTCAAAATAGGCATACATGCCATAGCATACTTGTCAACGCCTTCAGCAGGTGCAAATTTTGAGCTTCCAGTACTGTCAGCAAAATGACTTCTGCGATACTCCATAAGATCCTCCAGTTCCGCCGAAACACGTCGCTCATTAAATTCCTTCTTGGATACGCCCGAAACGGCTACAACATGATCCCTGTCAAAAATTACAACCGGACATGCTGCCAGCTTACACATAATATCTGCAACCTGAGCTGCATTTTCACTCATTTCACTAATAGCAGAATATTTTTTAAATATAACTTCACCGTCATTGCTTGTGTATATTTCCAGAGGATCGCCCTCGCGTATTCTCATAGTACGTCTGATTTCTTTAGGAATAACTACTCTTCCAAGATCGTCAATGCGTCTTACAATACCTGTTGCTTTCATATTTAAAATCTCCTTAATTTTTAATTTGGTAAAACTAGTATTTGTATTTATATGGAGATTATGCAATTATTTTTGTTTTATTTATTCAAATTTCGTATATGTATTTGAGAAACCAGAAGCTTTCAAACTTGGTTTAAACGCAGACTAAAGGACTTTTTCAAAATTGAAAAAGCCCTTTAAATTTTTTTTAAACTACTCTGTTGGTTCTTCTTTTTTAATTTTAAAAATAACTCTAAGTATACCTGATAAAATTTTCGGACTTTTAATAACTACTATTTTCATTGCGTTCCCTCCAAATCAAGTTTATATTCCATTATATTCTTAATTTCAGTTTTGGTTCATATCTTTTGAAAAAATTATCAGTAAAACTCCTTTTTCCAGTGAAACAATACCGGATTTACCCGTAACCTTATTGCTTATACCAAGTGGAAAACTGCTTTTGAGTACCGCATTTTTCAAAGGGTATTTAAATCCTGTAGCTGTTATTCCAGTGCACTCTTCAGTGTATGAAAACATAGAAAAATAATATCCGCTCATACGACTGTATACTTTTACACCCGGTCCCTGCATTGTAACATAACTGCCATCTCCGGCAAGCTCGCCGTATGCGCCGTGTTTTAAAATATATCGGAGGGACTGAATATTTGCCATGGTATGGTCAAGTCTGCCTCCGATTGCACCGCAGATCACAATATGCTTAAATCCTCTGTTCAACGCAAGCTTTACCGCAAGCATTGTATCGGTATCGTCTTTTTCCTCCGGATGCCTTATGATTTCACAATTTTCAGGAAGTCTGGATTTATAGGTGTCAAAATCACCGATTATTACGTCCGGTTCAATCCCCATTTTCTTAGCCAGTATATATCCTCCGTCAGCACAAATCACATATCTGCTGCTGTCAAATTCAACTCCGGAACATTTTGCTTCAGGCGAACCTGCAAAAATATAGCATTTCTTATATTGTCCCAATTACTACAGCTCCCATTCCTTAATTTGTTTAGCTTCTTCAAACATACGGCAATAACTTTCATGGCGGCTCTCGGGTATCTCTCCCCTACTTACTGCTTCGATTATACGACAACCATTTTCTTTTGTATGAGAACAGTCTCGAAATTTACACTTTCCGTCATATTCTGCAAATTCTCTGAAGCATCCGGCAAGCTCTTCCTTTTTAATAATGTTATACTTATTTGTTTCAAAGGTTGAAAATCCCGGAGTGTCTGCAATATATCCGCCCCATGGCAGCTTATAAAGCTCCGCATGACGGGTAGTATGTTTTCCTCTTCCTAGTTTCTGACTTATTTCTCCCGTAGGAATATTAAAATCTCCGCACACTTCATTGAGCAGCGTTGATTTTCCTGCGCCGCTGTTTCCTGTAAAGGCGCTGATTTTGTCCCTTAAAAGCTGTCTTATCTGTTCTGCCGGATCATCGTTTTCATAATCGATTACATAAACCTGTATTCCCGCTCTTTGATATATATCGAATATATTATCACAGCTTTCAAGATCAATCTTTGTCAGTACTATAACAGGTTCAATATTCTGATACTCAGCAACTGCAATAAATTTATCCAGTATCAGCAGATTCGGCGCTGGCTGCGTTACAGAAGTAACAAAAATAAGCTGATCAAGATTAGCAAGAGGCGGTCTTATAATATGATTTTTTCTGGGAAGTATTCGAGTTATTACTCCGTTTTCAAATTCAGCAATGTCCCCCACACATGGAACGATTCCCTTATTTCTGAAAACTCCCCTTGCCTTACATTCATATACGGTGTCGGAGGACTCTGTAAAATAGAGCCCTCCGATTGATTTTACTATAATACCCTGCTGCATATTATTCCTCAGTCTCTTCCGACGACGAATCGTCCGGCTCATCGGTTGCCGGCTGTACAGCCGGAGGATCTGTAGGTTCAACAGGAGGATCTGTAGGTTCTACGTACAATCCGTCAACCGTCTGGAATGCTCTGTCGATATCTTCATCAATTACCGAGAATGTTCCCTCTTCAAAATTCATACTGTAGCGTCCCAGTTCGCAGGTCAGGTTATTACTCAGGTTTGTAAGAACCATAGTAATCGTCTCATCAGTACCTTTTCCTCTTACAGTTACAAGATTTTCCTTTGAATAGTCAGCCGAGAGGGTAAAACTTTCATAAATTGCAACTCCATTCTGATAAGCGGTAATGGTAAATCTTCCTGTTGCGTTGCTGGGGAAGTAAAACTTCATTTCAACATCGCCTTCCGGTTCTTTGCCGGTACTTACAGTAAACGTAATTGTAGAATCCGAAGGAACCTTCTCACCCTCCTTGATGCTCTGCTTAAGAATTGTTCCTTCTTCTTCGCCGGAATCCTGTTTTTTAGTCTTTACAGTAAGACCCCATACTCCGCACTGTACCTTTGCGTCCTGAATATTTTGTCCAACAAAGTCCAGCATTTCAATGTCTTCAACTTCTGAACCCTTGCTTACATAAACAAGTATTGTTGAACCCGGCTGTACTTCCTCCATTGCGGAAGGCTCTGTATCGAAAACCAGTTCTTCCTCAACCTCATCGTTAGGCTGATACTGATATTCTACTTCAAGTCCCTGTGCTCTCAGAAGGTCACCGGCAGTAGTGTAATGATAATTTTTAACATTAGGAACCTTAACGGTTTTAGAACCCAAGCTAACCTTTACTTTAACAATTTCACCTTTTTTAACGCCGTCTCCCTCAGGTATGCTCTGAGAAAAGATCTTATCCTTTTCCAAATCAGACCATTCTGTAGCTTCCACTTGTATATCAAGATTAGGATATGCCTCATGAGCCTGGTTAAAATCCATTCCCACAAGATTAGGCATAGCAAATTCCGAAGAACTTTTCTGACCGTCTCCTGAAAATACTCCCTTTACAAGTGTTGCTATAAAGAATACCGCCACCATTATTACAACAACTGTAACGGCTGAAAGTATCGGAACAAAAAGAGATTTCTTAGCAGGCTTCTCATCTTCTTCAAAATCGGTATAATCCTCATCATAAGTATCTTCATAAATATCATTCTGATCATAAGTATCATCAGGCGGCTGCATGTAATCATTATCGTTATACGTTTCTTCAGGAGTGTCGTTTACAGCTGCAAAATATCTGGTCTGTGCGTCAGTATCCTGACTGCGTGTAATATAACCGAATTTTACATCAGGATCCGCCTTGAAACGGTCAATATCCCTCATCATTTCAACAGCCGTCTGATATCTGTCATCGGGATTTTTTTCCATAGCATGAACGATAATTTCCTCCAACGGAGTAGGAATATCCGGATTAATACGTCTTGGCAGCTCTGCAATATTATGCATATGCATAACTGCAATCGAAACAGGATTATCAGTATCAAAAGGTTTCTGACCTGTCAGCATCTCATAAAGCATAACTCCTACGGAGTAAAGATCGCTTTTAGCGTCAGTAACATCTCCCCTTGCCTGTTCCGGACTTATATAGTGAACAGTACCTATAGCCTGGTCGGTCGCAGTTTTTCCCTCTTCACGGGCAAATTTTGCAATACCGAAATCCATGACCTTAATAGTACCGTCTGTAAACATCATTATATTCTGAGGCTTGATATCCCTGTGTACAATACCTCGTTCATGAGCATGCTGAAGCGCCCTGAGAATCTGTGTTACAAAATGCACAGCGTCCTTCCAGCTTAATACACGCTCATTTTCCATATATTCTTTAAGAGTAATACCGTCAATATACTCCATAACAATAAACTGTATTTTTTCTGAGAATCCCACATCGTAAATTTTTACAATATTAGGGTGAGACAAAACTGCTATAGCCTTGGATTCATTACGGAATCTTCTTAAAAATTCTTCATTTTCTGCAAATTCCTTTTTCAGAATCTTAACCGCTATAGTTTTGTTATCTACAATATCAACTGCCTTATAAACGTCCGCCATTCCGCCTTCGCCGATAAGCTCAATAATCTCATAGCGTCCGTCAAGTTTCTTTCCAATGTTCTTATCCATTAAATTCTCCACACTCCTGTTTATATCAGTCTGTTATTACTGCAAGGGTTATGTTATCACGTCCGCCCTTGCTGAGTGCAAGGTCAATAAGCGCACTATTGACTTCCTCTAAAGGAGTCGATTTCATTATTTCAAAAATCTCACTGTCGCTGCAATAGCCTGACAATCCGTCAGAACATAAAAGCAGCGTAAATTTATCCTCACGTTTCATTCGGAAAAAATCCGGTTTTATTACCTTTTCAACACCGACAGCTTTAGTCAGCATATTTCTTTTAGGATGAGTATGCACCTCGTCAGGCTCTATTTTTCCCTGCATAAGAAGCATATTTACCAATGTATGATCCGAGGTTATCTGATGCAGACCGCTTTCGTCCATATAATACGCCCGGCTGTCGCCCACATTCAATATATAAATATATTTACTGTCTATATAAGCCGCTACGCAAGTAGTCCCCATTCCGTAGCTTCTGTAATTCATTCTTGCTGTTGTATATATTACCGAGTTGGCAGCAGATACTGAGGCTGTCATAAGCTGTCTTACTCCTATAGTTTCAAGATAGGGCGAATATCCCGAATCAAAACGGTCAAAAAATTCCTTTATGGCAATACGGCTGGCGTCCTGTCCGGAGCGTTCTCCGCCCATTCCGTCACAGACAACGGCAAGCAAATTACCGTAAAACTCCTCTACCTTTACCATATCCTGATTTTCTTCCCTGACAAGTCCTATATCAGTAGCGCTGACATACTTCAATATTTTTCACCTCTTATTCTTTATTCTGTTCCTGCTGCTTCACGTCTTAACTGACCGCATGCCGCATCAATATCACTGCCCAAAGTTCTGCGAACAGTTGCATTAATGCCCAGATCAGTCAGATATTTCTGAAACTTCAATGCCGATTCACGGCTTGACCTATAATCTCTTTCCTTTACAGAATTGACCGGTATTAGATTAACATGACAATTCGTTCCATTTATCAGATGCGCAAGCTTTTCAGCGTCCTTTTTAAGAGAATTTACATTGTCAATAACCGCATATTCATAAGTAACACGTCGTCCGGTCTTTCGGACATATTCCTTTGCAGCCTCTATAAGTTCTGTTAAATTATAGGCTTTATTTACAGGCATTATTTCACTTCTGCCGTCATTATCGGGACAGTGAAGCGAAACAGACAAGGTAAGTCCAAGCTTTAAATCCGCAAGCTCCCTAATTTTCGGAACTATTCCGCATGTTGAAAGAGTAACGTGTCTCAGACTCAGTCCGAATCCCTCAGGAGCAGAAACAAGCTCCAGAAACTTAATAACGTTTTTATAGTTATCAAGCGGCTCACCTATACCCATAAGAACAATTCCTGATATACGTTTCCCACAATCTCTCTGAGTTTCATAAATCTGCAAAAGTATCTCCGACGGTTCAAGGTTTCTTTCAAATCCTGCTATTGTTGATGCGCAGAACTTACAACCCATTCTGCAACCCACTTGAGTGGACACGCAAATACTTAGTCCATGGTTATATTCCATAAGAACTGTTTCAACAAATGTACCATCTGAAAGTCCATATAGATATTTTACAGTATTATCTATACAAGATTCAAGCCTTCTTACCATATTTAGTGATTTTAAATAAAAATGCCCACTGATTTTTGTGCGTAATTCCAATGAAATATTACTCATTTCACTAAAATCCCTTATCTGCTTAACATGCAGCCACTGAAAAATCTGTTTTGCCCTGAATTTTTTCTCTCCCAACTTAATCATTTCCAATTCAAGCTCCGGAAGAGTCAGGGATAAAATATCTGTTTTTTCCAAATTTATTCCGTCCTTTTTATTTTAGAAATAAAAAATCCATCACTGTTAAGGTTTTCCGGAAAAAGTGTTACTTTATAATCACCAAATGGTATGCCCAGCTCCTCAAGAAATTTTACTCCCTTAAAATTTTTATATTCCTTTAAAAATCTATCAATAACCCGAACATTTTCAACAGGATTAACAGTACATGTTGAATAAACAAGTTCTCCGCCCGGTTTTAAATATTTTACTGCATTTTCCAATATTTTATACTGAATTTCCGGAAGTCTTTCAAATTCCTCAAAGTTTTTATATTTAATTTCCGGCTTGCGTCTTATAACTCCAAGACCGGAACATGGTACGTCGCACAAAATTTTGTCTGCCATTGGAATTCTCTCATCAAAAACCGAAGCATTACCTGTTTTAGCTTCAATACAGCTTATTCCAAGTCTTTCAGCACCATTTTTAATAAGCTTTACTCTGTTATCATGAATATCAAAAGCTAATATTCTGCCTTTATCATTCATAAGCTCTGCAAGAGTAAACGCCTTCCCACCGGGAGCAGAACACAGATCCAGTACAGTTTCTCCCTCTTTAGGATTCAAAGCCATACAGCAAAGCTGAGAAGCAATATCCTGTACATGGAAAAGACCATACTTAAAAGCCTGTGTTTTAGTAACATCACCGTAGCTGATTTTATAACACCCATCAATTACCGTACTTTCAGGAGAAAAGTCCGAAAGCCTTTCAAGTATTTGTGATGTTTCACCTTTCAGATTATTGAGCCTGACGGTTACAGGCGGTTTTTCAACTGAACTTTTAAGAAGTGAAACTGCCTGATTTTCAGAGTAATTTTGCAAAAGCAAATTGACCAGCCATTCAGGAGACGAATATTCCACCGACAGTTTTTCCGTCTTATTCTCCGGATACTTAATCTGTTTGCCGTCCCTTAAAAAATTTCTCAAAACCGCATTAACAAATCCCGAAAGACTGCCCAGCTTTAACTTTCTAGCAATATTTACGCTCTCATTCACCGCCGCACTGTCAGGAATATTATCCATAAACTTAAGCTGATAAATTCCGATTCTGAGAATGTTAAGTATTTCCGGACGAAGCTTTGAAAGCTTCATACGGCTATATCCCGTAATAATATGATCAAGAGTAATTCTTCGTTCTAAAACTCCATAGTATAAAGCAGCACAAAAGTTTTTATCCTTTTCACCCATTGAAGTTTCAGACAAAGTTTTATCAAGGAGAATATTTGAATATCCTCCCTTAGAAAATGTTTTTCCCAGCAGTTTTACTGCCTGTAATCTTGCATTATCCATTAATTCCGCCTGTTTCTATTTGACGCTATCATTAAAAGTCTAATAAGATTCATGATCGCTGTAAACAATGCCGCAACATAAGTAAGGGCAGCGGCAGTCAGAACCTTTCTTGACATAGAAAGCTCATCGCCTTCAAGTATATGATCGGTTTCAAGAGTTTTCATAGCTCTTGAGCTTGCATTAAATTCCACAAACAAAGTCGCAAACTGGAAAACAACAACTGTAAGAAAAAGTATTATTCCGGCATTTACAAAAAAGTCGGACATATATGAATTTCCCATAATCAGTCCAATAAAAACCAGAGGATAAGAAAGAGAAGAACCTATATTTGTAAGTGGAATTATGGCGCTTCTCAACTTCATGGGAGCATATCCCTTTGCATACTGAATTGCATGTCCCACTTCATGAGCCGCAACTCCTACTGCCGCAACGGAAGTACTGTTATAAGTTGAATCAGAAAGTCTAACAACATTTGATCGTGGGTCAAAATGATCGGAAAGCTGACCTGCCACGTACTCGATCCTAATATTATAAAGACCGTTTGCATCAAGGATCTGCCTTGCCGCCATAGCTCCTGTCAGACCTCTTCCGTTTTTGATTTTTTCGTATTTAGAGTAGGTTGATTTTACATTCGCCGATGCTATCATTGCAATAACAAGCGGTATCAGTGCAAGCCAGTAATAATTATAAAAAAACATAATAATTCCTTTCCTTACCCCAGCTTTTGTCCCTTTACAAGTTTTCTTCCTCTCAGGAAGTTTTCTGTACTCATTCGTTTGCCGCCCTCATATTGAACTTCGGTAAACTCAACACATTTTCCGTCCCCGCATACCACGGTAAAGTTATCGGGATCTTCAACAGTTCCGGACTCGTTTACGCTTTCTCCCATAACTCGGCTTCTGTAAACCTTAAGACGTTTTCCGTCCAAAATGGTAAACCCTGTAATTCCTCTGATTATGTTATGGATCTCTTCAGCAGGCTTTGAAAAATCAAGAGCGCTCATATCCTTTGTTATCATTTTAGCATAGGTAGAAAGTGAATCGTCCTGTTTTACAGGTGAAAGACTTCCGTTTTCCACTGCTTTTACAGTTTCCAGAAGCACCTCTGCACCCATTTCTGACAATCTGTCATGAAGCTCAGACGCCGTTTCGTTCTTTCCTATCTCAAGTTCTTTCTTTATGAGCATATCGCCTGTATCCAGACCTTCCTCCATCATCATTGAAGTAACTCCCGTTCTGGTTTTACCGTCAAGAATACATCTCTGAATAGGAGCCGCTCCTCTGTATGCGGGAAGAAGCGAAGCATGAATATTTATACAGCCGTATTTCGGAAGCTCAAGTACTTCCTTGGGAAGAATCTGACCGTATGCCACAACTATAATAAGTTCAGGAGAAATCTCTCTTAGAGCTGTCATTGACTTTTCAGCGTCCTCGCCTTTACGTAATGAAAGAGGCTGAAATACCGGTATACTATATTCCTCCGCACACTTTTTTACCGGAGGCGGTATCATTTTATATCCCCTGCCTTTAGGTCTGTCCGGCTGAGTGAAAACTGCCGGTATTTCATGACCGTTTTCCACAAGCGCTTTCAGACACGGTACTGCAAAATCCGGAGTTCCCATAAAAACAATTTTCATCTACTTGTCCTCCTCCGGTTGTACCCTTTCTTCTATTATATCAACAAACAGCTTGCCGTCAAGATGGTCGTTTTCATGACATGCACACTGCGCACCAAGTTCTTTAAGATTCATTTCAAAATATTCACCGTATCTGTTTTGTGCCCTAAGCTTACACTTATTAGGTCTGGTAACATATCCCCAATCGTTCGGACAAGAAAGACAACCCTCCACTACTCTCTGCTTTCCTCCTGTTTTAATAATTTCTGGATTAACGCATTCAATCATTTCGTCTCCAAGATCCATAATAAAAATTCTTTTGAGAAATCCAACCTGTGGTGCAGCTAAACCCACTCCCTGCGCTTTTTTTAAAGTCTGCATCATATCGTCAATAAGCCGAGCCAGCTTTTCGTCAAAAACATCAACAGGCTTGCAGACTTTTCTTAAAATCGGATCTTCTTTTGTTACAATTTTTCTAAGTGCCATAATTTCCTCCGCTATATACTATATGCCGATATCACCGTTAATATCAGCGAAAACATTAACATTATTAAATTCCTTTGCATGTCCTGTTTCAGACAATATATCCCTAATAAAATTTCTGAAATCATATGTATTTTTACATTTTAAAATCAGTCTGTACCGAAACTTACCGTTTATTTTTCCGTAGGAGCATTTTACAGGTCCTAAAACTCTCAAAGGGAAATTAACACCGTTTTTCACCAACTTTTTTATAATTTCAAGAATTTTTTCAGACGCTTTTTTTGCCTTTTCATCGTCTTCACTGTTTATCCCCAGTACGCAGATATCGCATACTGGCGGAAAAAGCAATGCTTTTCTTATTAAAATTTCCTCTTTGTAAAATGCCTCATAATCCTGCTTTGCCGCAAGATTCAGTACATAATGGTCTGGCATGAATGTCTGGAGATACGCTCTGCCGGACTTTTCTCCTCTTCCGCATCTGCCCACAACCTGAGCCGCCAGGGAAAAGGTTCTTTCGTAGCTTCGGAAATCTCCGGCGTAAAGAGCCTTGTCCACAGATAAAATACCAACAAGAGTAACATTTGGAAAATCCAGTCCCTTGCCTATCATTTGCGTACCTATCATTATATCATATTTTCCCTGCCCGAAATCCTTAAAATTCCTTTCATAAGAATATTTTGACATAGTGGTATCAGCGTCCATTCGCAGTATACGAGCCTGAGGAAAACGTTTACTTAACTGTTCCTCAAGCTTCTGAGTACCAAATCCCATCTGTTTCAGCCTTGTACTTCCGCACTCCGGACAGCTTTCAACCGGCGGCTGACTATGACCGCAGTAATGACACATAAGCGTATTGTTTATCTTATGATATGTCATAGGAATACTGCAATTCGGACAGTAAACAGGCTTATGACAGTCACAGCAGCTTATAATTGTATGATATCCTCTTCTGTTAAGAAGAAGTATTGTCTGCTCGTGATTATTTAAATTTTCATTTATTTCATCTATCAGGATATTGCTAAATTCCGAAGCGTTACCGTCATATCTTTCCTCGTTCATATCAACGATACCGACATGAGGAAGAACAGTCCCCGAATAGCGCTTTTTCATTTCAAGAAGCTCATAAATACCTTTCTGCGCATAATAATAACTTTCAATAGAAGGCGTAGCCGATGCCAGCAGCAAAACCGCATTATGAGTACGGCATCTTTTTTTTGCCACATCTATAGCATTATACCTTGGCGCACTGTCAGATTTATAGGAGCGTTCCCCTTCTTCATCGACAATAATCAGGCCTATATTTTCAAAGGGAGCAAAAACTGCGCTGCGTGTTCCGACTGCAATTTTTGCCAGACCACGTTTTATTCTTTTATACTCGTCCATACGCTGTCCCAAAGACAAACTGCTGTGAATAACTGCAACCGTTTCTCCGAACAGTTCCCGAAACCTGCGTACAGTCTGAGGAGTAAGAGAAATTTCAGGAATAAGCAAAACAGCTTGTTTCCCCAAAGAAATACACTCTCCGATAAGCTTTTCAAATACTGACGTTTTTCCGCTGCCTGTAACTCCATGAAGCAGAAAACAATGAGGATTACTTGTATGCATCTGTTGGCTGACTCTTTCAAACACTTTTTGCTGTTCATCGGTCAGTACGATCGCATTGATAGAACGACTGTCATTCATTCCGATATTTACAGTACGGAATACTTCATAATCATATTCTCTTGCAGCGCCTTTTTCAACCAGTTTTTTTTCAACAGACGTCCCCACACCGCATAGGTAACAAGCCTCTTTTACGGAAATTTCATCATGATCCGTTAAAATATCCGCAAGCATTTTCTGCTTTACAGTAAGTTTAAAGCTTTCCGGAGATTTTTTATAACTTTCAGTAAGCTCCAGCATTTTTATACTGCTGTCTCCCACATTCTGCTTTCCGGTCAGTTCATATTGCAAAATACCTTTCGATATCAATGATTCCAGAATCAAACCGTTTCCCTGAGCTTTTACTTCCTCTGCCGCATTATTGGTATCAATATTTTCACGAAGAAAATCAAGAACTTTATTTTCCTTATCCGTAAGACTAATGTCAATACAATTTTGATTCAAAGTATAATTCTCCTTGATATTAATATTCATTCCGGAAGGAAGTATAGTCCTGACTGCATCAAAATAGGTACAGAAAGTATTTTCCCGAAGCCAATCTACCATATCAAGCATTTCATCATTGAGAACAGGAAAGTTATCCGCAGCGGAAATAATCGGTTTAAGCTTTTTTTCATGCTCTTCAAGTTTTTCAACTCTAAGAATTAATCCGACTCTTTTTCTGTTTCCCTTACCAAAAGGTATAAGAACTCTTACTCCCGGAACTGCTTTTTCAGCAAGAGATTCCGGAATAAGATACGAAAAAGCTTTATCAAAGGAAATTGACGCTGCACTTACGGCAACAAGTGCTTTCAGTTTAGTATACAAACCTCAAGCGCCTCCATTAAAATCAATTTTCATCGTTATCTGACGGCTTATATTCCAGAATTTTATACTTTCCTGCTGCGAATTCTTCAACAGCTGTCTTGACTGGTTTTTCTTCAAGAGTTTTCTTTTCCTCTGCAAGTTCGTCCGCAATTTCTCTTGCTCTTTTGGCTACTCCTATTACCAAGGAATAGTAACTGTCATTTTTAGAAATTAACTGTGTAATAGCTGGTCTAAGCATTTTCAAGCACCTCATTAATTAAATTTTCAGCATAAGCAGTTTTTAATTTTTCTGCTTTAACAATTGTTTTAAAATCTTCAACAGCGTCTTCAAGCGCTGCATTTACAACAACATAATCATAATTTACAGCCTGCCTGATCTCTCCGGCAGCTTCCGAAACTCTTTTTGCAATAATCTCATCTGATTCTGTACCTCGTTTTTTCAAACGACGTTCAAGCTCGGCGATCGACGGCGGAGCTATAAAAATAAATACTGCTTCAGGACAAAGTCTCTTGACCTGCATTGCCCCCTGCACTTCTATTTCAAGTATAACGTCTATACCTTCATTCATTTTTTTCTCAAGTATTTCCTTTGGTGTACCGTAATAATTATCACAGTATTTTGCATATTCGAGCATGCCGTTTTCAGCAATTAGCTTTTCAAATTCAGCTTTGGTGATAAAATGATAATTCACTCCGTCCGCTTCGCCTTCCCTTGGCGCTCTTGTCGTTGCAGAAACTGAATAATAAAAATTTTTATCCTTTAAAATTTCATTTAAAACAGTTCCCTTTCCGCAACCGGAAGGAGCTGATACCACAATCATTAATCCCTTATTCATCTTCAGGCTGTTCCTCCTCGTCAAGTCTTGCTGCGACCGTTTCCGGCTGAATTGCAGATAAAATTATATGGTCGCTGTCCATAATAATTACAGCTCTTGTTCTTCGTCCGTAAGTAGCGTCAACCAGATGTCCGGTATCCCTTGCCTCCTGGACAATACGCTTTATCGGAGCTGATTCCGGACTTACAATTGCCACCAGCTTTGAAGAAGATATCATATTTCCAAACCCTATATTTATCAGCTGCATGATAACCTCTCTATTCTATATTCTGAATCTGTTCCCTTATTTTTTCCGACTCAGATTTCATATTTACAACACACTTTGTAATTTCGAGATTCTGTGCCTTAGAACCGATAGTATTAATTTCTCTGTTAATTTCCTGAACAAGAAAATCAAGTTTTCTTCCAACAGGTTCATCTGTTTCAAGAAGTTCTCTGAATTGTTTCATATGACTTTTCAGTCTTACAATTTCTTCATCTATAGCAATTTTTTCGGCAAAGACCGCAGCTTCAGTCAAGATTCGCTGCTCGTCAATATTTGTATCGTCCAACACTTCTTTTAGTTTTGCATATAATTTACTCCGGTAATTTTCCGCTGTAAGAGGAGCCGTTTGTTCAATTATTTCAAGTATTTCTTCATTATTTCTAATTTTTTCTATCAGATCTTCCTTCAGATGTTCTCCTTCTTTCTGACGCATTTCAATAAATTTTGCCAATGCGTCTTTTGCAACACTGCAAACATCCCCCCAAATCTTTTCTTCATCTTCAGCAACTTTCTGTACATTGAAAATATCCGAAAACTTTATTAATGTAGAAAGTGTTATGTCGTCGGTCAAATTAAGTTCACTATTAGCGATTTTTAATGCATTTATATACCCAGCCGCCATTAATTTGTCCACATTAATATTTGCTTCCTTTCCATTTAAATTATTTATAGTTACATTTACTTCAACCTTACCTCTTGAAATACTATCTTTTATATACGATTTAAGTTTTTCCTCAATAAAGCCGTATATTCTTGGTACACGGGCAGTAAATTCATAATATCTATGATTTACCGATTTTATTTCAACTGTTATTTCACGCTGATCAATAATTCTCTGTTCGCGTCCATAACCTGTCATACTTCGAATCACAAAATTACCCTCCCATACATTTGTTCACAATATACTATTATTTTATTATAGCATTCCTGAATAAAGAAATCAAGTAAAAAAAGAAAAAAACCGGTCTTTTATTAAAGACCGGTTTTCAGGGATTAAATAGGAATTATAAAAAAGGAATTAAAATGAAAAACCTTATTATCTTGCAGGACCTAAATCATCCATATCAATAAGTCCAAGAACATAATTAATAATAGCTACTGCATCCTTTGTGTCAATTTCATCATCATAAACAGTCTGGGCCTGTTCATAAGCCTTTGCATTTTTAAGCGGGAATTGTGCTTCACTAAGGAGATATTTGTTAAGAACAACTATATCTGCTGAGTCAACAGTCTCGTCAACATTGGCATCTCCATACATAAGATCATCTGGATTAAAGCTTTCTGTAGGAATTGTAGATCCATCAGTTACAATAACCTTAACTTCAACTGTTTCATCACCCAATGTAACAGTAATAGTAGTTTCACCTTTGGCAACACCTGTTACAACACCGTTTTCATCTACAGTTGCGATTGAAGGATCTGCTGATTCAAAATTACAGCCATCCTTGTTAGGCTTAATAGTATCAGTTTCACCAACTTCAACTTCAATAACATCCTTTTCAACTGAAAGTTCATCATCATTAGACTTATCTGGAACAACATCCGGATAAAGATCAGCCATTGTACCAAGAGCAATAAGAATATCGCCTGCATGCCAGAATCTATGATAATTAAGTTCAACAGTCTTCATAGCTTCTTCTTTATCTGCTGCTGATGCATTTGCACCTCCGACAGAATCATAAGCTTCCTTGAATTTAGCAACATAGCCTCTGTTGTCAGTGTAGTATTTACCGTCAATTTCTGTACTTGTACCATACTTAACATTTGCGCTGTTGTTTGTACCGTCCTTATTATCGCCGAGGTACTGTGAACGGATACTTAAGAAAGTAGCACCATTAGCAATTGTATCACCATTAGGCATTGTACCATTATAATTTGTAGGTACCCATACATCCTGTTCAAACAGTCTTACCATGCTTCCATTTGTTTCTGCAATAGACAGACCGATATCATCACGTCCAAGATTCCATTCACGATCAAGAAGTTCATGAGCAAGATAAAGAGCCTTTTCTGCAACCTTGTCGCTGTCCTTATAAGCTGCTTCAGAGTCAACATCATTGCTCTTAGCATAGTAAATAAGTGTATTAGCAAGTGAGGATACACAGCCGAGGTCAGAAGTTCCACGTGCTGTTACTTCACATGTCAAATCACTGTTAGCCTCCGGATCATATGTTCCGGTCCATGTCTTAGGCTGACCGTACCAGTCTAATGTAGCAGGAATTGTATATGAACCGTCATCATAAAGTTCAACTTCGTTAACGAACCATTCAACCCATCTGTCAAGAATAGCATCAAGAGCTTCTTCTATTGTCATTTCTGTAGGAGTACCATTTTTCACTTGCTGGAGCTTAACTGCTTCAACATAAGAATTTGTATTACCTGTTTTAATTACATAACGAAGCTCTGCAAGACGCTGAATTGCCCATACCTGGTTACCAATCCAGTGGTTTGAACCTGGGTCAGCATATACAGGGTGTTCCTGATAAGCCATATTATAGAAAGTTGTAGGAATATTTGTACCATACTTTTCAATATATTCTTTATCTACATCTGCAAGATATTCATATTTCAGATATCTGCCGTGCCATGAACTTGTAGCACCGCCGGCAATAGGTCCATTAGCTGACTGCAGCCAGAGATAGAATTCAAGCTGTCTCTGAAGTGATGTTGTGTAATCCTTAATTGCCTGGTTACCCGTCTTCATACCGTTTCTCAAATCATCATCTTCAAGAAGAGCATAAGCAGCAAGCGGGTTCTGATAGAATTCGTGACAGTGGCTGGCACCGATCTGCCATGCCCAAGCGCCCTGATCACTTCTAGTTGTACCGCCCCATGAAGTATACCATGACATCAAGTAGTGAGCGCCTTCATAGCTGTTAGCCGTGTTCCACTCATCCTGACAACCTATCTTCTTATAATACTTATCAAACATGTTATTTCTCAGCTGGTCACCCATTTTACCGGCAAGAGCTGAAATTGAACTGTCGCCTACGCCCCATCTGTTAGCAGCGTAAACAGCCTGAATAGCACGGTCTTCAGCGTCAGGCGCATTTGTATATGCATACTGTTCTGAAACCTTTTCATCTGTATTAAAGATACCCTTAAGACCTCTTGTACCCTTCATACCGTACTGAAGATCTTCTACGCAAGGGTGCGGAACTGTTTCCCAACAGGATTCCTGCGCGCCACGCTGGAATGTATTGATAAATGTAAATTTACCATTGCCGCCGCCGTAGCCGTACCAGTCGTCAACGTCAGCCAGCCAGTGCATCAGATAAAGACCCTTATCACTTCTGTAAATACTTGCATACTGAGAATGAATTGGGTTTATACCGTTATTTCCCTGATGCTGAGCCGTAGGATAAGTTTCAGGAGTATCCCATTCCTCACAATATGTTGCAGAAAGCTCTGTCTTATCCATAATACTGATTCCGTCTGAAGTAGACTGAGTGCCGTAACCGCCGATGGCCGGAATCATGATTTCCATTGTTTTCCAAGCTTTAGCAAGATCGTTTGTCTGGTCAACAGCGCTGCCGTCTTCTTTAGTAACGCCGTCCTTACGAGAAATGTAGTCTCTCATAGCTGCCATCCAAACGATGTATGACATAGCTTCTGAAGTTGTTTCATGACCGTAGTCAGGAGCTTCAATAATAAGTTCTTCAACTGCATGGTAAGGAACGCCGAAACCGCCTGAAGCCTTATTTTTAGAACTCAGATAGCCGTTTTCTTCACCGTTTGTAATAACGTCATCATACAACGACAGGAATCTCTGAGCGTAAGTTGAATCGCCGTACGCTTCTTCTTTGGTTCTAGTGCCGGCTGAAACTGTCGGCATAACAGCACTAGCTGTAAGTGCTGCTGAAAGAATCGCTGCAATAACAGCTTTCTTCTTTTTAAGAATCATCACTATTTCCCCTCTCATTTTGAAATGGTTTTACAATATAAAAATATCGTTTCGTAATTTTAAGCCGATTCGCCACATTTTATCAGCTTAAATTTTACAGCTTTGTCACAAAACGTCACGAATTGCGCTATAAAATTTCATAATCATATTATAAATCAACAGTTTTCAAATGTCAACACTTTAACTAAAATCTCAAAAGACAAAAAAGAAAAATTGTATACTTGCACAGACTGAAAGATTTTCTTTTGTTAATTTTGCCAACACTGCCGATATTCGCTTTATTTTTTTGTTAATATAATATAATTTTTAATATTGTTTTTATACTCTTCATTCCATTTACAATAATTCTTCACAGGCATTTCACAATTTTATTTTAGAATATTCTTATCAGACTTGAAATTTTTGGGGAAAATACACAAACGTTAATAATATAGTTACAATTTGTTAATACTTTATTAACATTTTTCTGGGATAATGTTTAGGTGTATAACCACATTTAATAAAGGGTTTTAATTTCTAAAAAATCCAACGGAGCTTATCCGATAAATTATGAAAGGCATGGTATATAAATGATCGAAATAAAAAATCTTACGAAGTTTTACGGTCGCAATGCCGCTGTCAAAAACCTTAGTTTTACGGTCAACGACAACGAAATTCTGGGATTCCTCGGACCTAACGGCGCCGGAAAATCAACTACAATGAACATTATTACGGGGTTTTTGCCGTCTACAAGCGGTACAGTGACTATAAACGGTCTGGATATTTCCGAAAATCCCTCGGAAGCAAAAAAAATGATAGGTTATCTTCCAGAGATTCCGCCTGTATACCTTGATATGAAAGTAAAGGAATACCTGAAATTCGTCGCAGGCATTAAAGGAGTTAAAAGAAACGAACGAAACCAGCAGGTAGAATCCGCTATGGAAAAACTGAAAATTAAGGATGTCGAAAAAAGGCTTATCCGCAACCTTTCTAAAGGCTACAGGCAGCGTGTCGGCTTTGCTCAGGCTCTTCTGGGAGATCCGAAATATCTTATTCTCGACGAACCTACGGTAGGTCTGGACCCCAATCAGGTAATTGAAGTCAGAAATCTTATCAAATCCCTGAAAAAAGACCATACTATTATATTAAGTTCTCATATCCTTGCCGAAATTCAGGCTGTATGTGAAAGAGTAGTTATTATCAGTCACGGTGAAATCAGAGCAGTGGACAGTATTAAAAACCTTGAAAACAGTCTGGGAACTTCTACCGTACTTATTATGAAAATCGAAGGCGGCAAGGACGCTGTTTCAGAATGTATAAAAAAAGTACCTGGAGTATCCGATATCAACGATATTACTTTTGAAGAACCGGGAATTTATACATATAAAATAGAAATTGAAAAAGACGAAGTCAGAAAAAATATTATGACGGCTCTGATAAAAAAAGACTTTGTCATTGACGAAGTAAAGAGCGAAAAACCGGATCTTGAGGAAGTTTTTGTAAAATTAACCGCACAGGCTCCGAAGAAGAAAGGTCTTAAGGATCTTCTTAATGAAATGGATTCGGACAATCCTTATTACAGCGAGGATTTTTCCGAAAAGGAGGATGAATAATATGTTTTCACTATATAAAAAGGAGCTTCGTTCCTATTACTGTTCGCCGTTTGCGTACATTATTGCCGCACTTTTCCTGCTGGTATTTTCACTCAGCTTTATAAACGGTATTTCAAATCTTTCCGGACATCAGTTTAAATTTTCTTTTCCCAACGTTTTCTACAATAATTTCTTTTACTTTATCCTGCTGATTCCTATGCTGACAATGAGAACCTTTGCCGACGAAAGAAAAAGCGGAACAGAAGTTCTGCTGATGACCAGTCCTTTAAATGTTTTCCAGATTGTAATTGCCAAATTTTTAGCTGTTTCAACCGTATTTCTTATGATGCTTGTGCTTACACTGTTCTATCCCCTCATTACTGTTCTTACAGGCGAAGTAATCTGGTCTAGTCTGATCTGCGGTTATCTGGGATTTTTCCTTTGGGGACTTGTCTGCATTGCAGTAGGAATGCTTATGTCGTCGTTTACTGAAAGTCCTATTATTGCCGGTATTCTTGGAGAAGGCGCTATGATTATACTTATATTTATTGATAATTTCAAAGACAGCGGATTATTTACAAATCTTCCTAAGGCTGCACAAATTATCGGAAGCTTTTCAACTCAGGAAAGATTTGTTTCATTCTCTCAGGGACTTTTCAGCATAGCTGATCTGATATTCTTTATAACATCAACAGTGCTTTTTGTCGGATTCACCATTATTTCCGTTGAAAAAAGACGCTGGAGCAGGGGGTAATATAAATGAGTACAAAAAAATCAAAAAAGAATGCAAAATTTACCACTATAGCGTGGATATTTGCTGTAATGCTCCTGATAGCAGTTATATTAATAAATGTAGCAGCTTCTTTTCTTGACGTTAAAATGGATATGACGCCTAATAAACTTTACAGTCTGAGCAGTACAACAAAAAATTATCTTGAAAAGCTGGATAAAAAGGTTGACTTATATCTGCTTATGGAAATGGATAAGGTAAGAGAAGACGATGAAATGATCGCATTTACCACTATGATGGATCAGTATGCCGAATATGAAAATATCAACTTTATAGATATTGATCCCGATACAAATCCGGATATTGTAAACGAGCTTAACCCCAGCGGCTATCTCAATATAAAATCGGGTGATATCGTCGTAAAATGCGGAGATATAATAAAGCGTATTCCCGGCACTTCCATGTACGTATATGAGGGCGACTATGATTCGTCAGGAAACTTTATTGCTGAAAACGCTTATTTTCAAGGTGAAAATTATATAACTGGCGCTATTAAGTCCGTAGTTGAAGGCGAAGTCCCTTCTGTCTATTTCCTTACCGGACACGGAGAAAAATCCATCGACGACAACTATACAAGTTTTAGAAAAAATCTTAAAAATTATAACTACGAAGCAAAAGAATTAAATCTTACAACTGAAGAAGCAGTACCGGACGATGCGGCTATAATTATTGTGCCGGCTCCGAAAAAAGATATAACTGACGATGAAAAACAGAAAATTGACGATTACATGGACAAAGGCGGAAATTTATCGCTGCTTCTCTCCCCTAACGGAGACGATACCGAATATAAGAACATTCTGGAGCTTATGCATGAATACTGTCTCGGTATGGATTATAATCGTGTTTATGAAACAGATTCTTCAAAACATGTTTCAGGTGACAAGTATGAAATAATGGTAAATCTGGTAGATATTACAGACATGAAGAAAGAAAATGAAAATCTGACGGATCTTACTTCCGCACTTATTGAAGAAAACTCGCTTATTCCTTATATGCCGGAATCACGTTCATTTTTTGAGTATCAGGGCGACAATTACAGCAATCTGAATATCTGTCCTCTTATTGAAACATATGATTCGGCATACGGCGAATCATACGGAGGTCCTGAAGTAGATCCTGAGGATATAAGCGGTATTCTTTACCTTGCCGCATATTCTGAAGACCCAACAAGAAACAATTCAAAAATGGTCGTTATGGGTAATGCGGAATTTATTGACGATGAACATCTTCAGGAAGATTACGCTATTGTTCCCGTTTACCTTTACCTCAGTACAATTACATGGATGTACAACAGCGACGTAAACATGGGCATTCCCGCAAGAGAAAAAACTTACGACTATATGACTCTTGAAAGCGAATCCGATACAAACGTAATTCTGGTTATATTGTGTGCATCGCCTATTGTTGTTGCAGCGGCAGGCGTAATCATCTGGATTAAAAGGAGAAATTCGTAATGAAACGCATAAAAATAGCCATAGCAATAATGGCTGTAGTATTAATTGCATCACTGGGCATTTATTTTCTGGCTGATCATCTTAATTCAAATAAAACAAAAAAAGAAACTGAAGAGGCCAATAAGCTCATACTTTTTAATATTGATGAAAATTCTATTGATAAGGTAGATATTCATAACGAATCCGGAAATTACACAGCAGAATATATTGATTCCAACTGGCAGCTGACAAATACTGATGAATTTGATTTAAATTCAACCGCAATAACAGCAATATGCTCAAACTTCTGTAATCTTACCGCAATCAAAATTCTTGACGACAACGATTCTTCTAAATATGGCTTTGACGATCCTATCACATTGACAGTATACGCAGACGATACGCCGTATAAGCTTTTTATAGGAGATGCCACGCCTACATACGAAAACTTCTATGTAATGAAGGAAAACGATGACAATATATATCTTATAGATTATACAACCGGCGCCGTTCTCTGTGCTACCAAAAATAATCTTAAACAAACATATATTTTCAATTACTTCACTGCTGAAATAGATTCCTTCTGTTTGTGGGAAGGCTCCGAAAAAGATGCAAACATACGCTTCTCTATGAAAAAAGATGAAAACGGCACCTGGAGCATGATCAAACCCTACCAAGATACGTCCGTATACAATACACAGATCACCAACTTCCTGACGGACGCTACCAGAGATGAAATTTTCAGCTTCGTAGCAGAAAACTGTACAGAATCTGATTATGCAAAGTACGGATTTGACAATCCAAAATATGTTCTTGAAGTAACGGCAGGAAGCAAACATACTAAAGTAATCTTCGGAGATTATACAAATAATGAAAATGAAATGTACGGTCTATTTACAGACAGCGGTCAGGTCGTAACGTTTATATCAAATGAAATCTCCGCTTTAGGATATGACACAATGGATATGATGAACACTACCGTTTACTCTGCTGACATAAACGACGTTACGGAGGTAAAGGTTGAAATGCCCGGCGTTACGGCAGAAATGAAAATAAATAATTACGAAGAAGAATACATTCTTAACGATACTCAACTTACAGATGACGATACAAAATCACTTTTCATTTCATTTTTCAATTCCTTTAACAACGCATACTTTGAATCCATTGAAAACGATCAGAATCCTGACGGCGAGCCTGAAATAACAATAACCTATACTCTTTCAAACAATACCGTTAACAGAATTGAATATATTCCTGTTCCCGGAGAAGATTCCAATACTTACTGGGCAGTCAAGAACGGCGAGTATACAGGCTTTGTAGTACGCAAAAAGATAATAGCCAATATTTCATCAACCTATGAAGAGCTTGTTCAGGCAGTCGAATCTTCAGAAAAATAAAATTTTACCCTGTATTATTTAATACAGGGTATTTTTTATTTTACTACATCATTGAAAGAGGATCAACATAAGAACCGTTTTTCAGTACTTCAAAATGAAGATGCGATTCGTCAGACGTTTCAATATCTGCCGTCTCGCCTACTGCTCCTATTTCCTCACCGCTGCTTATCTGCTGTCCCGCCTGAACGGTAACGCCTGAATTTAAATTGCAGTATCTGGTAATAATACCATTGCCATGATCAATTGTAACAGTAACGCCCCACAGAGGATCTTCCTCAATTGCGGAAACCGTTCCTGAATCTGACGCAATTACCGGATCTCCAAGAGTAGCTTGAATATCCACACCGTTATGAGTCTGCCATGCTCCGGTTGTATTAGACTTAACAAGCTCTCCGTTGCTGAACTCGTTCATAACTTCTCCTTCAATGGGCATAACAAGCTTTCTGACTTCGGGCTTTGCAGTTTCTTCCGCTTCTTCGTCCTCCTCCGGCTGAGTTTCCTTTACAGCAGTTACCGCTGTTTCAGTATGTTTAACAATAGCTTCCGCTATGGTTTCCGCCGTAGTAAGCTTTGGCACGTCTGTTTTAACTTCCGCCGCCTCTCTGCTGTCGCTTTTGGAAAGAGTTGAATCAAGCTGACCTGCTATATCGTTTGCCGTCTGAGTATATGCAAAATAACATGCTGCACCAACCATAGCAACGCTTAATGCCAGAGCAATATAAAAACCTTTGCCGTTTAAAATAGATTTGGAATTTTTTTTCACGTTTAACACCTCCGATTTTATTTTGGACCATAAACAGCCGTTTATTCGCACATATTCCTTTTTTTCCAAATTATTTTAAAGCGACGTTGCATTAAATCAGAATATAGTGTAAAATAGTAAAGATGATATTTATAAAAGGAGTTATATCTATGTTTAAACTCAGGCGCTTTTTAAAACATTATAAAAAGGAACTTATTCTTGGTCCGTTTTTCAAACTTCTGGAGGCAATTTTTGAACTTGCCGTACCATTAGTCATGGCTCAGATTATTGATAAGGGCATAGGAAATAATGATTCGGATTATGTCTGGAAAATGAGCGGACTCATTGTTGTTCTTGGTATATGCGGACTTGGATTTGCACTTACATGCCAGTTTTTTGCCGCTAAGTGCGCATACGGTTTCGGAACAGAGCTGAGAGATGCTCTTTACAAGCACATAAATAAATTTTCCCACGCTGAAATCGACAGATTTGGTACTTCATCTCTTATTACACGAATCACAAACGATACCGTGCTCGCCCAGAACGGTGTAAATATGTTTATTCGTCTTGCAGTACGCGCTCCGTTTCTGATAGTCGGCGCTGCGGTCATGTCAATGACTCTTGACTTAAAGCTATCAATTATTTTTCTGATTGCCGCACCGATAATTACGCTTATTATAGTATGGGTAATGAAAAAAACCGTGCCTATGTATAAAAAAATACAAAAAGGTCTTGATAAAATTTCTCTGCTGACAAGAGAAAATCTTGACGGTGTACGAGTAATACGCGCTTTTTCAAAACAAGAGGAAGAAAAAAAAGAACTTATTAACGAAAGCGGCAGGCTTTCAGATAATGCGGTGATCGCAGGAAAAATTTCGGCAATTTTAAATCCGGTTACTTTTATGATAATGAACCTCGGTATAGTTGCCATACTTTGGTTCGGCGGTATACGAGTTGATACAGGGTATCTTACACAGGGAGAAATTACAGCTTTTGTAAATTACATGACTCAGATTCTTTTAGCCCTTGTGGTGCTTGCAAATCTGGTAATAATATTTACTAAAGCTGCGTCCTCTGCTTCAAGAATAAACGAGGTTTTTGATACACAGCCGTCTATGACAGACGGATCTGATACAAAATTTGATTTCAGCAGTCCGGCTGTTGAATTTGAAAATGTAAGTTTTTCCTATCCGGACGCCGGAGACTTATCCCTGAATAATATTTCATTTACTCTGAAAAAAGGTGAAATACTGGGTATAATAGGAGGTACCGGTTCAGGCAAATCGACTCTTGCAAATCTAGTCCCCAGATTTTATGATATAACTTCAGGAAACATTAAAATTTTCGGCAATGATATAAAAAAATACTCAATGGAAGAACTGAGAAAACTCATAGGAATAGTCCCTCAGCGTGCTGCATTATTTTCAGGTACAATAGCTGACAACATGCGCTGGGGAAAACCTGACGCCACAGATCAAGAAATTATTTCGGCACTGAAAATTGCTCAGGCATGGGAATTTGTTTCAAAGTTAACCGACGGAATAAAAACAAATATTTCTCAGGGTGGTAAAAACCTTTCAGGAGGTCAGCGGCAGCGTCTTACTATTGCAAGAGCATTAGTAGGCAATCCGCCTGTTATTATTTTAGATGACAGTATGAGCGCCCTTGACTACGCTACAGACCTTGCTCTTAGAAAAGCAATTGAATCAGAACTTAAGGATACGGCTGTAATAATGATTTCTCAAAGAGCCACTACACTGCAAAACGCCGATCATATATTGGTTCTTGACAACGGAGAAGCAGCAGGATACGGAATTCATGAAACACTTCTGAAAAACTGTGAAGAGTATGCAGAAATCTATAAATCACAAATGAGCTGACGGAGGTACTTTTAAAATGATAAAAACACTTAAACGAATACTTAAATATACCAAACCCTATAAAATACACCTTTTCTCTGCAATATTCTGCGCATTTATAGGAGTTGTTCTATCGCTTTTTGTACCGATTCTGATCGGTAAGGGTGTTGATGTTATAGTCGGTAAAGGAAATGTTGATTTTCCGGCGCTGCTGAAAATATGTATTGTTATTGCAGTCACAGTTCTGATAAGCGCACTATTCCAATGGATAACATCTCTTTCTACAAATAAACTATCGTACAATACTATTCGTGACATAAGAGCAGATTATTTTGAAAAACTCAATTCCGTACCTCTGAAATTTATAGACAACAGTTCAAAGGGCGAGCTTATCGGCAGAGCAGTAAACGACATTGAAACAATTTCAGACGGTTTACTGCAAGGCTTTACTCAGCTTTTCAGCGGCGTTGTAACTATTCTCGGAACGCTGATTTTTATGCTTTCTATCAACGTTAAAATAGCTTTGCTGGTTGTTATTTTGACTCCGATATCCCTCTTTACCGCCGCAATCATTACTAAACTCAGTCATGATTCATTTACAGAGCAGTCTAATCTCAGAGGAAAAATGAGCAGTTTCACTGAAGAAATGGTGGGAAATCAAAAAATAGTAAAGGGATTTTCATATGAAAAAAGAGCTGAAAAAACCTTCTCTGAAATAAATGCACAAATGGGAAAAAGCGGAGTTAAAGCCGTATTTTTCTCCTCAATGACTAATCCTACAACACGTTTTGTAAACGGTCTGATTTATGCGGCTGTGGGTACTGCCGGAGCGTTAAGTGCTATTGGAGCATTGAATTTTCTTGGAGTTATTACAGTCGGACAGCTTTCATCGTTTCTTTCATACTCCAATCAGTATACAAAACCTTTTAATGAAATATCCGGTGTTATTACAGAGCTTCAGAATGCCGTTGCGTCTGCCGAAAGAGTTTTTGCAGTAATTGACGAACCCTCCGAACTGCCTGACGACAATAAAGAAGTACTTGCATCATGTGATGGTACACTTACAATGGAAAATGTAAGTTTTTCATATGTTCCTGAAAAAAAGCTTATTCATAATTTTAATCTTAATGTTCAGTCCGGACAAAAAATAGCAATAGTCGGACCTACAGGCTGCGGAAAAACTACTATTATAAATCTTCTTCTGAGATTTTATGACATAAATTCAGGCAAAATAAAAATATTCGGAAAAGATACAAAGGATATTACACGTTCCAGTCTGCGCTCACAGTTTGGAATGGTATTGCAGGATACTTGGCTGTTTACCGGTACTGTAGCGGAAAACATATCCTATGGAAAACCGAATGCGTCCAGAGAAGAAATTATTGAAGCCGCAAAAGCAGTACATGCCCACAGCTTTATTAAACGTCTGCCTGACGGATATGATACGGTAATCAACGAAGAAGGCAGCGGACTTTCCCAAGGACAAAAACAGCTTATTTCAATTGCAAGAATTATGCTTAAGGATCCTCCGATGCTCATACTGGACGAAGCTACGTCAAGTATTGACATAAGAACTGAACAGAGAATACAGCGTGCGTTTGAAAAAATAATGAAAGGCAAAACAAGCTTTATTATAGCCCACCGTCTTTCAACTATAAAAAACGCCGACGTTATTCTTGTTATGAAAGACGGAAATGTTATAGAACAGGGCAGTCATGAACAGCTTCTTGAGCAAAACGGTTTTTATGCAAATCTTTACAGCAGTCAGTTTGCGCCTGTTTAATGTGTAATCAAACAAACATACTAAAAAATGCCGAAGATTTATATCTTCGGCATTTCTAATAGTCGTCACTGATGTAACCATAATATTTACATTAATTCATTAAGCGCTAAATACACGCCGTATGCTGAATTACCAAGAGTAAGTACCAGTCCTATAATAGATAAAACCAATCCCACAATTGCAATGTTTTTCTTCTCGCTTTTTTTACCTAAAGCTCCCATAATGATTCCAACAATAGAAACAGGATATCCCAATAGCGGAAGAAGCCATGCAAGTAAACTTGTTATCCCAAGAACTAATCCTGCAATCGCTTTGTTATTCTGTTTATTCATTTTTTTCACCCCTAATTTAACAATTTATGACTATATTGTATCATATATAGCCTATTTTGTCAAGAATAATAGACTATAATTAGCTCATAATTTTTTTAAGGGAGCAAAAAAATGGATACTTATACAGCTGTTAAAAACAGAATTTTATTTTTGTGTGATCAGAAACATATGACAATTAATAAATTAGCTACAGCTTCCGCTGTCGCACCATCTACTATAAAAAATATTTTGTACGGAAAAAGTCATAACCCAGGTATTGTAACGCTAAAAATGCTTTGCGACGGTTTTGGAATAACACTCAGCGACTTTTTCGATACTTCAACATTCAGAAATTTAGAACAAGAGATAAAATAAAAAGTGTTAAAGATGCACAAATTTAATATTTATCTAACTTGACAAATTATGCAGATTCATTTATAATAAAATCTATACTGAATATGAAACGGAGAATCTTATAATATGAATACAAGTGAAATAATTGCAGAAATTGAAAAGTCGCTTACCGGCGATCCCAGAAAAGACGGTCCTTTTTTGAAAGACCAGGCTGAAAAATACAAGAACAGTGAAAACAGTACGGAAATAAACCGGGAACTCGCAAGACTGCTCTATGAAATTTCCAAAAAAGACTATGAAAGCAGTCTTTACAATTATCTGGACAGCGAAAATCAAAAAGTAAACGAACAAATAGAAAACGCAAGGAAAAGATTTGATAACAGAAACTACAGCGGCGGAATTAAAATTCTCGAGGAGATAATCAGAAACAACCTGCCGGCATGGAATGATACATCAGAATTTACATACAAAAGCTTTGGTACTCCTCTGGAATATCTTCTTTATACAAAACTTTATGAACCTGAAAAGGAAGTCAAGTCCGTTAACTGCAACCTTGCCGGAGTATACTGGATGTATTGTCATGGGCTTATGAAAAAAGGACGCTATGATGAAGCTTTAGCGGCAATAGAACGTGCGGCTGAGCTTAATCCTGTAGACCCTGACGTTTATCTCCAATATGCTGAACTTATGAAACTGCGAAAAAATCCTGAAGGTATTAAATTTGCCTGTGACAAACTGCTGCAATGTGCCGTAACTAAAGAACAGATCGGCAGAGCTTACTTTAACTACAGTTACTATTTTTCAGAAATCAACGACCCTATAAAAGCAGCTGCATTACTGGAAATGTGCGGAATTTTCTATAAACCCGATCTCTATGAAAGTGAATTACAGTATATATCTAATTGTCTGGGAATGGGTTCTCTTCCGCCTAAACATACAAGTTCTGAATTAATGTCCTTGATGACCGAAGAAAAAATACAGCCAGGCCCTTCCGTAAATGTTATTCAAGCAGCATATTTTCTTGCAAAACGTTCGGAAGAACAGCTTGAATTTAAAAATGCAAAATATTATTACGAAATTGTCTGGGAACTTACTGAAGACGATAATATAAATGATCATATTCAGGAACTGACTAGTACTATAAAAGATTTAAAAGAGTTTAAATAGTAAAACTATACAAATTTTTTTATACTTTTTTGTTGATTAATTTGCACAAAATTTATTGAACTTTTTGTAAAAGTACGGTATAATGATTATAAATGTTATGGCATTTATAATCATTATTTTTTAGGAGGGACTATTTTGAAAAACAAATTTCTAAGAAAAATTATGGCGGCTGCCGTTGCCGCTGCATGTACCGCAAATGTTTCACTTATTTCAAATCTGGTTACAGCAGATACAAGTACCAAATACGAATTTGAGGACGGAGTAATTAACGGTACTTCAATGGAAATTACAGAGGACAGTTCTGCCAGCGGCGGACAATACGTTTATATGAAAGACGCAGGCGATACTGTTACAGTTACTGTCGATGTCGAAGAAACCGGAATGTATGACCTTGCTATATGTTATCATCTTCCTCAAACCATGGGTTCAGATAAGGTTCAGAAATTAAACGTTAACGGCGTTAATCAGGGTCAAATAGGATTCGTTATGAACGATGGATTTGAAGAGCTTGATATCGGTATGTATAAGCTTAATGCCGGTCAGAACGAAATACAGCTTGAAAGCTTTTGGGGCTGGACTTATTTTGATTATCTAACTGTTAAAAGTGCCGATATGCCTGATCTTAATGTAGCGAAAACTTTGTCCGATAAAAAAGCAACTGATCAGACAAAACGTTTGATGAGCTATCTCGTTGATAATTATGGTGAACACATAATTTCAGGTCAGCAGGAAATATATAAGTACGGTCCTCATGATTTTGAATATGAATTTGAATATATTAAAAATTTAACAGGCGTTTATCCTGCAATCCGTGGATTTGACTATTTAAACGAATGCAATATTCTATATGGAAGCGAAGACGGTACCACAGACAGAATGATTGATTGGGCAAAAAACAAAAACGGCATCATTACAGCTTCATGGCACGTTACTGTACCGAAAAATTTCGCCAGCTACAATGTAGGAGACAAGGTTGATTATTCACAGGCTACATATTCCGTTAAAGATGACAACGGTAATTATGTTTCGGATTTTGACACTTCAAAAGCTATAATTGAAGGAGAAAAAGAATATGAGTACTATATGGCGTGTCTGGAAACCCTTGCAGCGTCAATAAAAAGATTACAGGATGAAAATATTCCTATTATTCTAAGACCGCTCCATGAAGCCGAAGGCGGCGGCGGTGAAGAAGGATCATGGTTCTGGTGGGGCAAGTCGGGTTCTGCTGTTTATAAGGAACTGTGGAAGCTTACATATAAAACCTTAACTGAAGATTACGGTCTTCACAATATTATCTGGGAATGGAACAGCTACGCTTATTCAACATCTGCAAACTGGTATCCGGGCGACGAATATGTGGACATCGTGGCATATGATAAATATAACTGCACTGATTGGTCTACAGGTCAAGCGGTAATAAAACATAACGACAGCGCTATAAGCGGTACGTTCTACAATCTCGTAAATATGTATAACGGCAAAAAAATGGTTGCCATGGCTGAAAATGACAGCATACCAACACTTGAAAACTTAACTTCTGAAAAAGCCGGCTGGCTGTATTTCTGTCCTTGGTATGACGGAGGCTCAGATAATAATAACTTCCTGTCAAATCCGCAGTTTAATAAGGCAGAAGATCTGATAGAAATGTACCAGAGCGACTACTGTATAAGCCTTGACGAAATTCCGGCAGATTTATATAATACCTATTCTTTAGAAGGATTTGACGAAGAAACCACTCAGCCTACAACAGAAGCAACTACGACTCCTGTTGAAACAACCCCAATTGAAACTACACCCGCTGAAACAACTCCAGTTGAAACTACACCAGTGACTG
>ERZ1673722.178-NODE-178-length-89733-cov-24.972390_pt1 | contig 89733 bp, 97 predicted proteins | sample MGYA00580222_ERZ1673722 | MGnify/ENA primary metagenome ERZ1673722 (study PRJEB41218, sample SAMN15661750) | gut metagenome | host: Homo sapiens | place: Canada: London | collected 2015-08-20/2019-03-30 | study: EMG produced TPA metagenomics assembly of... | reverse complement strand
TGTATGCTTCGATATTATCTTCATGCTGTTTTCTCATGGATTGCTGCATCTGTTCCTGGCTGATGTTCTGGCGTAAATATGCCTTTATTTCCGCCAGCACCATATGCTCCAGCATTTTGTCGTCGGCTTTTCCGGCAAAGCACCCGGTATTCTCTTTTCCCTGGCTATATGCACAGCTATACAGGATATGCCCATGTACCCGGCTACTTCCGGTCAGGTTTCTTCTACAATTTCCGCATTTCACATACCCACTTAACAACGTGGTGTCCTTATTGAATTTACTCTTTTTGATATACCTGATTTGCAAAGACTGTGCTTTTTCAAAGGTTTCTTTTGATACGATTGGTTTATGGTGATTTTCCAACACTTTCCATTGACTTCGTGGCACAGGAACTTCTTTTCCCGTTCCGGGATCTGGTACTTTGGTTTTTCCATAGACCATACAGCCGATATAGTTCTTATCATTCAGAATTTTCCGTACCATATCACTTGTCCATTGCAAGCCTCTCGAAGATGCTTTCTTACTGTCTGATTTCTGTCTCCTACTCATAGATTGCAATGGTGTAAGAACGCCTTCTTCATTAAATAACCGGCAAATATCCAGCTTTGAATACCGCTGATTCGTCAATTCAAACACTCTGCGGATAGTCTCCGCTTCTTCTTCCACAATCAACAGCTCTTTTTTGTTCTCTGGATTTATCCGGTAGCCATAAGGTGCAGAACCACAGCAATACTCCCCATTACTTCTTTTTGTACTGACTGCCGATTTCACCTTAACAGACTGATCTTTCACATAAAAATCTGCTATCAGACCTTTAAACTGCACTTCAATGTCAGAACTTTTTCTTTTATAATCCTTGGAATCATAATGGTCAGAAACAGAGATAAACCTTATTCCCCAAAATGGGAAAATCTGCTCCAGATACGTTCCCATTTCAATATAGTCTCTGGAAAAACGTGAAAAATCTTTTACAACAATACACTGTACCTGCTCATTTCTTGCCAATTCCAGAACCTGTTGTATTCCCGGTCGTTCCATACTGGAACCGGAATAACCATCATCATAAAACTCCTGAAAAGGCAGTTCAGCCAGCTCTGAAATATGAGAAATATAATCTTTTACCAGTTTTCTCTGGTTGATGATACTGTTACTTTCCCCGGCAGAGCCATCCTCCAACGAAGACGATAATATCCAATCAGTATTTTCTGATCATTCATGTTCTATCGCCCTCTTAAATCGAAAATTAATTTCCAATCTACCATCGCCATACAGGTACATACTTTCAATCAGTGCTTCCGCAAGCTCCGCATTGATTTTTGTTGTCTCTTCCAGATCCAGAAGACTTCTCAAAAATCTGGCTTCTTCCTTTTGCTGTTTCTGTAATCTTCGGATTGTTTGTTCTAATGTCTCTTTTCTTTCTTCACAGAACATTTTCCAGTTATTACGCTCCTCACGCATTTCCATATAAGTTTCTCTGGAAAGTTTTTCATCCTTTCTCCATCTTTATACAAAAAATTATTTCTATCCAAAAATTCCAAAAATAAAGACGCTGCGATTCGCTTACAGCCATCCGCATAGGGATGATCTTTTATCATGAAATATAATAAATTTGCAGCTTTTTCTTCCAAAGATGGATAAACATCTCCACCAAACACACTCTGATAGACTGCTGCAATGATTCCTTCCACCTTACCTTTTTCTTTTTCCACACCGAAAACATCTGGCTGAAATGTATCCTCCATAGCATTTACCATGGCGCAACATTCATCATATGTAATTCTGTATATTGGTTGATTTCCTTCTGGTTTTTCAATCGTTTGATGGTCATATTGATCCAACAGCGTCAACGCCTCTGTATATAGACTTACTGCCTTCAATATATCCTCTTCTTCAACTTCCAATGTACACGCTAACATTTTAGTCTGTATGTCTACCGTTTTCTCCAGGGCAATTAAACGCTTTTCATTTATGGCGCAACCATTAAGAATATATTGTTTTAAAATATCATTTGCCCATCTTCGGAATTCTACGCCTCTGCGAGATTTTACCCGATATCCTACTGATATAATCATATCAAGATTATAATGCTCTACCTGATATACTTTTCCATCAGAAGCAGTTGTCGCAAAATTTGCGACAACTGAATTATCCAACTCTTCCTTTAAAGCATTATTAATATGCTTTCCTATCGTCTTAACATCTCTGCCAAACAATTCTGCCAGTTACTTTCTGTTCAGCCATACTGTATTATTTTCCACTGGAACATGTGACTTGACTTCATGATCTTCTGTTTCAAATAATACTATTTCATTTTCCATGCATATTCCTCCGTATATATCTCGTTCAAATTACAATTGCATCATACGATATATTTTTTTATGAAATCAATCTCTATGCAGGATAACTCATTTTGGAATGCTCTGAGCTATACAAAGTGCTCCCCATCCCACCCTCTCATTCGGCCACTCCGTCTCCCTGGGCAGCTGTTTTGCTCCGTTGATCAGATAGCTCTTCACCTTCTCCCCATATAGATACGGATCATTTCCCCGCATAATCCCCCATTCCATCAGAAGTGCTGCCGCTCCGCTGACAAAGGGTGTTGCAAAGGAGGTTCCCGTGACTGTCTGATAACCACCGCCCAGACGTGGTGCACGGATATCGACGCCCGGAGCGGCAAGGTCCGGTTTGATCTGAACAGGGAGGCGGGTGTAACCGCGGCCGGAGAAATCGGCGTAGGACTGGCGGCGGGAATCGTAGGCTGCTACGGAGATGGCAGACAGCGCGGTGGATGGAATCGTAAGTGTGGTTTCCGGGGTCGGGCGGTAGAAGCGGGTGGCTTCCCCTACTGTTTTTCCACCGGGAAGCCACATGGAGAATTCTCCCTGCAGGATACGGCGCGGAATCAGACGTATACGCCAGATGCCGCTGTCAATATAACTTTCTGTGGGAAGAAAATCGATGTAGATTTCCTGCGAAGTGCTGTAAGGAGACGGTTTTCCATAATAAATCAGAAGCTGTGTTCCGGCATGCCGGTATCTCTGTGTTCCCAGCGTCTGTTCCAGCGGACCGATAATCGTTCCGTCCGGATGTACCAGGGAAATCTCCATCTGGTCCTGATAGTTTTTCCAGATCTGCAGGTTCATAGCCGGTTCATAAGTTCCGATCCCCAGTTCTGCCTCATAATTTTCTCCCTGTCGTACGCGGTCCGCCGTATGCCCTGCCCGATTTCCTTCATTACCGGTTCCCACACAGAGTGTCACACGACCATACCCAACCGCCTGATTCAGATACGTTTCCAACAGAGATGTTCCGTTATGTGCTCCATAACTGTTTCCGAAGCTCAGATTGATCACCACCGGCATCTGAAGCTCCTGTGCGGTACGGATCGCATAGTCCACCCCCTGCATCAGCTCTGTGGTTCTGGGAAATCCATTCGGATCCCGGATCCCCAGCTTCACCACCAGCAGACTGCTCTCCGGCGCTATGCCGCGCTCTGTTCCCTGACTTTCTCTTCCATTTCCCGCTGCGATCCCCAGCACAGCCGTCCCGTGACCACTTGTATCTATGCTTGGAACCAGTGCCTCTCTTTCTGCCATCGTATTCGCTTCCAGTGCCCGATTGATCTGCTCCTGTGTGTACTCACTGCCGATCCGATACCCTTTGGGGGGATTGCCCGGGATCGACTGATCCCACAGCCGCAGGATCCGTGTGGATCCATCCTCGTTCCGAAAGTCCGGATGCGTATAATCCACGCCCGAATCGATACAGGCAATCAGAATCCCTTTACCAAACAGATACGGCAACTGATTCTGAACCGGATTCACACAGGAAGTCTGCCTGCCTTCATATGCAGCAAAATACAATCTCTTCGGTGCTTCGATATACTCTACCGCCGGATTCTGTGCAAACCCTTCGATCTGATCCTGTGGAATATCTGCAACTCCATAATTTCCAAGAAGGGGGGTAATAACAATCTCATCCGTCTCAAGCTCCGATGCCGCCCCGAAGTAACGAATGATCAGCTTCCACCTCTGTGTGTCTTTTTCATACCCTGCGTTCAGATTCATCGATGCTTCCCGTTCCCTGGATGTGGCATCGAGAGCAAGATTTAAAGTGTTGCCGGTTTTCTGATTATTCATGTTCCGTTCCTGATGATTTTTCATTCTACTACAATATATGGAAGCAGCTTTTTCCCGTTTACTTTTTCCCCGGATACCTATCCAAATAGCTTGAACTATGAGAAACCCTCTCCGCGAGTTTTTCGTGCAGGCACGGACTTTGGCTCATTGTCCGTGTAAATCAAAATTGATCCACCGGATCAATTATTGGTATGCAATGCAATCAAAAAGACTGCTGCCGGCAGAATAATATCCTACCGAACAGCAGCCCTTTTCTCTTTTTCATTATTTTATTGGTTTACATATTTATGGATCGTAGCTTTCACAGCTCCCGGTCCCGCAAGCATCTCACGGAACATGGTCTCAATTTTTTCTCCCACACCGTCTTTATACAAGTCTGTGAAAAACAGTCTTTCGTTGGAAAGAATCGATTTCAGCTGATTCGTAAAAGTCTCCGGTTTTCCAACCACGATATCTTTGAACTGTTCCTGAATCTCTTCGTTCATAGGATCCGGAGCAAGCTCATATGTATTTCCTTTGTCGTCTACACCCAGCATGTAGCGCAGCCATCCGGCTATTCCAAGGGGAATAGCCGTCAGACGGGAAGCATCTCCGAATTTCTTTACATAAGCCTTGATGGTTTCGCCAAAGCGGATACCAACCATCTGAGATACATCTACTGACAGACGCATGTTGGTATCACCCAGATATTCATTCGGGAACCGGTCATGAAACAGTTCATCCACAAATGCCTGCGGGGAAAGGATGCCCGGGTTCGGAACGACCGGAAGGCCTTCGTCGTAGGCGATCATCCGTGCCATCTTCATCATGTCTTCGTTTGTATTTAACATATGCGCAAACAGTTCATATCCCTGTACCACACCCAGCGGACCGGTGGCAGAATGTACCGGATTCAGACATACTGTCACTTTCATGCGTTCAGACAGATTCACGGTTTCTCTGTCCGCCATATATACGCCAAATCCCTTTTCCAGTGCCGGGCGACCGTTCGGGAAGCTGTCTTCAATGACCAGATACTGTGGTTTCTCCGCATTGACAAACGGAGCAATATAGGTCTTCTTTCCGGTGATCACCGGCTGCATATCTTCTACACCAATCGCTTCCAGATCTTCTGCAATCTGTTCACTTGGACGTGGGGTGATCTTGTCGATCATCGTCCACGGGAAGGCAACTATGCTTTCATCACTCACATAATCCATAAAATCCTGATCCACAAAACCGTGTTTCTTCCATTCTTCGGTCATCGTCAGTACAGACTCCCGCAGTTTCGCGCCGTTTTTGGAGCAATTGTCCATGGAAACCAGAGCGATCGGATATTTTCCTGCTTTATAACGTTCATATAACATCGCTGTCAGAACCGCCATTGCTCCGGTGGCTCTGTCCGGGCCGTTCTTGATATCTGCTTCCACAAACGGGAACCAGCCGCCGTCTGCTTTCTGCAGGGCATAGCCTTTTTCTGTGATCGTGAAAGAAACCAGCTGCAGGGATTTTGCTTTGAAGATTTCCTTCAGACGGTTCCACTGTTCCGGATCGGGTGACTGTGCTTTTACCGCCTCTGCCAGCGCTCCCATAACTTTGTATTCTCTGGTTCCGTCACCGTGGAGGATCACGCTCAGACTCAGATTGTCATAAGGTTTATAGATCTTATCTATCACATCGTAATCAAAGGTCTCCACACAGGTAATGCCTCGATCCAGGACACCTTCTTCCAGAAGTCCGTCTGCAATTCCACCGATGAAAACACGGAAAATGTTTCCGATTCCAAAATGTACCCATCCCGGTGCATCTTTTGCTTTCTTCGATACTGCTTCCACATCGTACCCCGGCAGTTTGATACCTGCTTTTTCCCATGCCTGACGATCTTTGATTCCATCCAGTGTTAATTTCATGGTAAATATCCTCCTCTTTCTTTTTTCTGTTATCTGTTATCCACATGAATCTTTTTCTTCTGTGGATACATTGAGTTTTGTTTTTTACTTTTGATTGTATCTTAATCATAAGTTGAGTTTATATCTTTTTTCCTGAAAAATCCATTGCCAAAAAGCATAATTTTCATCTTTGTTTTTTGTATGTATTTACCAACATCACCGATTCTGTCCCCCGGATGCCATCATATCCATCTTCATGAGCTGTTTTCTTTGCGGGCTGACAGTTCGTTCCTTCCTGCATGAAACAAAGAATGTGTCTTGCCACATTCCCGCGCCTGCGACATCTGCCTTATACACCGCAGTGCGCATCCTCACAGAGTGTTTTTACTTTACAGAAAAGCAGTTTCCGGTAAAGTGAAAAAGCAGTTATTTCTGTACACTTACTGATGTACAGAAATAACTGCTTCTTATATTTTCTCAGACACGCTCTAATCGAATACTTCTTTCATACTGTCATAATGCAGGAAAATCCCTTCCTGGGCAAATGCCCGGATCTCTTCGAGTGTGGCAATCTTAAAGCCTTCCACTTCCTCCGGCTGTACTTTCACATCGTTATCCACAAAGTCCAGAATAAATTTGTAGATATCCACAAAATAGTTGTTTTTTTCCTCCGGATTCACGCGTTTATAGGAAAATGCGTAGCCGCCTGCAGCCTGACTCACATCAATTCCGGTCTCCTCGCGGATCTCGCGGATCACTGCGTCCCTGGAATCTTCTCCCGCGTTGACTCCGCCTCCCGGTACTTCCCACCAGCCGGCACCCCATTCTTTGTCCAGCTTTCTCTGGGTGATCAGATAGCGGCCATCCGGACGTTTCAGCACACCAAGCACCGTCAGATGGTATTCATCCGGTTGCATGTTCCAGTCATTTCGCTTCATCGTACGGCCGGTTTTCTGTTTCTTTTCATCGTAGATATCCCAGTATTCCATAATATTTTTTCTCCTCTGTCTCTTTTTCGTGAATATTACTGACCCGCTTTATGCACCTGGTACGGATTTATTTTTCTTTGGCATGTAAGAACGCAAAGGGTTCTTCATCGTGAAGAAAGTGCATCATCATATAGGCACACAGAAGCGCTACCCGTTCTTCTTTCATGATCCGTTCCACTTCCTTCCGGTCTGCCAGAACCACTTCAATTTCTTCACTGTCTTCCATGTATTTTTTACTGATCTCACCGGAAGCATATCCGTAAACCGTTCCGCAGCACTCATCTGTCATACCGACGGATGTATAATAAGGCTTCTGATATATATCATCCACCACGATCGGCTCCAGCTTCAGCCCGGTCTCTTCTTTCAGTTCCCGGATCGCTGCGGTGTGATAATTCTCTCCCGGATCCACCAGTCCGGCCGGCAGTTCATACACATAACCACCCAGCGGATAACGGAACTGTCGGATCAGTACCACCCTGTCTTTCTTTTCTCCGTAGAGACTGTAGATGGCCACACCGTCCGGATCATTATTTTCGATATGACTCAGTTTCAGGTCATCCTCAGTCTTCGCCCGGGATGCCACATAATAGTGTCCTTCTCGTCCTACTTTATTCACGACATCCAGATCATAGAGATTCAGATATGGATTGGTTGTCTGTTTGTTTACTTTATTGATTTTTCCCATCTGGTATTCCTCCCACCCCGGTCGGAGGCTCCTTGTACAGGACGGATCAATTATGCCTGAGAGCCTTTTAACAACCGGCTGATATGTTTATATAATACCAGAGTTATCAGAGAAACTACAATACCTTTTATAATATTAAACGGTGCAACGCTGAAAAGGCAGAACGTTGTCAGACTGTGGATCGCCGGAATGATGGCTGCTCCCATCTCCACAAAGGTATCCACCGGCATACCAAATGCTTTTCCGTAAGCCGGAAGCAGTAACAGACCATTCACCAGAGCACTGGCCACTGCCATGCATACGATTCCGGTTGCCATACCGATGATTGCATGTTTCTTTGTTTTTGCCTGTTTATAAATAAAGCCAGCCGGCATAACCAGTGCGCATCCCATGATAAAGTTACCAAGTTCTCCCACACCTGCGGTCGTTGTTCCGTTCAGGACAAAGTTCAGCAGAATCTTGATCAGTTCGATCACTGCCGCTGCCAGCGGTCCCATCGCAAACGCCCCGATCATGATCGGCACTTCACTCAGATCCATCTTATAAAAACTCGGTGCAATAAACGGAAGCGGCACCTCCCAGAGCATCAAAACAGTAGCTACGGCCGCCAGCATGGCAATCTGCACCATGGTTCTGACACCTGTATTTCTCGTAGTTCCGGCCTTTTTCGCAGTCTCTGCTGCTTTTGTTGTTGTGTTGTTCATTTTCTTCAATCTCCTTTCTTTCTCAAAAGGAAATTCCCGGTTTCTGCAGCCTGACACAAAACTATGAGAAACACGCTTCGCGCGTTTCTCAAGTTATCGCGGCAGTCGCCAAGGTCTCGTGCAGGCACGGACTTTGGCTCGTTGCTCGCGTAAAAAACCCCGGAAAGTAAATCCTTTCCGGGGTGTTCTCTCTGTGCTTTTTCTTTCCTGATATAAAATCAGAAAATCTATATTTTACGCTTACACACGCTGCACTCTTCTCTCATCCAGACTATACTGTCGGTACCGGAATCACACCGGTTCAGCCATGTTTCCATGGGTCGCGGACTATACCGCCGGTGGGGAATCACACCCCGCCCCGAAGAATTATCCTTAAATTCTTGTTCATTATAACTCATTATAAGTCTACATACAAGTATATTTTTTAGCTGTTTTTCACAATGATTTTGTATAATATACACATAAATCTACACTACTCTTTATATGATTACTGCAAATTGGTGTAAATTTTGGTGTAACCATCGGCATTATCTTTTTCGTTTTGTTCTTTCCATATCTACATGGTTGTATACTTTTATTGTCGTTTTTACATCACTTTGTCCGAGCAAATACTGATTGGTTTTGATATCCATTCCTGCTTCTGCATATCTTGTACATGTCATGTGGCGTAATATGTGTGGCGAAATATTGGGAAGCTGTATTTCTCTGGTATCATTCATATTAACTATTCGTTGTAGAGTTTTCCTGATGTTAACAGGATACAGATTTCTCCCTGTTGTTTTTGATAAAAAGATAAAATTCTTATACCCATCAACTTCAAAATCCGGATCTTTTTTCATCGAAAGCCAGATTTTTCTCTGTTCACAGAACATTTCATAAACATTAGCAGTAAGAGATATTTACTCGACTGTTTGGGGCATGAATCCTATCATAGTAGTACTGAAAATCTGGAAGTGAAATATCCTTCTTTTTAATATTTTTCTGAGGATAAAAAGTAATTCCACCTCTTTTGGTGGCATCATCTGGAGTTCTTCAATCGGAATTCCTCCCGCGTGATAACGTTCCATAATCAAAGATAATGTTCCTGATCCATGCTAGAGAGTGTCTGAAAAATCATTTCCGCAATCTGCAAACCCCACTTTGCGGTATATTTTACCCTCATTCGGTTGCCGTAGCCCGCTACGCCGCCCTCATTCGGATAAAATCTCCCACAAACTAAGACTCGCAGCTCACGAAAAGCCTTTTTCAGACACGCTCTAGAACTTCTTAATTTTTATATTATATTGGCTTGAATCCTTTTCCACGCACTTCATTCGATTCCATTGTAACAAGAAACGCTGATGAATCTACTTTCTTTACAGCTTCTTGAATCGTATGCATTTCTTTATTGTTACATGCACACATTAATACTTCTTTTTCACGTCCTGTATAACTTCCTTCTGCCTTAATCAAAGTTGCCCCTCGTTGTGATAGCTCATCAATTTTTGCCGCAATTTGTGGTCCCTTTTCTGTTACAATCAAAGCAAGCTTTCCAGCATCAACGCCATACATTAGCTTATCTACGACAAATGATAGAATATACGTTCCAATTAATCCATAAATAATCTTATCAATGTTTCCATGCATCAGAATTCCGCCAATAATTACAATAATAAAATCCATAACAATGATAATTTTTCCTACAGAAATATGTGGCTTTGCCTTGTGTATTGCCATCAAAACAAAATCTGCTCCACCTGTAGAGGTATCTCTCATGTAAATTAATGCATATCCGATTCCTGAGAATACACTCATACAAATACAGGATAACATCATATCACCTTGGTAAATTGGAAACAATGGAACAACCCAGTCCATCAGTATATTAGAAATTAACATTGTCTTTATTGATCTTAAAAAAAATTGTTTTCCCAACAACTTGTAACAAATTAAAATAATTGGAATATTCAAAATTGTCGTCATTGTACCAATTGGAATTTTCCAAAAATAATAAAACACGATTGCAATACCTGATATACCTGCTACCGGAAATCCAGATGCCACTGCAAAATTATAGACTCCAATCGCAATGAAACAACCACCTACAATATCAAGTAAAATATCAATTAAAAATGTCTTTGCCTTTGATTTCAATGTGAGTTCCTCCCTATTACGGAATCTTATTTCTTTTTCATCACAATACATTGATATGTTTGCAGATTGCGGAAATGATTTTTCAGACACGCTCTAAGGCGGTAGGCAATGTACATATTAAGACTGCCAACAATTGCCACTATTTTTTTCTCATTTGTTATATTCTCCTTCTACCATGCCCCTTGATACCCTATTGTTACCGCACTATTCTGAGCTCCTGCTTCCATCGAATCTTGAACATTCAATCCATTCAAAATCCCATATAAAAATCCGGCAATAAAACTGTCGCCTGCACCCATTGTATCAACAACTTTACACTCTATGATTCCAAATCGATACCAAGAATTTCCATCATACCCAATGCTTCCATTTTTCCCCAATGTTGCAATAATGACTTTAGGTCCTTTTTGTTGCATTGCTTTCATGAATTCCTTTAATTGTTCCGTACAATTTTCTTTTTCTTTTAAGCCCATGCTATGATATTTCTGTCTAAACTCATTGCGTGATTCCTCGTCAAAAGAGAAGAATGCATATGTCACATATGGAATCGCTTTCTCAACAATTGGATTTGCAAATTTATTTGCAAAATCAAATGCAACTGGAATTTCTTTCGAAATAAGTGGAAGCTCATCTTCAATCATTCCCCAAATTCCTGTAACCGCTAAATCATGTTTCTTTATAAAGGAAATGTCTTGTTCTCTTAGCTTAAAGTCTGCCAAAACACCTTCTTCATATTTTCCAAACACTCTATCTCCATCTACAATGTCAACATGTGTAACTGCGGTTTTTCCATCCAGCACTTGAATATGAGAAGTATCGACTCCTTTATTTTGAATTGCACTTATCATGATTTTTCCGAATGAATCAGTTCCAACAGCACCTGTATAAGAACTTTCTCCACCTAATCGTTTTATGTATACAGCAACATTCACTGGGTTTCCCCCTGGATATGATTCATTCAATGAATCATAATAATCAATACAATTATCTCCTATTGCTGCTACTCTTATCTTTCTGTCCATTTTGCCACCTTAATAGTCCAGACGTCTGTAATATCTTCTGATTTCCATAGGATGACAATTGACTTTTTCCATATGTGCATCAATTCTCTGTGTTACCGCATGCATCACTAAATGTGATATATATCCTCTGTACTCTGGACTAATTCCTTTTAATTCAAATTTCTTGGTATCAATAATATTGTATTTTCCACAAATGCGTGGCAAGAAGTTTGCAACGCGCTCGCTCAATGATCTCTGAGAATCTTCCCCAATAAATACTGTAACTGGTGTGTCTTTGTCAATTACTTCTAACGTTCCATGGAAAAATTCTGCACTGTGGATAGATTTTGTACGAATCCAATGCTGTTCTTCCCAATAACACATTGCATAAGAATATGTGGCACCATACTGGTTCCCAGCTCCAACAAAATAATGAATTTTGTCGTCCTTATGACGATTTGCAAATTCTTCTCCGAAAGCATCTGCTTCCTTTTCAACTTCCACAAGTGCAGTTGCCAAATACTGATCCAACTCCTTGTATAAATCCTCATATTCTGGAAATTCTCCTGCATTGTACATAAATCTATCTGCTACCATATAAAATTTCAATTGTTCATTGGCAGGATATGTAATCACATAGTCTACAAGTTTTGCAAGTTCTGCAGTAGCAACATCAATAAAACCAATCACCCTTGCTCCACTCTTCTGTGCTTTTTTTACTCCATCTACGATTTCAGAAGTTGTTCCTGTAACAGACGAAATAATTACAATAGTTCCTTCTCCAACTTTTTTATTTCCAGTTGTCAAATACTCTGCTGCGTTTTCAACAAAAAATGAAAGTTCTGATTTTTCTTTCATATGGACCTCTGCTTGGAGGCAAGATGCATATGTTCCACCGATACCGAGCCAACAAATATTCTTGTATCCTTCTTTACAAATTCCATCAATCAATTCATTAATTTGATTTCTCAGAGCAAGCGCTCCATTCACACTTTCAATCTGTTTCTGTTCATTAAATTTCAACATAGTGTTTTCCCCTTTCCCTTCCTTTGCATTGGTGACTATTTTTAAATTTAATATACCACTTTTTTTATTTTTTTCAATACTTCATGTAAAGAATATTGAATATTGTTGTATTTTTATAAATACAAATGCATTTATTTATGCACAATGTATATATTTCTTTTATTCTGGTATGAAACACATTTCAAATTTACTATACCAGTTTTTATATTTATTCATTTCTTTTTTCCTTTCCATTTGCTTTTTAAGAACGGACAACGTATAATTTGATTATAATTTACAAGTAAATTATAATATTAGGAGTTCTTATGAAAAAAAACTTATTAACTTTAGATGTTGCATTATCAAAAGAAATCAAATACATGCTAAAGGAAGAACACTATCTTCCAGGTGACAAACTGCCTTCGGAACGAAAGCTGGCAGAGCTGTTTCATGTACAACGCTTAACTGTTCGTGGAGCCTTGAATCTGTTACTTCAAGATAAAACAATTATCTCAAAACCAAGAAGTGGTTATTACGTAGCGCCTAAACGCATTTTACAATCCATTCGTAATTTTTCCTTACATTCAGAGGAATATAGCGGACAATTAACTTACGAATTATATGATTTCAAAAAAATAGAAGCAGATAACTATCTTGCAAGCGAAATGTTACTTCCTGAAAAATCGAAAATATACAAAATTGTTTGGCTTTATTCAGATGGTACTCAACTAATTTGTATCAATACAACTTATATTCCTGAATATATCTATCCAGATCTCACCCAACAAATTGCTGCTTCTGCTCCTGCAATTGATTTGATTACAAACAATCGTCAAATAACCTTGGCAAAATCGAATCAAAAAGTCACCTTACTTTACGCAGACACAAAGACTGCTCAAATTTTAAATATTCCTGTTGATAGCCCTTTAATGAAATACAAAGGGCTCATGTATGATAAACAAGGACATCTTGCAGTCTTTTTTGAAAATAATATGCTAATTGATCGTTTTGGTTTTATCAGGGAGGTAGTTTTATGAGCAATGATGATGTATTAGCCGCACAAATAAAATCTAGTATCATTACAAAAATTAAAACACAGGAATATCTTCCTGGGGAATTGCTTCCTAGCGAACGGGATTTTGCAACAATGTATAGTGTAAGTCGGTATTTGATTCATGACATCTTTGACGAATTAATTAGCCAACATTACTTAATTCGCGTTCACGGAAAGGGAACTTTTGTCCGCAAACCCGAACAAAATCGAGTTGCTTTAGGAGTACTAAATGAATCAAAAAATGCCAGCTTTACCTCTTTAGTTCGTAACTTTGGTATTGAAATTTCCAATAAATGCTTAGGCACAGGTATAATCAAAAACAGAAAATACTTTGCAGATAAACTTGGACTTTCTGAAGAAGATGAAATATACGGTATTCATCGAATTCGTCTTGGAAACAAGGAACCTCTTGCAATTGAGTTTACCTATGTTCCTATTCATTTTTTTTCAGATATTGATAATTACAATTTTGAGCACATATCGCTTTATGATTATATGAAATCCAAAAATCATTTGCCTGTAAAATTTAATGAGACAATGATGATGGTAGAAGCTGGCGAAAAACTTCAAAAGCACCTTCATCTTCCAAGTGCCACCTCTATCGTCAACTATATTGAATTCATAGGATACGATGAAAATGGTAATTTAGTTGAATATACAGAAAGTTATTCACGCCCTGATAAACTTGAAGTGCGCTTTGTCACAAATGATATCTAAATTTGCTTTAATTTTACCGTTTAGTATGTGTATGCACCATAAACAAAACAAGATAGAATAAATATACATAAAATAATACTTTTGTTAGGGGCAGGGAAAATTGACCACCTAAAGCCGCTTAGAATTAACCATTTTTAGTCGGATAGAAAAGTCATTGTATTTTTCTCTTCGTGTTCTAAAATGATGTACATATTCGTAGGTGTAATGAGTTTTATTTGGAAGTTCACTATGAGGAGACTTCGGAACAGGATGAGTCGATACAACGGGTACTTGCTGAACGTGGTAAAACCGTGTACGCAACCGCTGTGCGAGCTGGCGCAATTCTCGTGGATAATGGAAACCTTAAACTGCTCGGTGATGTCAAGGTGTTTGGCAGATAGAGCTACGGAGAAAAGATATGAATTTTGTAACGAAAGAACCAATAAACAAAGGCTGGTCGAGTGATAAAAAATACTGTGTTACCGACGAAAACGGCACACGGTATCTTTTGCGTGTTTCCGATATTGCACAGCACGACACAAAGCAGTCTGAGTTTAATATGATGAAACAGGTCGCTTCTTTTGGAGTGCCTATGTGCCAGCCCATTGAATTTGGCACTTGTGAGGATGGCGTTTATTCCATTCAAAGTTGGATTGACGGCGAAGATGCAGAACAGGTCATATCGGGCTATTCTGATACCGTGCAATATGTATATGGCTTGGAAGCAGGACGTATTCTTCGCAAGATCCACTCCATTCCTGCTCCTGCAACGCAGGAGGATTGGGAAATCCGTTTTAACCGCAAAATGGATTATAAGATCAAAAAGTACGTTGAGTGCCCCATCAAGTATGAGAACGGACAGGCATTTATCGACTACATAAACGAGAACCGTCATTTGCTGAAAAACAGACCGCAGGTATATCAGCACGGCGATTACCACATCGGCAATATGATGATCGACAGAGGCGGTCAGCTCCACGTTATCGACTTTAACCGTAACGATTACGGTGATCCGTGGGAAGAATTTAACCGCATTGTTTGGTGCGCTCAGAAAGCTCCTCTCTTTGCTTCCGGTATGGTAAACGGATACTTTGATAATAACGTACCTATGGAGTTTTGGAGATTGCTTGCTCTTTACATTTCAAGCAATACTCTCTCATCTGTATATTGGGCGATTCCGTTCGGACAGGACGAAGTGAACACCATGCTGAACCAAGCCAAGGAGGTTCTGTCTTGGTACGATAATATGCGTAATCCTGTGCCGACATGGTATTTCAAAGGGTATTATCTGCAGTACATCGACGGGATTCCTTTCAAGCTGAAAAGTACTTTTGATTTCAGCTTTATGAAAGAGTATGGAACGGTGTTCAAGGTTTACGATGACCAGGATTCCGGAAACATCTGCTTTGGTACTGAAAAAGGCGGTCAGCGTTATTTTGTAAAGTTCGCCGGTGCTCCTACCGAGCAGTACGGCGGCGATCCTGCAGATGCTATCTCCAGATTGAAAGCTACTCTCCCGATTTACAGCGATCTGAAGCACGAGAATCTGATTGAGCTTATTGAAGCCAAGGAAATTGGCGCCGGGTTCGCTATGGTATTCAAGTGGGCTGATGGCGATTGTATGGGCAGAATGTACCCCGCGGCATATCGTCGCTTTATTCAGCTTCCCCTCAATGACAGGCTCGCTGTGTTCAGCGACATATTGAGCTTCTTGGAATGTGTTGTCTCGCGCAATTATGTAGCCATAGATTTTTATGACGGCAGCATTATGTATGATTTTGTGAACGGAAAGACTACAATCTGCGATATTGACCTTTTCCGCAAACAACCGTGTGTCAACGATATGGGACATATGTGGGGCAGCTCTCGCTTCCAATCCCCGGAAGAACATCAGCTCGGAGCCGATATTGATGAAATTACGAACGTCTATACTCTTGGTGCTACCGCTTTTGCGCTCTTTGGAGAGTATAACCGCACACGGGAAAAGTGGCAGCTCAGCGACAAGCTCTTTGAGATCGCAACGAGAGCAGTAAGTGATGATCGTGCCAACCGTCAGCAAACAATCAGACAATTCACAGCAGAATGGGAGGCGGCACAATAATGAAAGCTATTGCATTTTGTGGTCTTGCGTGTTGCGTTTGTTCCGAAAATAAAGGCTGTGTAGGTTGCCAAGACGGAGGCTGTGAAAGCCACGGCTGGTGCAAAAACTATAACTGTTGTAAAGAAAAAGGGCTGAACGGCTGTTGGGAATGTTCTGAATTTCCTTTCACCGGATGTATGCTCGATAAGCCCCGTATTCGTGCTTTTGCAGAGTTTGCAAGAAGATATCGTGTACGGACTGTTATTTTGCACCTGTTTCTCACAGGCATACCTCGCTTCAACACAATCAGTCACCCAAAAGCATTGGCGGCTCGCTACAAGGCTCACTGGCGATTACCTTGACCAGACTTTCACTGGCAAGCTGATAACAGCTTGCAGAACACACGACTTTCACCTGCGAGAGCGCGCCCATAGCGCGCAAACGAAACGTGCGCCGCAAGGCGCACATATTAAAAAAATTGGGAAAGTGAAACTTTTCACCTTCCCAATTTTTATCCTGCGAGGTCAAAAAAAGCCAGCAAACCCCGTCCCTAAATGGCATCCTAAACGGCACCTTATCTAAACTGCTCCAAATATTCTTTTACTGATTTGCTCATTTCCTTCGAAAAGTCTGAATTATACTTTCGATTACAAAATGCACTGCACCACTCTTCGTAGGTGCTGTTTTTACACTTATATGCAAACATCTCTCGCAATTCATCCCCCTCCATATTACGATATGTATTCTCATGCACAATATGTTTCTGCTCACACCGTTCTGGTTTTTTACGCTTCATTTGTTGCTTTGTAGGCCAGCCAAATACTATCATAACTGCCGGAAATACATATTCTGGCAATTGTAAGAGTTTTCTCTGCTCTTCGCAATTCTCCATAATGTCGCCAATATAACAGGAACCAATGCCAAAGCTTTCTGCTGCTACCACTGCATTCTGTGCCGCAATGGCTGTATCTGTTACCGCAAGCATCAAATCTCCTACATCCGGTTTTCTTGGTTTGCACCCTGCTTCCAGATAAGCATCATACCACTTCTTACAATCTGCACAGAACACCAGAACCATCGGTGCCTTTGCAATAAATGGCTGGTGGTCGCAGCTTTCTGCAAGTGCTTCTTTTAAATTTTGATCTGTAATATCCAAAATTGTATATAACTGCTGACATCCTGCTGTCGGAGCCTGCATAGCTGCCTCTAAAATCACATTCTTCATCTCATTTGGGATTGCTTTTTCTTCATATACTCTCACTGATTTTCTGTTGTATAAACTTTCTATAATTTCATTCATTCTTTACTATCCCGCCTTCCTTTTGCATTACTTTCTGTCTTATAAATTTCATATTTTTCATTATAAATGTTAGTACTTGCAAGTGCAAGGTGATAGTATCCGCAGTGCTGGATTTTCTTCCACAATTCTCATTGTTTCTTACTGAATGATGATACTTTTTTCGCCCTTAATCCCATAAAAACAACCGTTTAACGATTTTTTAACCTGCTTTCATAAAGCTTAACGAAGACTCTGAGGTTCAATACTTTCTGTAAAATTATTATACCCCTCTGCTGAAAAATGGGTATACAGATTTGAAAAGTTGCAACCACTACACACAATATTCACACAAAATTCTCTTTATGTTTTTAATTTTTATAGGCTTTGCCAAGTGAGCATTCATTCCTGCTGCCAGACACTTTTCTTTATCTTCTCTGAATGCATTTGCTGTCATGGCAATAATCGGGATCGTCTCAGCATCTGGATGTTTCAGTGACCGGATTGTTTTTGCCGCAGTAATCCCATCCATTACAGGCATCATGATATCCATCAGAATTGCGTCAAAATAACCTTCCGGTTTCTCCTGGAACATTCTGACCGCCTGCAGTCCATCTTCTGCAACTGTCAGATTTGCACCTTCATCAGACAACAGCGTTTCCGCAATTTCTGCATTCAGTTCATTATCCTCCACCAGCAATAAGTTTAATCCGCTGATATCCATCTGTGCCGCTGTTTTCTTTACTGTATCTGGTGCGGGAGCAAGTTTAAACGGGATCCTGATGATAAAGGTTGAGCCAATGCCTTCTTCGCTTTTAACTTCAATAGTTCCACCCATCTTTTCAATCAGACCTTTTACAATCGCCATTCCCAGTCCAATTCCCTGCTGTGTACTTCTTGCATCCTCTCTTTCCTGCGAAAACGGCTCAAATATATGCTCCTGGTATTCCCTGCTCATACCAATGCCAGTATCAGTTATGGTCCACTCATATGTCGTAATTCCGTCAACAGCTTCTGTATAATCTGATACAGTTCTGATCTTGCCGCCAATTCGGTTATACTTAATACAATTTCCATAAATATTAAGAAATATCTGTCTTAAATGCAACGGACTTCCATAAATAAAAGGATATCGAAGCCCTTCTTTTTTTGAACAGAACTGCATCTGGATTCCTCTGTCTTTTGCCCGCTGTTCTATGATAGTCAGAACATCCTGGCTTAATTCCTCAAAGTTGATGATTTCCTGCGTCAGAGGTACATTTCCATCTTCAATCTTGCTCATCTGAAGGATATCGTTAATAAGAGACAATAGATAATCTGCAGCTACATGCATTTTTCTGAAATTTTCCAGGACCAATTCCCTGTCATCAAAATGTTGCTCAGCAATCTTCATCAATCCGATAATTCCATTCAGCGGGGTTCTCATATCGTGAGACATCCTGGAGAGAAAATCAGACTTGCTTTTATTTGCTTTCTTTTCACTTTCCAAGGCAATTGATTTGTGCATGAAGTCATTTTTATCCAGCATGAGATTCCAATGTTCAATGGTTCCGTCTTCCTTTATTACTTTCTGTCCGCGATCTTCGATGTATTTGTATGTACCATCCTTACAGCGTATCCGGTAAATAGTAGCATAATGATCGGAATGAGTATATTGATTTAATGCATCTGCAAGTCCGACCTTCACGTCATCTGGATGAGCAAGGCCGATAATATTACCGCCAGAAGCGTCCAACAGTTCCTTTGGTGTTGCGTAACCGAGCATATTTGCAAATTGTTCTGAAACATATTTGAAAGAGTATTCCGGGTCATCATTACTGATTTTGACGCCGCCAGGGATGGATACGGTAAACAACTCCAACTGACTTTGCAGTTTCTTTGTCAATTCCTCGATCATAGCCGTATGCTTTTTCTCTTCTTCCAGAAGCTTCGCATACTCTCTGTTTGATTTTTCCAGTGCCCGCTCTTTTTCCTCTAAGCGATAATGTTCTGTACGGTCAAGAACATAATTAACTGCAATGACATCTCCAGTTTTCTCTTCACGGTACAGAGCCATGTGATCTTCTGCAAGCATGGGCTCAAAAGTAGCAGTCCTGGTCCAGTATCGGAACGATATATGACGTTCGCCATTTTCAAACCGATTTAATAATCGTTCTCTGTCAAACTCGTGCAGAAAATCTTTAAGACCTTCCTCAGGTATGGTCAATGCCCATGCATCTACCAGACTCTGTAAGCTTGAATTTTCCGGCAAACCTAATTGTTCATTCAGATTATATTTTTTTCCATTAACTACCTGATACATGGAACCACGTACAATACTCTTTGTGAGATTGATCACGCAGTATCCATCGGCAATAGCAAATACCGACTCTTCCAAAAAACGATTATTAATAATATCCTGACTCATGTTTATTTATCTCCCTGTAAATTCTCTGATACAGATTATATCCTTATCCAAATATATCCGTCAACAAAGAGTTTTTACATTGTAGAATGGAAATTTACACGCTCATCGGTAGTATATGTAGGTGAAAAAACAGGAACATTTCATAATTTTTCAGCTATATGGCAAGCCAGGAAGTCGGGAGAATAGCAATTCAGTAAATGTACTGAAAAAGAGTGGGGTGAGTGGAGATAGTTGACAATATGGGGATGTCCTTGCTGTTCAGCTATACATTTCCCACTACCTGGGCATGTTCAGGACTTTCACCTGCGAGAGCGCGCCCATGGCGCGCAAACGAAACGTGCGCCGCAAGGCGCACTACAAAAAAACTCCCATAATCAACTGATTATGAGAGTTTTATGATTTTCTTATGCAATTTGGTGTAAATTTGGTGTAAACACCTTTTCTATACTTTAACAAACCTTTTAAAATCAAGGAATATTGTGCTGGGGAATCACACCCCGCCCCGAAGAATTTTCTTTTTCTGCCAACGATTATAAACCATCTTTCCAAAGATTGCAAGCCCTACTTTTCCAATACTTTTTTCTCCCCTCTGCAATACACAGAAAACAGAAGAGGAGCCAGGGTTCGTCCGTTCGCCCGTCTACTCACTCACAACCTTACTATTCCTGACCGCCCCAAAGCTCTCCGGCGGCCTCCGATCTGTGAAGTTACCTGTTTTCTGTATCTGTCTCCAGAATGATCTTACGGATCGGAAGAATACTTCCCGGTGATACCGACAGCTCGTCCACACCCATTGCCAGAAATTCTTTTGTCAGGCTGGTGTCCGCTCCCAGTTCACCGCAGATTCCTGCCCAGATACCAGCTTTGTGTGCATTTTCCACCGTCATACGGATCATGGAAAGCACTGCCGGATGATGGGCATCATAAAACTTATCCAGCTTCGGATTCTGCCGGTCGATTGCCAGCGTGTACTGGGTCAGATCGTTGGTTCCGATACTGAAGAAATCCACTTCTTTTGCCAGTTCCCCGCTCATCATAACCGCTGCAGGAGTCTCGATCATGATACCCTGCTGCGGATTGCCGAATTCCAGCTGCTCTGCGGTCAGTTCTGCCTTCACTTCTTCCACGATCTCCTTGATCCTTCTCACTTCCCACAGGCTTGTGATCATCGGATACATGATTGCCAAATTGCCGTAGGCACTCGCACGGAACAGCGCACGAAGCTGTGTTTTGAAGATTTCCGGACGGGTCAGGCAGATCCGGATCGCACGATATCCCAGTGCCGGATTCTCCTCTTTATCCATCTCGAAATATTCACACTGCTTGTCTGCCCCGATATCCAGTGTACGGATGATCACCCGTTTTCCCGCCATCGTCTCCACTGCCGTCTTATAGATACTGAACTGTTCTTCCTCGGTCGGATACCGGTCTTTTTCCAGATAAATGAATTCACTCCGGAACAGCCCGATTCCGCCGGCATCATTCTGTATTACAGTTGCAAGATCTTTAATATTTCCTATATTAGCATACAGCATGATCTTCTTTCCGTCCAGCGTAACATTTTCTTTTCCCTTTAAAAGCTGCAGCAGTTCTTTCTTCTCCAGCTCTTCCTGCCGGCGTTTCTTCATCTCTTCCAGTGTCTGCGCATCCGGCTCCACATAGATCTTTCCATTCAGTCCGTCTACCACCGCCAGTTTTCCGTCAACCGTGTCGTCAAGCGGCAGTTCTTCCGTTCCGATCAGTGCCGGGATCGCCATGGTTCTTGCGAGGATCGCGGTATGGGAGTTCACCGAACCGTGAACCGTGACAAAAGAAAGCACCATATCTTTTTCCAGCTGTACTGTCTCTGACGGAGCCAGATCATCCGCAACGATGATCACCGGTTCATCCGTGACCACCTTTCCCTTCTGTCCGCCATTTAATATCGAAAGCACTCGTTCGGAGATATCTTTCACATCCGCCGCACGTTCTCTCATATAATTGTCATCCATCACCCGGAACATCTGTGCAAAATTATCGCCGGTCACAGCTACTGCATACTCCGCGTTGACCTTCTGCGTCTCGATGATATTTTCCACAGATTCGTTATAATCCCCGTCATCCAGCATCATCTGGTGGATCTCAAAGATCGCCGCATTTGCTTCGCCCACTTCTTTTAACGCTTTCTGATACAGTTCCTGAAGCTGTTCTACCGCTGCTGCCTTGGCTGCCTCATAACGCGCCAGTTCTCCTTTGGTATCTTCTGTCCGAACCCGCTTTACCTGCTGCTCATTTTTCTTGTATACACTGATCTTTCCGATGGCGATGCCGCGAAATACACTCTTTCCACTATATACCTGCATCCTGTGCTCTCCTCTCAGAATTTGTCTTTATCCGGTATGCCTCTCTTACTTTCTGTATCGGTGACTAGTACATCGTTTTCAAAATAACTGTATTATTCACGAAACGATGTACTAGTGACTTCCTTTTTGTTACCGTACTTCTGAAGTTACCTGTCTGTACACATCTTCCACCTGTTCACGACCGGCCAGATATTCGGAAAATGCACTGGCGCTGCCGGTTGCAATTCCCATATGGAAAGCCTCACGGTAATCCTGACGTTTCAGCCATCCGGTCAGGAATCCGGCCACCATAGAATCTCCGGCTCCCACACCATTGACCAGTTTTCCTTTCGGTGCCGGTGCCAGGTAGACCTTTCCGTCAGCTGCAGCCAGAACCGCTCCTTCTCCTGCCATAGATACCAGAACGTTGGTGGCTCCCATCTCCTGCATCTTCTTCGCATAAGGAATCACAGATTCTCTGTCCTTTAATTCCACACCGAAGATTTCTCCCAGTTCGTGATTGTTCGGTTTTACCAGGAATGGATGATATTCCAGTACGTTCACCAGCAGATTCCCCGTGGCATCCACTGCGATCAGTATTCCTTTTCCATCCAGACGTTTCAGGATATTTCTGTAAATGTCATCCGGCATCGATGCCGGAATGCTTCCTGCCAGCACCAGCACATCGCCTTCCTGCAGCTGATCCAGCATTTCAAATAACTGCTGTGTCTTTTCCCTGCTGATCGCCGGTCCCTGTCCGTTGATCTCTGTTCCTTCAATATTCTGCAGCTTCAGGTTGATCCGTGAAATCCCCTCGTCCACCGGAATGAATCTTGCGTTCACTCCGATCTCTTCCACCTGTCTTTGAATCTCATCTCCGGTAAATCCTGCCACAAATCCCAGTGCGGTATTTTCCAGTCCCAGATTCTTCAATACGATAGAAACGTTGATTCCCTTTCCTCCCGGAAGCATCATTTCTGTGGCTGTCCGGTTGGTCATACCCAGCTGAAAGTTATTGACGGAAACGATGTAGTCCAGTGACGGATTAAACGTTACTGTATAAATCATGTTCTTCCCTCCTGCTTTTCTCAGTTCTTTTCTATGTATGTATTATATAATCATATTCATTCAAATCCAAACAAAAAAGATGCCCGCTGTGGATTCTCTTCCACAGTTAGCATCTTTTATTTTTCTTATCTTATACTCGCTTTTGCGATTTTATCACCTTCGTCTACCGAATTCCACGCATGGACAGACCGATCCGTTTTTTGTTCAGATCCACGCTGATAACTTTTACATCCACAACATCTCCTACGCTGACAACTTCCAGCGGATGTTTGATATATTTGTCACTGATCTGGGAAATGTGTACCAGACCATCCTGGTGTACGCCGATATCTACGAATGCACCAAAATCGATCACGTTTCTTACAGTTCCTTTTAAGATCATACCTTCTTTCAGATCTTTCATATCCAGTACATCGGAGCGAAGGATCGGTTTTGGCATATCTTCACGGGGGTCACGTCCCGGACGGCCGAGTTCTTTGATGATATCATGAAGGGTGATCTCGCCGATTCCCAGTTCTTCTGCCAGTTTCTTATAATCTTTGATATAGATGGCAGTCGGTCCGTCACCAAAGTACTGTTCTTTCGTAAATCCCTGTTTTGCAAAGAGTTTTTCCACTGCTTCGTAGCTTTCCGGATGTACACTGGTCGCATCCAGCGGATTCTTTCCGCCCTGGATACGCATGAAACCGGCACACTGTTCAAAGGCTTTCGGTCCCAGTTTTGCTACTTTTAACAGTTCTCTTCTGTCTGTGAAACGGCCGTTTTCCTCGCGGTAAGCCACAATATTTTTTGCAATTGCTTTGCTGATACCGGAAATATACTCTAACAGAGACGCGGAAGCGGTATTCAGATCCACACCGACTTTATTGACACAGTCTTCTACCACACCGTTCAGTGCTTCGCCCAGTTTCTTCTGGTTCATATCGTGCTGATACTGTCCGACACCGATGGCTTTCGGGTCGATCTTTACCAGTTCTGCCAGCGGATCCTGCAGACGTCTGGCGATGGAAGCGGCACTTCTCTGTCCCACATCGAAGTTCGGGAACTCTTCGGTCGCCAGTTTACTTGCAGAGTATACGGAAGCTCCTGCCTCGTTGGTGATCACATACTGTACCTTTGTCGGTACTTCTTTTAACATATCCACGATCACCTGTTCAGATTCCCGGCATGCAGTACCATTTCCTACAGAGATCAGGTCGATATGATACTTTTCAATCATTTTCTTAACTGTTTCTTTGGCTGCTTTGATCTTGGCTTCTGTGGTCGGTGCGGTCGGATATACAACCGTTGTATCGAGCACTTTACCGGTCTCGTCAACAACTGCCAGCTTACAGCCGGTGCGGAATGCCGGATCCCATCCGAGAACAACTTTTCCCACGATTGGAGGCTGCATCAGCAGCTGTTCGAGGTTCTTTCCGAACACTTTAATCGAACCGTCCTCGGCTTTCTCTGTCAGATCATTTCGAATCTCCCGCTCGATGGCCGGTGCGATCAGACGTTTATAGCTGTCCTCCACAACCGCTTCCAGAATCGGGGTGGTATTCGGATTGTCGGTGCGGATCACCTGACGTTTTAACCAGGAGAGTATCTCTTCTTCCGGTGCATTGATCTTGACAGTCAGAATCTTTTCTTTTTCCCCACGGTTCAGTGCCAGTACACGGTGTCCTGCCAGTTTGGAAATCGGTTCCTCAAAATCATAATACATTTCATATACAGATTTCTCGTTTTCTTTCTTGGCACTGGATACGACAGAACCTGATTTTACTGTCATGTTACGGATCCGGATACGGTAGTCTGCTTCATCGGCAACAGACTCTGCCAGAATGTCCGATGCTCCTGCAATCGCTTCTTTTACATTTTTTACTTCTTTTTCTTCAGATACATAGCTTTCCGCTTCTTCTTCGATGGACTTGTCTGTCATCTGAAGCAGGATCAGATTGGCCAGAGGTTCCAGCCCTTTCTCTTTGGCAATCGTTGCTCTGGTTCTTCGCTTCGGGCGGTACGGGCGGTACAGATCTTCTACAACTACGAGAGTCTGTGCCTCCAGAATCGATTTTTTCAGTTCTTCCGTCAGTTTTCCCTGTTCTTCGATGCTTGAGAGTACCTGTTTTTTCTTATCTTCCAGATTTCTCAGATACAGCAGTCTCTCATGCAGGTTACGAAGTATCTCATCGTTCAGGGAACCGGTTGCTTCTTTTCTATATCGTGAAATAAAAGGAATGGTATTTCCCTCGTCTATCAGTTTGACAGCGGCTTCTATCTGCCACTTTTCTACCTGTAATTCCTGTGTTAATGCCTGAATAATATCCATGTATAGTCTCCTTTTGTAACTGTCTTTGCTTCACAGTTACGTTTTCTTTCATTGTGTCCTGTACTACCTTACCAAAAGGCAGGTTTCTTTGTCAATGCCGATTTTTATTCTGATTTTCCTTCTTTCGACTCCGGAACTTCTGTGGTATACTGGAAGATAACTGAAAAATTGAAACAAATTTGTTTTTTCATTATATTACAATACTACCGATTCTAAAACAGGAGGATTATCATTATGTACAACGATCAACAGCCAAATCCCGGCTCCTGGCAGGAGGAGGAACAGCGGATGACTCTGCCGCCGAAGCGTGGGAACGGATTCAGTACCGCATCCATGACCGCCGGAACGCTTTCCCTGTTCTTTCTGGTCAGCGGACTTTCTTTCCCGGTAGGCGCACTCGGCATTTTATTCGCCCTGCTCTCCCGCAAAGGGGATAAGATGGATCCGCAGGCAAAACTTGGATGTATCCTTTCCATCATCGGCCTTTGCCTTGGCATCGCCATCTTCATTTACGCCGCAGTCACCGTCTATCAGAATTTCCCGGAACTCATTCAGCAGTATCAGCAGCTTTATGAGATGTACCAGGGCGGTATGTGATTGTTTATGGAGGGTATTTAACTTATGAATATTTCATCAAAGGAACTGAAAAAAATGACCCGAAACCAGCTTTCGGGAAAATACGGAACATTTATCGGGATCAATGTGCTCTATATCCTGATCACACTGGTCGCTTCTAATCTGATGGACCTGGTGCTTGGAACCTCATCCATCCTGAACCCGCTGACTGCTACTTCAGCCACCGTAGAAACTCTTGGCATCAGCCATACTGTGGTTTATTATCTGTCGACCTTTATTCTCTCGCTGATCCTGTCGGTATTGAATATCGGTCTGTTAAAGATCGCTCTTGATACCGCCAGAGGCTATGACATCCGCTTTCAGGATCTTTTCTTCGGTTTCAAACACCATCCGGACCGTGCGATCCTGGCGCAGGGTGTGATCCTTCTTCTGACCTACCTGTGTATCCTCCCGGGAAGCGGACTTTGCATCTACGGCTACCGCCAGAAGTCCGTAACTCTCCTCCTTGCCGGCACCGCCGTCCTGTGCGTGGGACTCGTGATCTACCTGATCCTCTCCCTGATGTTCAGCCAGACCATGTTCTTCCTGACAGACTACATCGACATCGAAGCCATACAGGCACTCAAAGAAAGTGTGCGGATCATGAGAGGAAAGAAGGGAAAACTCTTTTATCTACAGCTCAGCTTCATTGGAATCTATCTGCTGGGCGCGATCGCATGCGGGATCGGACTTTTGTGGGTGATCCCTTATATGCAGGTTACGATGGCAAACTTCTACCGGAAGATCACTGGGGAGATATGATTACTCTTCTCCAAAATAAAAGCATAACTTGTGAACGCATTTCTTTTATGCTATAATCAATAGGCTACCACCCCCAGACAGGTGCAGAAAGGGGGGGTGTGTTACTTATGGATGATATCTTTTCTTTTATTCTTTCTATCTTGGCAAGTATAATCGCCTATTATATTTGCAAATAGCTGGATAGAAACTAACTGCTGGTAGCCAGCCTGAGGTCTAATCCCCCTCGCCCAAACGGACAAAAAGCCCCGGAGTTGCCGCTCCGGGGCTTTTGCTGTGCTACTTATGAACACATCTTTTCTTTTTGCTTACTGGCATTATAACATATGCTTTTTTATTATGCAATATACCTGATTTGCCATTTTTATCGTATATTCCCAATCTTATAACAAATTTCCGACTTGCCACATTAGAGCGTGTCTGAAAAATCATTTCCTCAATCTGCAAGCCCTACTTTCCGGGAAATTTTACCCTCATTCGGTTGCCGTAGCCCGCTACTCCGCCCTCATTCGGATAAAATTTCCCACAAACTGAGACTCGCAGCTCACGAAAAGCCTTTTTCAGACACGCTCTAGTTCCTGCCAAAACCAGTGGCGAGCCCCGGAGGGATCCAGGGTGAGACAACACTTTGTGGGCGCTTAGGGCAAGCTTTGAAATCCGACACTTACGGAGACTTTCGCTTGGGTCAGCTGACCCAGGTGAATATAGTCGTAGTTAGTGGCTAGTTCAAAGTTGCCCTGCCCACGTTGTCTCACCCTGGATCCCTCCGGGGCTCGCCACGTCCTCTTTAGCAACAAACCTATATCAAACTAATTATTTTACGCCTCAGCCAGCCCAAACGCATCATGCACCGCATTCATCGCCCGAACCGCATCCTCACTGTTCACCAGCACCGTGATCCGGATCTCAGAAGTTGCAATCATATTGATATTCACGTTCTCATTATACAGACACTCAAACATCTTTGCAGCCACACCCGGATTGGACATCATGCCGGCGCCTACAATCGAAAGTTTCGCAACTTCACAGTTATAATCCACTCTCTCAAACCCAAGCACTTCCTGATACTCTTCGAGCAGTTCAATCGCCTCTTTCAGATTATCATGGGCAACCGTAAAGGAAATATCCTTCGTTCCCTCACGTCCCACAGACTGGATGATAATATCCACATTAATATTCTTCTTTGCCAGTGTATTAAATAATTTAAACGCACTACCCGGTGCATCCTTGATTCCGATTACGGAGATACGGTCTGCATCTTTGTCCAGGGCAACGCCGCTAATCAACATTCTTTCCATTTTCTTTACAACCTCCTTGACAACAGTACCTTCAGATTCATTCAGACTGGAACGTACCACCAGCGGTACGCCGTATTTTTTCGCCATCTCCACCGATCGGTTATGTAACACACCTGCTCCGAGAGTCGCCAGATCCAGCATCTCATCATAGGTGATCGCATTTAACTTTCTCGCTGTCGGCACCAGTCTCGGGTCAGCGGTGTAGACACCATCTACGTCCGTATAGATCTCGCAGGCATCCGCATGAAGCGCTGCTGCCAGAGCTACTGCCGTCGTGTCGGAACCACCCCTTCCAAGGGTTGTGTAATCGTTGTACTTGTTGATCCCCTGGAAACCTGTGACGATCACGATCTTACGGTCATCAAGCTCCCGGCGGATCCGCTCGGTATCGATCTTTTTAAGTCTTGCATTGCTGTAATTGCTTGTCGTGTGCATGGCTACCTGGAATGCATTCAGGGAAATGGCACGTACACCCAGTGCATCCATCGCCATGGCCATCAGAGACACCGACATCTGTTCCCCGATGGTAAACAGCATGTCCATCTCTCTCTTAGATGGATTTGGATTGATTTCTTTTGCTTTGGCAATCAGCTCGTCCGTGTATTTTCCCATGGCAGATAAAACCACTACCACATCGTTTCCGTTCTGATAATCACGGATGCATCGCTTTGCCACATTGAAAATGCGTTCTTTGTCCGCCACCGAAGTGCCGCCGAACTTTTTCACGATTAACATGTTTCTCCTCCTGTGTTTCTACGCAAACAGAAGCGGATCAGCCTGCTGTGGCGTAATCCGCTTCCTGCCTCTGCTGTATTTCCATTCGTGATACCCCCGTTTTCAGGCGCTCTCACATGGATATGCACTAAATGATAAACCCTTTTTTTCCATGCGTCAACCGCTTCCACAACGATTGTTTTCAAAGTTTTTATCCATTCTTTCCTGCACGGTCACATGTTTTTTCCACACGAATTTTCCCTGAAATCTTTGACTCGTTGTTCGCGTAAAAAATGACATGCCCGCAGTCCTTTTTCAGAACTGCACAGACATGTCATTTTCTCATTTTTCTTTCTTAGAAGCGAACCCTGATCATGCCGATAATGTTATCGAACTGTGCTGCTTTCGCTCTGTATTCTTCCTCTTTCATCTTAGAGGTAATAAATCCAAATTCTTTACCAACCTCTGCGACAACCTTCGCATCGATGGTTCCGAATACTTCTTCCACTTTTGCAAGGCTCTCTGTGTAGCTGCCTTTCATGCGGACGAAGAATCTGCTCTCTACCTGACTGACATCGATCATTTCCAGTTTCTCGCTGCTCCATCCCGTCATGATAAAACGGTTCAGGTGTTTGGCTGCATCTACCACATCAGCTACAACCGCGCTGGCTGTCGGCAGTTTTCCTGCGCCGCTTCCGTAGAACATCGCATCCCCCAGCATATTGCCATGGATCACGATCGCATTAAATACATCGTTGACGCTGAACAGCGGGCTGTCACCGTTGATCATAACCGGGCATACCATCGCATAGTACTTGTCCCCGATCCGCTTGCTGCTGGCCAGAAGCTTGATGGTTGCGCCAAATGCCTTTGCATAACGGATATCCGCGGAAGTGATCTTCGTGATTCCCTCGGTATAGATCTCCTCAAAATCCACATGATGACCGTATGCCAGAGAAGAAAGAATCGCGATCTTTCTGCAGGCATCCCAACCCTCGATATCAGCTGCCGGGTTGCGCTCCGCATAGCCGAGTTCCTGTGCATTCTTCAGCACATCCTCAAACTCGGAACCATCGCTTGTCATCTTGCTTAAAATATAGTTTGTTGTTCCGTTTAAGATACCGCTGATCTCGTCGACCTCATCTGCGGTCAGAGAACAGTTCAGCGGCCGGATGATCGGAATACCGCCACCGCAGCTTGCTTCAAATAAGAAGTTGCAGTTTTTCTCCTTTGCGATCCGGATCAGTTCCACACCGTGTTTCGCAACCAGTTCTTTATTGGAAGTACATACGGATTTGCCGCTCTCCAGCGCTCTCTTAACGAATGTATACGCCGGATTGGTTCCGCCCATTACTTCCACTACGATCTTGATCTCCGGATCGTTGGCGATCACTTCGTAATCATGAACAATCTTTTCCTGTACCGGATCTCCCGGGAAATCTCTCAGGTCAAGTACATACTTGATGTTGATCTCTTCTCCTGCTTTTTTATTAATGCTTTCCTGGTTCCGGTTGATCACTTCCACCACACCGGATCCCACTGTGCCGTAGCCTAATACTGCAATCTGTATCATCTGTTTTTACTCCCTGCCTAATATTTTCAAATAATGTACACCTGTCTGCTGTTCCATCTGGCCGATCATATCTTCCGCGTCTCCGGCTTCCGGCAAAATCTCCACACTCAGCGTCAGCGTTGCGATTCCGTTAATTGGAATACTCTGATGAATGGTCAGGATATTTCCTCGAAATTCAGCAACGGTGCGCAGAATATCCGAAAGTATCCCCGGTTTATCATCCATCTGCAAAATAAAGGTAACTGTTCTTCCTTTTGCCTGATCATGAAAAGGAAAAATATCGTCTTTGTATTTGTAAAAAGAGCTGCGGCTGATGCCTACCTGTTCGGTCGCCTCCTGCACCGTGGTTGCCCTCTCGGAATCCAGAATTCTCTTGGCTTCAACCACTTTTAAGAGTACCTCCGGCACTGCCTTCTCTCTAACCACATAATATTTTGTCTTTTTTTCCATGTCTTCTCTTTCTTTCCTGTGGCTCTGCATGTTCGTATCAGAAACACATTTGTAGTCACCCAAAAGATATTACCATACATTGTCATCCGGTGCAAGAATTTTTCACAAATGAAACAAAACATCTTTAGCATGTTACTGTTCACTCCGTGCCCAGCAACACGCTGCGCGATGCACAGAATTTATGCTGTTCGCATAAATTCGCGCGATATGTCTCGGGTTTTCTGTGACCTCCGCTCACAAAAAACACCTCGCGGGATATTACCAGTGAACAGTAACTTTAGCATGTCTGAATCGTATAAAATATTACAGGCTCCGACCGCCACCACCGTGTGAGGTGCCACTGCCGGATGTATGTACGGAACTCTGTCCGCCGCCACCTCCGGACGGTGGTTCCCGCGGGATTCTCCGCTGTGTAATGCTTCGATGGCGGAACTGATCATCCCTTCTCGTAAAATGCACCTTTGCCCGGCTCTCATACGGATACCGATACGTTTTTCTTTTTAACCGATAAGATCCCAGAACAGCCGCTGCAAATCCTCCACCGCACAAAAGTGCGATCACAGCCGCTCCGATTGCTTCATAGACCGTAATACTGCGGTATCTTGATATCTTTCCCGTCTCTGTATCATAATTATACTGATCCGAAGGAATACCGTCTTCCAGATAGCTCTCTGTCTCATTCAGCATCTCCAGAATACCATCTGCATAATTCTTTGCTTTCAGATTATCGTATCCGGCATCGATCACCGCATCAATCCTCTCATCCGTCAGATACCGGATCATCTTTCCCGCCGTGGAGATCCACACCGAACCGTTGTCCAGGTCGATCAGATACAGGACTCCGTCCTCCGCATATCCGTTATAGTCATAGTAATCATCCGCATACTCCTCGGAGGTCTTGCCTTCCGCATCTTCTGTCGTCACTACCACAAAATCCATGTTCCAGTCTGTCGTAAGTTCCACGATCCGATCGGTAAGTTCCTGTTCTTCCTCCTGTGAAAAAAGTCCTGCCTGATCATCTACCGTGGTTTTATCCGCCCACGCAGCCACCGGGACCAGCAACAGCAGAAGCATCAACAGAAGGTATCCCATCTTTTTTCTCATTCTCATAACAACAATCCTCCTGCCAGTCCCAAAAGAAATACCACACCGGTGATCAATGCCGATACCAGACTCAGTTTCTTATAATCCACCGGAAGTTCTCCACACACCTTGCCGTTTTGTCCGTTGATGGTATAATAATAGATTTTTCCGTTTTTGCCCTTGTAGGTCATCACCCACACAGGAACCAGCGCATAACGCCACCGCTCCTGTCGGTTGCTCACCTGCTGATGAACCGGTCGTACCGTCGTGTAACCGCGCATATCATTTTCGAGTACTCTTTTTGCATATTGTTCCGTATCCCGTGCGATCTCCGCTCCGAACGCTTCTTTTTCAAGATCCCGGCGCTCTGCCTGAAAACCGGAGAGGTAACCCATGGAAAATTGTTTTGCCGCCTTCCGGTCATACGGCTGCACACCTTCTACCAGCTTCCGGTTGGCTTTTTGCAGGGCGATCTTCGGCATATCGTCAAATTCCACATTTCCTTCCCGGTACACCCGGTAGAACTGTGTTTCCGTATATTCCGTATCACCGGTCCTCCAGGTGCGGACTTTGGTGGCTTCCGCCTCCATTGCGGCATCTCCCCGCCAGTCCACCATCCAGTATGGAAAATACACCCCGCTCATTTTTTCAATCTGTTTTCCGCTGAAGAATCCACGGGGAACAAATTTCTTCTTTTTCATATTCTGTAAAAAGATTTCCGCTGCTTTTTTCCGGTCTATCGCAAAGGGAATGATCTCCTGGGGCAGATACTTTCCGGAAACTCTTTCCGATAATACCACCGGGCTCTGACAATAATAACATTCTGTGGCCGCTGTTGTCGGATCCGTCACGATCTCGGCTCCACAGTTCGGGCATACATACACTACCGCTTCTTCCTGTTCCTGCCCTTTTGCAGAATCAGCCGCCTCAGATTCCTGAGACGGCTGTTTTCCTTTCTGCATCGTATCGATCTGTTCCTGAGAAAACTCAGAATCACAATAAGGACAGGAGTAGTTTTGAGTATTTGGATCAAATACCAGTTCGCCCCCGCAATTGGGGCATTTGAAACTGACTACCTCCATGATTTTCTCCTCATCTTTCTGTACGGATATACTTTCTTTATCTTTTCTGCATCTGTTCCTGCAAAAGTCTTATGGCCTTGATTTTCCACATTCACTGCAGAACTTTCCTGTATTCTTCTGTCCGCAGCTGCAGATCCATTCTCCGGTCTGACGGGGACGTCCGCACTCGCTGCAGAACTTTCCGGTATTCTGCTGTCCACAGCTGCAGATCCAGATATCCGGCTCATTCTGTGCACGATGTACTGTCGCTGCCTCTTGCTGCATCTGCTGGTTCCGGATCATCTGCTGCTGATTGGCCGCTGACATGGAAGCTGCCATATTGCCGCCCATCTGTGCGCCCATCTGCATTCCCATGAAGCCCATGGTACTGCCGTTTGCATTGCTTCCTGCGGCTTCCATTCCTCTTGCAAAAGCTCCCTGCATATAACCTTCCCGAATGGACGGATCCTGGAGCATAGCTCCCTGATTTCTCATATTCAGAAGTTCCTGAGATTTGTCATCGTAGGACAGGCTCGCGATAGCTACCGCCTGGATCTCCATACCTCTGGTCTGTTTCCAGTCTTCATCCAGTGTTTCCGCCATATATTTTGACAGTTCCCGGCTCTTTGACTGCACATAGGAGATCCGCATACCATCTGCTGACATCTGATTGATGGAAGACTGCAATGCATCCAGAAATTCATACAGATACTGTTCGTTGATATCCGTGATCTCTACCTGACCTTTATTTTTCGGAATGGCTTCCACATAGAACTTGATCGGATCCGTGATTCGGATCGAATAAGTTCCGTGGGCTCTCAAAAATAATTCTGCATTATAAAAATTATCAAAATAGCTGATGGGGTTTCTGGTTCCGAAACGAATTCCTTTAATCTCCTGCAGGTTCAGATACAGCACTTTCTGTGAAGTGGGTGCTGTACCGCCAAAACGAAACCGGTCAAAAGAATTCTTCACCACATCGTCCAGACTTCCACTGAACATGGATGGCATAGAAGAATTATCCACGGTAAAATATCCCGGTTCCGCACTGTAATCCACGATCCGTCCGCCGTCTAACAGCATCATGAACTGTCCCTCATATACATGAATCACTGATCCATTAGAGATACTGTCTTTTCCACCCTTTCGGTTCGCTCCTTTTCCGGTGCGGATACCTGCAGTCAGTACTGTCTGATCTCCCATATTTTCCGGCTCGATGACTTCCAGCCACTGATCAGCGAGTGTTCCGCCAATCGTCTGTCTGATAGCTCTGATAATACCCATACGCCATTCTCCTTTTTTGTGTATTCCCGTCTTTCCGTTTTCTCAACAGTCATGGAAAGTGGAATCGTTATTCCATTTCTTCGGTTGCGTTCTCCGGCTGTTTTCCGCCAAGGGCAATCCACTTGAGATAGCCGTTGATAAACGGATCCAGATTACCATCCAGAATACTGTCCACATTACCACTCTCCACGCCGGTTCTGTGATCTTTCACCATCGTATACGGCTGCAGTACATAAGAACGAATCTGATTTCCCCAGCCAATCTCTGTCACTTCGCCACGGATGCCGGAGAGTTTTTCCATATTTTCCTGCTGTTTTAACAGATATAGTTTGGCTTTCAGCATCTGCATAGCCTTGTCTTTATTCTGAAACTGAGAACGTTCATTCTGACACTGTACCACGATTCCGGTTGGAATATGTGTAATACGGATGGCAGAAGAGGTCTTGTTGATATGCTGACCACCGGCACCGCTGGATCGATACGTATCGATACGCAGATCATCTTCCTTAATATCCACATCCAGATCTTCATCAATATCCGGCATAACATCGCAGGATACAAACGAAGTCTGTCTCTTTCCTGCCGCATTAAACGGTGAGATGCGTACCAGACGATGTACCCCTTTTTCTGATTTCAGGTAGCCATAGGCATTTTCTCCGTGTACCTCAAATGTTACAGATTTGATGCCTGCCTCATCGCCGTCCAGATAATCCAGAACTTCCAGGGTAAATCCTTTCTTTTCCGCCCATCTGGTATACATACGGTAGAGCATTCCTGCCCAGTCACAGGACTCGGTTCCGCCGGCTCCGGCATTCAGCTTGATGATGGCATCTTTTTTATCGTATTCTCCGGATAACAGGGTTTTCATACGAATACTTTCAAAATCTGCCTCAAACTGATCCAGGATCTCCTGAATCTCCGGGATGACCGAAGCATCGTCTTCTTCATATCCCATCTCGATCAGAGTCTCCATATCGTCTCTCTGGCTTTCCAGATTTTCATAAATCTCCTTATCATCTTTCAGGCTTTTGAGTTCTTTCATCATTTCCTGGGAGCGTTCCGGATTATCCCAGAAATCCGGCTCTTCCATCTTTCTTTCCAGCTCTTCAATCCGCTTTTCCTTATTGGCCAGGTCAAGGGAATCCCTCACTTCCACTAAAGGTTTCGCATAGGAATTCAATATTGCTTTAAACTGATCTAATTCTACCAAAGGGGGCACCCTCTTTCTTCATACAATTTTTATATTCAGCAGCCGTTTTCCCTCTGCCGTATCGGTTCTGCACGCTTCCTTCTATACAGGCTTACGTCCACAGCACTGTTTGTATTTCTTACCGCTTCCGCATGGACACGGATCATTCGGGTATACTTTCTGCTGGGCACGGCGAACCGGACCTTTGGCTTCTTCATCTTTGTTGGTTCCGGTTACTTCCGCTACCTGCTCACGTTCTACTTTCTGCTCGATTCTAACATGATACAGCAGGCGAACAGTATCCTGCTGGATGCCTGCGATCATCTCGTCAAACATCTCGAATGCACTCATCTTGTACTCAACCTTCGGATCCCTCTGTCCGTAAGCCTGCAGGCCGATACCCTGACGCAGCTGTTCCATATCATCGATATGATCCATCCATTTTCTGTCAATGACCTTCAGAAGTACCACACGTTCCAGTTCACGGATCTGCTCCGGCTCTGCAAACTCAGCTTCTTTTACTTCGTACAGTTTAATAGCTTCTTCTTTCAGGTTCTGTTTTAACTGATTCTTACGAATCCCTTTGACATCCTCTTTGGTGATTGTCTTCACCGGAATGATCGGCTGCAGAATCGTATTCAGTTCGATCAGATCCCATTCATCAGAATCCACCTCGTCACTGATACACATATCTACCGTATTTTCCACGGTATCGGTGATCATCTTACAGATTGCATCACGCATATTGTCTCCGTCGAGTACGCGACGTCTCTCTTTATAAATGATCTCTCTCTGTTCGTTGTTTACCTGGTCATACTCAAGCAGATTTTTACGGATACCGTAGTTATTACTTTCAATCTTCCTCTGTGCTTTCTCAATAGCGCTGGAAAGCATCTTATGCTCGATCTGTTCGTTTTCCGCAACACCGAGACTGCTGAATACGGACATCAGTTTTTCAGAACCGAACAGACGCATCAGATCATCTTCCAGTGAAATATAGAAACGGGATTCTCCCGGATCTCCCTGACGACCGGAACGGCCACGCAACTGATTATCAATACGGCGGGACTCATGACGCTCCGTACCGATGATCTTCAGACCACCGGCTGCTCTCGCTTCCTCGTCCAGTTTGATATCGGTACCACGACCTGCCATATTGGTCGCGATGGTAACTGCACCTGCCACACCGGCCTGTGCAACGATCTCAGCTTCCAGCTCATGGAACTTCGCATTCAGTACCTGATGTGCGATTCCCTCTCTCCGAAGCATGTTGCTCAGCAGTTCGGAGGTCTCGATCGTGATCGTACCTACCAGTACCGGCTGATTCTTCGCATGTGCTTTTTTGATCTCTTCCACGACCGCACGGAATTTTTCTTTCTTGGTCATATATACCGCGTCATCCAGGTCGACACGCTGAACCGGACGGTTGGTCGGAATCTCGATAACGTCCATACCATAGATCTCACGGAACTCCTGTTCCTCTGTCAGAGCCGTACCGGTCATACCTGCTTTTTTCGCATATTTGTTAAAGAAGTTCTGGAATGTAATGGTGGCCAGTGTTTTGCTCTCACGGCGTACCTTTACATGCTCTTTCGCCTCAATCGCCTGATGCAGACCGTCGGAATATCTTCTTCCCGGCATGATACGTCCGGTAAATTCATCAACGATCAGTACCTGATCGTCCTTTACTACATAATCCTGGTCACGGAACATCAGGTTATGGGCACGCAGTGCAAGGATTATATTGTGCTGAATCTCCAGATTCTCCGGATCTGCCAGGTTTTCAATGTGGAAGAACTTCTCTACTTTCTTCACACCCTCCTCGGTCAGATTTACTACTTTATCTTTTTCATTGACGATAAAATCACCTGTCTCGATAATTTCCTCGCCCATGATAGCTGTCATCTTGGTCATCTCACCGCTGGCTTCACCACGCTGCAGCTGTCTTGCCAGAATATCGCAGACTTCATACAGCTTGGTGGACTTTCCGCTCTGTCCGGAAATGATCAGAGGAGTTCTCGCCTCATCGATCAATACCGAGTCAACCTCATCGATGATCGCATAATGCAATTCTCTTTGTACCAGCTGCTCTTTATAAATGACCATGTTGTCTCGCAGATAGTCAAAACCATCCTCATTATTGGTGACATACGTAATATCACATGCATACTGTTCCCGTCTCTCGTCATTTTTCATGGAGTTCAGGATCACACCGACTTTCAGTCCCAGAAACTCATGGACTTTACCCATCCACTCCGCATCTCGTTTTGCCAGATAATCGTTGACGGTTACGATATGCACGCCTTTACCTTCCAGTGCATTCAGATAAGCCGGACAGGTAGAAACCAAAGTCTTACCTTCACCTGTTCTCATCTCCGCGATACGTCCCTGATGCAGAATAATACCACCGATCAGCTGTACCCGGTAATGCTCCATATTCAGCACACGCTTGGAAGCCTCACGCACCGTGGCGAATGCCTCCGGAAGCAGATCATCCAGCGTCTCTCCCTCTGCCAGTCTCTCTTTGAACTTTCTGGTCTGATCCTTCAACTCCTCGTCCGTCATCGCCTGCATGGTCGGCCGCAGTTCCTCGATCTTATCCACCAATGGCATAATTCTTTTCAACTCTCTGGAACTGTGCGTTCCAAAGATCTTTTCAGATAATTTCATCAATCTACTCCTATAAAATACAATTTATTTTTTGGTAACTGTTCGACACCTTCACAGTTACATTTCTTGTTACTATTTTCACTCTCCATAAAATTTCCCGGTGCATCCACCCTGGCCTCTTTCCAGTCTAATGCACCATGTTATATTCTAACACTTTACCGAAGAATGCACAAGTAAATTGTGCATCCTCACCCCGTCATTATCCCCCGTATCTCACTTTCAGACAAATCCACCAAAAAGTCACCAACCCCTTCCCTTTCCGGGTCAGTTTTTTCCACCGTCAGCCCGAAAGAGTTTGTGCCTGGGCAGGAGGCATTTTGCGGGCGCTTAGGGTAAGCTTTGAACTAGCCGCTGCCTCCTGCCCAGGCACAAACTCTCTCGGGCGTCCGTCTTAAACCAACCTCCAAAAAAGAGAGAGAGAGCCACCACCCAGTGACTCTCTCCCGTTTACGCTCTCAACAATTTTAACACTCCGGCTCAATCAACCCGTAAGTGTTCCCCTTTCTCTTATAAACCACATTCACCTCATCTGTCTCCGCATTCCGGAACACATAAAAATTATGTCCCAGCAATTCCATCTGCACGCATGCATCTTCCGGATACATCGGTTTAATACCAAACTTCTTGGTACGAATAATATTAACCTCTTCGTCCTCCAGGAACTCGTCCTCCACAAACTCTTTCTGGAAGTTTCCTCCTGCCTGCTGCTGATTAACAATCTTGGTTTTATATTTGCGAAGCTGACGCTCAATAACTTCTTCCACCAGATCAATGGATACATACATATCGCTGCTCACCTGTTCGGAGCGAATGATGTTTCCTTTTACCGGAATAGTAACTTCAATCTTCTGTCTGTCTTTTTCCACACTCAAGGTTACATGAATCTCTGTCTCCGGAGTAAAATACCGTTCCAGCTTGCCAAGCTTTTCCTGTACGGCTGATTTCAGTCCCTCTGTAATGTCAATATTTCTTCCAATGATAATAAATTTCATGCTGTCCAACCCCTTCGCACTTTATTTTACAAGTAACTGTTTCTGCTTTCACAGTTACGGAGTCAGAATCGATAAATACCACGGTCAGCGATCCTTTCCGGCTCCCTTGTAAGTGTTTTTATTATACCAATAATGCTTGAATTTTGCAACTATTTCGTGAAAATTCATATTTTTTACACATCTTTTTCTGTCAAATCCGGGGGCGATTTTCCAACTGTTCAGAATCTGTTATTTTTCGAAATAATTTTCACTCTTCTGACAAATATCCAGTACATCCTCCCACTTCATACTGCCACCGAAAAGATCCAGTGCGCTTCCCACTGTTACATCCACACGATTTTTTCCCGCCATACGCAACGTCTCCAGATCCTGAAAACTTCCTACGCCGCCTGCATAGGTCACCGGGAGCTGATGATTCTTTGCAAGGAGCTTCACCAACTCCACTTCTATCCCGGAAGCCTTTCCCTCCACATCCACCGCATGAACCAGAAATTCATCACAGTGGGAAGAAAACTCTTCAATCGTCTGTTCCGATACGGGTACCTGTGTAAATTTCTGCCAGCGGTCTGTCACGATATAATATTGTCCGTCTTTTTTCCGACAACTCAGATCCAGAACCAGATGTTTCCTTCCTACTGCACGCTCCAGTTTTTCCAGATTCTCCCAGTTGATCACTCCATTCTTAAATACATAAGAAGTAACGATCACATGACTGGCACCGGCATCCAGAAAGCTCTCTGCATTGTCCTCCCGGATCCCGCCACCGATCTGCATCCCACCCGGATAGGCTTTCAATGCTTCTATCGCCTGCTGTCTTGTGGCTTCATAATATGGCGAAGTTGCAGGATTTAACAGAATAATATGCCCTCCCCGAATCCCCCGGGACTGATAGAGCCGTGCAAAAAAGGGAGCATCCTGCTCAGCTACATAGTTTTCCTGAGCCTGATCTCCCTGATCCTGCAGGCTGCCGCCTACAATCTGTTTTACTTTTCCGTTGTGAATATCGATACATGGACGAAATCTCATAATCTTCCCCTCTTTTCTCCTGTTCTCTTTGTATGCTGTCACGTTGTAACGTGGTAAATTTCTATTATCATATCATGTTTCCATATACACGGCAACATGTCATCTCAACATCTCATCTTAACATCTCATCTTAAAATGTTATCGTTACTATTCACTCCGTTCTCAGTAACACACTTCGCGATGCACAGAATTTATGCTGATTGCATAAATTCGCGCGGTATGTCTCGGGTTTTCTGTGACCTCCGCTCGCAAAAAACACCTCGCGGAATATTATCAATGAATAGTACCATATTATCTACCCTGACATACTATCTCAACATACATTTTCATGAACATAGGTGTAAAAAAGAGGGGCATTCCGTTTTTGCTCTCACCGGACAAACTGTGGTGAAACAACAATTGTCCATGTTTTTTCTATTTCTGCGATCTACCGTGCATTCTGTTGGTTCGCATCCCTGCTTCCGCCACCGGTCAGATCCTCCACGCCTTCTCCGATGCCATCCCCCACATCTTTGATTCCCTCACCGACATCCTCTCCGAGATCTTCAATGATATTTCCATTTTCATCCAGACGGTTTCCGTTCTCACCCACCGTACCTTCCCCGGAAGTGGCTCCGTTCATATTGTTGTTCGTGCCGTTGGTTCCGTCATTGTTCATATCCGTGTTGGTATCCGGTGAGGTACCGTTGTTATCACCCGCAGGTACCTGGGAATCGTCGGTGTTGTTTTTATTTTCATTGCCATCCGGCGTATTCTCATCCTGTGTGTTATTCTGGTTGTTGTTCGTATCCTCCGCAGCACTGCCACATCCTGCTGACAGTCCGAGTACAACGGTCATTGCGGTTACGATCAGATATCTCTTCCATACATGTTTCATATTCTGCATCTCCTTTTCTGCTGTGGCTGTAGCTTTCCACAGCATCCCTTTCCTTCATTTTTCAGGCATACAAAACATACACCTGTACAGTTGTAGAATGTGTCGGAAAATGCAAAAATATACGGCCGCTTTTTGAAAAAACGACCGTATCCCTGTTTTCTGTATTCTGTTTTCAATATTTAAAACAATGTAACTGTTCAGTACCTTCACAGTTAATATTACCTGCTGAATAGTTACAAAACAATTTACATTTTAAACTTATCCGATCACATCGCTCATCTGATACCAGCCCGGTTCTTTTCCTTTCAGGAACTTGGCTGCCTGAATCGCACCTTTTGCAAACAGTTTCTTGGAGTAAGCTGTGTGCTGGAAAGTAATCACTTCGTCATCACCGGCAAAGATCACATCATGTTCTCCGACGATGGTTCCGCCACGGACAGCAGAGATTCCAATCTCTTTGTCATCTCTCTGTTCTCTTCTCTGGCTTCTGTCGAAAGTATAATGATAAGCGTTGTCCAGTCCCTCGTTCAGGCTGTCTGCCAGAGCCAGGGCAGTTCCGCTTGGAGCGTCCACTTTCAGACGATGGTGTTTCTCCACGATCTCCATGTCAAATCCGGCCGCTGCCAGTGTCTGGGCTGCTTCTTTAACCAGTTTCATCAGCAGATTGATACCCAGGGACATGTTTGCTGATTTTAATACTGCCACATGTTTGCTGGTCTCTTCCACTTTTTTAATCTGTTCATCTGTCAGACCTGTAGTACATAATACAACCGGGATCTGTCTTTTTTCACAGTATTCCAGCAGTGTGTCGGTCGCTTTCGCTGTACAGAAATCGATCACTGCATCTGCCTGCACATCGCAGGTCCAAATATCAGTAAATACCGGATATCCGTTATCTCTGCAGTCATTTAAATCAATACCTGCTACAATTTCAATTTCCGGATCTTTTTCCACTAACTGGGTGATCACCTGACCCATATGTCCGTTGCAGCCATGCATAATTACTTTTACCATTTGCGTTCTCTCCTGTTTCTTCCTGCTGCCTTTATGCCAGTTTGATACCGAATTTTTTCATTTCTTCTACCAGAACTTCCTGGTGTGCTGCTTCCATTTCGGTCAGTGGCAGACGAAGCGGTCCTACTTCTTTACCCATCAGATTCAGGGCTGCCTTTACCGGAATCGGGTTAACTTCACTGAACAGTGCGTGAACCAGCGGCAACGCTTTTAACTGCAGTTCACGGCTTTCTTTTATTTTTCCTTCCAGGAACAGAGCAACGATATCGTGCGTCTCTTTCGGTGCTACATTGGACAGTACAGAGATAACACCTTTTCCGCCCAGGGACAGGATCGGTACGATCTGGTCATCATTTCCGGAATACAGATCAATGGCTCCGTCGCAGGCATACATGATATCTGCCACATGGCTGATATCTCCGGATGCTTCTTTGATAGCGGTTACATATTCTGCATTTTTTGCCAGATAAGCAACCGTGGAAGCTGCCAGAGAACAGCCGGTACGGCTCGGTACGTTGTACAAGATCGCCGGTACTTTTGCTTCCTCTGTGATGGTTGTATAATGTTTGATCAGCCCGTTCTGTGTTCCTTTATTATAGTAAGGAGTTACCAGAAGAATACCATCTGCTCCTGCTTCTGCTGCCTCTTTGGACATCTGTGTTGCGGTTGCGGTGGAATTGGAGCCGGTACCTGCAACAACCGGGATTCGGTGGTTTACCTTGTCAATGGCAAATCTGATCGTTCTCATATGTTCTTCTTCGGTGAGTGTCGCAGATTCGCCTGTTGTTCCGCAGATCACAATGGCATCTGTGCCTCCTGCGATCTGTTCCTCCAGTAATTCTTCCAGCTTGTCATAGTTTACTTCCAGATTTTCGTTCATAGGTGTAACAAGCGCAACACCTGCTCCTTCAAAAATAGCCATATCTATCTTTACTCCTTTCTTTTGTCTGGATCAATTATCGATCCATCGGACCAATTATTGATATGTAATGTAAAACATATAAAGGTGCACCACCGTCCGGAGGTCCACCTTTTAAGAATCCGCTATGAAATCATCACATGTTTTCTTTGGATAGCACTCCATCTTTCGATGACAGTCATGCCGTTCTTCACAGACATGCCCAAGAACCAAGCTTCAGGTTTCTTCGCCCCTTCGGCACTTTTTCCTTTCCTTTGCCTTCTTCTGTTCCTGAAACATCCGACAAATTACTGATAAAAAATGCAACCTCTACCTAAATTTATAAAAAACATTTTAAATAAACATTTTATTTTTTCAATCATATCATTATTCATTTTTATTGTCAATCCGCATATTCCAGTTTGCTTACAGATAAAAATTTCAACCTTTTTTTCGACAAAAATTCAATATCGTTATTTTGCACAAAACAGGTGCGTGTTCTTTGTAGAATTTGTTTCTTTTCTATTTCCTATCATATCCTCTTTCTTTTGTGATAGCATTCTAATAAGGCCGCCAGGTTCATGCCGGCCGTCTGAGATTCTGTAGCTGAAATATATTAGCTAATTCTCTGCAATTCCTCCTCAAACATTTCCGCTGCAGATTTATACCCATGGATACGCCGTGGGTATTGATTTATCCAGTTTTCAACCTTCTGGATGTCCTCAGCCGTTCGATCATCAAAATTCGTTCCTTTAGGGACTTTTCTCCGCACCATTTTGTTTGTGACTTCGTTTGTCCCTCTTTCCCAGCTGCTATATGGATGACAGTAATACATCTTTGTTCTCTTTCCTGCTCCTATTGCGGATCTCTCCAGTTCTTCACAATAGGCAAATTCTGTCCCATTGTCTACAGTTATGCTTTTGAATACCGTTTTGAATAATTCTCCCCAGCGTTTTTCCAACCGGTCCACTGCTGCCACCACTTCCTCAGCACTATGGTTATTCAATTTGAATATGATTTCCGCTCTTGTTTTTCTTTCTGTAAGTGTTAATAATGTATTTTTAGATTTTCCTCGGCACCCCAGAACGCTATCCATTTCCCAGTGGCCAAACTCCTCTCTGCTGTTTATGATCTCCGGTCTATTTTCTATGCTTTCGCCCGCCTCTGCTCTCTTTTGCTTCTTTACCTTATTATATTTTCTTTTCCTATTCTTTTTTACAGGCAGATTTTTATTGGTTACTCTCAGAAAAATTCCTTTATCTATATAACTGTATACAGTGGTTGTGCATATTTTGGTCTGGAACTCGCTCCATCGGCCTGATGCTGTCAATTCTCCTATGATTGCATCCGGACTGTAATCCTCATTTATTATTTTATTCTCAATATAATTGGCTAGCTTGATATCATTTCCTATTTTCAGCTGTGTTCCCCTTACTTTCAGGTTTTCATCACATTTTCGTTGTGCCAGATCTGAACTATATCGCATTTCGGTGGTATAGTCGCTGTTTAAGTGTTCATATCGGCCTCGTTTAAGTTCATTGTAGATTGTACTGCGGTGTACGTGCAAAATCTCAGCAATTTCCGCAACTTTATGGCCAGCATTATATAAAGCCTCCAGTCTGATTCTATCGCTGTGTTTTAATTGTCTACTTCCTTTTTGATTTGCCATACTCCTGCCTCTTTCGTAAAACAACCCGCAGGCATCGGTGTCCTGCGGGTTGTTATGTGCTTCTTATCATTTGCCTTGTATTATTTTATCTACTATCAGCTTTTCAATGTAATGCGGACAGCTCCGCACTCCAGTCTCCCAGTTCGACAGTGTTCTATATGGTATTTCTAACCACTCTGACACCTCACGCCTACTCATTCCCTTTTGTTTGCGTGCTTCTTCAATCGTCATTTTGTCTGCTTCCTTACGCTCCATATCCATTTTCTCTCATTTCATTTATAATTGTTTCATCATATCCTTTTCCGTAGTATCTAAAAATAACACTTTCATCTTCAAAGAAAACCCAGTCACAATTAGTATCATTGATAATTCTTGCAACCGCTTCTTTTTTTGAAGAACCCGGCAAGAATTTTGCAATATATTCGACAGCTTCGCACATTGATTTGAAATTAAAGACCTCTCCGCCCTCTTCCTCTTTGCAGATTGCAATATAATCGTTTTTTGTATATCCCTTTACTGCTTTCATTCTATTACACCTCTTGCCTTTTATTTTTTTCCTGCTATAATCTAATTAAGCACTTGGGGCGGTTAGCAGGATTGTTTAGGTATCCGCCCCTCGTGTGTTCCCTTTATTCTATTTTACTTTCTTACCTCTTCAAGGATTTTTTCAATATGTTCTACTGTATGTGTTTCTCCGTTTGTTCTCGCTACTTCTCTTATTGATACTAACATTGCTATCAGATCTGCTTTACTCATTTCGTTCTCCATGTTTAACTCCTTTCCTGCTGTTCCCTTGCTACAATTATATAATACACCCATTGAGTGCATTTGTCAATCGTTTTCTACTCATTGGGTGTATTTTTTACAAGAAAAAAACACCGTAACATACTGTTACAGTGTCCCACTTTCATCAGTCAGCCATTCCATGCTCACGCCCAGTGCTTTAGAAAATATTTTCAATTCATAATCTGTTACGATTCTTGTGCCTCTTTCTATGCGACTTATTGAATCTCGTTCTATCGCAACTCCGGCCACCTGCATACGCGCCGCTAAATCACTTTGTGTAATTCTGTTTTTTGCTCTCGCCAACCTTATGCGTTCCCCGCACAAGTTATCTTTTCCCTTGTATGCGTATATCTTCATCCGGTACGCCCCTATCATGTGTTAATAATCAGAATTTTTCTTGACTTTACCACATTTCAAAAGCATAATTGTGTTAAAGGTCAGCATGACTATAATTTTCACATTTATCTAGGAGGATGCACTATGGATTTATTCACAAAAGCTGATAAGCAAAAAGAGTTCCCTGATAGTAATACCGTTCTTATACATTTGAAAAGCAACGGAAAATTCAATGTAACTATTCACGATAACTTTCTTACGGTAGAGCCGCGTGGTTTCACTAATGCTGTTAATAAGGGACTGATCGGGCAAAAGACCTATGATCTCAATAATGTTTCCGGTGTACAATACAAAAAACCCGGATTTACCACTGGATATTTGCAGATTGTTCTCATCGGCGGCAGAGATGCACGAAACGGCGTCTCCGGAGCTGTAAAAGATGAAAATTCCATCACTTTCTCTAAAAAAGAGGATCATCTGATTCTTGAAATAAAAGAATATATTGAAAATTATATCCATGAACGCTCCGCTGGTTCTGCTACAGCCTCTAATCTTGATGAAATACGAAAGCTTAAAGAGTTGCTTGATATTGGAGCAATCACAGATGAGGAATTTGAAGCCAAAAAGGCTCAGTTGCTTAGCATTTAAAGAAATCACAAAAAGCCCCGGCATTTTGCCGGGGCCTTTCTGTTTGTCACATGTCTGATATTATTTCACATATACATTTCCATCATAGTATGCCGCGATCCATCCAGACGGTACCAGAATCCATATATCACTGCCTACATTCTTGATAGCCTGGCACGTTACCTGAGTACCTGCATCCAGGCATCCATCATGATCTTTATCATGTCTCCGTCCGTCCAGTGTCAGCTGGCTGTAGCTCTTGGTTGGGCAACCTGTTCCTGCTCCTGTTCTCACTTTCAGTTCAACCTGCAGAGCGTACACTGTTCCCACTTTGTATGTCGGCGCCTTGTTGGAGCTGTTTCCGGAATTTGATCCAGCCTGTCTGATATACGATGAATCTACAAAACCATAAACCTTTTTAGCAATCAGGATATAATACCAATCATGGCCGCTGTTGTCCTTGATCGTATCGCAAATATCCACCAGGTTTCCTGCTCCCAGTACCGGCCAGGACTTGATGCTTGTGGAGCTGCCTGCCCAGGTCTTAACCGGAACATTGTCCTGTGTGATTTCTCCCACCCACTTCGGAGTCTTATTGATTTCTCCGGATGCTGATCCGTTGGAAGTTGTTCCGGAGTTCGTTCCAGAATTAGAACTGTTTCCTTTACCGGTTGCTTTGGATGCATAGTCAGGTATTCCGTATCCACGGATATATCTGCCGTTAATTGTGATCTTTCTTGTTCCGACCAATCCGCCGCCCATGTTGCACTCTCCTATTAGAATCTCTCTGGTGTTCTTATTGACCTCCAGAACAATTCCAACATGATCCGGCCAGCTTGTACAATCCGTTGTTGCATAATTCGTTCCATCTTTCCAATAATAGAACACGAAATCTCCAGTATCTGGGATATATGCATCATTTTCAACCCACCGGCCCATTTTCTGGAACAGCTGAATCATATATCCACAGCTGCACTCTCTTGGAATAATGTCCGTGAGTCCGGCCTTGATTCCCGCTGCGGATGCTCCTGTTGCACAGTAGTCATCTGTTGGTTGTACTTTGTACCCTCTGGCCAATGGCAGGCAGCTATTGTATAAGTTGATAATGACCATGTGTGATCTATCTGACCGTTTCAGTCCGATCCATCCTCTCATGTTGTTTGCTACCATCTGTCTCAATTCATTCTCTGTCATTCCTGCGCTCTCCTTTTCTTCTCCTACATACTGCTTGATCCATTTCACACAGCACTGATGTCTGGACTGATACATCTTGTCTCCAACCTGGTTGTTGTTTGATGTATCCTGCTGATCCAGGATCAATGATGCATAGACGCTATCCGGCGTGTACGGTTTGGCCGCACGTCCGAAAATTCTTTTTGTCGGTTTCGGGCCTCCCAGATGTTCAATCTCGCACCACATCATCTGAGCTGGCACAGTATTGACTCCGTATGCCACGGCCTGTTTGATGTATGTCTCCATCAGCTGCTCAAACAGCTCATCTTGGCATTTCTTTCCGCTCGGTGTCGTGATGATTGCGATCAGCGCCGCTTTCTCTGTTGCAGATGGATTCCAGCCGATCGCCTCCCAGTCCCGGCTCAGTCTGGACTCAATTCCTGCAGTGTCAGCTCCGCGAAATGCTCCCGGATCCTCTTTCAGAATCATCTGGCAGAGTTTTCTGGCCTCATTGCCATAATTCTGTGCCCAGCCCAACGTGCAGGTTTTTTCATTCGCTGAGTTTGCTCTCTTTCCGGCGTATGCTTCGTATCTACGTTGTCCATATTCCTGACCGCCAGACTCCACTCCTCCGATAATGTTCGTCAATATTTCAAGTTGCTTTTTGTCCATGATCTTCCTCCAATCAAAGAAAAAGGGACGGTTTCCCGTCCCCTATTCCTGTTATTTCTCTGTCTCATCTTCGATGCACGCTGCATCTGTCAGACCCTCTCCGATGATGTACGCCACCACGGATGCTCCGGCCATAATCAGTGCTGTGACCTGTGTTGCTGTGTTCTCAGCTCCACCAGTGGCCACAATCATCATGCTCACGAATGATGCAACTGCAGTCCATAACTTTCTACTTGTCAGTTTTCTTACCCAGTTAATTTTCTTCATTTCCATGTTCCTCCTCTGATTTCTTTGTTAAAATCTCTATTGCCTTTGTTATCTGTGGCGGCATCGGAATCCCCATCAGACCCGCATTCTCCACGATGCTGATAGCCTCGTTGGAAATAAATCCGATAATCACGGCGTCACGTATGTAGTTCACATGAATCAGCATATCGAACCGGTACGCCATCAGCACGATCAGTAAAATCACGGCTTTTCTGCAGAGGCCTTTGAATCCCGCCTTGCTTTCCAGTGCTCCGTTTTTCGTCTTTGTAGACTTGTGGAACACTCCGGCCACAATCAAGCCAGTCAGGTAGTCTATGCCGATCAGAATCATCAGCGTCTGCAATCCTGTATCCCAACCACCCAAAAGTGCTGCTATGAATCCGCCGACCATTCCAACCGTGGTGCATAACTGCTCTTTCATCATCTTTCTACACCTCCCCTCTGCCCTCATACATCATCCACATCGTCCACATCAGCGTATGGCCTGCAGTAGTATTCCGTTATATCCAGCTCGTCCTCAATCTGTTCCAGCGTCTTGCTGCTCTGTCCTCTGATATACAACCGCAAGTCCGTGATGTGCGACCATAGCCTTGATATAATTCTCAGCTTAGTCATCATTCCTCTGTGATCTCTCCCATTCCGGATCTAACCAGAATATCTTTCACTTTTGTCTTTAAGAGACGCGGAACTCTTTCATACATTTTCTTTGCGTCCTCTACTGTCTCCTGGTTCATAATTTCCTGTGCCCATAACATTGCCATCATTGCAATACCATCCTTTCCTGTACATAATAAAAATAAATTGATTAGTAACTTACGCATAAACCGCCTCCGACATTTCCAGCAGGCATGATTTCAGCATCCTGATTGTTTCCTCCTGCTCCTGAACCTTTTGTTCCAGTGTCTTTTCTTTCTGTGGCTCATATTCCAGATATTTCTCCGGATTCTTCTCCACAGCTTCACGGTTTACGTTTTCCGCTTTTTCCCGGAACTGGTGGAAATCATATTCCCAGAACGTATCTGTCACAGTGATATACTGTTCTTTTTCTACCATCTGCTGATTTTCTTCTGTAACTTCCTGCCCATTGAGGCAGATTGTCACGTCCACCATTCCGTTATCAAGCGGCTGCCAGCTGACCGCCGGCTGTTCTGTTGTGAATCTTGCTTTCAATGCTTACCCTCCTTTTCGCGTATTTCATCAGTTGCTCTATTCCATACTTCTTTTTGAAGTGAACGGAATCTGAATTTTTGAACCACCCATAATATGAAATGCAGCGGTACGCCAGATCTAGTGCTATCTCCATACGCCGTTGCACCTGTTTTCTCAATCTCAGATATGCCCGTCTTGCCCGGAGGAATATGCTCCGGCGGACTTCTGTGCGGTCCCTATAAATTTTGTAGCCCATCATATCAATGCAATCTCCGTGATGCTTTCCATCTTTTCCGATATAGTCAACCTGGAACAGTTTCCAGTTCGGTTTTATCTCCAGGCCCAGCTCCTCTCTGAAAAATCGGATCAGCATGAGCATGGCCTTTTTGACGTCTACCTTTCGTGGTCCCAGGATCAGGATATCGTCCATATAAAAGATTATTTTATAGAACAGTCTTGTCCGTTTCTCCTGGCCACGTCTTTTCTGCACCTTAAAGAGCTTTTGTTGTGCATAGTGGTAGGCAAAACTGAGGTAGTAATTGCATAGCCACTGGCTCAAATATGAACCGATGGATAGCCCCTGCTTGTACGATGCAATCAATGTCTCCACTAAATAAAGCAGGTCATCATTTTTGACCTGCTTTCTCAGAAATCTCATGAGCTTTCTTGTGTTAATAGATGGATAACAGTGCCGCACATCTGCCTTGGCTCCTGCCCTCGTTTTGTCCGGATTCTTCCGAATCCATCTCTCTATTGCATTCTTTCCGTATACCTGGCCACGGCCCGGCACACTGGCGCATTGATATTTTCCTATCTTTCTTTCAAATAATTCTTTCAGAGCATTGACAGCTACATAGTTATAAATCTGCTGTTTTATACTCTCCACGCCTATCTCCCTGAGCTTTCCAGAGTTTCCGTCATACCTCATGGAGTAGTGTATTTCCGGGAAATGAACATCACGCTCCTTGATTTCCCTTGCCAGATCTTCCGCTGCTCTTTCCAGCAACGGGTCCACATTGCTCCTTTTCTCCTGGATCAGTCTGCTCACAGCCCTGACGGACAGTGGTTGACCGGTTTGGTATCCGGCCAGGAACCCTGCCACATCACGCCGTTTCCATTTATCTGAAAAACATTCCAGCATACAGGTCATGATCCAGTCTTTATCCAGTTGTATATTTTTACAGTATCGTTTCAACTGTGAGTCCTCGTTTCTTGATACAGGAGTTTCCGGTTTTTCTACTCACTCCGCATCATGGCCTACTGCGCCATGTGCCCGTCCAGTCAGGCTCCTCGGCTCCCGGCTGGGCGGTGTGGCTTCAATCGTATTTTGGGGATATGCCCCACGCACCTGCTTTCCGGTGGCTCCGTTCCTACAGAGCGAAATGTAACGCTGAAATTCAAATAAATTTCAAGAAAATCCAGAGACGATATTCCAGTTCGTGTTCGACCAGCCATTGTTCGCATTCAGAATCCAGAGGCCAGCATTCGCGCCATTGTTCAAATTGCCCAGCGCAAGCCACAGAGGAAACCGCCCGTTTAGCGTTACAAGTCCGTTATTTATTTATAAGGGGAAAGCCCCTCTGTCAGGCCGTTGCCTGCCATTCACCCCTGGTGCCGTTTGGAGAAACGCCAGAGACGACAGCCCAGTTCGTGTTCGACCAGCCATTGTCCGCATTCAGAAACCAGAGGCCAGCATACGCGCCATAGGACAAATCGCCCAGCGCAAGCCACTCTCTCTGTCCAGATGTTCCTGCATCTGTATACAGTCCATCAGCAAATCCAGTGGTTGAGCCTCCGCCTACTTTCGTAGGAATCATGATACCCAGGTTTGGATCTGTTGTTTCTTCCGTGATATATTTCCAGGATGCTGCTGTATAGGCCACCTGTGCGATAGCCTTTTTATAATTTGCCCGCACCGTTGCAATGTTGCTGGACAGTGTGCTGGCATCCTCGCATACATAGACATCTCTGGCCGGATTCCCGTCCGGACCGGTAACAATATCCATGACCACATTCCCCAGGACCTCATAGGCTCCGATACAGGTCTCAATGCCCTGGATCTTGTACGGATCTTTCCCATTGGTGTTGCTGTTCGGAGATCCGTCTGAGCCAGCCACTTCATCAGTCGCTCCACTGTGCCATGGCATTGTTGTGATCCATGTGGTCAATGTCGTATCGAATGCCTCCGGAGCATCCACATATACTGCTGCATTGCTGTCGTCCACGTCCTCAATCTTTGTGACTTTGACGCTGTATGCTTTGTTGTGTATATAGGAAAAATACCGGTCTTTGTTTGTGTTTGAACCAACGTCTCCGATGGAAACATATGAGCCGATCACATAACCAGCCGCCTGTGCCTTTGTTAGTACCACTCTCATCACTCCGGTTTCTTCTACCAGGTTCTGGTTCTGATTGCTGTATGAGGTACATCCGGCCATGATGCTCTGGCTGTGTGTGGTTGCATATTTAATAATCATCATGAGCTGTCTATAGAACAGATCCCAGCTTGTCGTGCCGCAATAGTGACCGCCCAGCTTGTGCATATAGGTTATCATTCCGGTGTAGCTGACCGGATTTCTCGCCTGTGTTGCCTGGCAGCCATTGGCCGGTGCCAGGCCTTTTGATGAATACGGCACTCCATCAATGTCTCCCGCCGCATACTTGGCATGGATCATGAATGGGCTGATTGTTCCGTCCGGATTGATAGATTCTTTCATCGGATACGGTGTCAGCTCTGTCTGGCTGTCAGAATAATGATATAGGACTGCCTCAGTAGTGTCCTCGATACCGAACCAGGCGCTCATTGTAACCTCTCCGACCTGCACCTTGCCGTACTTGGTAAATCCAATCTGGCCCTCCAGGGCATCTACATGGTTGAAACCATTCTCGTCTACAGAAAAATTGCAGGTAAAATGATGAAATAAGCCATACTGAGCATAATCATCTCTGCCCTCTGTTCTTCCCACAGATGGCTCCGCAACCATATTCTCATTGGCATTCATTTTCACGCCCACAGGGCTTGTGGAGGTCTCCCATTTATAAATCTTTGTTGTGAATACCTTTCCGTTTCTCCTGAGTGCAAAATAATTGGAGAGTGCATTTTCAACGCCCCCTCCGTTCTGCTTAATCAGATCAATCTGTGTCTGGCCAGCTGTTTCAATTTTCGTGACGCTGGCTGCTGTATTCTGTTTCAGATCTTTTGACGCCTGCTGTGCATTGTTCAGGTCAGTCTCCAGTCCTGTTTTGATCTGGTCAGCATTCTGGACCAGATTCTGCATGGTTGTGATGTTTTCTCCAGATGTTTTGATACTTGCATCCAGTTTTGTTTTGGCTTCTCCGGCCGCTGTCACATCTGCCTCCAGACTTCTTTCTGCCTGTCCTGCTGCCGTGATATCCGCCTCAAGGCTCTGCTTTGCTTTTCCTGCAGCTGTGGTATCCGCCTCTAAAGTCTGAGCTGCCTTGTTGGCCGCTGTCACATCTGCCTCCAGACTTCTTTCTGCCTGTCCTGCTGCCGTGATGTCTGCCTCTAATGTCTGCACCGTCTTTGTGGCTGCTGTATTTTTTTCTCCCAGGCTCTTGTCCAGGGAGGTTGCTGTTGTGTTCTTCTTTTCCAGGTTTTCCGCCAGTGTAGTCCCTTTGTTCATTTTAGCCGTCAGGTCTTTCTGGACTTCCTTGGCCTCCTGCAAATTACTGTTAAATGCCTGCTGTGTCTGCTGGTTTTTTGTCACGTCTGCATTGATTGACTTTTGTGCCGCCTGGATGTCCGCCTTTGTCTGATTGTATGTATTATTCTCATCAGACACCTCATTGATTGCAGAAACAATCGCAGCTCTGACGTCCTTTCCTTTCTTGGCGCTGGCAATCTGTTCCGTGTACCTCCTTACGTTTGCCATGTTTAACCTCCTAACTTCATCGTATGGGCTGTATCTTCCAGAGCTACCGTTTCCAGATCCTCCGGATGTCCTGGTCTCGCAAGCCTTTTTTCTTCGGGTGTCTCTTGCCAGATATCATATCCTTGGACGCAATACAGCGCCAACTCATACGGTCTTATCATTGTTGCTCTGTTGTTTTTCTTCGCTGAGAATGTCTGCATTTTTGTCTCCTCCCTTTATTCCAACTTTTTTCTTGAAATCTTCGATATCATCCACCTCTGTTCCTGATTTTGGTTGCTGTTCTTCTGTGCCGGTCTGCTCCGTATTGGCTACCGCCAGATCAATCTGTGTTTTCATCAATTCCTGGGCGTATTCTTCTGACTTCATCTGCCTCATGTGTGACTGGATTCTATCCAGCACCTTATCCATGAGACTCGGTGGAATTGCGTACTCCTGCATATATGCCAGCACCTGTGCGTCCAGTTCTCCTGCTACATTATCCAAAATTGCTCCTACGTTCATGATTCTCCTCCTATCCCATCAATAATCCATTTCTATAGGTTTCATCTGTCCACGACCATTCTATAGCTCCGTTTCCGATGTCTCTTATATTCGTGATTTTTCTGCGCGTTCCGGTGTAAGTCGTGTATACTGTTCCAGCGTTCCAGCTGGTAGCTGTACACAGCTTTCCTTTGATATCCACGCAAGTGTTTCCCATGATTCTCAACGTGTGTTCGTTGGTGTTGTTGTAAGCTCCGTTGAAATCAATGTATCCATAGGTCGAACCGCTGTATCCTCCAGTGATTTCTCCATAGCTCATTTTTATCCACCAGTCTCCATTTTTCGCCTCGAAACTTCCCTGACAACTTGCGCCTTTCATGGTTACATATCCAGAGGCTGTTAGTGTGAAATTGGTTGAGCTGATACTGATTCTGTTTGATCTAATCGAAATAGAATCTGACTCTGCACTAATTTCTGAGGAAACATTTCCTTTTGACACTCTCAGCTTGATAGCATTCGCATTGACCTGGATACTGCTTTTCAGTGTATCCTCTGCTTTTTTCGCTCTTGTGACTTCCGCCGTGATATCGTTGGCTGTCAGTTTCAACTGAGACTCAGTATAGGCCGCCGCATATCCCATGATTTCCACATCTGTGATGTATACCGTTGTATTGGCCACGTTATTGTAGAAATATGTATAAAAATATGACGGTGTTGCAACATTCTCAAATTCAAATGTTTTCCAGGATGTGCTCAAGTCTCCTGCATTTGTATAGTGTGACGTTCCATCTATTGTCACTCTGATTCTGGCTGTTTTCTCCTGCCCTGATGCACAGGCCGCTTTGAACCTTACTCTGACTTTTCCCTTTTTGTCGAACGGTTTCTGATACCACCGTAGATAATAGGTGCTAGTCGTGTTCGTGATCTGAGCACATGATTTTCCGGAAAACGTGTTCTGTGTGACCTGTGTATTGTTAGACCGGTACCAGCCAGTGAACTTATCTTCGCCATCTGAAAAAGATCCGTTTGTGCAATAGTTATGACTGTTGCTCTCATACATCTCAGATACCTGCTGAGTGATCTTTCCGGCCTCTACCGTGATTCTTGCGTCCACATCGTCAATCAGTTCTTTCACATTTCTCAGTACCCGGATATCCGTCAGATAGATCTGCTGTCCGGATGAGCCAGTAATAGAAAGATAAAAGGATCTTGCCCCGGCGCTTGTGTAGGTAACGGTTCTTTTCAGTGTGTACCATTTGTCACAGTTTACCGTTGACAGGTACTGTGAGATTGTATTTCCGTAAAAGCCAAAATAACAATAGCTCGGTTTCTTTCCAGTAGGCGTGTACACCTTGACCTCTATCTCATAGGTGCCTGCCGGCAATGTTCCCAGGCTCTGCTGTATTGATGCTGTGTTTCCGTCTGTTTTGGTCATCAGGATGGCGTTCATATTCCCGGCTGTGCTCTTTGCCATTGTGGCATTGGTCGATGCCGTGAATTTTGAAACGTCCAGACTCTGGTTGTCTCCGCCTTTGATATAATCATACCGGTTCGTGATGCTTTTCTGATCCGTAACCGCCAGCTGTATCTTGTCCTCTACCGACTTAATGCTAGTTGCGATTATTTCTTTCACAGCGGTTTCCCGCTTGTCTGTATAATCATTGGCATTCTTTGTGGCCTGTGAGAATTTCCCCTCCAGTTCGGATTTATACTCAACCGTCAGCTTTTCTGAGCTGACAGAGTTGGCCGTGATCCGTTCGCCTATAATCTGTCCGTCCAGTGTCATTCCCACTGTGTACGGTCCTGCATATCCGTTGTGACTGCCTCCGATGCCCTCCTTGTTTATCTGCAGAATCTTTGTGGCCTTTTCTTTGCTCGGAGCGTCCATGTATAGCTCTCTGAGCCAGAGTCCATTTTCGTCAAATTCTTCCAGATGATATCCTCCGGCCGTTCCTGTCATTTTTGCTGTCAGGTTATCAATGGCCGCCCGGACTTCCTGATTCTGGATTTTCCGGCGTTCCTCGGCTGTTGCTGTGACTCCGGAATAGATTCTGCTCTGCTGTTCTGTATAGGTCAGCTTTCTGTTCTCTCCCAGTGTCAGTGTTGCTCCGTCTGGTTTCTGTAGAGGAATCTGCATCTCCATGACCGGAAAAACTCTGTTCATGCCGTATGGCTTGGCTCTGCACTGAATCCTATCTCCGCACTCAAAAGCATCATAGTCACTATCCATCATGGACAGGTCTACCGCTGTCAGTTCCAGTGTTAAATCCTCAAACTGGTTATCCTCCAGCCACTCTTTTCCTTTTCTGAGCAGGTTTGATGGCTCTGTTACGTCCTGCCAGGTGTTAGTTATCCACACCCACCCAAAGTTTTCCACCGCGCTCTGGTTATAAATGTAATTTGATCCACCGTTTACGCTGGTAATGTCCACATACTTCTCCAGAGCGTCAATCTCTGACTCTCCCTCCAGACGTGCACCCAGTGGAATCAACGCTGTGACAATATTTTCCGCCGTTCTGCTCAGTGAGTAGTCCAGCATATTCAGTCCGAACTCAATCGGCTGACTGCAATACTTTCCGTATTCTTCCAGCGTGATCCAGTCCAGATATAGCTTGTCATTCTCATGCCGGAGTTTCAGATATCCTCCCAGTTTCTCCACCAGTTTCTCTCTGATCGCTTTCAGCGTGTTCTCAAAGTTGGTGTACCTGTATAAGGAATCGTTTGCATCTGTAATGGTCACTTTTCCCAGATAGATCTTTTTTCTATCCTCTACCTGGTTGTTGTGAATATCCAGAAACGTCTCCAGCATCTGCCGTGGTGTCATATCATGGTACTCAGCCTGCGGCTGTATGGAGTCCGCCAGGAAACTCATTGCGCCGGCGCAATAGACATTTTTGTTTCTATAACGGTCTACTTTCGGCTGTTTCCGGACCTCTCCATAGAACAATTCTGTTGTATCCCGGAACACACTGACCATGCTGCTCCGGTTCTTGATCTTGTCATACAGTGGGTTGTTTGGCGGTACCGAAAACTCAAAGGTTCCCGCATATCCCGTCTGCAGGTTTAGCGTTGGATTGGTCAGTACCGCCTCTTTATCTCCTGGATAGTAGAGGGTCTGACCGTCCATTTTAACTTTATACAATTACAGTGACCCCCTCCTGTACCGGATCGTGAGTGTGCCCGTTCCAGTGAATCTGAGCACCACGTCCTCTGTATTGACTGTGATATCCGCAAAACGGTTCTTTCCTTTCATCAGTGTGTAGGTTTCCCCATTTGCTGTCATTTTGAGTCCCGCTGATCCCAGAACGCTCACGTATATTGTCGGAACGAACGGCATCTGATCCGGAACGATAGTGTACGTCTTTGTCTCTCCGGTCCTTACCGTGATTTCTGTACCCTCGTCTATGATCCCAGTCTCAAAATCAAACGAATCCCACAACCAGTCCTCTGTAGAATCCGCGACATTGTACTTGTATGGGTCAGCTTTCGGAATGGCCAATGTGAATGTGCCTATCTCCCTATTTCTGTCGTATCCCTGGATAGATGCTCTGCCTGTCCAGTAGAACCCAGAGTCATTGTCGAAAATGACCTTGATTTCTCTGCCCTCTACAAGGTTTCTAAGGTCTGAGATAAAAATATCCCAGTTGTCTCTTGGTTTCTTACCGCCCAGCTCGATGCTGATCGGACGGTTTTTGAATATGCGGCGGCCCGTGATGGCTTCTGAGAAATCCAGAAAGCCATCCGCTCCAGGCACGTCCACATAATAGTTTTCTTGTTCCACATCTCCAATATAATCATTGTTTCCTATTGCCAGTCCCCAGTCATTCAGAGTGTGGAATCTTTCGCCGGTGGCCACGATCTCAATCGTGGCTCCGTTTGTAATTGCGTCCATTATAGGAATCCTCCCTCCTCTGCCAGGATACCCAGCTCTCTATCCATATCTCTTGCCAGTTTCGCCGCTACGCCTCCGGTATCCCATTCGATGTTTAAGCTCTTGGCCAGGTATGGCAGATACTGAGCCAGCAATGATGTGATATTCATGATGGCGTTTGTCTGTTTCGCGTTGCTCTGGTCCATCATTGCATTTGCATTGATGGTCATGTCTTTGCTCACGCCCTCGATTGCATCAGCCACCACTGATTTACTCTTTTCGATGCCCTTAGCTAATCCCTGCATAAAGTCCGGCATCCAGGACTCATACTCTGTCAGTGGTCCCTCGTCAGGCACTGAGAAATGCAGAAATGAGCGGATTGTAGATGCCACGTCTGACACGGCATCTCTGACTCTGCCAATGGCGTTCCTGATTCCGGAAACTATTCCGTCTATGAAATCTCGTCCCCACTGTACCGCCTGGCTTGGCAGTGATGTGATAAAGCTGATTGCTGACCAAAATCCGTTCCGCACAGTTGATCCCAGACTGCTCAGTGCGTTTCCGATTCCGGAAACCATGTTGTGGAACGCCTGCACCGCTGACTCTTTCAGATTTTGTGCGGTTTGAACCACACTGCTCTTTAAATTCTCCCAGCTGTCGTGTGCGTTCTGCTTCATTTCCTGCCACTTCTGGTATGCAGATTCTTTCAGATTCTGTAGCGCCTGGATTGCAGAATCTTTCAAATTTGTTGCTGTTTGAACCACAGAATTTTTCAAATTTTCCCAGGTATTGAGCGCCGTCTGCTTTATCATGTCCCACAAACTTGACAGAGTGTCCATAAATCCTGTAACCAGAGTGACCACATGAGTGACCAATCCCTCTGCAAATGATGTGACCACCTGCTGTATTCCAGACCAAATCTGTGATGCAGCGTTCTGGATATTCTGCCAGATATTTTGTGCATCGGACGCCAGCTGAGTGAAATCTCCCGTTACCAGGTCGATCAGCAAAAGTACCGGTGCAAGTATCGTATTTTTCAGCAACTCCCAGGCTCCTGATGCAATCTCCGTCAGACCGGACCAGATGCCCTGCAGTGTAGTGACTGCATTCTGCCACAATTCCTGTATGGTTGTTACGATTGATGACAGCACAGGATTTTCCATCATGGACTGCCAGATTCCTGAGAAGAAATCAGCCACCTGCTGCCAAATTCCCGACCACCATTCCGGGATGCCCTGGAACCACGAAACCACGTTCTGCCATGCCTGCGGTATTGTATCCGTAAAGAATGAACAGATTGACTGCCAGATCTGAGAAAAGAAATCTCCGACCTGCTGCCAGATTCCTGCCCACCACTCCGGGATGCTTTGAAATTTTGATACCAGACTGTCCCATGCCTGCGGTATTGTTTCGGTAAAAAATGAACAGATCGACTCCCACACCTGAGAGCATTTTTCTTTCACTTTCTCCCATATTTCTCCAAACCACTCCGATATAGCGCCCCAGTTTTTCACAATGGCTATAATCGCGGTAATTGCTGCAGCTACACCGGCAATGATTCCGATAATCGGCCCCAATGTTGCCACGCCTAAAATACTTACGATATTTATCACGGCCAATATGGCAGGGGCTAGAGTGGTAAAGGCGGCAATCACAGCCCCCAGTATAACCACGAAATTCTGTACCGGTTCTGGTAATTTTCCGAAAAATTCTCCTATCGTTTTTATTCCAGAGGCAATCGGCGGTATGATATTGTTAGCCAGATTCATCAGTGCCTCTCCCAGCGGAACCAGACTCTGCTCCAGCTGTCTCATGCTTGCCTCAAACGTCTGGGAGTCTGTCGTGGACTGGTCGAACATATTCTCTGCTGATCCAGCCACGTCATCATAGGTGTCCCCTACCGTAGTGAGCGACTCGATAAACTTCGCATTGCCGTCCTCGGCCATTGTACCGAATGCCAGCGCTGCTTTGTTCAGTTTGTCCTGCTGGTTCTCTGTATTTTGAATATCTGTCACAATGGCATCAATAACATCTTTCTGTGTAGCTCCGCCCTGCTGCCACTGTTTGAATACATCCTCAACTTCTTTGCTCCAGCCTCCGGTTCCGGCTTGTACCTCCCCGGTCTTTTCATCAATTTTGCTCAGGGAATCCGCTATTGTTCCATCAACCAGTCTGGTCGTGACTTCGTTAATGGCATCGTTTACCTTGTCCAGGTTATACGCTCCATTGTCCAGTCCGTTCTGCAATAGTTGGAAATACTCCTGAGCGGAATAACCGGCCTGAGCGAACTTTCCAGAATACTCTGAGAGGTTATCCCCCAGCTCGTTTGTCTTATCCAGGCCATTCTGTGTACCCTTTACGATATAGTCCATGGCCTGCTGTGCCGTGAGTCCGTACTGCTCCATGAGGCTGTTGACACCTCGGAGAGTCTCATTCATGTCAATTCCATACAGCTCATCCAGCGTGATTGCCTGCTCTGTCAGATGTGTCAGTGTAGTCTCATCCAGATCTTTCAGGTTCTTTTTGACCGTAATGACTGCATTTGATACAGAGTCCATGGAATCTCCCACGCCCTCAGCATATACGTCCTTGATGACTCCGGCTGTTTCCTCAGCCGCTTTCCCGGTTTCTCCAAAATAAGTGGACGCTTTTACTGTGGCATCTTGTGTCTCCAGAAAAGCGTCCTTTGCTTTGTCTCCTAATTCTGTTATTTTATCCCCCAGTCCAGAAAGCTGATCGGCAGCCTCCATCAATGCGCCTGCTGAGATGGTTTTCCCCATCTCGTCCAGTTGTTCTGATGTGTTGTCTGCCTGTGTTCCTGCTTCTTTTAAGTCCTGGATGAGGTTTTTGATTGCCTGTCCATCGTCAACCGTGTCCAGAGCGTCTGTCATCTGTTTGATGTCAGCTTTTCCGTCTGTGGCTGATCTTCCAATCTTTTCAATGGCAAGTTTCAACTGATCTGATGATGCAGATCCGTTTTTGATTGCTGTTACCAGCTTACTGCCCAGGACGTCCGCATAATCATCCACGTCCGCTCCCAGAGCATCAAATAATTTGCTGAGACGTTCGGTATTTGTAGCCAGTCTGTCCTGTTCGGTGTTTAATCCGTCCAGTTCTGACTGATATCGGCTCAATGTTGCCTTGGTTGCCTCAACTTCTCGCTGGAAAGCCATGTACTCCTCCTGGCCAATCTTTCCGGCCTCCAGAGCTGCTGTCACATCTTTCTGTGCCGCCTCCAGCGTGTCCAATTTGCTTGCTGTGTCTGCTATCGCATTTTTCAGTAATTCCTGTTTTTGCGCTACCAGCACCGTATTTGATGGATCTAATTTCAGCAGAGTGTTCACGTCTTTCAGCTGTGCCTGAGTATTTTTCAGCTTGTCGTTTACACCGCTTAGGGCTTTCTGCAGGCCTGTGGTATCTCCGCCAATTTCAATCGTTATTCCTTTGATATTCCGGCCTGCTGCCATCCCGTTCCACCTCCTTAGAACTTGTCAAAATCCTCCTGTGTGGCCATTCTTGGATATTTGTATGAATCATTCTGTTGCTCAGTAAACATATCCATGACCATTCCGACCGTAACCAGATCCAGATCCCGGATAGAGATCCCGACCTGACAGCATCTCAGGAGAAATAATGGAGTGTTTAGCTCCCGGCTACTCGGTCTAAGTTTTTTTTTGCCTGACTTTTCGTCTCCTCATTCATATTCCAGAGTTCCAGAATGGCAGGCAGGATCTGATAAATGGAAAATGTGTTAAACTGTTCCAGCCAGTCCATGATATCCGGCGGTACATTCTCCGGATCTGCGTGCTTCGCCATGACATACGCGATATTTTCAAACATTTCCAGGTCCTCAATCGGAATCTCACTTGACTCCTTATCCTCTTTTTTGCCTTTCTTTTTCACAGACTTTGCTATCTTCTGCAAATCCATGAAAAGATCTCTGCGGAATTTCATCCGGTAGATTCTCGGCACCGCTGCGGATGCCTTGAACTCTACCTCTCTGCCATCAATTTCCACCTTTTTTCTCAGCATGATCTATCCCTCCTATTTCTTTATTTCAGCTGTCTGTGCCGCCTCGCTTGTCACGGCAACCGGCTCATATACTTTGTTGTACCAACCTGTATATGTTCCATCTGCTGTGTCCGGTCCTGTCTGTACTTTTACCAGACCGTCTTTTCTCGGACTGTTTGTGATTGTCAGTGTCTCTGTTCCAGGGTCTACTGTCTCCTCTTTTGTCTCGGATGCAATAGACGGTCTGGTGCAGGTGCAGTTATATAAGCATCTGCGGATTGCTTTCACATCTCCATCAAACTCAAACAGTAGAGCGAACGGATTTGTTGTTTTGTTCGCATTTTCCGCCAGAACACCATTTTTATCCTGCTCCTCATTGAGAATTTCCACGCGGAACCAGCTCGGAATGAGTGCCATTTCCAGATCTCCCTCATATCCGTTGTTTGCGCTTGTCACATAGTACGCAATTCCGTCCGCGTAGAACTTGGAAATCTCTCCCTGTGCGTCCAGGCTGATGCTGACCGCTCCAGGAATACTTTTCGGAGTATCATACGTGTATGTAGTAGCTCCCTCTGTGGTCTTTTCTGTCTGCTTGGCCACATGAACGTTTTTAATGTTGTACTTGACTTTGTTCTCTGCTCCAGTCATTTTCTATACCTCCATTTCATATAATGACTCCCACATTTTCTCCGACTCCAGCCATTCAGATGCCGTCTGTTCCCAGGCAATGCCATATTTGTCCAGGACTTCCTCCAGCTTTTTCTCCAGCTCCCAGTCTTTGTCATCTGTGTAGAGTTCAATATCCAGTTTCGTGATCTTTTTGTATGTCTTGCCATCTGCGAAAAAATTATCTGTTCCCGGTGTCAGCCATACAACAATAGGGAGCGGGATGTCCTGCATCTCTTTCTGTGTGAAATGATGATATCTGAACGGGATTCCCATTTCTCCCAGCATCTGTTCGATTTGATCTTTGGTCATAATCTCGTCCTCAGCTCCTTTTCCAGCTCATCTACTGCTGCCTCCTCTGCAGGTGCAATATGCACTATGGCCTTGGTTCTTCCACCGCCCCGTTTCTGGTGTCCTTTCTCCAGCAGATGCGTCAGAGCATATTCCGGTTTATCCGCATGGACAACCATTGTATGTTTTGTCCTTTTTGTCTCTCCCGTCCCATAGGTCCATGATGCTGCATAGTCTCCTGTCAGCTTTGGGGATGTTTTATTCAGTATTTTTGCCGTATCCTCAGCAACTTCCTTGGACACTTTCTCGACTTCCAGGCCGACTGCCACGCCATAATCATCCAGCTCTTTCATGACTGTCTTGGCCAAATCTCCGATTTTAATAGCCACCAGAATCCCTCCCATCTTTGAACGGGTGCACCAGCTTTTCCAGTGATAAATACAACGCCGGTGGTTTCGTGTCATACTTCGGTTGTACCTGCTTGATCTGATAATGCCCGGCTCTGTCTTTCATCTCTGACTCATCAAATGTCATATTGTCCCATAACCAGTCCGTCTCGTTTTCCAGAATAATCACATCATTGACCTCGATCTGCACTGCATCCAGTACCTCCAGCGGAACTGCCAGGAGCTTATCCACCTGGTTTCCGGCCGTTTGCGCCTGCCAGTATCTTGTTACGCCTACTGTCCTGTTTCCAAAACGTATATGCTCCAGCTTTGTTCTGGTCAGACTTCGTTCGTCCGCTTCACAGATCGTCAGCAGGCCGTCTCCAAAATTTTCAAAATGCTTGCTACTGATCCGCGGCATATCCATCCACCTTTCTGTCTATCTGCAGAGAAATGATCTCATCTCTGTAATTCTGCCAGAACTGTGGTATCTCCCCCGCTCTGGCATACATGACATAATCAAAAAGGAGTGCTTTTTCCTGAGTTTCCTCATAGAAATTGCACTCCCCTATTTTCCCGCTTATGGCAGCCATTCCTCTTTTGACCATGCCCCTGATCTTCTCATCTCCCAGGGAATCATCCCAGGTTATCTCCAGATAATTTTTGATCTCGTTTAGGAGCTTGTTGTCTTTATCGTCTGCCATAATTCATTTACTCCTTTGTCACTGTTACTTTGTAGCTCTTTGTCTGTGCTCCGTCAGTCACTTTTACAGTCACAGTATTGGAACCCTCGGACCAGTTTGCTGCTGCTCCATTTGTCACTTTCACATCTCCCACCGTGATCTCAATTTCCGCTGTGGAACTTGCCGGTACCGCTGTGATTGTGTTGGACGCATTCTGTGTGGTTGCTGTGTATTCTGTGGTTCCTGCTGCAAATGTCGGAGACAGTTTCAGTGCACCAACTTTCAAATCTGCCAGTGTTGCATCATCTGTCTTTGCTTTTTCTGTCTCGCTTACAACCTTAAAACGTAACGGCTGGAGATCCTTGATATCCAGAACCTGGAAAGCATTGTTATCCAGTGCGAAACCATGAGCATACAGCTTGATGAGATATACTCTCTCATCTTCCAGGAATCTGTATTCGTCAGAATATTCAATTTTTCCATTTTTAGCCATTCCAACGCCCAGGAAATACTTGGTTGCCATTCCATATACTGCTTTTCCCTCCGGAACAGCTGCGCTCTGAATGATTTCAGCGTCCACCGGGAGCACAGATGCATAGATTCCATCTGGTGTCAGCATCCTTGTGGCTGGGAGCACTCTACGGAAATAATCTACCGGATTAACCAGCAAAATGAGACTTGTGACAGTTCTTGCCTGTCCTTTGTCGTTTCTGGCCATGATTGCTGTAACATTTCCCATCTGTGTCATGTCCAGTGCAGTCATTTTGATAGCGTTTTTGTCCGGATATTTTCCGCCTGTCACAACAACGCCCTCTCCGACCTGTTTCATCATACCGATTGGCTCATCTTTTCCAGTTCCCTGTACAATACCGTACTCCAGCCCGTTTGCCAGTGCCTCATAGAGCACCTGACGCACGTATGTATCCAGCCATGTCGGCCCTAAATCCAGCATAGCCTTGGAAACCGGCAGGAATGCGCTCAGTTTTTCCTGTGTTACATCTACCTCTTTGAATCCAGATGTCAGCTCCTCGATGATCTTGGCTGTCAGCTTGCCCCATGCGGCTTTCTGCTCTCCGTTTGTATTCATCATCATTCTTGTCAGACCTGTCACTGTGGTTGCATTCAGCTTGGACAGGAGCGGGTGGTTTGTCTGGAGTTCATCAAAGACAGAATCAATGATTGTTTCCGGCATAACCACTTCAACGTCATTGAGAGCCTGTTTCGGATCTGTGGATCTCATAGCCTCAATGATTTTCTCGTAATACTGTTTTTCCTTGGATGTCAGCTGGCGTACACCTCTCTGTGCCAGGATTGTTGCATCCTGCTCCACCAGCATCTCTTTGGCCTGCTCCAGAACATTGTCCTCAATCTTCTGGCACAGCTCAGTGAACGCCTCACTGAATGCTTTTGTATCGTCATCTTTGATGGCCTGATTCATTTTTTCAACGATCTTGGCCTTTTCCATTGCTAATACGTCTTTATTCTTCATATCAGTTCTCCTTTACATATTTTGGAATAATTTTGCTAACTGGTTTGTGAGTTTCTTTTCTTCCGGCTCTGGTTTTGGAGTCGGTACCGGAGGTTTTGGTTCTCCTCCCTGCTGCCGCATAGACTCCAACTGTTCCCGGAATGATTTCTGTTGTGCAATCACACCGGACAGCTGCTGCACGCGGCTCATCAGTCTCTGCTGTACATCCTTATCATCAGCCTGGTAGCTGTCTACCCGGTCAATGAGGCCGTATTCCAGAGCTTTCTCCGGTGTTAGGAATGTTTCTGCCTCCATCATGTCAATGAGCTGCTGTTCTTCCAGGTTTGATTTTTCCAGAAAAATCTGTCTGTTTGACTCCATGAGCGTATCCAGATCATCTGCTGCTTTTCTGAGTTCTTTGGCATTTCCATCCACACTCATCCACATATTGTGAATCAATGCAGATGTTCCCAGTCCCATGACGCGCTCATCACACGCCTGTAGGATTAGGAACGCTACGCTGTAGGCAACTCCATCCACATATCCAACCTTTTTGCAGTTCTTCTGTTTCAGCTGGCTATAGATCGCCACGCCCTCTTTGACAGATCCTCCGTTTGAGTTGATATGCAGCTCAATGGTTGCTGTATCAGGAATGGCCGCAAGCTGCTCCTGGAAATACTTTGCAGATGTCTCCGATTCCTCATAGCTCCATGTGCTCCAGTTAAATGTGCCGTATGCTGTCACATCGTCATAGATGTATAATTTGTGAGTATCGTCCTCTGCTTTCTGAAAACATACAAATACTTTATCCTGTCTTGGCATTCTTCCCACCTCCTTTCTGCTGTTCTTCCAGGATTTCCTGGATAGTTGAGTAGTTTTTCGTGATGAAATGCTGGTCCGCCCAGTCCTCATCTATCGGAATCTCTCCCAGTGCTCTCAGAATCATATTCACTGTATAGATTCCGGAGCTGATGAGCTTGTCTACTGATGTTGCAATGTCGAACATGTCAATATGTTTGACTCTCATGGTGTCGATCTGTAGCTTTGTTCCTTTCTGTATCCCGTTTTTTCCAATCCTCTTGCGGTTGATTTCCTGCATGAACATCTGTGCAAGCGGGTCCAGGCAAAACGTCAGCATCTCGTCCACTGCTTTCTCGGTGTCCTGCACGTCTCCCTTGGCCAGTGTAGGCGGCATGGAGAATCCTCTGGCTGTAAAGTCAAAGATGTCATCATACTGACTCTTGATATCGCGACTGGTTCCCTCACTGTAAGTCTTTGAGCCAATGTCTGTGTATGAATATCCCTCAAACAGTGGTAGGACAGCGTTTGGGCTTTCAAAGAATGACTTGAAATACTCATTCATGAGCTTTTCCAGTTTCTCATTGAACAATTTGTCACTCTGAGCCATTGCCGAAATGTTCAGGGTTCCCCTGCTGCCTCTGCTTTTGAGATACGATTTTGCAGAATAATCAATCAGCTTGCTGTATGAGTCATACAGGTGCTGCATGATCCGGTTTACATTCTTGTTGTTGAGTGTCCAGTGAAGCACGTCTGAACTTCGGAATGACCGCGAAAATGTGTAATCATCCACCTGCACATTGGTATAGGTGTCTCCATACAGTGTATTTTTCGTCACGGAAAAATCATCAGCCACCAGGAGCTGTCCGTCATAGCTCTCTACAATCAAAAGCTCATTGTTCCGGAACAACTGCTCCATAGCCTTTGATAAAAATTCTGCTTTGTTCTGGTTGCGGTTCGGTTCGTAATTCCATAGATAATATTCATCTTTGAACAATTCCTCTCCCTCGTAAAACGTGCGAAATTCACATTTTGTCAGAGCGTTGGCAATCTTCCCTACACAAGTCCAGAACGCCAGCTCTCTCAGACATATTTCTGTTACTGCATCACGGACCTGTTGATCTGCAATTTCCACAGATGATACTCTTTGCACATCTTCTCCCGGTTTTTCTCTTGCCTTGAATAGCTTTCTAAGACTCAATCCCATGTCTGTTTCCTCCTTTCTGCGCTAATATGTGAATACGCCCAGATCCGGTGCGCTTACGCTCTGAGCATACGGCAGGTCATCCTCTACCGTCATAGATGCAGCCAATGCCATGAAAGGGTCTGTCTTTCTTGACTTTGCCTCAATCTTTGCATATACAAAGTTTCCAATATCGGCATCATCTTCCTTTCCCGGTTTCCGGCCGTATCTAACCATCTTTGTGTTATTTGTTGCCCAGCGCAACACTGGGTTATCTCCCCACACGAAATAGTCATTTGCAAAACAGCTGTCTATAACCGGCGCAACTTTCATGATGTCTGACGGTCTTACCAGTTTTAGGTTTTTGTACACTTTTGCATCAAAACCAATGTTCTGCAGATACTTGGCCAGCAGAGCATAGCGGAAATCATCTATTGCCATTTTCTTGATCGAATAGTATTCCATCTGCGCTGCAATATAGTCCACGATCAGCTCAGGGTGGATTTCCACATCATCAACCAGTGTGATATGTCCCTGATCCGCCCATTCTTTCCATGGTGCCTTTATTCTTGGCAAGTCTTTTGACTGCAGGCAGAGCCAGGAATGGTTTAGATCATACCTGGTATCCACGTCTCTGAAATGGAGATTGACGGAAATCATATCAGTGACTTTTGAGAAGTCGATGCCACAGGTGCACATTCTTCCCACCAGGTCATCTACCGGTACAGGCCTGTTAGTGGCTTTGATTCTTTCATAGGCGCACACTTTGATCTCGCTGGAGCCGTCTGGGAGGTTCATTCTCTTTGTCATGAATGCCGTGAACTTCTCAGGCCGTTTCAACCAGTCTCTGTATTCTTTCCGGATTTCTTCCATGAGATCCGGCAGGTATCTCAATGATGGGTTTGCCTTTTCCCAGTTCTTCTCATCGTGTACCTCTGCCTTGCTGTCCAGCCGGCAGATAAACGGTAGTAGGCCGTTGTCTGGTTCTCCTCCGAACAGGATTCCCTCTGCTGTCTCCAGCAGATCATCCAGCGGTCCCTCCCTGACATCTCCCTGGGTAGTGTAATATGACCGGCGTGGGTGTTTCTTCTTTCCCAGGCCGGTCGTAAATACATTGATATTCTTATAGTCTTGATACTGATGGATCTCATTGAGCACTACCATTCCGGAACGGAGACCATCTTTTCCGCCCGGATTGTTTGTATGTCCCTTTATTGTTGACCTTGTGCCCTTACAGACCACTTTCTCCCTCGTCCACTTAAAAAATCGTTGGAGCTTTTTGAGCCACTTAGGCTGCTCGAATGCTCCAACGATATCCTGCACCGGCCGGAGAGCCTGGTCCTCATTGTTTGCACAGATATCAACGTCATATTCTCTGATTCCGTTGTACTCAGATGCCAGTGCTGTTGATTCCAGTGCTATTGTTCCGTCTTTTCCTGCGCCTCGTCCAATCAAGCAGAACAAATCCGGCCACCTTGGCCGTCCATTTTCCCTCCAGTATGTGCAGTCATGCAGTCCAATCACGAACTGCTGCCACGGAAAAACCTCATCATACGGGAAATATCGTGCCAGTCCCAGGTAGTCCGTCAGCTGCTGCTGGTCCACATAGATGTCCTCCGTCTCAAAACACTTTCTGACATGTTTCATCAGTGCCTTGACATCTTTGGACGCCTCCACTTTTCCTGTCTCCACTGCCTCCATGTAGGCTTCTATTCGTGGATCACAGTTTGTCATCATCGTCATCCCTTATGGTTTTCTCCGTGGTCAGACCCAGCTTGTCCAATATCATAAGCATTTGCTTATTTACGGCCACCAGATCTTTGACGGATTGATTTTGTTTTATGATGGTGGCCTTGCCGGATGCAGATTGTGCCTCATAGGATACTCCTCTCTTTTTTATGTCTGTTTTTAGCTTTTTCTTGATATCGTAGAGGGCCATATAGTCATCTATGAGGTCCAAAAAACATGAAATATCAGCCTGTTTTTTCTCAAGCTGAGAAATTAAACTTTCTAATATATCCGATTTTTTTTGTGCCATATTCCCACCCCCTATTTTTTATTTTTTTTATCATGTGCGAACTTTCTCGGCGTTGTCGAGGCCACCCACCGGTCTCCGTGGTCGAAATTAAAACGCTAATTTTTTCGACCGGGGGTATACGCTTTTTTTCTGTGCTTTCTGTCCAATTTCCAGAGCAAAATCCGGATTCGTTGTGTGATTGCACAGCCCGTCTATTGCATTTATATTATGCATACAGAACTCTTTGTCACATTGCGTATTCTTTTCCGGATCACAGTTGAATACCTTTATCTTTTGTCCTCCGCATTTGATGATCTGTTCCTGCTTCATGTTATCCCTCTTTTATTTTTCCTATCTTCTGAATGATTCCGTCCACAGTTTCATTGACTGCTGCCACATCATCAATCAATCTGTCTAACTGGTCACGTTCCACATCTACCTGCACCGTGACTCTGCTCGTTGGTCTCTCCTGCAGTATTGCGTATCCCATCGGCATCAATGGCCCTCCGGAACAATCCGCACACACTCGACCGTCTGAATACTCTCTCGGTATCACATTCAGCATTCCGCACGCCTGGCATTGCGTAACCATATAATCTGCTGTATCGCTTGTCCTTGCCATATCAATCCCACCTTTCCTCTGTCAGAGTTTCTTTCTTCTCTGGTTTCCTGTATCCATGCACTGCCTCATGGCAGTCGTGGCACAGACTGACCAGGTTCCTTTTTCGTACACCATGCCACTCATACCATATCTCCAGAGCCATGTCCGGATGTTTCTTGACATAGTTCACATGATGCACTGTCGTAGCTTTCGTGTATATCTTCTTTGCCTTGCATCTCTGGCACTCTCCATGATCCATCTGCAGAACCTCTCTGCGTACTTTCTTCCACGGTCCCCACACGTAGAATCTGTGAATGTCCTCTCTGATGCACTTTTTCACATAATCAATCTGTTCTTGTGTCATGTCTCCTCCAACGAAAAAAGCTCCGGGTTTTCCGGAGCCTTTTTGAGGGATAATGTCTGAGAATCTTGGTTCTCATCTTTTGGACCTTATCAATATAACATAAAAGTTGTCCTGTGAGTACCGCACTTTCAGATCCGCTTTGCCATGAGGTAATAGAAATATCTTCTGACCTCATAGAAATATGTCCTCTCACATGGTATTCCTTTCTGCTTCATCCAGTGAAACGTTGCTCCCTCCGTTGTCACATATTCCAGCAGATACTCATATAGACTCTTATTGTCCCCTACCGCCTCCCTGACTGTATCCTCAACTTTCTGCATCTTCTCACGCAACTCTACTCTGCGCTCTGCCAGGTTGGCTGTTGCATCACTGCCACTGTGCGCCCCTGGCATTCCGGTTATCTGAGGACTCTTGACGGTTGATGTCCTGCTGCCCAGCTCCTCTCTCCATTCCGGATATTGCAGACAATATGAGTATGCCGTTCCGAATGCGTGTTTGCTTATCCCATATTTCTTTTTGTTCAGTGGTCGCACGTTTGGCATCTTTATTCCTCCCTACTCGTTACAATCTCCCGCAAAATCCTCAGTATCCAGAAATTTTATATATCCCGGAGATACCTGTCCCACGGTTCCGTCCATAAATTCCACGATTCCCAATGTGTACGCTATCTGGCCTCCTGGGTGTCCTCCGATCATCGGAGACGCATCTATAACCTGTTTGATTTCATCCCATTTATGAAACAGTGCCTTTCTCTGTACTTTTCTCGTCCTGCCCTTTGGATTCTTTTCAGAGCAAGTGACCAGACACTTTCTGTATCTGTTTTTCTTTGATACCTGATGAAACTCCTCCAGTCTTTTCAGATTCTCCTCATGAACCTGTCCATGATATGATCCTGCCATGTTCTTTCCTCCTTATCCTGCTGACATTGATACTCCGCAAATTCTTCCAGAGCCTTTCCCCACTCCTCTACAGTGTGCTTTTCTCCGATGCTCGTGGAAAAATGTCTCTGCTGCTCTTTCATCAAATTCCTGACCATTTTTGCCCTGTTCTTCTCCAGGTAATTCTCCCATTCCCGTTTCATCTGTTCCATGAGCTTTTTCTGTCTGTAATGTCGGACAGGAGCCGTGATGATGTCATGAATCACTGCTCCTATATCGCACATTCCGTCTTTTATGCAATCGAATCCGACTGCGATCGCGAACATGGCCACTATAATAACGGCCAGCTCTATTGCAATCATATCCTCCATCATTTGTCCTCCTCGCATTTGCGCCACCATTCGCACCACAGGCAGCAATGGTGGCATTTCTTCTTTCTGGCCTCAATCAGCCAGTATCTCAGTCTTTTTATCATGTCTTTTCTCCTCGCAACGCTCGCATTGATTCTCTGATGCACCAAAACAGCCAATACAGTCCGGTTCCAGGAACATGAACCCGTCTTTTGTGTCCTTTTTCGGTTCTTCCTGTTTTTCTTCGTCCAGATAGTTCCTGCCGATCAGACTCATGAACTCTGCTCTGCTGTGCGTTCTCTCATAGGCTCTCTGTCCGTCTCTGTGCAGTATCCGCATATTCTTGTGATTGTTATGTACTGCCTCCGGCCCCATGATATGATGGTCCAGACACAAATACACCTTTAAGCCCTCCGCCTCAGAGTTCTGGCGGTTAGGGCCATCGTAGATGTGATGTTCATGGACTACCGGATATCTCCGATAGTCCCCTTTTAACTTCATGCAGAGATAGCAAGTGCCATCCTTGCAGTGCAGGATACTGGCTTTATGCTTTTTCCGTTTTTTCTTTCGCTGTGGTTTTGGGTACATCATTCCTCTGGCACCTCCGGCGTGATATCTACACCTTTGAGGCTTTTCAAAACCTTGATGTTCTTGTCATCTGTCCGGAAATGTGCTCTCAGCTTGCAGACATTGTTTTTCCACAGGATTCCTCTGAACGGATTGAAAAGTGGCTCCGTGACTGTATATTCTCCCTTGTCCTCTTCTACCATTGCATTATTGATAATCGAAACAAACACGTTGTTGACCGGATAGATCTGGCCGGTCTGCTCATCCTGCAGGAGCCTTTGAACGGTTCCCTGTGTTCCGATCAGTAGCACGTCAGTGATGGTCAGAGTATCCGTTCCGAATCCCTCCTCGTTTATTGCCATCGGCATCTCAATCTCGATCTGGTTTCCCTCTTTCGTTGCCTTGAACCGTTCTCCCGGTCTTGGCAGCTCTCCGATCAGTGTGATGATGTCTCCCAGTGTTTTTTTGGGAATGAAATCCTTGTTGACACTTACCTCCCAGTATGATCCGGCCAGATACAGCCAATCATTTCCTTGTGCATCTTGCGTCCTGGCTACCACCAGGCCGGTCTTGTATGCCTTTTTCATCAAATTGTTTAATACGCTCGTTGATAAAAACATTGTTATGCCTCCTTTTTCTCCTCAATCGAAAATACGGCCATCAGTAACGCCAGAATGATGTATGTGAGTTTTCCGTGTATCTCAAATCCAGGAACAAAATGCACTGCTGCCATCAGCTGTATTATTCCGGATGCTAATGCCATGATGATCGTTATCAGCATGGCTATTCCTATTCCCACCCCGTTTCCTGGCAGTGCCGCCAGAATCAAGACTCCCATCATTATCACTGTCAGAACGATTGACGCTATCAGGAGCGTTGCCACTACCAGAACCATTGTCCTTGTATCCTGTATCTTTACATACTCCGGGAACATCCATGCTGCTCCCCAGATGATTGCAATTTTGATTATCATGTTGATTATGTTTCTCATAGCTTCATGCCTCCTATGTTCTCAATCGTTAAAATATAATATTTCTTTCCTGGTTCTGCTCCCCATTCTTCCCGGCCATATCCGGCCGATAGTGAGCACTCTGTCCATATTGTCGGTACATCTTTCCCGTATCCGTTCCGGAATGCCACCAGTTGCACTCTGTTTTTCTGCAGTTCCGGCATCGGAGCGCGGATCAGTTCATCTCCCACCCAGATCATTCCGAATGCGTCCAGGAGCCTTGTGTCATAATATGGCTTGATATCTCTGTACTCCTCTTTCTTCTCTCCGGAGAGGATCATATCAAACCATTTTCGTTTTATTGGTAATATCAGCATCTTGTCCTCCTAGTTGAATGGAATATTGTCCTCAATGCCGTCCGGAATGTTCATGAATCCATTTCCAGCATCTGCAGGTTGTGGAACCGGTGCATTTCCGTCTCTTTTGCTTTCTGCGAACTCCTGCTCCTCCAGGACTACCTCAGTGGTATAGATCTTTCTGCCCTCTCTGTTGGTGTAGCTCCCTGTCTGGATTCTTCCAGAAATTGCCACCTGCATTCCCTGGCGAAACCATTTCTCTGCAAACTCCGCCGCCTTACCGAACGCCACACACGGAACAAAATCCGCTGTCGGTTCATTATCTCTCTTGAATCTCCTATTGACTGCCAGTGTGTACCTGGCAACTGCTGTGGAATTGTCTCCTGCTGAGTATCGCACCTCTGGATCTCGTGTGAGACGTCCCATCAAAATGACCTTATTCACTCTTTTTTCTCCTTTTCACTACCTGTGTGTTTCTGATCCGGATTGCTCTCTGTGTTCCTGGTTCTGCATCAGTCTCCAGAATGCCCTCATCAATCATGTCAATGAGGTGTCTGTGCACTGTTGTTCCGGATATTCCTACAGCCTCTGCTATCTCTTTGTTACTTGGCGCGTATACGTGTTTTGTTATGTATGCGCCGATAAATCTATAGATTTCTTCCCGGATTGCTTTGTATTCCTTTGCACTTCTCATACTGCTGCCCTCCTACATCCAGACGCCCACCAGGGACGGCACATCTGCCGTCCCTCTTGGAATGAATGTCATGGCCGTGTGCTCTTTGATATCCATTTCTATTTCTTCCAGTGTCTCTTTGACCATGATTGTATCTGTCGCTCTGTCCAGTTCGTAGATTCTGGCCACGTATTTGTCCGGGAAATCGTCCGGATGACCGTATACCGCTACAAATGGGACTTTCAGACCAGAGAAATCTACCTCTCTGATACTCTCCACCCTTTTCTCCTGCACTTTTTTCTCCTTTCTGACAGGGTTCTGGCCACTACCACCGGCGGCTCCTCTGTCTCTATAACTGGTCTGCTGTATTTCTTTCCCATATCTTCAAACACTTTGGCCATACTCTCCGCAACTCTTTGGAGCGTTTTGAACATCTCTGCAAATGCATCTCTCAGGCCGTTTCCGATTCTTTCAATATCCTCCGGTGTGAGATTGTATACTTTCATTGCCTCCATTTCTTCCGGTGTATACTTCGTTACCGCTGTTTTTGGGGGATTGTGACCGTGGATTTTTTTGTATTGTTTCTTTGCTTGCCGTTTATTCATCCCGGTCCTCCGTCACATTGTCTACTCTGTACTGAGGCAGGCCGTCCACGGCCCGCTCCATATTCTCATAGTAAAATCTGATGATGTCCTGCTCGGTCTGTCCTTTGTAGCACATCATGGTTGTTTCCATATCCTCTCTCAGAGTGTCGATCACATCACTTTTTATTAAATATCCCATGTTATTCCTCCTCTATCGGCTGGCCAAACCGGTCAACCTTTTCACTGAGCCATTTGCACAAATTCCATGTATTTTCCAGATCTGTCACTAGCAACCGTTGGCTCTTGTATTCATCAGCCATATATTCCGCCATTCCCTGCTCTGACAGCCTGTCCATGTACTCTTTTCTGGTACCATATACCGCCTCTATGACTTCTGTTTCTTCTGTCTGCTCTCTCTCGGCCGTTTCCGGTTCAGATTCTGCTGTTTGATTTTCTGCGTCTGAGCTTTCATTTTCTCCGGTTTCATCATCCTCAACCTCCTCTTTTTCTAATGTTTCCGTGGATTTTTGCGCGGGCGCAATTTCCTCTCTCTGGCTCTGCGCTCCTGTCTGTTCATCGGTCCTCTCTGCAGGTTCTTCACAATCTGCTTGGCCGCTTTCTTCTCCATCGGTGTCATCTTCCTCTTGTCCTGTTCCTGCTTCATCAGCTGCTCCATGATCTTCCACGCCTCCTTTCTCAATCTCCTGGACATCATCAGCGCCAGTTTCTCCAACTGCTCCACCGTCATCCTCTGGCTCAGGAGCTTCTGTTGCAGTTTCTTCTCTTCCTGGCTCATCGGCCGTATCCTGTACTGTGGTTTCTTCATCGTCTGCTCCTCCAAAATGGTTCTGCCAGGTCTTAGGTCCTGCTGCCGTATCATCGAAAATCTCCCTTGTCAGCTGATAGAACTCCCACCAGGTCATATCCTTTGGCGTATCTCCGAATTTCTTAAATGTGACGCGGTTCTCATACATCATCATGAAATACAGTCCCTTTTTGTATGAACGGTTTCCGGCCGGATTTACTATTTCAGTAAATCGGTTAATTGTCTGCTCATCGAACTCCTCGCCGCATACTGCATTGAGTATGAGTTCATTGTCCTGATAGAACTTTTCGACTAGCTGACTGATATCATCAGCCACGCCTGCTGCCGGTTCGGTTTTGTTAAACCTTTTCAGTTCTCTGATATCCTCTCTGGACGTTTCCGGTTGAATCATCTGTCTGTCAGTGTCTGGCAGTTTCAGCATCTCCTCCAACTGGCTCCTGCCCAGTTCTGCATATTCCGGCCGGAGCTGTTCGGAATATCCGTCAATAGAATACTCCCGGTTGATGCTCATAAACCTGCTTGTGATAGACGGTCCCAGGCCATACTCGGCCTGAGCAAATTCCGCTATGCTTTTGTATCCGTCCTGTTCGTAGAGCTTCTGATCGTCAATCTGTCTCAGAGCGTATCCGATCCGGACAAAACTCTGTTTCACTCCCAGGAGTTCCTGTTTCAATTTCTGTTTCATCTGTACCCAGTCATCCAGGGTCATCTGCACATATTCCATGTTTACCTCCTTACGCTATGGCCGCCGTCTGGATTGTTTCTGTCAGCGTTCCTGTTTTCAGTTTCATCAGCCAGGTGTCCAGCCATAACTGCATATTCTTTTTATCTGGTTTTTTGTCCTTGTCCCCGTACCACTGCAATATCCTTGGATTTTTTGCATCTATCTCAACCGTGATGTACGGAATGTCCGGCTCTGCTTTGAATCTCAGCATTAAAATATACGTCTCTCCTTTGTTATGTCTGCCCAGGTACATGTTTCCTCCCACGCAATGATGGAGCAGGCGCCCCTCCATGACAATTTCCTCTGCCGATCTGGCCGGTCTGATGATATATTTATCATCTTCATAGAGATATTTATTTCTGAGTCCTCTGTAAACGTGCCGAATCTCTGGATAACGCTCTGCCACCTCTTTGAGGTGTTTGTCCATTTCTTCTTTGTTGGTTTCCATGACCATTTTGTTATGTTCCGCCTCTAAGTCATGTGGCTGTTGATATACCGTATTGTTGAGGTCGTATCCCAGGTTTATTCTCATGCTCAGATAGTCTGCATAGGTTGTGGCCGTGTGTCTGATTCTTGCTAAGGCACTGCTGCACTCTGTCCCATACTCACAACCGGAGTATTTTTCTATGCGATTGAGTAATTTTTGCAAGGTCATGTACTTGGTTGCCATTTCCACCTGTGTTCCGCTCAAATCCGTTTCTGCCAGATGCTCCACCTGTTCATCCGTCCAGTTCTGTCCCTGGCGTTTCTCCATCTGCATGACTCCCAGTAGGTGTGTGTCTCCTTTCTTTCTGATGAGCTGCTTTACTCTTTCCTTTCGGATTCCTAGGAACTGATCCGGCCGTCTTGCATTCTCATCAGCAACAATGCCGTAGTAACATTTGACCAGTTTTTCTACCACATCGGTCAGCCCCATTTTTACCAGAACCTCAATCTGTGGCGTCTGACTGTAACACTCCAGGTAGTCAATCGGATTGACCTCCCTGACGTTCTTTGCATATTCCTGTAATGCACTGTACTGGAATATTGTCCCTTTCATTTCTTCGTATGTCTCTGACATGATCAGACCGGCACCGATAGGGATATTTGCCATTCCATACAAATTGCAGTCATCCCAGAAATCTTTCCCCATGTACGGATCATGTTTGTGATAGTCTATCTGGACTTTTTTCCCTGGCTCAAAATATGCTCTCGCAATCTCCACTCCGGAGAGTTCTTCACTTGCGTTGTACATCTCCGGACCTTTATCCCCACAAATGAATCCTAGTGTCCACTTTTTCCCAACTTCCACATAACGCATGACCATTCCGTTTTCTTTGTACTTCTGTCCCAGGAATAGATAGATATATTTGTCACAAGTGCCTTTCACTTTTCCCTGGCACTTGTACTCTCCACGCGCTCCGCACATTGGACAGGTGCCATAGTGCCCCTCTCTCGGTTCTTCCGTCCATCTCTGGAACTGGCTTTCGTAGGAAATTCCGCTTTTCCATCTCGCATCTGTAACTCCTCCGCACTTGCTGCAGGCTATATGTGCCCAGCAACCATGCTTTTTGTAATACAGATAATGCTGATTGTGAAAATACAATCTGTCAGCTCTGTCCAGGATCTCTTTCTCCGGCAGTTCTTTGGTGTGCGCCATTCTATCTGCCAGTGCCTCCTGGCGGCGCATATACACCTTGTGTTCTCTGTTCCGTCTTGCCGTTGTTACAATATCGTCCTCATGTTTGTATATGTATTCCCACCAGTGCTCCTCGTTGTATACGTTGGCTTTGCAGAACTTCTTTATCCTTTCCAGATCCTCTGTGCTCTGGAGTATATTTTCTTTTTTCTCCTGCTCCCATGTGGGATGTTCTTCTCCCCATATCACTCGGCCATAACAGCTGTCCGGCTTTATTTTCTGCCTCGTCCATTCTTCCTTTTCCGGCCAATATGTGCCGAAATCCTTTTTTGTGAGCACGATCCGCACCATCGGTATTTCTTTTGATTCTTTTTTGTTCCTGTATACCTCCAGGAAAAGATGCTTTTCGTGTCCAACAATCTTGACCGCCGTGACACCAATGTATTTGACATCTTTTTTTCTGCTGGTTTTCTTTAACCCGAAATACGGTATTTTTTCAATCGCTTTCTTTTTCATCCGTCCCACCTACTTTCCCATGTAGTAGTCCGTGATGATCTGCTTTGCTCTGGCCATGCCCGGGATCCCCAGCGTGACCTTTCCTGCAGATACGCCTGCTGCCTTGATGATATCCTTGTCCACGGTCTGCTGATTCTTGAACGACCACATCAAAAGCGCTGCTATGCAGCCTTTCAGTGACTTTCCTTTCTTCCGGACATTGAATGCCAGCAACTCATTTTCCATGCACTGGCCTCTCAGGTACTCCACCCAGTCCTCCATGATTTCTTTCGGTTTCAGTTCTGCCACCTCAACGTCAATCTTTCCCAGTGCCGCTGTCAGCTGATCGCACAGTGCCGGAATTTCTCCCTGCAGATACATATCCACGAAATCACTCTGGATTCCGTTCTCCTTTGCCATGGCTCTCAGTGACTCTGTGTCTCCCTCATTGAACAGATTCTCCGCAAGCTCATTGATTTCTCCAAAAGAATTGAGTTCTCCAAACTTCTCAAACATTGCTATTCCTCCTCTTTATCTTCAAATTTCATGCCCAGCTTTTTTCCATCTTCCAGGATTCTCTGCATCTCTGCCTCATACTCTCCAGCGCTCTGCACTGGTGCAAACGTCATTTTGGTACCGTTCTTTGTCGGTTTTCCCATTTTCTGTAGTACCGCTCCTTTTGTCTGGAGTTCGTCCAGTCTGATGCAGATGACTGTGATCTGGTATATTCTCTCTTTTTCATCGAACAGCTTTTTTGTCATTTTTGGAAACATCAGCTGATATTTCATGATCGTGATCTTGTATTCCATCATTGTCCCTCTTTCGCTTTTCTATTTCTCCCTGCAGCCAGCCGGTGTATTCATGCTTTCCCGGCTCTGTCAGTATGAGATGCCTGTTTGACAGTCTCCATATCTCCATCCACTCTTGCTGATTGGCCACTGGTTTCCTCTTACTTGTCAGAAACTCATTCCCGGCCCATATTGCCAGGTTGCGCTCAAGCATATTGAGAACGAAATCATCCTCTGTGCAGATGCAGACCTCACAGGACTGGTTGAACCTGTCCAGGGCTTTTGCCAGTGCTGTCAGTACGGTCTGATGATATGTCCCTGTTATCTTTCCAAAACCCTCACGGGTTACTGCCTGGCCGGAGACCATTACCTCCAGCACATATCCATAGTGTTTCTCTGTTGCTTTCGGAGAGGAGCTGTCTGTCTCTATGTAGATTTTTACCTGCTGCATTTTATTCCCGCCTCCTTTTCAACCGAATCATTGTATATCTCCGGTATTTGTACCCCGTTACCGGATTGATACCCTCATGGATCTTGGCAATGTAATATCCTTTTTTGGGTTTTGGTTCTTCTTTCCATCTTCGGAGCTTGTCAACCTTTGGCTCCGGCAATGGCATATTGCGACTTGTGTTATAACTTGCCTCGCTGAGTCTCGGTTTCCCCGGTTTCCCGTCTTTCTTCTCCTCAGTGGTATGCTCATCCTTGGTCATGTAGTTGGCTAGCTTTGTGAAATCCTCGTCATAGTATTTGCTATTCTTGATTTCAATGGACCAGGTTCCTCCCTTTGTCCATGCCTTTGTGATGATACTTGCTGTGTCTCCAATCTCATTGATGACCAGATGGATATGCCAGGCTCCCTTTGTGCCTCTCTCTATGTTTCTGATCCAGAAAACCTCATATCCTCGCTTTTTGAACTCACGTCTCACGTATCTCATGGCTTTCTGAAAATCTTTCAATGCCGCCTGCATATCTGGTGGCCTGTTTCTCACTTCATAGGTCCATGTCGCAAAGATGTCTCCCTCTTTGAAATACTCCAGCATTCTCTGTCTGCACCTCTTGGCTTTGTTCTGAGCATTGACCGCCCTCATCTGTTCCTCTGTCGGTTTGGCTCTCTTTGCCCTCCCTGTTCCAGGACCTCCATACCTGCCATCATGGAACTCCTCTACATCAATGACATCTCCCTGTCTGAACCTGTATCTCTTTCTCTTAACCATAGTCTCTGTGTCCTATCTTTAATATCTTTATCAAGTCCGAACGGGGTCAGCTCATGCCCCGTTTTTCTTGACTTTTTCGGCCCACAATGGTACTATGATTCTAGGTTATTCACGTTTATTGTGAACCGGCTGGCGTCTCCGAAACGTCAGCTTTTTTATTGCTCAAATTACTGCCTCCACGGTTACTCCGAACTCTTTCGCTACCTGTTCGGCATATTCCCGGCATTCTTCCAGACTTCCGGATCTGCAGATCATATATCCAACCTCTCCGGATGGAAATGTCACAGGTCCGCTCCATCTGATAATCTTCACAGGATTCTCTCCCATTACATGTCTACTCATTGATTTATCCTTTCGGCGGTGCTCTTATCATTCTGACCGCTCTCCTTTGTTCGGCTCTTGTATACCGTGTTTGCCTTTTCACATTAAAAAGGACGAAAACCTGTTGAACATCCACACTCTCTCTGGTTTGGAGTGACCACCGCCATTTTTTCACGGTACCTATGCGCCAGCTGTTGGCTTGCTGTGCATATTCGCGGATGCCTTTCCGCGGATTGCGCTCTGCCGGAATCGGACCGGCCTATGGACTGCCCATGCAGAGAGCGCTCTTTCCTTTCCTCATTATTTCCGTTTTGCCATTACCAGTGCGATCACTACCACTGTTAGTGCACCCAGAAAAGCTCCTGCTGCCATTCCACTCAGGAAAATCCCTACTCCTCCCATGGCTCATCCTCCTCATCTTCGTCATCATATAAATCCATCTCATCGAAAGCTCCGTTTGCGGCCATGAACATTATCAGCCACCCCCCGCCGATCACAACCATGCAGATCTGCACCGGATACCAGTCCGGTCCCCATTCTGGCATCTCTGTGATCCCGACTCCGCACAATACCAGGTATGCCGCCATGATTGCCATGGCCGTCAAAATCCATCCTCTGATTTTTCCCGCGATTCTCCGTATCTTTCGTCTCTGTTTTCTGTTCATCTTTTCTCCTTTTTGCGCCCGCGCAATTAGATTTCTCTCTGTGCTTTTTCTGCACTATACGTTTCTTTAGTGGCTCCGCATCGTGTAAATTCTTTATAGATCGTATCTCTATGAACGCCGATCTCATTGGCTATATCAGCCACTTTTTTTCCAGCCTTGCTCATTCTCTCAATAATTACTCTGTCCTCATACCGGAGTCTCTTTGTCTTTTTTCTTGCCACTATGTTCACATCCTTTCCGAAAATAAAATAAGCGTGCAAGAGCTTGTTTTTCACTCTTGCACGCTTTCTTTTTCTCGCCGTAAATAAAAAAGAAATCCGGCAAGAGATTTTTCTATCTCTTGTCGAATTTCATTCTACAATTTATCCAGTTTGCTTACAGAAATCTCGTATGCGATCCGCTTCTGCGTCTCTTCTTCACTGATTTTTTTCACGTATTCCCGGCTCTGGATCCTACCCCAGATCAGGACGTGACCGCCCACCTGAAAAGCAGATGCATATCTGGCATTTCTGCCCCAGCAGATGCATGGAATGTAGTCCGATTTTCCATACGGCCGGTTGACGGCGATCAGAAGATCTGCGATTTCTCTGCCAAGTGGAGTTTTCCGGTACACCGGCGGTTTGCATATGTATCCGTCCAGGAAAATGGCATTGCTCTTCATATTTTCATCGTCATCTTCCACAAATTCCACCTCTCTGGCAAACACCGAGAGCACCAGCCGGTTTTTCTTTTCCTCATGGCGGTTGTAGGAGCGAAACTGCCCCATCACATGGATATACTCCCCTTCATAATCCTCGTTCACATCCACAAGACGCTCCGAGATCATGACCGGGATTCGGTCCTCGGAATCGCTGAGCCGTTTGACCAGCACATCTACCATATAAAAGCCTTCGCCGAATACCTGATGGCTGAATGTAAACCGGGATGCGATTTTTCCCATGATTTCCACCTGATTGTTTTCAATAATCTTATCTGTCATGATTGTAGTTCCCCTTCCTCTTTTTTGTATTTTGTATAATTTATTTCTATTCCGTTCCTTCCTTATTTAGAACCGGATTTTGAAAAAAAAAATTTTTTCCCTTGTAATCTGAAAAAAATGTGATAGACTTGTATCGTTGGAAATGCCCGTTTTACGGGCTCTTTATATGCATAGAAAGGAAATTGTTTATGAAAATCAAAAGAGAAGATATTCGTAACGTGGCGATCATCGCCCATGTAGACCATGGTAAAACCACTCTGGTAGACCAGTTACTGCGTCAGAGCGGTGTATTCCGTGCGAATCAGGAAGTCCAGGAACGTGTCATGGACTCCAACGATATCGAGCGGGAACGTGGTATCACGATTCTTTCCAAAAATACAGCTGTTTATTACAAAGATACCAAAATCAACATCATCGACACCCCAGGCCATGCGGACTTCGGCGGCGAGGTAGAACGTGTCCTGAAGATGGTAGACGGTGTTATCCTGGTGGTAGATGCGTTCGAGGGTGCTATGCCGCAGACCAAATTTGTTCTGAAAAAAGCGCTGGAACTGGATCTGCACGTGATCGTATGTATCAATAAGATCGACCGTCCGGAAGCCCGTCCGGATGAAGTTATTGACGAAGTTCTGGAACTTCTGATGGATCTGGATGCTTCCGACGAACAGTTAGACTGTCCGTTCCTGTATGCTTCCGCAAAAGCAGGCCATGCTGTTCTGGATCTGAACGATACACCGGAAAATATGGAACCTCTGTTTGAGACCATCTTAAAATACATCCCGGCTCCGGAAGGTGATCCGGATGCAGGTACACAGGTTCTGATCAGTACCATCGACTACAATGAATATGTAGGTCGTATCGGTGTCGGTAAAGTAGACAACGGTAAGATCGCTGTCAACCAGGAAGTGATGCTGATGAACCATCACGATCCTTCCAAGAAGAAAAAAGTAAAGATCAGTAAACTGTATGAATTTGAAGGTCTGAATAAAATAGAAGTACAGGAAGCAGGCATCGGTTCTATCGTTGCTATTTCCGGTATCCCGGAGATTCACATCGGTGATACCCTGTGTGACGTGGAAAATCCGGAACCGATCCCGTTCCAGAAGATCTCCGAGCCGACCATCGCCATGCATTTTATGGTAAATGACAGCCCGCTGGCAGGTCAGGAAGGTAAATTTGTAACTTCCCGTCACTTAAGAGAACGTCTGATGCGTGAGCTGAACACCGATGTCAGCCTGCGTGTGGAAGATACCGATTCTCCGGACTGTTTCAAGGTATCCGGTCGTGGAGAGCTGCATCTGTCTGTCCTGATCGAGAATATGCGCCGTGAGGGTTATGAATTTGCAGTAAGTAAAGCGGAAGTTCTTTATAAAGAGGACGAACGCGGAAAACTGTTAGAGCCTATGGAACTGGCTTACGTGGATGTTCCGGAAGAGTTCTCCGGTACAGTCATCCAGAAAATGAGCGAACGTAAAGGTTCCCTGCAGGGTATGAGTACCGGAAGCGACGGTTCCACCCGTCTGGAATTCGAGATTCCGGCCCGTGGTCTGATCGGTTTCCGTGGAGACTTCATGACCTCCACCAAAGGTACCGGTATCCTGAACACAAGTTTTGACGACTACGCTCCGTACAAAGGAGATATCCAGTACAGAAAACAGGGTTCCCTGATCGCTTTTGAAGCCGGCGAGTCCGTAACTTACGGTCTGTTCGCTGCACAGGAGCGTGGTACACTGTTTATCGGACCTGGCGAAAGAGTTTACGCCGGTATGGTTATCGGACAAAACGGTAAAGCCGAAGATATCGAGCTGAATGTCTGCAAGACCAAACATCTAACCAACACCCGTTCTTCTTCCGCAGATGACGCCCTGAAACTGACCCCGCCGAAAGTCCTGAGCCTGGAACAGGCATTGGAATTCATCGATAACGATGAGCTCCTGGAGATCACTCCTACCAGCCTGCGTATCCGTAAGAAGATTCTGGATTCCAGACTGAGAAAGAGAGCAAATCTGAAATAATCATAACTATAGATACCAAAAGCGGATGTATCTGTCAGACCGGCAGATACATCCGCTTTTTCCTTTCATTTATGACAATTTCAATCCCTTCACAATCACGAACCAAAATGCCTGTCTCAAAACCGGCTCTCGCATTATCCGCTTACTTCTTCCAGAATCGAATCCCAGCGGAGTCCTTCTTCTTTCTCCAGTTGATACCACGAACCGCCGTCTTTCCGGACAAACTGATTTGCCATATGCTGAACCATACATTCTTTTCCGCCAGCATAGTTCACCTGGATATCCGATATCATTCCATCATAATCTTCCGGATCCACGGAACTGTTCTTTTCCATTTTCAGATGGTTCAGATAGTTTGTGACTGTTTTGATTTTCTCTACATCGGACAGCTCATACCTCGTTTCTCCCGGGCGGGTAGATATGGTGATCCCGGTAACAGAACCTTCCGGCAAAAAACCTTCTTCTATCTGCTGCTGAACCTCCACCTGGCATTCATCTGCGGTTGTCTCCGGATCATATTGCAGTGTGTTCAGGATCTGCATAACCTGTTTTTCATTTTCTTTCCACCATGCACTCTCGCCACATGGATTGATGATATGGATATCGCTTTTTTCACCCAGAAATACAATCTCCTCCCATATGCCAGATGCAAAACCGTCTCTCAATTCTTCCAGGGCTTTTTCTCCTGCCAGCCGGATCTTCTTTTCTTCCAACCCTGTCCCACATGTTTCACCTGGATAATCCTTTTCGTACTTCACCAGAACTTCATTTTCTTTATCTTCCCCTCGATAAAAACTGATTCCATACACAGTATCCTGTTCTTCCGTCTGAATCTCATAGTTCCATTCCTCCGGCAGCTGCAATGTGAGTGTTCCATAAGGACCTTTCAGTAAAACCTCTGTTGCCGGTACAAATGTTCTGGATTTCTTTTGAAAGATCCAGATGCCGGCTCCTGCCAGGATCACCACAACAACTGCCAGAAAGAATCTCCACCGATATAGTCTTTTCTTCATGCTTCCGTCCCCCTGTCTGCCTAATCTTCCACCGTTTCTATCATCGCCTGCAACTCTTCCAGGCTGATTCCGATTTGCAGACTGATCGAATACGAATATCCTCCCTGCTGCCAGATCGCCAGTTCATACGCATCGCTGTCTCCCTTGCAGGTGACTTCTGCCTCTCCCACGTTGATCGTAGTCTCCTGGCTGTATGTGTTGTATACGCCGCTGTTATCTTCATCATCCCCCTGTGATTTTCTGAAATACACTTCCTGATCATCCCCGGTATAGCGGATCTCAGCCAGCGTATCATCATAGGTAAAATACTGGGTTTCCTTCACGGTAAATGGCAGTTCTCCGATCTCTTTAACGGTAAATCCCACCGCATCGGAAAGTTCCTCCGCAGAACCATACTCCTGCATCGGATTTGGCATCTGCGCTCCGTCATCTGCCACATCCGTAGTAGTCATATCTTCTTCCTCACTGACTGTTTTGTCCGGATGTAACGTATGAATTCCATAAGCAGCTCCCACGACCAGTGCGCAACACGCTGCAACCGACAGATATTTTGTCCATTTTTTCATGGTTTGCACCTTTGCCTTTTGTTCTCTTTCCGAGACATGGCGCAGGATCTGTTCTCTTGTTTCCGTTGTCAGTTGGATATTTTCCATGATTTCATGATATCGCTTACTCAAAATCATACTCCTCTCTCAGGACTTCCCGCAGTTTCTCTCTTCCTCTCCGAAGGTCAGACCGCACGCTGCTCTCCTTTTTCCCTAGGATCTCTGCAATCTGTGCCGTTGGAAATCCTTCATAATAATACAGATGAATCGCTTCCCGGTAACTTTCAGGAAGTCTCTTTACCGCATCCCACACAAAAGTCAGATCTTCCCGTTCCTGCGCGATCAGCTGATCCTCCAGCTGGTCTGCCTGACGGATCTTATTGTAAGCGATCTTATTTTTACTCAGATTCGCCGCCACCCGGAAGAGCCATGCCTTTTCGTGCTTTTCATTTTCAAACACCGGACGGTTCTCCAGATAACGGATCAGTGTTTCCTGCAGGATGTCCTCCGCATCACTCATATTATGTACGTAGGTATACGCAAGCCGCAGCACAGCATCTCCATACACATCCAGCATCCGTTCCGCAAGCACCTCTGCCTTCTGCTTCCCGGCAATTTTGACCGCCTTTTTCTGTTCTGTCTCCTTTCGGATCACGGCAAATATCTGCCCGATCTTTTGTTTCTCCTTTTCCACGAACAGATACCACACAGCGATCCTGTCTCTGATCCCTCTTTCCACAATCCACGTTTTGATACCCGTCAACGTTCCGGTCTGATAACCCATCATCGTTTCCCGCTCCTGCCTCTCTTTGTTTTCGGTTTCACTTTCTATACAGTTCAGCCTGCAAAAATGTTGCAGTTTTTTTCAATTTTTTTATATAACATGAAACAATGATTCCCCTATAACAACTGTTTCTGAATCTCCTGTATTTCTTCCAGATCCTCACCTGTCATATCTGCAATTTCTTCCGGACTTTTTCCCTTTCGTAACATATTTGTTATAATGCTTGCAACTCCTTCTTTTTTCCCTTCTTCCCTTCCTTCTTTTCTACCTTCTTCCCTCGAAGCCTGCATCTGCGAATGATAATCCCGGATAGCTTTTTCCCTTGCCTCGTATTCTAAGCGTTTTTTCTCATCTGCGCTCATATGTTTTAACATCTCATACGCTTCGTCTATATAAGAGTCTTCTTTTGCCATCTTCTCAAACTCCTTCCTGCTTTTCGCTCCCAGGAAACGCATCCAACGAATAATTCCGGACTCATTCTGTTCTTTCTCCGGCAGCTTTTTCAGTTCCAACACATGGATCTCAAGCAAATCTGTATATTCTTTCCCCGTGTCTTTGTCACAGAAAATAACCTTCCGATAACATCGGTCATCATCCGGAAAATGAATGAAATCAAGGATTCCTACATGGATGCACTTTTTCAGTTTATCATAGCTCTCTCCCGCCTTTAGCTGATCCGTATACATTTTCCCCAGATAAAATAAAATTCTTTTCGTCCAGTAAGAAACTGCGGTCACCTGCATCTCAAAATCCATTTGTGTTTCATTTTTCAAAATGACCTTCACATCCAGAATTCCATATTTATCGTCCGGATATTCTGTATGTAAGATTGTCGGCAGCAAAATGGTTTCTTCGATCTCTTCCGGTTCTACACCCAATAATGCTGCGATCATTCCCTGCCTTACCCTTGCATTTTGCATCAATTCTTTAAAGCAGAAATCTACGGTTGGAAGCATGATAAACTCTTCTCTGTTTTGCGTTTCCTGTGTCATTGTTTTTGTCTCTTCGTTCATTGCGTCTCCCTTTCCTTCTTACAGGACAAAATACGGAGACTTTCTTTCTATAGTACCATACTTCTCTCTTCCATCAAAGAGAACGCATTTCATTGACGACATAACTTTATTACAAAATCCCTAAAGAAAATGTCCATATTCTGTCCTATATTCATTTTTGTATATACATCGGATATTTTCTCAGGACTCTGAGTATTAGATATGTGTTTCCGATATGTGAATTAGATATTTTTATCCGTCCCCAAATGCTCACGGATACTATAAATTTTTATCATTGTAACAGACTCCTTCCATCTTTGCAAGATTTAATCTTCATAAAAACGTCTTTACTTCCTCAATTTTAGTGTTTCTGCCAACCACCCAGAAACGGATTCCGGAGGCATGGGGAGGCAGCCTTTTGCTGGTGCTTTTAGCACAGATGAGATCCAGTCCTTAGAAGAACTTGACAGTGAGCGGCTCTCCGCGAACTGGCATGATAGTTCTTCTTAGGACTTAGCTCAGCTGTGCGTTACCAGCGGTTGCCTCCCCATGCCTCCGGAATCCGTTTCGTCCCCCTCGTAAAAGAAAAAACGGGTACTGCACATAAAAACTTGTGCAATACCCGTTTCTTCTATCCGGTTCTTACGTTCCGTTATTTATTATTTTTTGTTTCTTTTTCTTCTCTTCAGCGCAAATCCGCCAGTTCCCAGAGAGGCAACAGCCAGTCCAAGCATCTCAAGGATGTTGGTAGGGTCGCCGGTCTTGGCTGTCTTGCTGCTACTTGTGCTTCCTGAAGAAGTTGTTGTTTTATTGCCTGTACCAGAAGTGGTTATGTTGTTCTTAGATGCTGCAGGTGTTGCCGTTGGTGTGGTGGTCGGGGTTGGTGTCGGTGTGGTTCCGTCCGCTTTCACCAGAGCTTCCATAGCTTTGTTCAGTGAAGCTGCTGCATTATCTACACTTGTCTGGTCTTTCTTAGCTTCCAGGGCACTCTTTGCATTCTTCAGTGCTACCTGCAGAACTTTCCAGCTGTCTGCTGTGTAATCTGCTTCTTTCAGTGCTTCTGCACTCTGAATTGCTTTTTCCAGAGAAGCTGTGTTGATTTTCTGTACCGAATCTTCTTTTGCAGCTTTCTTATAAGTAAAGCTCAGATTTTTGTATCCGGTTGCAGTCACTACAATCTCAAAACTGTCACCCTCTGCAAATGGTGCTGCATCTGTGATCAGTGTTCCGTCATCGTTGAACAGTTTCACTGCACCACGTCCGCTTGCTGCATAAGATTTTCCATTGACAGATACGGAAGTAATATTTTTGATGTAATCTGCAAATTCTGCATCTGTAGAACCTGCTGCTTTTGTCAGACCAGGTTTTTCCGCATTTTCGTTGTAGGATGCAGGAATTGTTTCTGCATATACTTCAAATCCAACGCTGATCGGTGCGTATTTTCCGCTCTTATCGGTAATGGTCAGTGTGTATGCTCCTTTTTTCACATCTTTCAGGATCAGTTTTTCACCTTTTACGATTGCAGTAGCACCATCTACCGTGTATTCTGCATCAAATCCTTCCGGAAGAGTCAGACCGGAAATTGTGGTTGCCACACTTGTTTCTCCGTCTTTCAGCTCCGCATCTGCTACAGCAACTGCACTGGTATCGAATTTTACAGGTACATACAGACCTTCCTCACCGCCTACCGGAATCTCATAGATACCGTTAGCTGTGTAATAAGTCACTTTGTTGATATGCTGTCCCATCATTGCTTTGTAAT